>Ga0073934_10000516_pt1 | contig 109428 bp, 95 predicted proteins | sample LarsenN4metaG_FD_76834 | JGI IMG/M metagenome (GOLD analysis project Ga0073934, IMG submission 76834) | Hot spring sediment bacterial and archeal communities from British Columbia, Canada, to study Microbial Dark Matter (Phase II) - Larsen... ...
CGGCGCTCCTTGGCGTGCTTCCGGCACGCGCTCGTCGCGCCTTCGCGAACCTGCTCTGGCCCGGCGGGCAACGCGCCGAGAGCCCCCGGAGGGCCGGACCCCCAGCAAGGAAGCCGAGGCGGCCGCGGAGGGCCGCCCCTACAGAAGATCGGCGTCGGGCGAGGCCACCCGCAAGAAGTGAGACGAGAGACGCGAGACGAGACCTATTCGGCGTCCTGGGTGCCGAAGGTGGTCTTGAGGACGCGGATGATCTCGCCGACGGTGGCCCTCGCCTTGACGGCTTCGAGGGTGACGGGGAGGAGGTTGGCGCCGGACTTTGCGGCCTCGTCCACGCGCTTCAGGGCGGCCTCCCAGGGGGCGCGGTCGCGCTTGTCGCGCAGGGCGCGGACCCGCTCGATCTGGCGGCGCTCCAGTTCGGGGTCCACCTTGAGGACGGGCGGGTGGACGGCGGTCTCGTCCTGGAAGCGGTTGACGCCGACGACGACCTTCTCGCCGCGCTCCACGGCCTGCTGGGCGCGGTAGGCCGCGTCCTGGATCTCCTGCTGGACGTAGCCCGACTCGATGGCGGCGATCATGCCGCCGCGCTTCTCCACCTCGGCCATGATGTCGAGGGCCTTGCTCTCCAGCGCGTCGGTGAGGGCCTCCACGGCGTACGCGCCGGCGAGGGGGTCCACCGTGTCGGCGGCGCCGCTCTCGAAGCCGATGACCTGCTGGGTGCGGAGGGCGAGGGTGGCCGAGTCCTGCGTGGGCAGGCCCAGGGCCTCGTCGTAGGAGTTCGTGTGGAGGGACTGGGTGCCGCCCAGGACGGCGGCGAAGGCCTCGAGAGTGGTGCGGACCACGTTGACGAGGGGCTGTTGGGCCGTGAGGGTGGAGCCGGCCGTCTGGGTGTGGAAGCGGAGCATGCGGGCCTTGGGGTTGGTGGCGCCGAAGCGCTCGGCCATGAGGCGTCCCCACAGGCGGCGGGCGGCGCGGTACTTGGCCACCTCTTCGAGAAAGTGGCTGTGGGCGTTGAAGAAGAAGGAGAGGCGCTCGCCGAAGGCGTCCACCCGGAGGCCCGCGTCCACGGCGGCCTGGACGTAGGTGAGGCCGTCGAGGAGGGTGAAGGCGATCTCCTGGGCGGCGGTGGAGCCGGCCTCGCGGATGTGGTAGCCCGAGATGGAGATGGTGTTGAAGCGCGGCAGGCGGTCGGTGGCGTAGGCGAAGAGGTCGGTGATGATCCGGAGGGAGGGCCTGGGCGGGAAGATGTAGGTGCCGCGGGCCACGTACTCCTTGAGGATGTCGTTCTGGACGGTGCCCGTGAGGAGGTCCGGGGCCACGCCCCGCCGCTCGGCCACGGCCTGGTAGAGGGCCAGGAGGATGAAGGCGGTGGCGTTGATGGTCATGGAGGTGGAGACCTTGTCGAGGGGAAGGCCCGAGAAGAGGACCTCCATGTCCTCGATGGAGTCCACGGCCACGCCGACCTTGCCGACCTCGCCCTCGGAGAGGGGGTCGTCCGAGTCGAGGCCCATCTGGGTAGGCAGGTCGAAGGCCACGGAGAGGCCCGTCTGACCCTGTTCGAGGAGGTAGCGGTAGCGGCGGTTGCTCTCCTCGGCGGTGCCGAAGCCGGCGTACTGGCGCATGGTCCAGAGGCGGCCGCGGTACATGGTGGGCTGGACGCCGCGGGTGAAGGGGGGCTCGCCGGGGAAACCCAGGCGGTCCAGGTAGGCCGATTCGGGGAAGTCCTCGGGGGTGTAGAGGGGCTTGACCTCGACGCCGGAATCGGTGCGAACCGCAGCCCGCCCGCCCTTCTGAAGCTGCTTCTCCGTGCGGGCGCGGCAGGCCGCGGCGGCTTCGGAGAGACGCTTGCGCGTGTCGTGCGCGTCCATGGTGCCCTCCTCCAGGGCCGAGTGTACACCCCCCGCCGCCCCACCCGGCAGGTCTTCCTCCTCCGTGTTCTGCCCGAGGTCGAGGTTCTCCCTCCGAAGGCGTCCTTTCACCTGCGGGTGCCGCCCTCCGTGGCCGCACGCTTTCGAAGGCCTCCACCGTAGCGGCCTTTGCTTGCAAAGGCCGGCCCTTCGGCCGATGCAAGCATCGGCCCCTGCACAGGCCCCCTCTCCGTCTCCGGGACTGGTTTGTCTTTAAATCCGAAATCCCAAATCCCCAATGCCCCTTCTTTCCCTTCCGCCTTCCGCCTTGCCTCTTCGGCACCAAAGAAATAGGTGGCAGAAAATAGGTGGCTGTCCCTATTTTTCTAGCATCGGCCCCTGCACAGGCCCCTTCTCCGTCTCCGGGACTGGTTTGTCTTTAAATCCGAAATCCCAAATCCCAAATCCCCAATGCCCCTTCTTTCCCTTTCGCCTTTCGCCTTCCGCCGTGCCTCTTCGGCACCAAAGAAATAGGTGGCTGTCCCTATTTTGTTAAGAAAATAGGTGGCTGTCCCTATTTTTCTCTTTTCGCCTTAGATCCTCGCCGCTTCCTGGAGGGCTTCGGCGAGGCCGGGCAGGGGGGCGGGGGCGGAGCGGAGGAGGTGGTCGGCGCGGGCGGCGGTGCGCCGGGCGGGGAGGAGGTAGCGGACCTTGCGGCGGCGGGTGACCTGGTATCCGAAGGTGCCCAGGGCCTTGAGGCAGCGCTGGAGTTCGGTGCGCCGGAACTCCTCCGAGGGGTGGCCCGTGCGCTCGATCCAGGCCGCCTCGATGCGGCGGCCGATGGCCGGGTCGGGGTGGCGGTAGGCGTCGCACGCGAGGGAGGCGGCGTCGTAGCACCTGGGGGCCAGGAGGGCGTCCTGGAAGTCGATGAGGACCCACTCGCCGGATCGGGAGGCCAGGACGTTCTCCGAGTGAAAGTCCCGGTGGGCGAGGGCCCGCGGGAAGGAGGCGACCTCCTCGGCGAGGCCGTCGAGGGCGGCGGCGAGGGCCGGGTCGCGTGGGCGGTTGAGGAGGCCCTCCAGGAAGTGGAGGGCGAAGAAGCGGAGTTCGAAGCGGAGGCGGTCGGCGTCGAGGGCCAGGAGGTCGGGCTCGCCTTCCCAGGGGGGGACGGCGGCGACGGAGAGGGCCAGGTCCACCAGGCGGGATTCCCACTCGGGATTCCACCGTCCGCGCGAGAGGGGCTCGCCTTCGATCCACTCCACGATGCAGACGCCCTCCTCGGGCCGGGCCTCGTAGAGGGCGGGGACCCGGATGCCGCGGGATTGGAAGAGCCGCGTGAGGAAGACGTAGCGGTTGAGGCCGTCCCGGTCTTCGCCGTACTCGGCGCGCAGGACGGGGCCGCCGGCCCCCTCGCCTTTGAAGTAGCGCCGGGCCGAGGCGTCCGCCGCCACGGGCGTCCACACTTCGGTGCGCATCGGGCCCCCGGTCCCCTCCCCCCGGTCCGTGCGAGGGGGGTTAGGGCAGGGCCCCGGCCTTGGCCGCGGCCTCCGACTCGGGGAAGAACTCCCGCAGGCGGGCCAGGGTCTTGGCCGCCGCCTCGGTCTCGCCGAGCTGTCTCTCGCAGAGGGCCTGCTTGTAGAGGGCGTCGGGGACCTTGTTGCCGAAGGGGAAGTGGTCGGAGACCCCCTTGAAGGCGTCCCGCGCGTCCTTGAAGTTCTTCTCCGTGTACAGGCACTCGCCGATCCAGTACTGGGCGTTGTCGGCGAGGTCCGACTGGGGGTAGGCGGCCACGAAAGCGGCGAAGGCCCGTTCCGCTTCGGCGTACCGCCCCTCCTCCATGAGGGCGAAGGCGCTCCGGTACTGGTCGGCGGGAGCGGAGGAAAGGTCCTGCACGTCCACGCGGGCCCTCGCGGCGGGGGCCTCGGGAGGAGCAGGCGTGGCGCCGGGCGCGGACGCCGGAGCCGTCCCGCCGGCGGCGAGGCGGCGGATCTCCTCCGCGAGCTCCTTCTGCTGGGCCGTGAGCTTCTCCACGTCCTGCCTCAGGTAGTCCACCCGGCGGGAGACGTCGTCCATGGCGGGGTTCACCGCCGCGCATCCGACGAACCAGAAAGGCGCCGTCAAGGCCGCCGCGATCCTCCAACGGGACATGGCCGTTCCTCCCTTTCTCGCGCCGGAGCTCACGCGAACTTCTCCATGACCTTCCGGAAGAACCCGCCGCCTTTCTCCTCGCGCTCCTTTTCGAGGCGCTGGAGTTCGGCGTAGAGGCGCTTCTCGTCTTTGCTGAGCTTCTTGGGGACCTGGACCTCCACCTCCACGTAGAGGTCTCCCCGGCCCGAGCGGCCCAGGCGCGGCATCCCCTTGCCGTGGATGCGGAAGCGCTGGCCCGCCTGGGTGCCTGCGGGCACCTGGAGGCGCTCCTCGCCCTCGAAGGTGTCCAGGGCCACTTCCGTGCCGAGGACCGCCTGGGGCACGCTCAGGGGCACGAGGCAGTACAGATCGTCGCCTCCGCGCTTGTAGAAGGGGTGCTCCTCCACCTCGATGAAAATGTAGAGGTCTCCGGGAGGGCCCGTGCGCTCCGCGGCGTCGCCCTCGCCGCCGATGCGCAGACGGGAGCCCGAATCCACGCCGGCCGGGATCTTGACCTTGAGGGTCTTCTGGGCCCTCCGGCGGCCGCGTCCGCGGCACTCGCCGCAGGGGTCCTTGACGATCTCGCCCTCCCCCCGGCACTGGGGGCAGGTTCGGCTGACGGTGAAGAAGCCCTGCCGGAAGGCCACCGTCCCCCGGCCCCGGCAGGCCGAGCAGGTGATGCGCTGGCCGGAGGTGGAGCCGGTGCCATGGCACGCGGGGCAGGGCTCCTCCTTGGGGATGGTGAGGGTCTCCTCCTTGCCGGAAAAGGCCTCCTCGAGGCTGAGGCGCAGGTCGTAGCGCAGGTCCGAGCCCCGCTGGGGCGGGCGCGCGCCGCCCCGGCCTCCGCCGAAGAAGTCGCCGAAGCCGAAGAGGCCTCCCAGGAGGTCGGAGAAATCGGCGAAGACGTCCGAATCCCAGGGGATGCCTCCTCCCGGTGCGGCGTCGGCGGTCCCGAATCGGTCGTACCGGGCCCGCCGCTCGGGGTCCCCCAGGACGGAGTAGGCCTCGCTGGCCTTCTTGAATTTCTCCTCCGCCTCCTTGTTGCCTGGGTTCTTGTCCGGGTGGTACTTGAGGGCCGCCTTGCGGTAGGCGGACTTCACCTCTTCCTGGGTCGCGTTTCTCGAGACGCCCAGGACCTCGTAGTAGTCGCTCGAAGACGTCATGCCTTGGGGCCTCCCATGAACTTGGGATCGTAGAGGATCACTTCGGAGAGGGTGCGGGAGACCGCGGAGAGCTGCTGGAGGGCCTCCTGGAGCCTCGTCATGTTGTCCACCGCCATGCTGCGCCGGGCCTCCTCCAGGATCTTCTCGATGTTCTGGCGCTTCTCCTCCTCCAGGCTCGTGCCGAACTCGGCGAAGGTGCGCTGGTTGCTCTCCAGGAGGCGCTCGAGCTTCATTTTGAGCTTCTGGAGCTCGATCATGCTGCGGTCCTCTTCGGCCCGCTTCTCCGCCTCGGTGACGATGCGTTCGATCTCCTCCTCGGTGAGGCCCGAGGAGGGGTTGACCACGATCTGCTGCTGGTTGCCCGTGATGAGGTCCTTGGCGTGGACCGAGACGATCCCGTTGGCGTTGATGTCGAAGGTGACCTCGATCTGGGGCACGCCCTTCGGGGCGGGCGGGATGCCCACGAGCTCGAACTTGCCCAGGGAGATGTTCTCGTTGGCCAGTTCGCGCTCGCCCTGGAGGACGTGGATCTGCACCGTGTCCTGGTTGTCGGCGACGGTGGTGAAGATGCGGGACTTCTTGGTGGGGATGGCGGAGCCCCGCTCGATGAGCTTGACGAACATGTTGCCCTTGGTGGAGACGCCGAGGCTGAGCGGGATGGCGTCGAGGAGGACGATCTCCTTGACCTCGCCCTTCATGATGCCGGCCTGAAGGGCGGCGCCCAGGGCCACCACCTCGTCGGGGTTCTTGTCCCGGCGCGGCTCGCGATTGAAGATCTCCCGCACCGTCTGGATCACGAGGGGGGTGCGCGACTGGCCGCCGACGAGGAGCACCTCGTCGATCTGCCTGGGTTCCAGGCCGGCGATGTTCAGGGCCTCCTCGCAGGGCTTGCGGGTGCGGTCCACGATTTCGCGGATGATGCCCTCCAGCTCGGGGCGCGTGAGGCGGGTGACGAGGTGCTTGGGGCCGGCCGCGTCGGCCGCGATGAAGGGCAGGTTCACCTCCGTCTCGGTCATGGTGGAGAGCTCGCACTTGGCCTTCTCGGAGGCCTCCTTCAGGCGCTGGAGGGCCAGACGGTCCCCCGAGAGCTCGAGCCCCGTCTCCCGCTTGAAGCGGGCCATGAGCTCGGCCATGATGGCCTGGTCCATGTCCTCGCCGCCGAGGTACGTGTCTCCCGCGGTGGCGATGACCTCGAAGAGCCCCTCCCCGACCCTCAGGATGCTGATGTCGAAGGTGCCGCCCCCGAGGTCGTAGACGGCCACCGTCTTGGCCTGGGTCTCCTCCAGGTTGAAGGCGATGCAGGCCGCCGTGGGCTCGTTGAGGATGCGCAGGACCTCCAGGCCGGCGATCCTGCCGGCGTCCTTCGTGGCCTGGCGCTGGGGGTCGGAGAAGTAGGCCGGGACGGTGATGATGGCCTCCTTCACGTCCTCCCCGAAGAACTCCTCGGCGCCCTTCTTGATCTCGGCCAGGATGAAGCCCGAGATTTCCTGGGCCGAGTACTCCCGGTCGCGCACTTTGATGCGGACGTCTCCGTTCGGCGCCTCGGTGACGCCGTAGGGAAGGACCTTCTTGGCGCTTTCCACGGTCACGTCGGCGTATTTCTTCCCGATGAGGCGCTTGACGGCGTAGATGGTGTTGGCCGGGTTGGTGACGGCCTGGCGCTTGGCGAGGTTGCCCACCAGGCGGTCGCCGTGCTCGGTGAAGGCCACGATGGACGGGGTGGTCCGACCCCCCTCCTTGTTGGGTATGACGAGGGGCTGGCCCGATTCGATAAAGGCCACGCAACTGTTGGTGGTCCCGAGATCGATCCCGATCACCTTAGCCATCGCCCTCTCCTCGCTCGCCCGGACCCTCGGCCCCCGTTTCGTTCACCGCCACCCGGGCCGGCTTGAGGACTTTTCCCCCCAAGAGGTAGCCCTTTTCGAAGACCGCCGTGACGGACCCCGGCGGGGCGTCCTCCCTTCGCACCAGCAACATGGCCTCATGATACGCGGGATCGAAGGGCCGTCCAAGGGCGTCGATCTCCTCCACCCCGGAGGCCTGGAGGGCCTCCCAGAGCTGCTGGCGCACGAGGGCGAAGCCCTGGAACCACTCGGGGTGCTCGTTGCCCGTCATGGCTTCGAGGGCCCGGTCCAGGTTGTCGAGGACGGGGAGGACACGGGAGGCCGATTCGGCCGAGGCTTCCCGGCGCTGGTTTTCGCGCTCGCGCTCCACCCGGCGGCGGAAGTTCTCGAAGTCCGCCCGCGCGCGCAGGCAGGCGTCCTCGAGCTGGAGGATCCGGGCCTGGGCGTCGAAGTCCCCCTCCGGGGGAGCGGGAACGGGCGCCTCGTCCATGGGCGGAACGGAGGCGGCCCCTTCGTCCTCGTGGCCCACGAACTCCACGGTGATCTCGTGCTCGATCGGGGGGGCGGTTCCTCCGCCGGCTGCCTTGTCCTCGTCCACCATCGGCGCTCCGTTGCTTTCTCGAAGGCGCCCCTCTACTCGAGGGCTTCGGCGGCCAGGGTCGCCAGGACGGAGGCGTTCCGGACCGCGGGGATGGCCGTGTCGTACGGCATGGGCCGGGGGCCCACGATTCCCACGTAGCCCCGACCGCTGGTTGGACCGCCGAAGGGGGCGACGACCATGGCCAGGGTGCGGACCTGAGGATCGCCCCAATCCTCGCCCAGGACCACCCGGACGGGCCGATCCGCGGTGTGCAGAGCCTCCAGGAGTTCCAGAAGGCGGGTCTTCCGTTCGAGGGTCCGCAGAAGGATCCGAATGGCGTCCACTCCCTCCTCGAGGACGGAGGATTCGAGCAGCCAGGGGGCTCCTTCCCAGTACAGGCCGCGGTCGGCCGGGGCTTCGGTGAAACAGGGCGCCACCATTTCCAGGGCCGAGGCGATCTCCTGGCCGCAGCGCTCCCTTTCGACTTCCACCTCCCGGGCCAGTCGGCGGCGGATCTCGGGGAGGGTGCAGCCGGCGAAGGTCTCCGTCAGGAAGTTGGCGCACCAGCGCAGGGTGTCGGCGCCGACGGGCCGCGGGCTCCTCAGGACCCGCTCCGTGACCTGGCCGGCCTGGGAGACGAGGACGAAGAGCACCCGCTCGGGCGAAAGGGCCACCAGGTCGCAGGAGCGCAGGCGCATTTCGTCCAGCGGGGGGGTGGCGGCGAAGGCCAGCAGGCGGGCCGAGTCCGACAGGCGGCCCGAAATGGCCCGCGCCACGCCGGAGAGGGTCCCGTCCTCGGCGAGGCGTTCCACCTCCTCGCGGGAGGGATGCACGGGGCGGCCGGTTTCCTCCTTCAGGATGGAGGCGGCGAAGGTGCGGTAGGCCAGATCGGTGGGGATCCGCCCGGAGACGCTGTGGGGCTGGTGAAGGTACCCCAGGTCCTCGAGGCGGGCCAGCACGGACCGGACGGTGGCGGAGGAGAGCCCCTCGGGGCTTCGTTCGGCGAGGGCGCGGCTGCTCACGGGCCCGCGGCCCCGGATGTAGGTCGCCACCAGGTCCAGGAGTATGCGCTCCTCTCGGGCGCCGAGCCTTTCTTCCACGCCGGTGACCTCCGTCATCCCTATGCTTATAGCACCATGGAAGCCCCGCTTCAAGAGGCTTTGACGGAGGGGGTGCCTTGCGCTATCTTTGGGCGGGAGGTCATCGTGGCGCGCACCCCTGGCAGGACCCTCGTTCTTGCCCTGGCCGCCCTGGTTCCCGCCCTCGCCGCGGGCGCCCAGGAGTTGAGCACCTTTCTTTCCGCCCCGCCCCCCCCCGGATCGTGGGCCAAGTACCGCATCGAGACGCGGGGGACCGACTGGACGAAGCGCCGCCCCTTCAACCTCGCCGTTACGGGGAAGGAACCGCGGGAGAACGTGCCCCACGTGTATGTGGAGGCGGGCCCGACGAAGTTCGCCGGGTACCACGACGGAACGCTCCGTCTGCTCTTGAAGGCCGCCCCGTCGCCCGAGGAGGGCCTCAACCCCTTCCTCACGGCGCAGGAGGTGGCCTACGCGAAGAAGGACGGGGAGACCTTCCGCCTCTCTGACGGAGCCCTGGGGTTCCTCCACCGGCAGGCGGCGGAGGTGAAGACATCCCGCACCGCCGAGGAACTGGGCGAAGAGCCCGTGGTGGCCCTCCGGGGCAAAACATACGCCTGCAAGAAGGTGCGGCTCGCCACGACCACCGAGGCCTCCTTCCTGGGGGACCATTACAAGGTCGTGGAAACGGGGACCTACTGGCTCTCGGAGGAGGCCCCTTTCAAGGTGGTGAAGGCCGAGATCGAGCGCCGGGAGACCCGGGACGGGAAGGAGAAGGTGCGCCACATCACGATCTCCCTCAAGGTGGACGGTCTCGAAGGGGCGCCCACCGCCTTCCCGCGGCCGGTGACCCAGGAGAAGGGACTCCTGGGATTGCTGTTTCAATGAGCGGGCCGGCGCCCGCCCCGATCCTCGACCCCCTGGATCCCTTCTGGGACCGCTTGCGGGAGCAGTATCCCCTTCTCTCCCACCGGACCTACCTCAACAACGCCTCCATCCAGCCCCTGCCGGCGCCCGTGGCGCGCGCCGTGGCCGAGTTCGCCCGGCGGGCCTCGGAGGAGGACCCGGAGGTCCTGTACGACGCCGCGGCCCCGCGCCGCCTCCGGGCCGACCTGGCCGCCTGGCTCGGGTGCGAGGCGGGCGACCTGGCCCTGGCGAGCTCCACCTCCGACGGGCTCATCAAGGCCGTGAACGCCGTGCCCTGGAGGAAGGGAGACGAGATCGTCCTCCCCCACAACGAGTTTCCTTCGGTGACGTACCCCCTCCGCATGGCGAGGGACCGCGGCGTCCGGATCCGGATGGCGGGGGAGCCGGGGAGGCCCGTGCGGGAGGAGGAGGTGCTCGCCGCCGTGACGCCCGCGACCCGCGCCGCCGCCTTCTCGTGGGTCTCCTTCAGCACCGGGTACCGCATGGATCTGAAGGGCCTGGCCCGGGATCTCAAGGCGGCCGGCGTGGAATTCGTCCTCGTGGACGGCATGCAGGGGGCCGGGGTTTGGGACCCGGACCTGAGGGCCACGGAGGTGGACTTCTTCGCCTTCCAGGCCGTGAAATGGCTGGCCGGGCCCAACGGAATCGGGGCCCTTTACATCCGGCCGGACCTCATGGGCCGCCTGGCGGACAGCGCCGTCTCCTGGTACTCGGTGCCCTGCTGCGAGGATTTCTCCCTTCTCACGCGTCCTGATTTGGAACCCTTCCCGAACGCCCGCCGCTTCGACGGGGGGACGCCTCCCTGGATCAACCTCGTGGGGCTCCAGGCGTGGCTCGACCTCATGCGGCCCGCGGGCATCGCGGGGATCTCGGCGAGGATGGCCTACCTGATCGGCCTCCTCCGGGAGGAGCTGTCCCGCGCCGGAATTTCCGTCCTCTGCCCCGCCGACCCGCTCCGGCCCTCCTCCATCCTTCTCCTCGAAACGTCAAGCCCCCTGGAGGACCACGCCCGGCTCGCCGCCGCCGGCATCTCCACGTCCTTCCGGATGGGGAGGGTGCGCCTGAGTCCGCACGTGTACAATGGGCCCGGTGACTTCAGGCGCCTCGTGGATGTCTTGGGGGAACGCGCATGAGCGACGAGAGGCTGGTGCAGGGCATCTCCGATCCCCTGGAGCGGCAGTGGGAACAAGCCCTGCGGCCGCGGAAGCTGGCCGAATACGTGGGCCAGACCAAGGTGACCGAGAACCTGGCCGTCTTCCTGGAGGCGGCCCGCCGCCGCGGGGAGGCCCTGGATCACGTCCTGCTCTACGGCCCGCCGGGACTGGGCAAGACCACCCTGGCCCACATCGTCGGCTCGGAGCTGGGCGTGAACGTGCGGGCCACCGCGGGCCCCCTCATCGAAAAGGCGGGAGACCTGGCGGCCCTCCTCACCAATCTCGAGCCCCGGGATATCCTGTTCATCGACGAGATCCACCGCCTGCCTCCGGCCGTGGAGGAGATCCTCTACCCGGCCATGGAGGACTTCAAGCTGGACATCCTGGTGGGCCAGGGCCCTTCGGCCCGCACCCTCTCCCTCGCTCTCCAGCCCTTCACCCTGGTGGGCGCCACGACGCGCATCGGACTGCTCACGGCGCCCCTCCGAAACCGCTTCGGCATCACCTTCCATATGGACTTCTACGACGTGGCGGACCTGCGCCGCATCGTGGAGCGCTCGGCGCGTCTGCTGGCCGTCCCCACCGAAGCCGACGCGGCGGAGGAAATCGCCCGGCGCTCCCGGGGGACGCCCCGGGTGGCGAACCGCCTCCTGCGGCGCGTTCGGGATTTCGCCGAGATCCTCTCCGACGGGGCCGTGACCAAGGCGCTGGCCTCCGACAGCCTGGAGCGCCTGGAGGTGGACCGCTTCGGGCTGGACGACCTGGACCGGCGCATCCTCCTGACGATCCTGGACAAGTACGCCGGGGGACCGGTGGGGCTCAACACCATCGCCGCCTCCCTCGGGGAGGAAAAGGACACCATCGAGGAGATCTACGAGCCCTACCTGCTCCAGATCGGGTTTCTGGACCGGACGCCCCGCGGGCGGACGGTCACCCAGCGGGCCTGCGACCACCTGGGGCGCCCGTGGATCCGGAGCGGCGGCCAGGGAGACCTGTTTCCCCCGTCGCCTTGACAGGGCCGGACCTCGAAACTAGACTGACCGGGAAGCCGAAACGCGCAACGGACAAGGGGGCATCATGAGCCAGGAAGAACTCGTCGCCAAGGTGCTTTCGGACCAGTTCGCCAAAGTGCGGAACAACCTGGACAACCTGAAGAGCATGCTTCAGGACCTGGTGCTCGCGGTGCCCCAGATGCCCGACGCGGAGAAGCTGGCGCGCGCGGTCCTGGCCTCCCTCCCGGAACCCGAAGCCCCCCCCGCCCCCGAGCCGGTCCTCGAGCCGGAACCAGCTCCCGCCGCGCCCGCGGCCCCGCCCGCCCCCGCCCTGAACAACCTGCTGCTGTACCACGCGGCCTGCATCGAGTACGCCGCCGGACAGGCCGAGGTCCTCAACGCCCTCCTCAAGGGCGTGGAGAACTACGCCCAACGGGGCGTCCTCTTCGTGGTGCGGAACGAGGCGGCCCAGGCGTGGAACGCCTTCGGATTCGACAAGCCCGACGAGGCCAAGCGCTGGCGGGCCGCCATGGACAAGGATCCCCTCCTGACCACCGTTGTGAACTCGCGGTCGCGCATGCTCCTGGACAACGCCCGCCCGGGGTTCATCCCGGACGACAGCCCCGTCCGGCGAAGCCTCATCTCGCCCCTGCTTCTGAAGGGGAAGGTCCTGGCCTTTCTGTACGCCGACTCGGGGGCCGACGGGAAGCTGGATCATTACAGCATCGACCTCCTCATGAGGGTGGCCTCGCTGGCCATCGACATCTTCCCCCTGCGCCCCAAGCGGGACCCCCTTCCCCCCGTCCTGGAGAACCAGGACATCATCCTCCCAGTCGGCGCCCATGCCGGCCCAGCCGGAGGACGCGAGCCTGCTCTTCGAGGACACGGGGACCCTCTCCACTTCCGCTCGGGAGCCCGAGGAACTGCCCACGGCCCAGACGGTGATGACCGAGATCCCTCCGGAGGCCCTGTCCCCCGCACCGCCGCGCCCCCCTGAAGCCGCCCCCGTGGAGCTGGAATCCGGCGACTACGTGCGGCCCGCCGAGCCCGAGGCGGTGGAGGCGGCGGCGCCGGAGCCCGAACCTCCCGCCCCGCCCGCCGAGCCACAAGAGGAGCCGATCCCGCCGGGTGAGGAACGCCTCCACTCGGATGCCGAGCGCTTCGCCAAACTCCTCGTCCAGGAGATCGCCCTCTACCACCCCAAGGAAATGGACCAGGGTCGTCGCCAGTCGAACCTGTACGCCCTCCTGAGGGACGACATCGAGCGGAGCCGGGAGGCCTTCCAGAACCGCTTCCAGAAGCCCTCCATCCGCAGCCGGGACTACTTTGGGAAGGCCTTGGTCAAGTATCTTGCGAACGGCGACCCTTCGCTCCTGGGCATGTAGGTTCTTCCTTCTCCTGCTCCTGATCCCTTCGGCGCGGGCCTCCGGCCAGGAGCCGCCCGCGGCCGGGAGCGCGGTCCCGGCTCAGGCCCCGGGAATCAACCAGGGGGACCTGGCGGCCCGGCTCCTGTCCGAAGGCCGGCGGAGGCTGGATGAAGGCAAGCGGGAGGAGGCCCTGGCCCTCCTCTCGGACCCCGTCTTCGAAGGCCATCCGCTCTGGGAGTTCGCGGCGGGATGGCGCGCGCGCGCCCTGCGGGACTCCGGCCGCGCCGCCGAGGCGCTCCCTCTTTGGAGGCGCCTCTTCGACGTCCTGCCCGAACCCTCCTTCCGCCACGAGGCCGCCGCCGCCCTCCTGGAGGCGTCCCGAGGAGGGCCTCCCGAGGAGGCGGTCCCCTTCGCCAAGGCGTTGTGGCGGTCCTCTCCCGACCTCCCGGAATACGGCGCCGCCCTGGCCCAGGCCCTCTCGGGCGCCGGGCGCGTGGAAGAGGCCCGCGAGGTGGCCCTGGATTTGTGGACTCGGTTTCCCGGCCCCGGGCCCGCCTCCGATTTTCTGGCATCCCGGCCCGACCTGGCGCCGTCCGCCGCCTCCGCGCCGCCCGACGCCCTCCTGCGACGCCTGCGGGAGGCCGCCTCGGCCAAGCTCGTTTCCCTGATGGCCCAGGAACTGCCCCGGGTCCAGCCCGCCACGCCGGCCCAGGAAGCCGAAAAGACGCTTCTCACGGGCCGCTGGGAGGAGCTGAGGGGGCGGCCGGCGGAGGCCTTTTCCCACTACAGGCGGGCCTCCGAGACGCCCGAGACCGCCCAGGCCGCCGTGGTCCGCATGGCCCTCGTGGCATCCCGGTGTTCCCTTTCGGAGAAGGCCCTTGGGGACCTGGAAGCCTCCGTCCTCGCCCTGCCCTGCGACGCCCCCTGGAGGGACCGGGCCGTGTATGCCCTGGTCAAGCTTCGCCTGGCCCGGAGGTCCGAGACCCGGGCCCTGGACCTGGCTTCCAAGGGGCTGTGTACGGACCACTCGAGCCCGGACCTGGCGGAGGTCCTCTACGACGCCGCGTGGGGGCGGTGGACGTCGGGGCGCCGCCGGGAGGCAGAGGCCTTGTGGCGGGCCATGGCGGGCGGCCTCCCCGCGAGGTCCGACGACCGCCTTGCCGCCGTGTACTCCCTGCTGCGCCTCGGGAGGGTGACGGACCCGGACCAGGCCGCGGCCTTCCGGCAGGAGATCGAGTTTCACGACGCCTTCGGGTACTTCGGGTACCGCCTGCGCCAGGGGTTCCCTCCCGCCGCCGCGCCCGACCCCCCCCTTCCCCTTCCCGAGCCTTCCCCCGCGACCCACGAGGGAAAGGGCCGCCTCCTCTTCGATGCGGGCCTCTACGACGAGGCCGCCTCCGAGTGGCGGGCCGTACCGGGTGAAACCGCTCCCTCCGTCTGTTGGGCCCTGGCCCGGGCGAGAACGGAGGCGGGGGACCCCTCGGGAGCGATCTTGGAGGCGCGAAAGGCCTATCCGCTGGCCTACTCGGTGGCAGGGCTCCGGACGCCCGAGGCGGCCTGGAAGGCCATTTATCCCATCTCCCATCCCGAAGCCGTCCGGGCGGCCTCCCGAGAATCGGGGCTCCCTCCCCTTTTTGTCTGCTCGGTGATCCGTCAGGAGAGCCTGTGGGATCCCTCCGCCGTTTCCCGATCGGGGGCGCTGGGGCTCATGCAGTTGATGCCCCCGACGGCCCGTTCCGCGGCCGCCTCCGCCGGGCTCCAGCCCTTCACCCCGGAGCGGGCTTGCGACCCCGAATGGAACGTCCGCGTCGGCTCCTTCTACCTCGCCTCCATGCTCGGGCGGTACAGGGGCCGCCCCCACGTGGCTCTGGCCGCCTACAACGCGGGACCGAGGCGGGCCGACGAATGGACCGCGCGCCCGGGCGCCCCCCTCGAAGCGGACCTTTGGATCGAATCCATCCCCTTCCGGGAAACGCGCTCCTACGTCCGCCGGATCCTGTTGAACCTCTGGGAGTACGGACGCATCTACCCGGAATGGAAGGAGTGCGAGTCCATCCCCGCCGAGGCCCGGGCCTTCTACTCCCCGACGCCCTCGCTCCTCTGTCCGTAGGGACCGCCGGTGACCGCCCCCCACGCCCGCACCCGTCTCGCCCTCGCCCTCGGCCTCGCGTGCCTCTCCTTCGCCGCCATCCTGGTGCGTTACTGCGACGCCCCCGCCCTGTCCATCGCCTTCTGGCGCATGGCCCTCGCGACCCTTCTCCTGACGCCGGTCATGGCCCTTTCGGGCCGGAAGGCCCCCACGGCCTCGGCAGGGCCCAGGGGGCGCCTGTGGCCCTACACGGCGGGCGCGGGACTCATCCTGGCGGTCCACTTCACCTGCTGGATCGGCTCCATCCAGCTCACCACGGTGGCCTCTTCGCTCCTGGTCATGTCGGCCCAGCCCGTGTGGGCCGCCCTCCTCGGGGCCTTTTTCCTGAAGGAGAGCGTGCCCCGCCGCGACGCCGGGGCCATCGCCCTGTCGCTGGCGGGCATCGCCCTCATCGCCTGGGGGGACATGGGCCACGGGGGGACGCGCCTCGCGGGAGACGTCCTGGCGCTCCTGTCGGGCATGGCGGCGGCGGCCTACTTCACGGTGGGACGCCACCTGCGGGAGAGTCTCCCTCTCCCCTCCTACCTCGTGTCGGTCTACGGCACCTGCGCCCTTTTCCTGGGCGCCGCGGGGGCGGCGGCGGGGACGCCTTTTTCGGGCTTCGACGGGCGGACCTGGCTCATGTTCGGTCTCCTGGCGCTCTTCCCCTCGGCCCTCGGACATTCCCTCGTGAACTTCGCCATCCGCCACATGGAGTCCTACCGGGTGAACCTCTCCATCCTGGTGGAGCCGGTGGTCTCCACCCTCCTCGCCGCCCTGCTCTTCGCCGAGATCCCCGGCCCCAGGTTTTACGTCGGCGCGGCCCTCGTGGCGGCGGGAGTTCTACTGGTCCTCGGACGGGCCGCCCCGCGCGCCTGACCCTCGGTCCAGTTCGTGCGACGTGGCCGAGCCGGGGGCCTGTCCATTCACGCGAGACGGGCGCCGCGCCTCCGGCGCCGTCCGGATGGCCTGGATCGGGCACCTCCGCGCCAGCGCGTCCGTGCTCCGATCCCAGTCCCCCCGGCGCCCTTCGGGCGCACCGTCTCGCTGTTTTTTCTCGCGGTGCCTGCCACCACATTTGATTTGGGAGGCCGCAAGTCCCGGACCTTGGATCCTCGTCAGCCGTCGGCGCCCGCATCCTCAACGTACAGGAAGTACGATTCCGGTGCGGTCGCCTCGCCTTCCTCGCCCAAGGCCCAATCCTGCGGCCTGCATGTCGCCCTCCGCTTCGCTCCGGACGGACATGCGATACGGCCCGCGCCCACCATCACCCAAGACTCTCAGAATCATGACGCCTACGGCCCAAGGTTCTACTTCGGCGCGGCCCTCGTGACGGCGGGAGTTCTACTGGTCCTCGGGAGAACCCCGCGGCGGTAAGGCCGGGCTCCCGGTGCGCCGGTTGAGCCACATGCAGCCCGGTCGGGCCGATAGGGTTCCTTGTCGCGGAGGAGGGGGAGTATACTCCGCCCCTCTGTGATGGGAGGATCCCGTGAAAAACTTCGCGATCAAGGTGGACGCCCTCACGGGCGAGGAATATTACGAAGTCAGGATCCGCGGCAGCCAGCTCATCAACAACGCCTTCTTGAACAAGGCCTCGGCCTTCAGCCCGGAGGAGAGGAAGTGTCTCGCCCTCGAGGGCCACCTGCGCTCCGCCGTGCAGACCCTCGACCAGCAGGCCCAGCGGGTCATGGAGAATTACGCCCGGAAGCCCAGCGACATCGAGCGGTACATCTTTCTCCAGGGGCTCCTGGACCGGAACGAGACCCTCTTTTACAAGGTCGTGGTGGACCACCTGCAAGAAATGGTGCCCATCGTCTACACCCCGACGGTGGGCCAGGCCTGCCTCATGGCCAGCCACATCCAGCGCCGCTACCGGGGCATGTACATCACGCCCGAGAACATCGGCAGCATCGACGCCATCCTCCAGAGCGTCTCCCGCCCCGAGATCTACCTCATCGTGGTCACGGACGGAGAACGCATCCTGGGGCTGGGCGACCTCGGGTCCGACGGGATGCCCATTCCCGTGGGGAAGATCTCGCTCTACGTGGCCGCCGGAGGGCTCCACCCGGCGGGGTGTCTCCCGGTCTGCCTCGACGTGGGGACGAACAACGAGCGACTCCTCAAGGACCCCCTGTACCTCGGGTACCAGAAGCCGAGGCTCACGGGCCAGGCTTACGAGGACTTCGTGGAGCGCTTCGTCCTGGGGGTGCGGCGGAACTTTCCCAACGCGCTCCTCCAGTGGGAGGATTTCGCCAAGGACAAGGCCTTCGTCCTCCTGGACCGGTACCGCGAACGGCTCCTCTCCTTCAACGACGACATCCAGGGAACCGGCGCCGTGTCCCTCGCGGCCCTCATGACCGCCATGCGAATCAAGAAGGAGCGCATGGAGGACCAGCGGTTCCTGATCGTGGGGATGGGCCAGGCGGGCACCGGAACCGCCCGCCGGATCCGGGACGTCCTTCGGGAACGGGGGCTGTCCGACGAGGAGGTGCGGCGGCGGATTTTCGCCGTGGACGTGGACGGCCTGCTCCTCGAGGATACGCCGAACCTGGAGGAACCCCAGGTCCCCTTCGCCCAGCGCCGGAGCGCGGTGGAGGGATGGACCCTCGACTCCCCCTCCCGGATAGGCCTCATGGACGTGATCCGGAACGCGCGGCCCACGGTGATCGTGGGCGTGACGGCCAAGCGCGGGCTCTTCAGCGGGGAGGTCCTCCGGGCCATGGCTTCCTTCTCCGAACGGCCGGTGGTCCTCTCCCTCTCCAACCCCACGGCCAAGTCCGAATGCACGCCCGAGGAGGTGGCCCAGGCCACCGGAGGACGGGGCCTCATGGCCACGGGAAGCCCCTTCGACCCCTTCTCCTTCGAGGGCCGGACCTTCGAGTCGTCCCAGTGCAACAACCTCTACGTTTTCCCGGGCGTGGGCCTGGGAGCCCTGGTGGCGCAGTCCACTCGGGTCACGCAGGCCATGTTCCTGGCCGCCAGCCGGTCCATCAGCGGCATGGTTTCGCCCGCCCAGGAGGCCCGCGGCCTTCTCCTTCCGGAGATGAAGGACATCCGCGAGGTGGCCTTCCGCGTGGCCCTTTCGGTGGCCCAGGTGGCCAGCGAAGCGGGGCTCGGGCGCCGGCTGGACGAGGAGGCCCTGGCCCGGCTCATTCGAAAGGCCCAGTGGACGCCCCAGTACTATCCGTACCGGGCGGGCTAGGGGCAGAGTCCGATATTCCGAAAGCGGGAAACCGAGGAGGGGGACGGGGGGCCTCCCGACGGGGAATCTACCTCACCGGCTTCGCCGCCGCGGCGACGGCGCGCCATTCCTCGGGGGAGTTGATGTTGAGCAGGGCCGACGGGTCGCACCCCGCCCCCTCCGCGGCCTCCTCCCCCACGTAGACCGTTCCCAGGCGAGGGAGGATCTGGCTCGCCGAGGACTCCCCGCGGCTCAAGGTCTGACCAATGACCGCCGCCGCCGATTTGGGGTAACAGCCGGGGATGGGATGGACCCGGCCGCCCACCAGAGGCACCACCGGGGTTCCGGCCGATCGCCCGAGGCCCAGGAGAAGCCGGAGCCAGGGGAGGTCCAGATAGGGCGTGTCCACGGGGATGCAGAGAACCGTCGACCCGCGGGACTCCTCCAGGGCGGCGTGGATCCCGGACAGAAGCCCCAGCCCCGGGAACCGATCGGCCACGTACCGCGCTCCCACTCGGATCGGAGGAGGGGTCGGAGCCACCACGAGGACCTCGTCGCAAAGGGGAGCGAGGAGGTCCACGGCCCGCTCCAGGAGGGTCCTTCCCTCCAGGACAAGGAGGCGCTTGTCCGCGCCCATCCTCTTGGATCGTCCCCCCGCGAGGACCGCGCCCGTAACCGGATCGGGTGAATTCATGGTGAAAGTGTACAGCAATCGCCTTGCTCTTTCAAGGCAGAACGGCGATTGGGACGCTCCCACATCACGGGGGAGGGCCGGGAGGACATGGAATCCAGGAGCCCACGAGGCCAGGAAGCCACGAGCCCAGGAGACCGTGAGGCCAGGAGGCCAGGAAACCACGAGCCCAGGAGACCTTGAGGCCAGGAGGCCATGAGATCCTGCCCTGGCGGGGGAAGCCCTCCGAGCGGGGGAACCTCCCCGTTCCCCCGCACCCCCTCGCCCGCCGCCGGCTACTGCGGCAGGGCCTTGGCGGCGAGTTCCAGAACGTCCGTCGTCGGGAAGCCTTCCTTGCCCGTTTCGCCGTCGGCATCGCGCCGGAGGGCGCTCTCCATCGGGGGGCTCGGCCGCCCCCCTCTGGTGCCCGCCTTCGGCGGGCGGTCACCCCCCTGCCCCGGCGGAGGACGCCCTCCGAGCGGGGGAACCTCCCCGTTCCCCCGCACCCCCTCGCCCGCCGCCGGCTACTGCGGCAGGGCCTTGGCGGCGAGTTCCAGAACGTCCGTCGTCGGGAAGCCTTCCTTGCCCGTCTCGCCGGCGGCGTTGCTGAGCATGACGTTGCAGAAGGGGCAGGCGACGGCGATGCCCCCGGCTCCGGTGGCCGTGGCCTGCTCAAAGCGCTCGTGGTTGACGCGCTTCCCGAGCTTTTCCTCGAGCCAGAAGCGTCCCCCGCCGGCGCCGCAGCACATGGCCCGCTCCCCGTGGTGTTCCATCTCCTTGAGCCCCACCCCGGGAATGGCGCGCAGGATGGCCCGCGGAGCTTCCACCTGGCCGTTGTAACGGCCGAGGTAGCAGGGGTCGTGGAAGGTGAGGGTTTCGCGAATCTCCCCCGTCAGTTTCAGGCGGCCTTCCTTGAGGAGGGAGGCCACGAGCTCCGTGCCGTGAACGACCTCGAAGTTCCCGCCGAAGTCCTTGTACTCGTTCTTCAGCGTATTGAGGCAGTGGGGGCAGTTCGTGACGATCTTCTTGACCTTGTAGCCGTTGAGGGTCTCCACGTTGGCCTCGGCCAGCGTGGCGAAAAGGTACTCGTTTCCAAGCCGGCGGGCCGCGTCGCCCGTGCAGGTCTCCTCCTCGCCCAGCGTGGCGAAGGAGACTCCGGCGGCGTTCATCAGGCGCACCAGGGCCTGGGAGACCTTCTGGCCCGCGGCGTCGTACGCGCCCGCGCACCCCACCCAGAAGAGGTACTCCGCGTCGGTCTTCTCGGAAATGTGGGGCACGTCCAACCCTTCGGCCCACTTGGCCCGGTCGGCCTGGGGCATGTTCCAGGGGTTCCCTTGGCGCTCCATGCCCTTGAAGGCCGCCTGGGCCTCCGCCGGGAAGTTGCTCTCCTCGAGGGTGAGGTAGCGCCGCATGCCCACGAGCTTGTCCACGAAGGTGATGTGGAGGGGACAGGCCCACTCGCAGTAGCCGCAGGTCGTGCACGCCCAGATCGTGTCGGAGCTGATGGCGCCCCCGAGGTCCTTGAGGCTCCAGGGGGGCGTCTCGTCGCGCCGATTCCAGACCGATCCCTCGGGAACCGGGCCACCGATGAGAAGCCGGTCCTCGGGCACCGGTTTTTCCTGGTCCATTTGCTCGAGGGGGGTCGCGTAGAGGTAGTCCCGAAGGTCGTTCCCGTAGTTCTTGGGACGGAGGGGCTTCCCCGTGTTGGTCGTGGGGCAGACTTCGGTGCACCGGCCGCACTCCGTGCACGTGTAAAAGTCCAGCATCTGCTTCCAGGTGAAGTCCTGGATCTTGTTCACCCCGAAGTGCTCGGCTTCGAGGTCCATCTTCTTGATGTTCCGGGTGGGCTCCAAGTCGCGGAAGTAGACGTTGAAGAGGGACGTAAACACGTGGAAGTGCTTGGAGTAGGGCAGAAAATTCATGAAGGCGAAGAGGATGGCCAGGTGAAGCCACCAGTTGGCCTTGTACCACGCCGTGAGGGCGCCCTTCGCCATCCCTCCAAACAAGGAAGCGACGGCGAGACCCGCCGGGGACCAGGCCTTCCAGTCGGGGTCGTGGAGGGCGATGTAGGCCCCGTCGGCGATGAGGTCGGTCACCATGAGGCCGCCGATGAGGCTCAGGGTGGCCCAGGCGTCCCAGGAGTTTTCCAGCCGCTCGGGCCGGGCGAAGACCCTCCGCCCCATGGCCATGAGGATGCCCACCACGACCAGGACTTCGAATACGTCCTTCGTGGTCTGGTACCCGTAGCCGAAGACGCCCAGGGCCTCGGTGAGGTGGAACGAGGGGAAGAGACCCTCCACGATGAGCATGAGGGACCTCAGCCCGAGGACGCAGAAGCCCCAGAAGATGAGGAGGTGGTAGATCCCCGCGTAGGGGTCCCGGACCATCCGCTTCTGGGCGAAGGCGTGCAGGACGAGGCCCTTGAACCGCTCCCAGTGGCGGTCGAACCGGTTGTCGGGAAGGCCCTTCATCAGGGCCCCGATGCGCCTCTGGGCGGTGTTGGCGAACAGGGCCAGGGAGCCCAATACGAATGCCCAGAACAGCCCGGTCTCTACGGGATGCATGCGTCCACCTCCTCCCTCCTCGGGTCGCGCCCCCGGCGCGGCCACAAGGCAAGAATAGGGCCTGACCGGCGCCTTGTCAATGTGGTTGAATACTCATCACCGATTCGCCCCAAGGAATGGGGTTCTCTCATTTTCCATTATTTAGAATGATATTCAGCCTCACGTTTTGGAAACCCCATGGTTCCTCATCCGTGAGCGAACGCTCACGTCTCGGTAGGAGGCAGGAAGCCGACGAGGCCGTCCCGGGCGAGCTTCTTGAAGATCATCAGCGCGTGGATCTCCTGGATGGGCGAGATCCGGATGATGGACTGCACCGAACTGCTCCCGTTCACGCGACTCAGGATGTAGTTCTCCTGGGGCGTGAATTCCAATTCGTTGAGGTCCGCGAGGGCCCGCTTGAGGTACGGGAGGTGTTCGATGGAGAACTCGTCGGAGACGAGGCTGGCTTTGATTTCCTTGTAGGCCTTGGGGATCATGGCCCGGGCGAGGGAGTGGGATGGCGACAGGATGAGCACCTGCTTGAAGGTTTCGATGGCCGCCTCGAACTGGCCCGCGTTGAACTGCTTGAGCCCCTGGTTGCAAAGGGTCCGGACGGTTTCCTCCGCGCGCACTTCCGATCCCTTGGGCGGCTCGGGCGATTCCACGATGTCCACCAGGCCCATCCGGTACAGGTCGAAGAGGACGCTGCACACGGCGAAGTCGGAGGCGTGGAACATGAGGCATAGGTCTCCGATGCGCCAGGGGGACTCCAGGATCTGGACCATGCGATTGTAGACGGGGTCCTGCAGGACCTGGCGGGTCAGGTTCTCGGGCAGAATCGTGAGGACGGTCTCGTTGGAGGGGAAGATCTTGCGGATGCGCGTCCACTCGTCCGCCCTCCGCGAGCCCTCCATCAGGATGGAGGTGACTTCCATCTCGATGGCCACGTGCCCGTCCTGGGCCGGGGCGTCGTTGTAGAACTTGAAGGTCCCTTCGCCCCAAAGAAAGAGGTCGTAGATGGTCTCTTCGGCCTTGATCCTCAGAAACCGCTGGACCTCGTCCTCGGACAGGAGGCCCTCCATGACGAGGATCCGCCCGAGTTTGATTCCCGTCTCCCCCTGGCGAGAGAAGGCCCGCATGAGGTCCGCCTCGGTGATCTTCTCGTAGGAGAGGAGGAACTGGCCGAAGTACTCGCGCGGGTCGTTGCTCGCGGAGGCGACGATCTTCCCCTCCCGAAAGTAGATCTCCTTCACGATTTCGCCGCGCTGGAGGATGAGAATGCCGGTCTTGCGGCTGAGGGCCAGCCACTGCAGGAGGTCCGGGAGGGGCATGGTGGTGAAATCGCCCTGAAGTCCCATGGCCGCCATCATAGCGGGGCGCCGAAGGAAAGGGAAGGATCCGTTCGGATCCGGGCCTCTTCTCCCCGCGCCCGCTCCGAAGCGGGCGGGGGGGCGCCCCCCAGTACCGCCCCTCGGGACCCTTCGGAGGCTCCTCGCCTTCGGTTTTCTGCACGGGCAACAGAACGCCCGCGGCCCCAGGGGGCCGCGGGCTCGGGGTTGGCTCGGGGAGGAACCTCTAGGCGATGGCCGCCTTGGCCTTGGCGCACAGCGCGGAGAAGGCGCCGGGGTCGTTCACGGCGATGTCCGCGAGGGCCTTCCGGTCCAGGAGGATCCCGGCCTTCTTGAGGCCGTCCATGAACCGGCTGTAGGAGAGGTCGTTCTGGCGGCATCCCGCGTTGATGCGGACGATCCAAAGCCGGCGGTAGTCGATCTTCTTGACCCGGCGGCCGACGAAGGCGAAAGCGAGGGAGCGTTCGACCTGCTCCTTGATGGAGCGGTAGAGGCGGCTCTTCGCGCCGAAGTAGCCTTTGGCGAGCTTCTGAAGTTTCTTTCTGCGCTCCACCTTGTGGTGGCCGCGGCGTACTCTGGCCATCTTCAGCTCCTACGCGAGCAACAGGCGCTTGACCTTGCGGAGATCGGCCTCGTGGACGAGGGTCGCCGTTCCGAGCTGGTTTTTGCGCTTGCGGGTTTTCGAGGTCAGGATGTGGCGGTGGTACGCCTTGGACCTCTTCACTTTTCCGGTGCCCGTCACCTTGAAACGCTTGGCGGCGGCGCTGTGCGTCTTCATCTTGGGCATGGCTCCGATTCCTCCGGTCACTTCTTCGCGGGCATGAGCAACATGACCATGGTCCGCGCTTCCATCATGGGGGCCCGCTCGATCTTTCCCCTCTGCACCACTTCGGTGGCGATCCGCGAGAGGAGCTTCTGGGCCATTTCCGGGTGGACGATCTCCCGGCCCCGGAACCTCACGGTCACCTTCACCTTGTCGCCGTCCTCCAGGAAGGCCTCGATCTGGCGCTTCTTGACCTGGTAGTCGTGCTCCTCGATCTTGGGCCTGAGCTTGATCTCCTTGACGACGATCTGCCGCTGCTTCTTCTTGGCCTCGGCGGCCTTCTTCTTTTCGTCGTACAGGTACTTTCCGTAGTCGATGATCCGGCATACCGGCGGCTGCGCGAGGGGCGCCACCTCCACCAGATCGAGGCCCTTCGACTCCGCCAGCACCATCGCCTGCTCCGGCGTCATGATCCCGAGCTGGGCTCCATCCTCGTCCACGACTCGGATCTCCCTCACCCGGATCTGGCGGTTGAGCCTCGGTCCTTTGCTTACGGGTTCTCGAATAGCATCCTCCTCATTCCAAGTCGAGGCTTCGCGCCTTCACCTTCGCGAGGACCATGCCGACGAACTCGTCGACGGCCATGGCTCCCCGGTCCCCTCCGCTGCGGCTCCTCACCGCCACGGCGCCGGATTCCTGCTCCCTGTCCCCCGCGACGAGCATGAAGGGGATCTTCTGGAGCTGGGCCTCGCGGACCTTGTAGCCCGTTTTTTCGGGCCGCGCGTCCACGGTCACCCGGAGGCCCTCCGTCCGGAGGCGGTCGGCCACGGCTTCACAGTATGCCACATGTCGGTCCGCGATGGGAAGCAGGCGGACCTGCTCCGGGGCCAGCCAGAGGGGGAAGGCCCCCTTGAAATGCTCGATGAGGATGCCGAAGAAGCGCTCCAGGCTCCCCAAAAGGGCGCGGTGGATCATGTAGGGGCGATGGGGGCGGTTGTCGGCGCCGATGAACTCCAGATCGAAGCGCTCGGGGAGGTTGAAGTCGAACTGGACGGTGGAGAGCTGCCACGACCGGTTGAGGCAGTCCTTCACCTTCACGTCGATCTTCGGCCCGTAGAAGGCGCCTCCACCCTCGTCCATTTCGTAGCTCAGGTCCGCCGCCGCCGCGGCCTTTTTCAGGGCCTCGGTGGCCTCCTCCCACATGCGGTCCTCGCCGACGGCCTTCTCGGGCCGGGTCGCGATGTAGGCCTCGAACTCGGTGAAGCCGAAGCTCCGGAGCATGAAGAGGACGAAGCGGAGGACGCGGACCACCTCCTCCTCCATCCGCTCGGGCTGGACGAAGAGGTGCGCGTCGTCCTGGGTGAAGCCCCGGACGCGCATGAGGCCGTGGAGGACGCCCGATTTCTCGTAGCGATACACCGTGCCCAGCTCGGCCCACCTCAGGGGAAGGTCCCGGTAACTGCGGTGCCGGGACCGGTAGATCATCGTGTGGAACGGGCAGTTCATGGGCTTGGCGTAGAAGGTCTGGTTCTCCATCTCCATGGAGGGGTACATGTTCTCCTTGTAGAAATCCAGGTGGCCGCTGGTCTGCCAGAGGGCGGCCCGGCCCACGTGGGGGGAGAACACGAACTCGTAGCCGTTCTTGAGGTGCTCGTCGCGCCAGAAATCCTCGATGGTCTTACGGACGAAGGCCCCCTTGGGATGCCAGAGGATCAGACCGCCGCCCACCTCGTCGGCCACCGAGAAGAGGTCCAGCTCCTTGCCGAGCTTCCGGTGGTCGCGCTCCTTGGCCTCCTCGAGGCGCTTCAGGTGCTCCTCGAGGTCCTTCTTGGTGAGGAAGGCCGTGGCGTAGATGCGCTGGAGCATCTTGTTGTGCTCGTCGCCGCGCCAGTATGCGCCGGCCACGGAGAGGAGCTTGAAGGTGTCCGGCTTGATGCGCCCCGTGGAGGGCAGGTGGGGGCCCCGGCAGAAGTCGTTGAAAGCGCCCTGGCGGTAGATGGAAACGGGCTCGTTCTGCCCCTTCTCGAAGGCCAGCTCCACCTTGTAGGGCTCGGCCTCGGCCTGAAAAAGGTCCCGGGCCCGCTCCCAGGGGAGTTCTTCGCGCCGGATGGGGACGTCCCGGGCCGCGATCTCCCGCATGCGGGCTTCGATGGACTCCAGATCTTCCGGCGTGAAGGCCTTCTCCCGATCGAAGTCGTAGTAGAAGCCGTCCTCGATGACCGGCCCGATGGCGATCTTGGCCTCCGGAAACAGCTCCTTCACGGCGTTGGCCATGAGGTGGGCGCAGGTGTGCCGGTAGATTTCGAGGGCGTCGGGCGCGCGGTCCGTGAGGAGTTCGAGGCGGCAGTCCGCGGACAGGGGCCAGTAGACATCCATGAGGCGCCCGTCGCATCTCGCCGCGAGGGAGGCGGAGGCCAGGCGCGGCGAGATGGAGGCCGCCACGTCCAGGGGGGTGGCGCCGGCCTCAAACGACTTCCGGGTTCCGTCGGGCAGGGTGACCTGAATCTGGGCCACGGTTCCCTCGGCCCATCGGGCCAACAAAAAGAATGGTAGGCGCGAGCGGGATCGAACCGCTGACCTCTACCGTGTCAAGGTAGCGCTCTTCCATCTGAGCTACGCGCCTGCACGGGCCTTGAAGTCTAGCATCCGGGCCCCTCCTTGTCAACCGCGGCGGGGGCTGCCATGAAGCGGGGGAAGCCTGTGTTAAGGTAGATTCGCCGGTGGCCGCCGGCCCGGAGGTGCGAGTGAGCGACGCCGCGGCAAAACCCGGAACACGCCGCAAATCCAAGGCCGTGGTCCTCCTTTCGGGCGGCCTGGATTCGACCCTCGCGGCGCGCCTCCTCCAGGAGCAGGGGGTGGAGATCATCGGCGTCCACTTCTCCACGGGGTTCTGCGTTGCCGACCACAAGCGGGCCACCGCCCCCGCCGACGCGGACCCGAAGAAACTCCGAAACGAGGCCCTGCGCGCGGGAGCGGACCTCCAGGCCCCCGTTCGCCTCGTGGACATCTCCAGGGAGTACCTCGACATCGTCTTCAATCCGAAGCACGGCTACGGGGCCAACTTGAACCCCTGCATCGACTGCCGGGCCTTCATGCTGAAGAAGGCGCGGGAGATCATGGAGGAGGAGGGCGCCAACTTCGTGGCCACGGGGGAAGTCCTGGGACAGCGCCCCATGAGCCAGCGGAAGGTGCCCATGCGGGTCATCGAGCGGGAGTCGGGTCTGGAGGGGCGGCTCCTGAGGCCCCTCTCGGCGCGCCTTCTTCCCCCCACGGAGCCGGAACAGGCAGGGCTGGTAGACCGGAGCCGCCTGCTCTCCCTCCAGGGCCGGACCCGTCGGCCCCAGATGGACCTCATCGCCGAGAAGGGCATCACCGACTATCCCTTGCCGGCCGGAGGCTGCTGCTTCCTCACCGACGCCAACTACGCCCGGCGCTTCCGAGACAAGATGGCCCACCGCACGGGGCGGCCCATGAACCAGGAAGACGTGACGCTCCTGAAGGCGGGCCGGCATTTCCGGATCACCCCCGCCCTGAAGCTCATCATCGGCCGGGACGAGAGGGAGAACGGATTCCTGGAGCGTTTCGCGGACGGGAGCCGCGTCCGGCTCGAAGTGGAGGTCATCCCCGGTCCCGTGGGTTTGACGGACGAATCGCTTCCGGGCGAGGAGGAGGAGCGCCTTTGCGCCTCCATCGTGGCCCGTTACTCCGATGGGAGGAACCTCCCTTCCGTCACGGTCCGGGCGGAAGGCGGCGGGCGTCCGCCCCGGACCTGGGAAACGACCCCCCTCAAGGACGAGGCCGTCCTGGGCCCCATGAGGCTTTGACCCGAGACGAGGTGCGCGACCGATGGGTGGAATCGACTTCACGCCGCTGGGCATCCTGACGCTGGTCTTCAACGTTCTCCTGATCCTCTTCTCGCTGTCGGTCCACGAGAGCGCCCACGCCTGGATGGCGGACCGCCTCGGCGACCCCACGGGTCGCATGCTCGGACGGATCACCCTCAATCCGATCCCCCACATCGACCCCATCGGCACGCTGGTCATGCCCGCCGTGCTGTCCCTCATCGGGGCGCCCGTTTTCGGATGGGCCAAGCCCGTTCCCGTCATCAGCCGCCACTTCAAGCGGGTCCGCCGCGACGAGGCGCTCGTGGGCGCGGCGGGCCCCCTGAGCAACCTGGCGGTGGCCGTGGGAACGACGGGGATTCTGGGAGGCCTCCTCCTCGCGCAGGGCCCCGCCGCCTTCTGGACCGGCTTCGAGTCCGAGTTCTCCCCCGCGTGGTGGCTCCTGCGGCTGGCCCTCGTCAACGTCGTTCTGGCGGGATTCAACCTGATCCCCATCCCGCCCCTGGACGGCTCCTGGGTCCTCTCGGCCCTCCTTCCGCCTTCCCTCCTGCCTCTCTACGAGCGGCTGCGGGCCGTCGGCCCCATCCTCCTGCTGGTCCTGTTCTTCACCCCCCTGTTGGGATGGATCATACGGCCCATCTACGTCCTCCTTTACGTGGGGGTCATCCACCTCCCCCTCCAGCTCCTCTCCTCGCTGCTGGGGGGGTGACGGCGCCCGCACGTTGGCCCAGGGCCCCTGGGTGGGCTAGAATCCCCGGCGGGGAGGATCCATGAGCGAAGCCGCCGCAACGGTCGCGCCCGCCCGGACCCATCCGGTCTGGCGCTGCTTGATGATCCACGCCGTGGTCTGGGGCCTCACGCTGATCCTGGGGATCCTCGCCACCCTGCTCTGCCCGTTCACGCGCGGGGAGATCGTCCTCTGGCTGGGGAGGTTCTGGTCCTGGGCCATCCTCAAGTCCGCCGGGGTGACCCTCCGGGTGGAGGGCCTGGAGCGCTTCGAGCGGGGAAGGCCTTACGTCCTCGTCCCCAACCACGCGAGCAATTTCGACATCTACGCCATGATCCTGGCCCTCAAGGGCCGGTACTACCGCTTCATCGCCAAGAAGGAAGTCCTCTACCTCCCCGTCTTCGGCTGGGCCCTCTGGGCCGGAGGCTTCCCCTTCGTGGACCGGCGGAACAACGCCAAGGCGCGGCGCACGCTGGCCAAGCTGGCCGAGAGGATGCGGCGCACCGGGCTCAGCCTCATCTCCTTCCCCGAGGGGACGCGGAACAAGACCGACGAGATCCTCCTCCCCTTCAAGAAGGGACCCTTCGTGCTGGCTCTGGACCTCCAGGCCCCCATCCTGCCCGTGTCCATCCGGGGCGCCCGGAAGGTGCAATCCAGGCACGGCTTCTGGTTCAGCCCGGGGGAGATCACGGTCGTCTTCCACGAGCCCATCCCCACGGAGGGACTGGGCTACGAGATGCGCGACTCCCTGCGGGACCGCACCCGCGAAGTGATCCTCGAGTCCCTGTCCGGGGCGGCCTCATGATCCTCTACCTGGACCCCTTCATGGGGATCGCTGGCGACATGACGGTGGGGGCCCTCGTGGACGCCGGCGCCGACCGGGGCGCCGTCCAGGCGGCCCTTTCCTCGCTCCAGATCGAGGGCCTTTCCTTTTCCTTCGAAACCGTGACGCGGCAGGGCCTGCGGGCCACCCTCGCCTCCCCCCGGCTCCCCCGGGCGGAAACCCACCGCCGCCTCCCGGACATTCTGGCCCTCCTCGCCCGCGCGGAACTCCCACAGCGAGTTCGGGAGACCGCCTCCGCCGTCTTTCGGCGGCTCGCGGAGGCGGAAGCCGCCGTCCACGGATGCCCCGTGGACAAGGTCCACTTCCACGAGGTGGGGGCCCTCGACGCCATAGCGGACGTGGTGGGGGCCTGCGCGGCATGGCATGCGCTGGGGGCTCCGGAGGTGGAGTGCGGCCCGTTGAACCTCGGCTCGGGCTTCACCCGGATGGAGCACGGGACCTTCCCCGTTCCCCCTCCAGCCGTGGCGGAGCTGGTTCGAGGCGTCCCCGTCTTCTCCGCGGGACCGCCCATGGAGCGCACGACTCCGACGGGGGCGGCCCTCGCCGTGACCCTCGCGAGCCGTTTCGGCCCCCTCCCCGAGGGGAACGTGCGCGCGGTCGGGTACGGCGCGGGGACGCGGGACCCCGAAGGGGCGCCCAACGTCCTGAGGGTCTTCTGCCTGTCCCGGGGGCCGGCCGACAACCGGGTGGCTTTGATCGAGACCCAGATCGACGACATGACCCCTGAACTGCTGGGAGGGGCCCTGGAGGAACTGAGGGCCGGAGGAGCCCTCGACGTCTTCACCACGCCCATCCAGGCGAAGAAGCACCGGCCCGCCTGGCTCGTCTCGGTGGTCTCCCCGCTCCCGGAGGCGGAGCGCCTGGCGGACCTCCTCCTCGAACACACCACCACCACGGGCGTCCGGATCTCCGAATGGCGGCGAAGGGAACTTCCAAGGGAGCTGCGAACCCTGGACACGCCCTACGGCCCCCTGCGGGTGAAGGCCCTGACCCTCCCCTCCGGAAAGGTGCGCCTCCACCCCGAGTGGGAGGACGTGAAGGCCCTCGCCGCGAAGGAGGGCGTCCCCGCGCGGGAGATCGCGGAGGCGCTTTCCCGATGGCTGGATTGAGGTTCGTCCAGTCCCCCGGGACTTTCACGGTGGAGGAGGTCCCGCTCTTCCCGCCTTGCGGCCGGGGCTACCACGCCTACCTGACGGTCCGGCGGGCGGGCTGTTCCACCCCCTTCCTGCTCGGGGAACTCCGCAGACGCCTCCGCCTGGCTGAGGAGGACCTGGGCTGCGCCGGAATGAAGGACCGCGACGCCGTGGCGGTCCAGACCTTTTCGATCCCCTCCCGCCTCCAGAAACAGGCCGAACTCGCCTTCGGCGAACTGGGGTGCGAGGTCCTCTCCTCCGCCCTGCACACCCACAAGCTGCGGACGGGGAAGCTGGCGGGGAACCGCTTCACCGTGCGGGTGGAGGGCGACGGCCCGAGCGACGCGGAGGCATTGGAGGCCGGCCTGCGTCGCCTCGAGGCGGAGGGGATGCCCAACGCCTTCGGACCCCAGCGGTTCGCGGACCGTTCGGGGTTGGAGGAGGGACGGAAGATCTTTCTCGGCCATCGGCCTTCGGGGCCCTTCCGTCGGGCCCGATTCCTGGTGTCGGCCTACCAGGCCCTCCTCTTCAACGACTGGCTGGAGGCGCGGCGCTCCGCCGGACGATTCCCCTGGCCGGTGGCGGGAGACGTCATGAAGCGCCACGATTCGGGGGGCGAGTTTCCCGCGGAGGAGGTGGACGAGACGCTCCTCGACCGGGTTCGGCGCCTCGAAATCTCACCCTCCGGCCCCCTCTTCGGGGGGAAGATGGCCCGCGCCTCGGGGGAGGCCCTCCAGTTCGAGGAGGACATCCTCGCCCGCCACGGCCTTGGCTGGAGGGACGTTTCCTCCGCCCGGGCCCCGGGCGCCCGGCGCCCCATGCGCGTACCCGTGGGAGAAATAGGGTTGGAGCGCGCCGGACGGGGGGCCGTCCTCACGTTCACCCTGCCGCCGGGCTCCTACGCCTCCGTCCTTCTCGCCGAGGCGGGGATCGAGGTCGTCCCCCCGCCGCGGCGGAACGAAACGGATTAGGGCGCGTTGGGCCTTCCGCCCGATGGTGGCGCCTCCTGGGCCCCATTTCCGGCCATTCGACCGCCCTCCTGCGGCCCCTTTTCCCCCTCCCCTTTCGCCGCACCCCCATCGGGTCTACACTGAAGTCCCCTGCACCCGGAGGACCCCATGCCGGCCATCGAAACGACGCCCGAATTCGTCTCCCGAGCCTACGACCGGATTTCCGCCAACGTGGAGGCCGCCCGGCGGCGCCTGGGCCGCCCGCTCTCCCTGGCGGAGAAGATCCTCTTCGGCCATCTGGACAACGTGGAGAAGGCCGAACTGGAACCGGGCAAGAGCTACCTGTACCTCCGGCCCGACCGCGTGGCCATGCAAGATGCCACGGCGCAGATGGCCATCCTCCAGTTCATGCAGTCGGGGCGCGGTTCCGTGGCCGTGCCCACGACCGTCCACTGCGACCACCTCATTCTCGCCCAAAAGGGAGCGGGGCCCGACATGGCCGCCGCCCTCGAGTCCAACCGCGAGGTGTACGAGTTCCTGGCCTCGGCCTGCCGGAAGTACGGCATCGGGTTCTGGAAGCCCGGCGCGGGAATCATCCATCAGGTCGTCCTCGAGAACTACGCCTTTCCAGGGGGCATGATGATCGGGACCGACTCCCACACGCCCAACGCGGGCGGGCTGGGCATGTTCGCTTCGGGAGTGGGGGGGGCCGACGCCGTGGACGTCATGGCGGGCCTTCCCTGGGAGGTCCTCTACCCGAAGCGCATCGGCGTTCGCCTCACGGGCGCGCCGTCCGGGTGGACCAGCCCCAAGGACGTCATCGTCCGCCTCCTTGGGATCCTCACCGTCAAAGGGGGCACCAACGCCGTCATCGAGTACTTCGGGCCCGGGTGCTCGGCCCTGTCCTGCACGGGAAAAGGAACCATCGCCAACATGGGCGCCGAACTGGGCGCCACGACCAGCATCTTCCCCTACGACGAGCGGATGGACGCCTACCTTCGGGGCACGGGGCGGGCCCCACTGGCGGACCTGGCCCGCAGACACCCGGAGCTGCTGGGACCCGATTCGGAGGTGGAGGAGAAGCCCGCCGCCCACTTCGACCGCCTCGTGGAGATCGACCTTTCCACCCTCGAGCCGCAGGTGGCGGGGCCCCACACCCCCGATCTGTGCCGGTCGGTGGGCGAACTGAAGGCCGCGATTGCCCGGGAGGGCTATCCGGCGGCCCTTCGCGCCGCCCTCATCGGCTCCTGCACCAACTCCTCTTACGAGGACATGGGCCGCGCCGCCGAGGTGGCGAGGCAGGCCTCGAGGGCGGGCCTGAAGGCGGCGGTCCCCCTCCTGGTGACCCCGGGCAGCGAGCAGATCCGGGCGACCATCGAGCGGGACGGCCAGATGGGCAATCTGGCCTCCATCGGCGCCTCCGTCCTGGCCAACGCTTGCGGCCCGTGCATCGGACAGTGGAAGAGAGACGACGTGAAGCCGGGGGAGGCCAATTCCATCGTCTCGTCCTTCAACCGGAACTTTCCGAGGCGGAACGATGGAAACGCCTCCACCCTGTCTTTCCTGACGAGCCCGGAACTCGTGGTGGCTTACGCCGTGGCGGGCCGCCTGGATTTCGACCCCCGCACCGATTCCCTCCCGACGCCCAAGGGGGAGTTCTTCCGGTTCGCCCCTCCAGCGCCCGCTCCGGATCTTCCGCCCGAGGGGTTCCTCCGCGACGAGGCGGGATACGCGCCCCCCGCCGAGGACGGCTCCTCCGTAACCGTGGCCGTCGCGCCCGATTCGGAACGTCTTCAGGTCCTCTCCCCCTTCCCCGCCTGGGACGGAAAGGACTTCGTTGAACTCCCCGTCCTCCTGAAGGCGAAGGGGAAGTGCACCACCGACCACATCTCCCCCGCCGGGCCCTGGCTCCGCTTCCGGGGCCACCTGGACAAGATCAGCGACAACCTCTTCAACGGCGCCGTCAACGCCTTTTCCGAAAAGCCTGGGACGGGCGTGAATCAGATTTCAGGCGAGAAGGAGGTCCCCCTCTCCCAGCTGGCCCGAAGCTACAAGGCATCCGGGAGGAGGTGGGTGGCCGTGGGAGACGAGAACTACGGGGAAGGCTCCAGCCGCGAGCACGCCGCCATGTCGCCGAGGCACCTGGGGGCCGCCGCGGTCATCGCGCGCTCCTTCGCGCGCATTCACGAGAGCAACCTCAAGAAGCAGGGCCTCCTGCCCCTGACCTTTGCCGACCCGAAGGATTACGACAAGGTGGAGGCCACCGACCGGATCAGCCTGCTGGGGCTCGCTTCCCTGGCCCCCGGCCAGCCCGTTCGCGCCATCCTGCACCACGGGGACGGGACCGGGGAGGAGATCCGCCTGAACCACAGCCTCAACGCCGAGCAGATCGCCTGGTTCCGCGCCGGGAGCGCCCTCAACGCGGTGAGGAAGTAAGGAAATAAGGATGGACACCGGGGAACACCCCGGTACCGCCCCCCTTTTCGCCGGATTCCCCCGGGGGTCCGCGCCGCATCCCGGGACGGGCCTTCTCAGAGAAGGGCCCGGGCCAGCACCTCGAGCGGGTGGAGGACCGGGATGCCTTCGAGGTGCGCCTGGTCCTGGACGCGGCACGAGCCGCAGGGGGTGACGACGGCGTCGGGGACGGCGGCCCGGATCCGGGCGAAGAGCGGTGCGGCCACGGCCTCCGCGAGGGCGGCATGGCGCGCCTCGGCGCCGTGAGACCCCGCCAGGCCGCAACACTCTTCCGTCACATCGAGCAGGGTGAGCCCGGGGATGGAACGGAGGAGCGCGACCTCGTCCCCGCTGGTGCCCAGGACGGCGGCGTGGCAGGGCGTCTGGTACACGACCCGGAGGGGGACCGGCCGCAGGGCCTCGGGGCGATCCCGCATGCGGGCGGCGAGATACGTGAACAGGCCCGTGCAAGCCGCCGACAGCCTCTCGGCCTCCGGGGACGGGAAGTACCTCGCGTGCTCCCTGGACAGGGCGAGGAGGCACGAGGGCGCCGAGGCCACGAGGGCGTACCCCTTCTCCACCCACGGGAGGAAGTTCCTGCGGATGAAGGCCGCGTCCTGGGCCGCCGCGTCGGGCAGGCCCCGGGCGAACTTGCTGACCCCGCAGCAGGCCTGGGCGGGGATCACCACGTCCACCCCCAGGGCGTTCAGGACGCGCACGGCCAGCGCCGCCTCCCCGTCGGGGTTGTAGGTGTTGCCGTAGCACCCGTAGAAGTAGGCCGCCCGGCCGTTACCGTTCGAGGATGCGTCGAAGCGGTGGAGCCTGCCCGGGTCGAACGCGACCCGGGGCGCCAGGGGTGGCGCCTTGAGGTCCGTCCTCAAGCCCAGGAGGGCCCCGCCCAGCAGGCGCGGCGCGCGTCCCTCGGCCAGGCGGACCACGCCCGGGACGGCCGTGTACCCGAGGGACGGGAGGCGGGCCAGGAGAGCGCCGCGGACCCGCGCAGGCGCCGGCGTGAAGGCTTCACGGAAGGCCGCGGCGAGAGGCGCGACGTCCACACCCGTGGGACAGTGAAGGGCGCACTGGGAGCACCCCAGACAGGATTCGAAGATCTCCCGGACTTCCGCGCGGCGGACCTCCCGGGGATCCAGCTCCCCGGAGAGCAAGGCCTGGAGAAGGTGGGCCCGGCCCCGGCTCGACGCCAGTTCGAAGTCCGTGGCTCCCGCCGTGGGGCAGAAATCCCGGCACGTTCCGCATCCATGGCAGCGTTCGGCCTCCACCGCCCAGGCCTCCTCCGAGAGGCGGCCCTTGAGGGTCGTGCGCGCGTAGGCCGGGTGGAAGCGGGTTCCCGCTTCCATGGGTTCGGCCTCCGCGGGGGCGATGATCCCGGGATTGAGGACCTCCTCGGGATCGAGGGCCAGTTTGATCCGGCGGAAGAGGTCCGTGAGCGGGCCGTAAATCAGGGGCAGGAAGGGGGTCCTCAGTCGCCCGTCCCCGTGCTCTCCGGAGAGCGTGCCGCCCAGGGAGGCCAGGAGTTGGGCCACATCCCTCGCGATCCGGGGCATTTCCCGGAAGTGGGCGGGGTCCGTCAGATCCATGAAGGGGTTCACGTGGAAGTTCCCGTCGCCCGCGTGGCCGAAGATGACGACCTGGATGCCGCGCGCTGCCAGGATTTCCTGCACGCCCTTCAGGTAGGCCGGGATGGCCTGCGTGGGGACGGCCCCGTCCTCGATGAACCGGAGGGACTTGTGCCGCCCTCGGCCCTTGTTCAACAAGGGGCTGGCGGCCTTTCGAAAGGCCCATATTCTCGCCCGCTCGTCGGGGGTTGAGGCCTGCCTCTCCCCGATGGCCCCGGCCTCCCGGGCGGCGGCCAACGCCGCCTCCATGGATGCGGAGGCCTCCTCTGCGCTTTCCCCGTCGGTCTCGACCAGGAGGAGGCACCGGGCGGAATCGGCCACGGGGAGCGGGAAGGAGCCGAATCCCAGGCGGATGATCTCCAGGAACGTCTCGTCGAGAATCTCAAGGGCCGACGGCCCCCCGGGGAGGATGCCCAGGACAGCCTGGCCCGCCGACGCCACATCGGGGAACTCCAGAAGGACCAGGCGCTGGTGCCTTGGGAGATTCGAGAGTCCGAGGCGGGCCTCCAGAACGATCCCCAAGGTTCCCTCGGATCCGACGAAGAGCGGGACCAGGTCGACGCCTGCCTCCGGGCCGAGGCAGTCCCGGAGGTTGTAGCCCGAGGTGTTCGTCCGGCTCCGGGGCCACCGGCGGAAAATGTCGGCCCGGTTTTCCTCGATGAGGGCGGCGGCTTTCCGGAGCGAGGGGTGGCCATACTCCTCCGGGGCGCGGAAGCCTCTGGAGAGGACCACCCGTTCCCCGTCCGCGAGCAGAAGCGTCAGGGCCCGGGTGTGCGCGAGGGTCGTTCCGTATTTCACCGACCGGGCGCCCTTCGAGTTGTTGGCGAGCATGCCCCCGAGGGTGCAGAAGTCCTGGCTGGACGGATCGGGGGCGAAGCGGAGGCCCTTCGGGCCCAGCCGTCGGTTGAGGTCGGCCAGGACGACGCCGGGCTGGACGACCGCCTCCCGCCGGTCCTCGTCCACGGAAACCACCGAGGCCATCCACCGGGAAACGTCCGCGACGATGCCGGTCCCCACGGATTGGCCCGCCAAACCCGAGCCTCCCCCCCTGAGGGTCAGGGACGCGCCCGACTCCCTCGCCCGGCGAAGGCCCCACAACAGGTCGGCCTCCCCCTTCGGATACAGGACCCCGGAGGGCCGGCGCGTGTAGATGCAAGCGGCTCTGGAATATACGGCCCGATGGGCGCTGTCCGCATGGAAGGCCCCTTCGGGGGGCGAGGGAACTTTCACGGCCTTCTCCGGTCTCATACCAACGCGGGGGCTCCGGGGATGTTCCGGGGCCCCCCGCCGACCACCGTAGCACAGGAGGGGCGAACGGCCATGCGCGCCCAAACTCCCCAACGCCCGGCTTCTTGGGGGATTTGCCCCAAGCCTCCCGGATCATCCCTACCCCTTGCCAAACGACCTCGAATATGGTTTATTGGCGCGTCTGGGCACGCCGCTTGGGGCGGCCCGGTCTGGTTGGGTGGCTTTCGGCGATTCGGACCCTCGCGGATACTCCTGAGTGCCTTCCCCGTCTGCCGTCACGTCCGGATTATCGTGAAAGCGAAGGTGGAGAACATGGCGCAACTCCCGTCACGGGGAAACCTCCTGGAGGCCAAGACGATGCGTTTGGGCCAATGGAAAGGTCGAAGTTGGGGGAGCAGGGTGGCATGGCTCGGAGTGGCCCTCTGGCTGGGCGCTTCGGCCATCGGGTGCTCCTCCCTCCGGGAACATCTCTTCATGAAGGACGCCGCGAAGGCCTACAAGGCCGGCAAGTATGAAGACGCCGCCAAGAACTTCGACGCCGCCCTCAAGATCAACCCTCGCAGGGCCGACAACTGGAAGTACTTGGCGTACTCCTACTGGAGCCTCGTCGAGCCCGGCTCCAAGGCTCCCGAAGACGAACGCTACACGGACAAGGCTCTCGAGGCCTTCCGGAAGTATCTGGACATCGTCGGCAAAGACGACGACGTACAGGACTACATCATCAACCTCTACATCAACCAGAACCGCCTGGAGCAGGGCGTGAAGTTCTACGAGCAGGAGCTCCGCAAGGACCCCAAGGACTCCCGCATCGTCCAGACCCTCTCCATCATGTACGGCAAGATGGGCAACTTCGAGAAATCGCTCGAATACTCCAAGATGAAGGCCGAGCTCACACCCAACGACGCCAACGGGTGGCTCTTCATCGGCGCCCTCTGCTGGAACCGCTCGTACAACAACCAGGACCCCGACGAGAAGCGCTCCCAGATCGTGGACAGCGGGATGCAGGCCCTCGACAAGGCCCTGCGCCTGGACCCCATGAACTTCAACGGGCACCTCTTCAAGAACCTCCTCTACCGCGAGAAGGCCAAGTTCGCGAAGAACGCCGCCGAAAACGAGAAGGACCGGCGCCTCAAGAGGGACCTCCTCGCCAAAGCCGACGAGTTCACCCGGATGGCCGACCAGGAACGGGACATCGCCCTCGCCATCCGCAAGGGGACCTACAAGCCCGGCACAACGCCACCCCCCTCGACGCCCTCCCCGGCCGCCGCTAACTGACGAGGTGTTCAATGTTTGAGGAATCCCTAGTCGAGACCAAGAAGCCGAAGCCGTCGAAGGTGAAGGTTTACTCCTTCCCGGTTGCGGTGGTGTTCCACGTTGTCCTCATCTCGGGCCTCGTCCTCTACAGCATTTACGCCCAGGACGTCCTTCAGCCCCCGCCCATCGTCGTGTCCTTCTTCAGCTCGGCGCCCCCGCCGCCTCCGCCGCCTCCGCCTCCGGCCCCGCCGAAGGTCGCGGCCCCGAAGGTGCAGGCGCCGCCGCCCATCGATCCCAACAAGCTCGTGGCGCCGACGGTCGTCCCCGAGAAGATCCCCCCGCCGATGCCCACCGGGGCCTCGGGAGGTGAAGGCGGCGTGGAAGGCGGCGTGGAAGGCGGCGTGGAAGGCGGGGTCCTCGGCGGCGTCCTCGGCGGCGGCCCGCTCGGCGGCCAAGAGAAGAAGATCCTCCCCATGGGCTCCATCCGCCAGCCCAAACTGGTCCGGCAGATCAACCCCAACTATCCGCCGGCCGCGCAGGCCATGGGCCTCTCGGGGCGCGTGGTCATGGAGATCATCATCAACGAAAACGGGGACGTCGAGAACGCCCGCGTCCTGCAGTCCAACAACCCCATTTTCAACGAGGCCGCCCTCGATGCGGTCCGTAAGTGGAAGTACTCCCCCCCGACGACCGAGGCGGGTCAGCGGGTCTCGGTGTTCTGGATCGTGACGATCAATTTCTCTGCGAGCAGGTAGGGTTGCGGTTGGTATTTGTCAGAAAGGAGTCCGCGCAATGAGTTTCAATATCATTGACCTCTGGCACGAGATGGGATGGCTGGCCAAGGGCGTGGCGATCTTGCTCGTCTTCATGAACCTCCTGTCCATCTGGGTGTTCATTGACCGGTACATCATCTTCCGTTCCGCGAAGAAGGAATCGCTCCAGTTCATCACGAAGGTGGGCGGACTCCTCAAGCAGAACAAGATCGACGAGTGCATCGACCTCGCCAAGAAGTTCAAGAACAGCCACCTGGCGAAGGTCTTCTCCGCCGCGCTCCTCGAGTTCAAGGCGGAATCTTCCGCCAAGGTCGATTACAACGTGATCGAGGCCTCTCGGCGCGCCATCGAGCGGGCCACCGTGAAGACCGCCTCGGACATGAAGCGCGGATTCGGCACGCTCGCCACCATCGGCGCGACGGCCCCCTTCGTCGGCCTCTTCGGCACTGTCGTCGGCATCATCAACGCCTTCCGCGGCATGGCCCTTTCCGGCTCGGGCGGCATCGGCGCCGTGGCCGGCGGCATCGCCGAGGCCCTCGTGACCACCGCCTTCGGCCTCTTCGTCGCCGTGCCCGCCGTGTGGTTCTACAACTACTTCACGGACAAGGCTGACCTCATCTCCATCGAGATGAGCAACTCGGCCTCCGAGCTGCTGGACCACTTCGTGAAGGTCACCGGCATCGAGGAGAAGTAGGTCCTTTCAGGAGGTCGCCATGAGCATGAACGTTGGCGATAAGAAGAGTCTGAACGCCGACATCAACATCACGCCCTTCGCGGACGTGTGCCTGGTGCTCCTGATCATCTTCATGGTGGTCACTCCTCTGCTGCAGAAGGGCGTTCCGGTCAATCTCCCCACCGCCAGGAACCCCGAAGCCCAGCCCGAGAAGGAGAGCAACATCAACATCTCCCTCCAGGAGGACGGCAAGCTCTATTACGGAGCCAAGTGGATCCCCGGGGACGTCCTCCAGGAGAGCCTTCAGGAGGACTACGCCCGGAACCCCGGCCGCGATGTGTACATCAAGGCGGACAAGCGCGTGGAGTTCGTCTACGTGAAGGACGTGCTCCGCACGGTCCAGTCGGTGGGCTTCAAGGGCGTCGGGTTGGTGGCCCAGCACGTGGATGAAAAGGGCAACCCCGTCACCGGTAACGCCGCGGGGGCCGTCGCCTCCGGCACGGCGGGAAAGAGCTAAGGGAGGCGCGGTCCCATGTCGATGAACGTCTCCAAGGGCCATGGCGCCATGTCCGACATCAACGTGACGCCGCTGGTGGACATTCTCCTGGTGCTGATCATCATCTTCATGGTGATCACGCCCATCCTCCAGAAGGGCTTCACGACGCAGGTGCCCCCCAAGGCGCCTCCGTCCACCAACCCCAGCCAGAGCAACGCGATCGTGCTTCAAATCGACGCCGGAAGCGGGATGTCCATCAACCGTCAACCCGTCACGCTGCAGGACTTGGGCGAACGGCTCGGCGCCATCTTCGCCACACGCGCGGACAAGGTCCTCTTCGTCGACGTGGACGACAAGGCCCCCTACGAATCCGTGGTGAAGGCCCTGGACATCGCCCGCGGGCCCGGCAAGGTCGAGACCATCGGGTTCGTTCTGAACTGACCCGGTTGCCGTCCCGGGGCGGGCTGATACAATCTGTATCACTTCGAGGCGGAGGGTGCCCGGCGGGCCCCTCCGCCTCGGCTATTGTAGCGCGTTGATTTCTCGGTTCTTTTTCCCAACCTCCCGCGTTTCGGCAGGGCCAATGGACCCGCGAGGTTCGGGCGGGCGCGGCGAGGCCAGCGTGCGGGCGGGGCGTTTTCCCCTAGCCTCCGGGCCCAAAAGAGGGAATCTTTACCCGGGGCGAAAGCCTGTGCGACCATTTGGCCAAGCGGCGAACCCGCTTGCCTTTCCAGGGGGGAACGCCTTTTAACCAGGTATTCGTAAGCCGTTCGGGAGGAGGAGTCGAATGAGTGGACTAGGCGTACTGATGGCCATTACCTTGGGAATGAGCGTGTTCGGATTGCTCTTCGCCTTTTTCTTGGCGAAGTGGGTCCTCGCCAAGGGCACGGGCTCGCCCGAAATGCGGAAGATCTCCGATGCCATCAAGGAGGGGGCGGAGGCCTTTCTCCGGCGGCAGAATTCCACGATCATCATGCTCGCGGGCGCCTTTGCCGTGGTCCTCTTCATCGGATACGGGTTCCTGAGAAGCCACCGGGATTTCGACCCCGTTTCCAGCTCCCTGCAGCTCGCCTTCTGGATCACCCTTTCCTTCGTCCTCGGCGCCGTCTGCTCCGTCATCGCCGGCTACGTGGGAATGTGGGTATCCATCCGCAGCAACATCCGGACGGCCACCGCGGCCCTCTCCAGCCTGAACGACGCCCTCCGCATCGCCCTGCGCGGCGGGGCGGTCTCTGGCCTCCTCGTGGTCGCCATGAGCCTCCTCGGCGTGGCGGGGCTCTACGCCCTCATCAACGCCACGGGCGCCGTGGAGCCCACCAAGATCCCGCTTCTGATCGTGGGCTACGGTTTCGGCGCATCCTTCGTGGCGCTCTTCGCCCAGCTCGGCGGAGGCATCTACACCAAGGCCGCCGACGTGGGCGCCGACCTCGTGGGCAAGGTCGAGGCCGGAATTCCCGAAGACGATCCTCGCAACCCCGCGGTGGTTGCCGACCTGGTCGGCGACAACGTGGGCGACTGCGCGGGCCGCGGCGCGGACCTCTTCGAGTCCACCGCCGCCGAAAACATCGGCGCCATGATCCTCGGCGCCTCCCTGGCCGCCGCCGCGGACAAGGCGGGCATGGGATTCTCCGCGGGCATCGTCGGGGTCATGATGTTCCCCCTCGTGGCCCGCGCCTTCGGTATCATCGCCTCCATCATCGGGATCATGTCGGTCCGGATGGACAAAGAAGAGAAGATGGACCCCATGCAGGCCCTGAACCGGGGCTATTACGTGGCCGTCGTTCTGGCCATGGCCGCTTTCGGCGGAACCAGCTACTGGCTGCTCAACAGTCCCGCCGCCCCCGCCGCGTGGTGGCACTTCTTCCTTTGCGGCATTCTGGGCGTTCTCACCTCCGTGGCCTTCGTGTACATCACGCAGTACTACACGGAATACAAGTACCGCCCGGTGCAGTCCATCGCCGAGGCCTCCAAGACCGGCCCGGCCACCAACATCATCGCCGGAATCGGCGTGGGCCTTGAGTGCACCTGGATGCCCGCCCTCGTCATGGGTGCGGCCCTCCTGGGCTCGTACTACCTCGGCGCCACCTCCGGCCTGCCCCACGCGGGCCTCTTCGGCACGGCCGTGGCCACCATGGGAATGCTCGCGACGGCCGCCTACATTCTGGCCATGGATACCTTCGGGCCCATCACCGACAACGCGGGCGGCATCGTGGAGATGTCCGAACAGCCCGAGGAGATCCGGAAAAAGACCGACCGCCTCGACGCCGTCGGCAACACCACCAAGGCTCTCACCAAGGGCTACGCCATCGGCTCCGCCGGCCTCGCGGCCTTCCTCCTCTTCCAGGCCTACATGGACGAGGTGGCCCAGTACGCCGGACAGGCCATGCACTCCATCAACCTCGCCAATCCCGTGGTCTTCACGGGAGGGCTCTTCGGCGCCACCCTGGTCTTCCTTTTCAGCGCCATGGCCATTCGAGCCGTCGGCTCCGCGGCCCAGGCCATCATCTCCGAAGTGCGGCGCCAGTACGCCAAACTGCCGCGCCTGAACGACATCATCCAGTTCCCCAAGGACTTCAAGCCCGATTACGGCGCCTGCGTGGACATCGTGACCAAGTCCGCCCTGAGGAAAATGGTCGCTCCGGGCCTCCTCGCCGTCCTCACGCCCGTCCTCGTCGGCCTGGTCTTCAAGGTCTTCATCACGGAGGACAACAAGCTCATCGCCGCCGAGGCGGTGGCGGGCCTTCTCATGGTGGGCACCATCGCCGGCATCCTCATGGCCCTCTTCCTCAACAACGGCGGTGGCGCGTGGGACAACGCCAAGAAGTACATCGAGTCGGGCGCCCACGGCGGCAAGTACCTCATCGGCGCCGACGGTTCCAAGTCCAAGAACCCCACCCACGGCGCGGCCGTGGTGGGCGACACCGTGGGCGACCCCTTCAAGGATACGGCGGGGCCGTCGCTGCACGTCCTGATCAAGCTTCTCTCCACGATCACCCTGGTTCTCGCTCCCCTGTTCATCTAGGCGAGAACCTCCTTGAAAGACGAGAGCGGCCCGCCGGTTGGCGGGCCGCTCCGTTCTTGGAACGGGCTTCGCCCCGGGCCCGTCGTCACTCGGCGAGCACTTCGACCTTCCCCTGGTGAATGAGGTCTTCCCCTCGGCAAAAGCGGTACGCCTCCAGGACCGCATGAAAGGCGCCCTCCACGCGTCCCTTACCCGCCAGTTCGTAGTCGTGGGAGGGCGCATACAACTCTACCCCCTTGGAACGGGGGTCCTGCCTCTCCCGAAGGGGCTCCTCCTCCACCAGCCGGCATCCGGCGGGGAGGTTTCGGAAGAAGGCGAGGAAACGGGCGCCGTGCTCCCGCGAGTAGACTCGCAGGGAAAAACCAAAACGAGCCCCGGCCAGGGGCCGCTTGTGACGCAGACTCATGGGGCGGCCCGCCGACGCCGATTCGGCCAAGGCCTGCGTCACGCCATCGAGGCAATCTTCGGGCACCGCCACGTGGAGCGTGTCCTGCTTCGGGTTCAGCAGTTCGTGGATCTTCTCGCGCAGAGGCTCGCAGTCGAACCCCTCCGCTTCCAGGTCCACGATGTCCCCGTCCAGGCCCTTGCCGGCAAGGTAACCCCGCAGGAAACCGAGGTCCCATCCCCTCGGGCCATCGATCACCAGCTCCCAATACCTGGCCGCCATGGCTGAACCTCCCGTTCAGAGGAAGATGAGCCCGATCCCCACGAAGAGGGGGATCAGGACGGGGATGGACCACTTGAACATGTAGCCGAAGAAGGAGGGCATGTCCACACCCGCCTCCTCGGCGATGGAGCGCACCATGAAATTGGGGGCGTTCCCGATGTAGGTGTTCGCCCCCATGAAGACGGCCCCCGCGGCCACCGCCTTGAGGAACACGGCATTCTCGGCGATGAGGAGAGGAACGGCTTGGGATTCGGGAAGCCTCGGGTAGAAGCGCCCCAACTGCATGTTGAAGAAGGTGAGGTAGGTCGGCGCGTTGTCCAGGAAGGACGAGAGGCCTCCCGCCGCCCAGAAGTACTGCCAGGGCTCCTTCACGGATCGGACCAGAAAGGCGAGGTGGCCCTGCTCTCCGGCCTTCAATATGGCCAGGGCCGGGATGATGGTGGCGAAGATCCCGGCGAAGAGGATCGCCACTTCCCGGATGGGCTCCCAGGAGAACCCGTTGTCGTCCCGCAGGGACTTCGGCGTGGCCCACAGGGAGAGCCCGCCCATGGCCACGATGATGACGTCTCGCACCAGGTTCTGGATCTCCATGTGGATGCCGAGAAGGGAAAACACCCCCGGGCGCCAGAAGCCGGAGAGGAGAACCCCCCCCAGGATGCCTCCCAAAAAGAGGAGGTTCACCAGCCCATCCACCCGCAGTGGGGCCTTCTCTTGGCCCTGTCCGGCGGCGGCCTCCGGCGCCTCCTTCCGGAAGTAGTGCCGGTCCAAAAAGTAAAACAGGCCCAACAGGACGGCCGAGGCGGCGCCCATCATGGGGAGGAGCTTCATCGTCCAGAAGAAGGGGACGCCGTGGAGGAATCCGAGGAACAGGGGCGGGTCGCCCAGGGGAGTGAGGGATCCCCCGATGTTGGCCACCAGAAAGATGAAGAAGACGATCACGTGGACCTTGTGCCTACGCGTCGCGTTGGCCCTCAGGAGAGGCCGGACAAGGAGCATGGCGGCTCCCGTGGTGCCCGCCCAGGAGGCGGTCAAGGTACCGATGGCGAGAAGAGCGGTGTTGACGCCCGGGGTCCCCGCCAGCGTGCCCCGCACCACGATCCCCCCGGATGCCGTGAAAAGGCCCCACAAGAGGATGATGAAAGGCACGTAATCGATGAGGATGATGTGAAGCGTCTCGTGGCCCGCTTCTCCGCGGAAAACCAGGAGGAAGGGGAGCAGGAACAGGAGCCCCCAGGCCAGGGAGACCTTGGGATAGTGGTGGTGCCAGAAGTGGGGGGCCAGAAGGGGAAACAGGGCGATAGAGAGGAGGATCCCGACGAAGGGCAAGACGGACCAGAGGGGGAGAACCTCCCCGATGGGCCGATGCCCCTGCGCCACCGGGGCTCCGTCCGAGGCGAACCACCCCGTCGTGCCCGAGGCCAGGATCGTCAGGAGCAGGATCGGGAGAAAGACCCCAAGTCGGCTGCGTCCCCTGTTTCTTCCTTCCTTTGAGGCGCGTTTTCCGCGGATGCCTGGCATGCCCCCCCCAGTCCGAGCCGAAGCTCCCTTTCGCAGGTGTCCATCATAACAACTCGCGGCCCCGAAGCGGGGAGGGACGAGGGACGCCCATCCCAGGAGGTGGCGATCGGACCGCAAGGGGTCGCCCCGCAGGAGGCGCCTCACGATGCACCGCCGGGCTCCCGGTGGGGCGGGCCGATGGCGAGAGCCCCGGCGACGCCTCCGGCGCATCCGGGGTAGAGGCGATCAGGAAAGCAGGATCCTCCTCCCCTCCCCTTCGCGCCGGGTCCATTTCATCTCGTCGAGGAACTCCAGGAGGGGCATGGCGTACTTGCGGGTGATGCCCAAGAGGTCCTTGAAGTCGGGCACCGCGATGAGTGGAGACTTGTCCTTCCCCCACGCGGCCAGGTTCAGACGGAGCGTGTCCAGGGTGGCGGGAGCGATGAAGAAGTCACCCCCGAACCGGCGCAGGCGTCCTTCCGAAACGAGCAGGGGCAGGACCTGCCGGGCGGCGGGGCCGAAGGCCTCCTCCAACTCCTTTCCCGTCTGGACGGGGGCGTCCGCCTCGCCCAGCCTTCGCAGGATCCCATCCCAGGCGTCCCGCTGGGGCGGCGTGAGGGTCACGCGGTGGCCGGCGGGGCGCACCCGATCTCCGTCCAGCTCCACGCGCCCAGCCGCCACCAGGGCCTGGAGGAGCGCTTCACAGCGGGCCGCCCCGAGCATCCGGCTCCACCGGCCCAGGAGTTCCTGACGGGGGATCGAATCCACGGGCGATTTTCCCGCGTGGCGCGCTTTCAGCCAGGCCGCGGCGCGGTCCAGCCACCCCGAGGCCTCCCCCGCATCGAGCCACCAGGTCCCTTCTCCCCACCGAACCAGGTTTCCAGCCTTCTCTCCCTCCGAGGCAAGGGCTGCCAGGGACCCGGGCGTCACCCCGAGCCGGGCCAAACCGTCCTTCGGGGGGAGCCCGGCGGGACCGGCCTCCACGAGCATGGCCCTCAGGGCATCCTTCGCCAGAAGGGCTTCGCCCACGGCGCGGTCCCGCTCACGCCTCCAGCGAGCTCGGCGGCGGGCCGGAAGGAGGACTTCGCCGCCGGCCACGGTCCGCGCCGGCGAGGGCAGTCGGAGGATGAACCGATCCTGGGGCCAGGCGCTCACCTTCTCCGGGCAGCGAATCTGGGCCAGGCCCGCCTCCCCGGGCGCCAGGGCCCCGGCATCCGCGAGGTGAACGTGGGCCTCCACCTCCTGGGTGTGGAGGTGGAGGGTGCAGATCGCGCCCGTCTTGAGGGGCCTCTTCGCCGAGGGCAGGACGGTCAGGTGCACGTCCAGGAGGTGGGTGGGCCACACCGTGCCGGGACGGGCCAAAAGATGTCCGCGCCTCAGGTCCGCGTGGTGGATGTCCGAGAGGTTGACCGCCACCCGCTGGCCCGCCCGGGCCGCCTCCACCGGCTTGCCGAAGATCTGGAGCCCGCGCACCCGGCTCTCCCAGCCCTGGGGAAAGACCTCCACCGGGTCCTCCACCCTCAAGGAACCGTCGATGCAGGTTCCCGTCACCACCGTGCCGAAGCCCTTCACGGGGAAAGTTCGGTCCACCGGCAGACGGAAGGGCCGGTCGGCCGGGGGTTCGGGACACAGGGCGGCCTCCCGGAACAAGGCCTCCCGCAGGGCCTCCAGACCCTCTCCGGAGGCGGCGCTCACGGGAACCACAGGGAGGCGCCCGAGGCCGTGGGCGTCCAGGAATTCGGAGAGCTCCAAGAGGGCCAGTTCGCGGGTTTCCACATCCACGAGGTCCACCTTGTTCAGGGCCACGACCCCCCGGGACACGCCGAGGAGCCCGAGGATCTCCACGTGCTCGACGGTCTGGGGCATGACCGACTCGTCCGCCGCCACCACCAGGAGGCAGAGGTCGATTCCGGTGGCCCCGGCCAGCATGTTCTTGATGAAGCGCTCGTGGCCCGGAAGATCCACAAAGTGAAGGGCCCCCTCCGGGGTTTCGAGGGTGGCGAATCCGATGTCCAGGGTGATGCCGCGCCGCTTCTCCTCCTCCCACCGGTCCGCGTCGATTCCCGTGAGGGCCTTCACCAGAAGGGTCTTTCCGTGGTCGATGTGCCCCGCCGTTCCAACCACCACGTCCCTCATGGCGTCGCCTCCCGGGACAGGCCGGCCCGCTTGTCAGAGAACCGATACACGGACAGGGCGGTGTCCCCGTAGCGATAGGTCCTCCCCGCCTCGAAGCCCGCGGGGCACGAAGGCAATGACCTGGCGGCGGATTCCACGACCAGGATTCCCGGAGGGACCCAGATCGGGAAGGCGGCCAGCCGGCCGAGAAGGTCCGGCCAGCCCGGATCGGCATAGGGCGGGTCGCAGAAGGCCACGCCCACCGCGGCCCCCTCCTCCGAAAGGACCCTCAGGGCCTTCTCGGAGGACACGGGCAGAACCCGGCACCGGCCGCCGACCCCCAGCCGCTCCACGTTCGACCGGAGGGCCGCCAGCGCCCTCGCGTTTTTTTCCACAAGCACGGCGCCCGCGGCCCCCCGGCTCAGGGCTTCGAGGCCTACGGCCCCCGTCCCCGCGTACAGGTCCAAGAACACCACGCCGGCCGCACGCGGACCGATGATGTCGAAGAGGGCTTCGCGGACCTTCTCCGACGTGGGCCTCACGTCCATGCCCCGCGGGACGTCCAGCCTTCGCCCCCTCAGATCCCCGCCGACGATCCTCAAGTTGACTCCCTCCCGGACAGGCCCGTATTATAAGGAAAATTAAACCGTCCTATAAGGAAGGGCGGCCCCTCGCGAAGGAGTGCGTCATGGGAAGCGTGAACAAGGTTATCCTCCTGGGCAACCTGGGCAGGGATCCGGAGCTTCGCTACACCCCCAACGGCACGCCCGTGGCCAATTTCACCCTGGCCACCAACGAGGTGTGGAAGGACAAGGAGGGGCAGAAGCAGGAACACACCGAATGGCACCGGGTCGTGGTCTGGGGAAAGCTCGCCGAAGTGGCCGGCGAATACCTCAAGAAGGGCCGCCAGGTCTATATCGAAGGCGGGATCCGCAGCCGGACCTACAAGGACAAGGACGGCAACGACCGCACGGCCACCGAAATCCGGGCCGACACCCTGGTCATGGTGGGTCGCCCGGAAGGCGGTTCGGGAGAGGGCGGGCGCACCGCCGCCGAAGCCTCCCCCGAGTTCAGCGACGACGACATCCCCTTCTGACGACCGAACCGCCGGTCGCCTTCCGCGCACGGGCCCCATGGACGAGATCGCGACACTCGACGCCGGAGGCGACGAGAACCGAACCTACGTGGTCCTTTCCAGGTCCCGGGGGGTCGCCTGGTGCGTGGACCCCTCCTACGCCGCCTCCGCGGTCCTTTCGCTGTGCCGAAAGGCGGGGTGCCGCCTCACGGATGTTCTGTTGACGCACACCCACGGAGACCACACCGCCACCCTGCCCGAGCTGAGGGCCGCCTCGGATCCGCGCGTTTGGGTTCATTGGACGGAGCGAGCCATCCCCGCCGGATCCTCTCTGATCGAAGCGGACGGGCCCCTCCCCGGCCTTCCCGAAGTCCGGGCCCTCCACTCTCCGGGCCACACGCCAGGCGGGGTGTGTTACCTCTATGACGGGGCGCTCTTCACCGGCGATGTCCTCTTCGTGGACTGGGTGGGCCGCGCCGACCTTCCGGGCGGCGATCCACGGGCCCTGTTCGATAGCCTCGCCCGCCTTCGCTCCCTGCCCTCGGCGCTGGTGATCCACCCCGGCCACCACTATGGGACCGTGGAGAAGAGGACCCTCGGGGAGGAGGCGATCCTCAACAAATTCCTGGCCTGCGCGGAGTACGAGAGGTTTCTTGAACTTCTGCCGGAACTGACGTCCTGAGCGGGGCGGCCCCGTCAGGAAGCGGGCCGGATCGTGAAGTGGGAGAGGCGAGGCGTCTCCGCCGCCTCGAAGGAGATCCCGGAGGGGAAGGCGTACCGGTCCCGGTTTTCCTCGATAAACCGGACCACCTCCTGCGATGCCGTCACCACGGCTTTCTTCGGCGCGTGGCGGCCCGAAAGCGTCTCGGCGATCATCTGGGCCGTCCGCCACGGTGCGGGAAGCCGGCCGCGACCCTCACAGCAGGGACAAACGCCCGTCATGACCCGCTCCAAGTTCCTCCGGCTCCGCTTCCTCGTCATTTCCACCAGGCCGAATTCCGAGATGTTGAGGATCCTGGACTTGGCCCGGTCCCGTTCCAGGGCCTCCCTCAGCCGGGCGAAGAGGGCCTCGCGGTGGGCCTTCTTGGTCATGTCGATGAAATCGATGACGAGGATGCCCCCCAGGCCCCGAAGGCGGATCTGCCGGACGATTTCGTCCACCGCCTCCATGTTGATGGCGAAGGCCGTCTCCTCGAGGGAGCGCTTCCCGGTGAAGCGCCCCGAGTTGACGTCGATGGCCACGAGGGCTTCCGTGGACTGGATCACGATGCATCCGCCGGACCTCAGCCACACCCTCGCCCGCAGGGCCTTGTCGATCTCCTCCTGAATCCGGAAGTGCTCGAAGAGGGACCCCGGCTTCCCCGGCCAGAGGTGCACCTTCTCCCGGGGATGGCCCATGGAGGAGAGCAGGTCGCGAGCCTGTTCCGCCGCTTCCGCATCGTCGGTGAGGACCTCCCCGTCGGCTCTCAACAGGACCTCGCGAATCAGGCGCGCCACCAGGTCGGCCTCCTGGTGGAGGACCGCCGGGGGCTCGGCCCGCTGTCCTCGCAAACGGATGAGGGCCCACTGGTCCAGGAGGCCCTGCATCTCCAGGGCGAGATCCTCCTCCGCCACCCCCTCGGCGGCCGTCCGGATGATGAACCCGCCCGAAACCCGGGCCTTGAGGCGCCGCACGATCTCCTTCAGGCGGGCCCGCTCTCCGCCCGATATTTTCCTGGAAACCCCCACGTGCTCCATGAAGGGCAGGTAGATCACGTAGGACCCGGGAAGGGAAATCTGTGTGGAGAGCCGCGCGCCCTTCGCCCCCATGGGCTCCTTCGTCACCTGCACGAGGATCCCCGACCCTTCCTTCAAGTCGCGGATGGAGGGGTTCCGAAACTTGCCCTCGATTCCATCGGCGTCGGCGAGGTCGGGCAGGGGGCCCATGTCCCCCTCATAGAGGAAGCCGTCACGGTCCAGCCCCACGTCCACGAAGGCGCTCTCCATGCCAGGCAGGACCCGGCTCACGCGCCCGAGGTAGAGGTTGCCCACCAGGCCGTCCAGGTGTCGGGGCTCCTGCTGGAACTCCACCAGCAAGCCGTCCTCCAGGACGGCCACCTGCGTCTGCCAGGCATCTCGCGTGATCAGGAGCTCCAGCTTCATGGCATCGGGTTGAGGAACCTCAGCCTCCCTGCAAGCTCCTATTGTACCCGCCCGCGGGCCGGAGGGAAACGCCGCGCCCCGGCGGACGCGACGAGGCGGCAGTCCCCGTCCTGGGGGCCGCCGCCTCCACAAAACCCTGGTGCTCGCGCTACTTTTTCTTGGAGGAGCAGGTGCTCCGGCTGGGGCACGCCCCGCAACCCGAGGCGGCCTTCGCTCCGCCTGGAGCGGCGACGACTTCCTTCAGCTTCGATTCGCCCGCGACGGCGTTCACCACCTTGGCGAGGACCTCGGGATTGGTCTTTCCGTGCTCGAAGGTCACGGAGAAAAGCCCCTGGTCCAGATCCGCCTTCGCCTTGACCACGCCCGGCTCCTTGGCGAGGGCCCCCGCCAGGTCCTTGACCACGGAACCCTGGGACAGCTTGGCCACTTCGAAGACCGCCGTCTCCTGACCGGCGGCGGGCGCCGGGTCGGCGGCGAGAACCGCCCCGGCCAACACGGCGGCACACAGGACCAGCACCCACACGCGCAGATTCGACCTCATGTGCAATCTCCCTCTACGGACTACGGTGCCCCGGAGGACGCACTCCCCGTCCCCACTGGAAGGGGCTTCCCGTCTATTTCTATCACGCGAAAGCGCCCGAACCAAATCTCCCCGGTGGCGGCGTCGAACTCGGGGCCCTCGAGGGCCTCCCGAATGGCCTGGGGGCCGGTCACGGATGGGTCGTAGGTCAGGCGGATCTCGTTTCGAGAGGCGAAGGCTTCGGCTCGTCCGAGGCCTTGCAGGCCATCGAGGTGCTCGAAAGCCTTCTCCGCGGTGTCGCGGCACTTCAGGCCATCCACCCGGAAGGAAGACGTCCTGAGGGCGCTCCCCCCGCCCGCCGCAAAGTCCCTCGTCAGCGTGGGAACGGCGAAGAACCGCGCGGAACCCAGGCCCGCCAGGGCAAAGAGGACCACGAGGGCGGGCACGGCGGCCATGGGGACTCTCACGGCTTGAGCGCCTTCAACCGCAAGGTCAGGGTTTCGCCCGCCGGACAGGCGTCCGCGCAGGCCAGGCAGAGCGTGCATTCACCGGACCTCACCTCCCCCGCCGTGGAAACCAGAATGGCGTGGGGACAGGCCCGGTCGCAGGCCCGGCAGGAGGTGCAGGTCTCGGCGTCGCGCCTCAACCGCAGCCGGCCAACCGCCGAGAAGGGCCACAAGGCCAATCCGAGGGGACACAAGTACCGGCACCAGGCCATGGGGACCGCCACCGCCGCCGCGAGGAGGACCGCCACGAGGAGGTAGCTCCACCCGCGCACGTCGTGGCCGTGGAAGCTGAAGAGCACGTAATAGGGGTCGTAGCCGCGGAACACCAGCTCCCCCGTCTTGTACGTGAAATAGAGGACGATGGCCAGGACCGGAAGCCGGAGCCAGCGGAGGACGCGGTCGGCGCTCCGCGGCGGCTCCAGAGCCCGGAGAGGAGCGCCGGACGCCTCCTTGCGGCCCGCTCGGAAGAGTCTCTCGCCGAGGAGGCCCAGCCATTCGGAGACGGTCCCCACGGGGCAGACCCACGCGCAGAAGGCCTTGCGCGCCACGAAGGTGAGCCCCAGAAGGGCCACGAACAAGGCCAGGTTCAGCTCCCCCGCCGCGCAGGTGAAGCGCTGGTTGGTGACGAAGGCGTAGGCCGTTTCGAGTCCGCCGAAGGGGCAGTACTTTTCCACGCTGCCCAGAAGCCACCCCCGGCTGTAGGCTAACCCGGCCCCCGCGGCCGCGGCCACCAGCGCCGCCTGAAAGAGGAACCTCGTCCGTCTCAATCCGGTCTCCCTTGGCCGGGGCCCCGCCCCCGCAAGGGTTTCAGGCTACCAGCCCGGCCCCTCGCTGTCAACGCTCCGCGCGCCCCTTCGACGCGGGTTGGGCGGGGGGCGGGGCGGGCCGGGGGGCGAAACGGAGACCCAACCGAACCAGGGAGAGGCGGTCCCGAAGCGGCTCGGGCGCGACGGCCTCCACCAGGTCCATGAAGCCCCCCTGGAGGAGCCGCACTTCGATGCGGCCCTCCTCCACCTCCAGACCCTGGACGCGGGCCCGAAGATCGAAGGTGCGGGTCTTTCCTTTCCCCTCCCGGGTGACGGGCCACGATTCGGATGCCCGGAAGGCCTCGGCTCTCCGCCGGACCTCGGCCCGCTCCGCCTCGTCCAGGCGGCCGAGCCCCACTTCATAGACCTGGAGGGCGAGTTCCGAGAGCGAAGGCGAGCCCTCCGGAACGGGAAACAGGCGCTCGGCGAGGATGCCGCTGGGGAGGGTGGCGGCGAGGCGCCCCAGGAAGAGCCCCCGGTCCCCCACGTGGGCCGTGAAGTCCATCCACTCCTCCCTCCCCTCCACGCCCAGAGGGAGGGGCGCGCACAACTCGATCTTGGGCATGGGGTGGTACCCCTGCGAATAGGCCAGGACGGCTCCGGCGCGGCGCAGGGCCCGGACGAGGGCCTCCGTGAGGTCGAGGTGCCCCAGAAAAACGGCGGGCCCCTCCTTCCGGAATCGCAGCCGATGGCGGGCGGGCGCCTGTACCGGAGGACGGGGGGCCGAGGCGGCCTCCTTTGGAAGCGCGCGGGCGAAGACGCTCGCGAGGCAGTCCTTGGCGAAGGGGGCGCAGCCGTGGCAGGCCTCGGGGCCGCAGGTCTCGGTGGTTTCCCCCGCCAGGGCTCTCTCCCGCTCCCGCCACAGGAAGGACCGCGTCACCCCGACGTCCACCACCTCCCACGGGAAGCGCTCCTCCCGGCCCCGCTCCCGGTGGAGGTATTCCTCCGGAGTCAGGCCCTTTCGGGAGAAGGCCTCCCTCCAGAGATCGGGCCGGAAGTGCTCGGTCCAGGAGTCGAGGCGGCACCCCAGCCCGGAGGCTTCTTCCAGGACGTCGGCCAGCCGGCGATCCCCGAGGGAGAAGGCCCCCTCCAGGAGGCTTCCCTCCACGTCGTGCCACCGGTATTGCGCGGGGCGGCGAAGGAGGGACTTGAGCCGGGCCTGCTTGTCTCGGAGAGAGTCCGGGCCTTCCATGGGGAACCACTGGAAGGGGGTGAAGGGCTTGGGCACGAAGGAGGAGGTGGAAATCGTCACCACGGGGTTTCGGCAGCCCGCATTCTTGGCCGCCCGGGCCGAAAGGTCCGCCAGGCGTGCGATGGCGTCCACGTCTTCGGGCCGCTCCGTGGGGAGTCCGATCATGAAGTAGAGCTTGAGGACGCTCCACCCCGAGGAAAAGACCACCGTCACGGCGTTGACGAGGTCCTCCTCGGAGATCTTCTTGTTGATCACGGCCCTGAGGCGCTCGGTCCCGGCTTCGGGGGCGATGGTGAAGCCCGACTTCCGCCCCGCCGAGAGCGCCCCCACCAGTTCCCGCGTGAGACTGCTCACGCGCAGGCTGGGCATGGCGACGCCCACGCCCCGGTCGGCGGCCTCGGCGGCGATGGCTCGGGCCAGGCGCTCGATCCCCGCGTACTCCCCCGCGTTCAGGCTCAACAGCGTCACCTCGTTGAAGCCCGTGGATTCGAGCCCTCGCGCCACCGCGGCGCGAACCGCCCCGGCGTCCCGGTCCCGCTGGGGACGGTAGATGTACCCCGCCTGACAGAAGCGGCACCCGACGGCGCATCCCCTGGAAAGCTCCAGGCTGTACCGGTCGTGGACCACTTCGTGGTGGGGAACGATGACCTTGGAGGGGAAGGGGAAGGCGTCGATGTCCCTCAGGAGTCGGCGGCGGACGGGGAAGGGGGCTCCCTCCTCCGCCGGACCCGTCACCACCTCCATTCCCGTAGCCGGGTCGCGTTCCGTGCGGTAGAGCGCGGGAACGTACGTCCCCTCCACGGAGGCCAGGGCGCGCCACACGTCGCGGCGGGGACGTCCGCGGGTAGCCCGGACCGCCTCGCACAGGTCGAGGATCCCCTCCTCGCCGTCCCCCACGAAGAACCCGTCGAAAAAGGGGGCCAGAGGTTCCGGATTCACGGCGCAGGGTCCGCCGGCCACCACCACGGGATCTTCGGGGCCACGGTCGGCCGCCCTCAGGGGCACCCCCCCCAGGCGGAGCATGTGGAGGATGTTCGTGTACGTCAACTCGAACTGCAGCGTGAACCCGACCAGGTCGAAGGCTTTCAGCGGCCGGCCCGATTCGAGCCCGTAGAGGGGCAGACCGCGAGCCTCGAGGGCCTCCTGCATGTCGGGCATGGGCATGAAGACGCGCTCGGCCCAGACGTCCTCCCGCTCGTTCAGCACCCCGTAGAGGATCTTGAGGCCCAGGGTGCTCATGGCGATCTCGTAGACGTCCGGAAAGGCGAGCGCCACATGGAGCAGGCCTTCCCGCTCCGCCTTGACCGCCTGATTCACCTCGCCGCCCGTGTAGCGCGTGGGCTTGGCCACGGACCTCAAGAACCCCAGATCCACGATCCGTCCTTCCTTTCTTCCCGGACCTTCGGGCCCGGAAACAGCGCCCCAACATAGCACATTTTGCCCCACGCCCCGGCCCCGGAGGCGGAAAACCCTGGCGCGGTCCGCCGACTGGAGTAGAATGAGCGCCGAGGAGGGCACGGGGATGACCGCCCGGAAAGACAAGAAGCGCGCCTACCACAAGGAAACCCGCCTCATTCACGGGGATTTCCACTCGCCCCACTGGGACTACCGCGACCACATCGTCCCGCCCATTTCGGCCTCGGCCGCCTACCGGCTCGAGAGCGCCGAGCGCGGCGCCCAAGGGTTTCAGGCCTTCGCCAACCCGGAACTCAACCGCCACACCCAGCCGCCGATTTACATCTACGACCGCCTCGACGAACCCAGCCGCTCCATGCTCGAGGACAACCTGGCGGCCGCGGAGGAGGGGGAGTGCGCCGTCTGCTTCGCCACCGGGATGGGGGCCATCACGGCCAGTCTGGGCGTGCTCGCCAAGGCCGGCGACACGATCCTCGCCCACCGGACCATGTACGGTTGCACCTACTCCCTCATGGCCAACTGGCTTCCCCGCTTCGGCATCACCGCCAAATTCGTGGACATGAAGGACGTGGCGGCCCTCGAGCGCATGCTGACCGAGGACGTGGTCGCCGTCTATTTCGAGACCCCCAGCAACCCCATCCTCGAGATCGTGGACCTGGCCTCGATCCGCCAGGCCGTGGACCGGGCCAACGCCGCGAGAAACCCGAAGAAGCGGAAGATCTTCATCGTGGTGGACAACACCTTCGCCACGGCCTTCTGCCAGCGCCCCATCACTCTTGGCGCCGACGTCGTGGTGGCCTCCCTGACCAAGAACGTGGGCGGCTTCGGAACGGACATGGGCGGCGTCTGGGTCGGCCCCCGCCTGCTCGAGCCCGACGTTCTCCTTTTCCGCAAGGACTTCGGCGCGCCCCTCGCCCCCAAGGACGCCTGGCCGCCCCTCGTGTACGGGCTTCCGACCCTCGCCCTGAGGTCCCGCCAGCAGATCGAGACGGCCACCAAGGTGGCCCGCTACCTCGAAGGCCACCCGGCGGTCGCGAAGGTGCTCTATCCCGGTCTGCCGACGCACCCCCAGCACACCCTGGCCCGCAAGCAGATGCTCGACCCCGATGGGAACTTCGCCCCGGGCATCATGATCTACTTCATCCTCAAGGGGACCCCCGAGCAGGCCCGGGAAGCCGGCCGGAAGATGATGGACCACCTGGCCGATCACGCTCTCTCCGTGACCCTGGCGGTCTCCCTGGGACAGATCCGGACCCTCATCGAACACCCCGCCTCCATGACCCACGCTCCCCTTCCCGTGGAGGCGCAAGTGGCCGCGGGCCTGGACCCGGGAGGGATCCGCATCAGCATCGGCATCGAGCGCGCCGACGACATCATGGCCGACCTCGAGGAGGCCCTCTCGGTCCTTTAGCAGGCTCTTGCGAAACCCCTTGTGGGCCGCAAGGGCCTTTCCGCCGCCCGCTGGACAACTCCCGCCGGGCGCGAGTCCCCTCACGGCCCACCAGGCCGCGGTTCCAGGCCCTGCCCCGGCACGTCCTGCGGTCGCCCCGCCCTCGAGACCCGTTTCGACCCGGCCCTTCGCGGCGGATCCTCGCGTCTTGACCCTTTCTTGATGCGCGCGGCCCCCTTCTTTGCACCTCCTTGACGCATCCGGCCCCATGATCTGAGCGGATGCAAGGAGGAGAGCCCCGTGGACGCCGCGCTGATCGCCTTGAGCCTCGCCATTTTCTGCTTTTTCTGGTCCCTCATAGACCGGCTGGACAGACTGTAGGTCGAATCCATGGCAACCATAAAGACCATCGTTTCGTCCCTGATCGGCCTGCTGATCATCTACTCCCTGTACAGATGGGGAAAGAGGGGCTGGGAGGAATGGTCCCGCGAAGATCCCGGAGACAGGTGGGGTGACCTATGAATGGAATGCACGTCCTGGGAGCGGCGGCCGCTGCCGCTCTGCTCCTCTACCTCCTCTTCGCGCTGCTCAAGCCCGAGAAGCTCCAATGACCTCCTCAGGCCTGCTCCAGATTGCGCTCCTCATCGGCCTCCTCGTCGCCCTCGCAAAACCCTTTGGCGCCTACATGGCCCGAGTGTTCGAGGGGGGGCGCCCCGGCCCGGGCGGGTTGTTCGGACCCGTGGAGCGACTCCTCTACAGGGTCTGCCAAATCGACGCCAGGAGCGAAATGGGATGGAAAGACTATACGAAAAGCATGCTCCTCCTCCACCTCGTGGGCTTGCTGGCGCTCTACGGGCTCCAAAGGGCTCAGGCCTGGCTTCCCCTGAACCCGCTCCACCTGGGACCCGTTCCCCCGCAACTGGCCTTCAACACGGCCGTGAGTTTCGTTACGAACACGAACTGGCAGAACTACGCCGGAGAGCGCACGCTGAGCCACCTATCCCAGATGGCCGGTTTGACGGCCCAGAATTTTCTTTCGGCCGCTTCCGGAATGGCGGTCTTGGCGGCGCTCGTCCGCGGCATCGCGAGGCGGCACTCGGACACCATCGGCAATTTCTGGGTCGACGTCGTGAGAACCGTGCTCTATGTCCTCCTCCCGCTGTCCCTCGTCCTGGCGCCGGCGCTGGTTTCTCAGGGCGTCGTGCAGACCCTCCGCGGATCCGTCGTCCTCACTCCGCTCGAGGCCGCGGTGCCGACGAGCGGGGCGAACAACCCGGTTGACCCGCATCCCCCCGGATCGGAGCCGGGGTCCCAATCCCCGGAGATCGGGAAGGTGGTCCCACTCGGGCCCGTGGCTTCCCAGGTCGCCATCAAGAACCTCGGAACCAACGGCGGGGGGTTCTTCAACGCCAATGCGGCCCACCCCTTCGAGAACCCTACGCCGCTCTCCAACTTCCTGCAGATGCTGGCCATGGGGATCCTCGGGGCGGGACTCTGCCTGACCTTCGGGATCCAGGTTGGCGATCGACGCCAGGGATGGGCCGTCTTGACCGCCATGCTCGTCCTCCTCGTCCTCCCCATGCTCTTCTGTGTTCACCAGGAGCAGTCTGGGAATCCCCTCCTGATGCGGCTCGGGGCAGAGGCGGGCGCCGTCCCCATCTTGCCGGGCGAGAACATGGAGGGGAAGGAGGTCCGCTTCGGAGCATCCGGATCGGCCGCGTGGGCCTCCCTCACCACGGCCACTTCGTGCGGCGCCGTGAATTCCATGCACGATTCGTTCACGCCGCTTGGAGGCCTCGCTCCCCTGTTCCTCATGCAACTGGGCGAGGTGGCTCTGGGGGGAGTGGGTTCAGGGCTTTACGGCATGCTTCTCTACATCGTGGTAGCCGTCTTCGCCGCGGGCCTCCTGGTCGGGCGTTCCCCAGAGTACCTGGGCAAGAAGATCGAACCGTACGACATGAAGATGGCCTCTTTGGGAATCCTGGCCATGCCGCTCGTTGTGCTCATCGGGACGGCCGTGGCGAGCGTCACCGAGGCCGGGGCGGCGGGTCCATCGAATCCGGGCATCCATGGCTTCAGCGAGATCCTGTACGCCTTCTCCTCCTGCGGAAACAACAACGGCAGCGCCTTCGCGGGCCTGAACGGGGACACCCCCTTCTACAACCTGGCCCTCGCTCTGGCCATGCTTGCGGGTCGATTCCTCGTCATGATCCCGGTGCTCGCCCTCGCGGGCTCCCTGGCACGCAAGAAGGTCACGCCCGCAGGCCCGGGGACCCTTCCCACGGATTCACCGCTGTTCATCGCTTGGCTTCTCGCCGTCGTGGTCATCGTGGGCGGGCTCACGTTCTTTCCGGCTTTGGCCTTGGGGCCCATTGCGGAATACGTGACCCACTTCAAGTGATCGCGAGAGAGAAAGGACGCCGATGAGCCACTCCCGACGTCAAGCTCCCCTGTTCGATCCCCCCCTCCTCCGGCGGGCGCTGCTCGACTCGCTCCTGAAGCTGTCTCCGGGCCGAATGGCAAGGAACCCGGTGATGTTCGTGGTGGAAGCGGGGGCCGCCTTCGCCACACTGCTGGTGGTGCAGGCTGTGAGGGAACCCGGGGAAGCCACCCTGTCCTACGTTCTGGCCGTGGCCCTGGGCCTTTGGTTCACCGTCCTCTTCGCCAATTTCGCGGAAGGCCTGGCGGAAGGGCGGGGAAAGGCCCGAGCGGCCGCCCTCAGAAGATCGCGACGCCAGGTCCCTGCAAAGGTCCTGGCCGATGCGCGAAAAGGATCCCCGTACACGCTCACCACGTCCTCCAAACTCAAGAAGGGCGAGGCTTTTCTGGTTGAGGCGGGAGACGAGATCCCCTGCGACGGCCAGGTCGTCGAGGGAGTCGCCTCCGTGAACGAGGCGGTCATCACCGGCGAGAGCGCTCCCGTCATCCGCGAGGCCGGTGGCGACCGGGACGCGGTGACGGGCGGAACCCTAGTCCTTTCGGACTGGCTCGTCGTCCGGGTCACGGCGGACCCCGGGCAGACGTTTCTGGACAGGATGATCTCCCTCGTGGAGGGAGCCCGGCGTCAGAAGACACCCACGGAGATTGCCCTGGACATTCTCCTGGCCGCCATGAGCATCATCTTCCTGCTGGTCACCGTCACGCTCCTTCCCTTTTCCCTGTACGCCGCGCACTCGGCCGGGGCCGGAGCGGCGGTCCCGTTGGCCACCCTTCTCGCCCTCCTCGTGTGCCTCCTCCCGACGACCATCGGCGGACTTCTCTCGGCCATCGGCATCGCCGGAATGGACCGACTCATCCAAGCCAACGTGATCGCCCTTTCGGGAAGATCCGTCGAGGCCGCCGGGGACGTGGACGTCCTGCTCCTTGACAAGACCGGCACGATCACCCTCGGGAACCGGGAGGCCGTGGACCTCGTCCCCGCCGCCGGTGTTTCCGTGGCGGCCCTGGCCGACGCGGCCCAACTCGCCTCCCTCGCCGACGAGACCCCCGAAGGCCGAAGCATCGTCGTGTTGGCGAAGGAGCGGTTCGGCCTGCGTGGAAGAGACCTGCGCGCCCTGGGCGCCACTTTCATCCCCTTCAGCGCCCACACCCGCATGAGCGGGGTCGACCTGGACGGAAGGCAGATCCGCAAGGGGGCGGCGGACGCCGTGGAATCCCACGTGGTGGCGCTGGGCGGGGCGATGCCAGAGGATGTGCGGAGAGCCGTGGATCGTGTGGCCCGGGAAGGCGGAACTCCCCTCGTGGTCTCGGACGGGCCGACGGTGCTGGGCGTCGTTCAGCTGAAGGACATCGTCAAGGGCGGGATCCGGGAGCGATTCATGGAGTTCCGGCGCATCGGAATCCACACGGTGATGATCACGGGGGACAATCCTCTGACCGCGGCCGCCATCGCCGCCGAGGCCGGAGTGGACGACTTCCTCCCCGAAGCGACGCCGGAGACCAAGCTCTCCCTCATCCGGGATCTCCAATCCAAGGGCCACATGGTGGCCATGACCGGAGACGGTACGAACGACGCCCCGGCGCTGGCCCAGGCGGACGTGGCCGTGGCCATGAACTCGGGAACCCAGGCCGCCAAGGAGGCGGGAAACATGGTGGACCTGGATTCAAACCCTACCAAGCTCCTGGAAATCGTGTCCATCGGCAAGCAACTCTTGATGACCCGCGGGGCGCTCACCACCTTCTCCATCGCGAACGACCTCGCGAAGTACTTCGCCATCCTTCCCGCGGCCTTCGCCGCGACGTATCCAGGGCTTTCCGTCCTGAACATCATGCACCTGGCCACCCCCCGGAGCGCCGTGCTCTCGGCGGTGATCTTCAACGCCCTGATCATCGTGGCTCTCATCCCCCTGTCCTTGAGGGGGGTGCCCTACCGGCCGTCCACCGCCAAAGCACTCCTTGCGCGCAACCTCCTCCGATACGGAGTAGGCGGTTTGGTCCTTCCCTTTCCCTGCATCAAGCTCATCGACATGGCCCTCGCGGCCCTCCACCTGGCGTGAGGCGGCGAATGAACCGGAATGTGTTGTCTGCGGTGCTGACCGTCGGAGTTCTGACCCTCCTCACGGGAGTGGCCTACCCCCTGGCTGTAACGGGCCTGGCGGCCCTATTCTGCCCTGGCAGGGCTTCGGGGAGCCTCGTCTTCCGCGGGGGCCGCGCGGTCGGTTCGGCCCTGCTCGGACAGGATTTTTCGGACCCCGCGCACTTCTGGGGACGCGGCTCGGCGACCCGGCCCTTTCCGTGCAATCCCTCCCTCTCGACGGGTTCGAACCTCGGACCGGCGAACCCCGCCCTCCTGGAAGCCGTAGAAAGGCGACTCCATACCCTTCGGTCGGCCGACCCGGAGAACGCCTCGCCGGTCCCCGTGGACCTGGTCACGGCGTCGGCGAGCGGGCTCGATCCTCACATCAGCCCCGACGCCGCCTTCTACCAGGTCCGCCGGGTGGCGAAGGCCCGGGGAGCATCCGAGGAAGCGCTCCGCGCGCTGGTGGAGGCGCACATGGAGGGTCGGACCTGGGGCATTTTGGGGGAGCCCCGGGTGAACGTGATGGAGTTGAACCTGGCCCTGGACGAGCGATATCCCGGAGGGGCTCCGCCCCCACGTGGCATAATGGAGCCGTGATCGCCGGAAACGCGGAGGGAGCATGAACGACCGGCCCGACCCGGACGAACTCCTGGAACGGATCCAGTCCGACGAGGTCCGCTCCCGCTGCGGGCGCCTGAAGATCTTCTTCGGGTACGCCCCGGGAGTGGGTAAGACCTACGCCATGCTGGAAGCGGCCCGGGCCCGGCGGTCCGAAGGCGTAGATGTGGTCGCGGGGTGGGTAGAAACCCACGGGCGCAGAGAAACGGAGGCCCTTCTCGAGGGACTCGAGCGGCTCCCCCCAAGGGTCCTCAGCTACAAGGGCCGTGAACTGGAGGAGTTCGACCTGGAAGCCGCCCTGGACCGAAGGCCGGCGCTGATCCTGTTGGACGAGCTGGCCCACACCAACGCCCCCGGATCTCGCCACGCGAAGAGGTGGCAGGACGCCCGGGAACTGCTTTCCGCCGGTATCGGCGTCTACACGACGCTGAATGTTCAGCACCTCGAGAGTCTTCACGGGGTCGTGGCCCAGGTCACGGGAGTCTCCATCTCGGAGCGCGTTCCCGATACCGCGTTCGAGGAGGCCGACGAAGTCGAACTCGTGGACCTTACGGCGGACGATCTGATCCTCCGCCTGAAGGAGGGGAAGGTCTACTTTCCCCATTTGGCGGAACGGGCCCTGGAGAATTTCTTCCGGCCGGGCAACCTCATCGCCCTGAGGGAGATGGCCCTCCGAAAGACGGCGGACCGGGTGGACGTGCAGATGGAGCGCTACCGCAAGGACCACGCCGTCAGCGAGCCCTGGCCGGCCAAAGAGCGGATCCTGGTCTGCCTGGGGGCGAGCCCCTACGGTCAGCATCTGGTGAGATCGGCCCGGTCCCTGGCGGCGCGCCTCCGGGCGGATTGGATCGGCCTTTACGTGGAAACCCCTTCCCACGACCGGATGCTCCCGGCGGACCGGGAGCAGCTCCAGCGAACCCTCAGGCTGGTAGAGCAGCTCGGCGGAAAGGCCGTTACCCTTCCGGCTGAGAATACGGTCGAGGAGATCCTGTCCTTCGCCCGGTCCAGAAACGTCACCAAGATCCTTCTGGGAAAACCTCCGCGCGCCGGCTGGTGGAGGTTCTCCCGCGACAGGCTCGTGGACGACCTCATCCGGGGGAGCGAGGGCATGGACGTCTACATCATGGGAGGAACGGCCCACGAGCGGCTGGAAAGGCTACGTCGTTTCCGGCGTCCCGAGCGGCAGACCTGGAGACCCTACCTCAAGGCATCCGCCGTGGTTGCCCTCTCCGCCGTCGCCTCGGGCCTCCTCTCCCCGTTTGTGGAACCCACGAACCTCGCCATGGTCTTCCTGCTCGGCGTAATCCTCGTGGCCACGAGGCTTGGGGTGGGTCCTTCCGTCCTGGCCTCCGTACTGAGCGTGGCCCTTTTCGACTTTGTCTTCGTCCCTCCCCACCTGACGTTCCGTGTGAGCGATTCGCAGTACCTCATCACCTTCGCAGTCATGCTCGTGGTGGCCCTTCTTACCAGCAACCTGGCCGCCAGGGTCCGCCGTGAGGCGAGGAGGGCACGGGAGGCCCAACAGCGATCGGAGGCCATGGCCGAACTCACGATAGACCTGGCCCGGGCGAGAGACGCCAGGGCCGTGGCCGAAGTCGCCGTCCGGCACCTCTCGGACCGCTATGGCCTTCCCTCCGCCGTCTTCCTGCCGGGATCCGACCCTCCGCTCGAGACCGTCTCTTCCGACGAGGCGTCCTTCGCCTATCGGGCCAGCGAGCTGGCGGTAGCGAAATGGGTCCTCCAGCGAGGGCTCCCCGCCGGACAGGACACCGACACCCTTCCGGGAAGCGAGGCGCTTTACCTCCCGCTGAAGGCCTCCGGCGAGGTGTTGGGTGTCTTGGCAGCCAGATTGCCCCAGGACCGGGGCGAGGAACCCACAGAAATCCGTCACCGTCTCGAAGCCGCCGCGAATCAGGCGGCCCTCTCGCTCGAGAGGGCCCTTCTGGCGGAACGGGCCCGGAAGTCCCAAATGGACGCAGAGTCGGAGCGCCTTCGCAGCGACCTGCTCAGCTCGCTCTCCCACGACTTCCGGACCCCGCTGGCCTCCATCGTCGGAGCCTCCAGTTCCATCGCCGACGGGAACCTGGATCCAGAAGAGGTCCGGGAGCTGGCCCAGTCGGTCTATGACGAGTCCCTCCGCCTCAGCCGCTTCGTCGCCAATCTGCTGGACATGACACGCCTCCAAGCTGGATCCATGTCGCTGAACCGGGAACCTCAGCCCGTGGAGGAAGTGGTCGGGGCCGCGCTGGACCGGGTCAGGACCCGTCTGGAGGGAAGGGAGATCAAGCTGGATCTCCCTGAATCTCTGCCCATGGTTTCCATCGACGCCCGGCTCGTGGAGCACCTTTTCATCAACCTCCTTGAAAACGTGGTTCGGCACGCCCCGAGCGGTCCGGTGGAAATCCGGGCGACAGCCTCGGAAGGATGGGTGACCGTCACCGTGGCGGACCGGGGACCGGGGCTTCCCACGGGCGAGGAGTCTCACGTTTTCGAGAAGTTCTTCCGGGCCTCCGGGCACGCGGAGGGCGCGGGGCTCGGCCTCGCCATCTGCCGGGCTGTGGCCGAGGCGCACGGGGGAACGATCCGGGGCATCAACCGGCCCGGAGGCGGTGCGGCTTTCGTCGTCACCCTTCCCGTGGCGGGGCCGCCGGAACTCCTTCTCGGGCATCCGGGAGCCCCCCCATGAGCCCGGCCCTCCCTCTCGTCCTTCTGATCGAAGATGAGCCCGGGATAAGGCGGTTCCTCCGCGTCACCCTGTCAAGCAGCGGGTTTCGAGTGGTGGAGGCCGCCTGCGCGGAGGACGGGCTGAAAAAGGCCGCGGCGGAACGTCCGGACGTCGTGGTCCTCGATCTCGGACTTCCCGACCGGGACGGCATGGAGGTCATCCGGGACCTTCGGGAGTGGACGGCCGTTCCCATCCTGGTCCTCACCGCACGCGAATCGGAACGGGCCAAGGTGGAGGCGCTGGACGCGGGGGCCGACGATTATCTGACCAAACCCTTCGGGGCCCCCGAACTCCTGGCGCGCCTTCGGGTGGCCCTCCGGCACGCTTTACGCGCGAGCGGACCACAGGAGCCGGTCTTCACGACGGGAGATCTGCGCATCGACCTTGGAGCGAGGGTCGTCACCGTGGCGGGCCGGGAAGTCCATCTCACGCCCATCGAGTTCCGGCTCCTCGTCACCCTGGCGAAGCATGCGGGAAAAGTCCTTACCCACCGTCAGCTCCTGAATGCCGGATGGGGGCCGGAATACGACTTCCAGGCCCATTACCTCCGGGTCTACATGGCCCAGCTTCGCCGCAAGATCGAAGCCACCCCCGCCAATCCCCGATACCTGCGCACCGAACCCGGCGTGGGATACAGGCTCGTTTTCGAGGGCTGACGGGCCCGAAGGGCGACGCTTTGGGTTCGCCTCTGTGAAACGGGAACCCCCGCCGTTCGTTTTGGACAGGCGTGGGCTCAAACCCATATAATGGGCCTATGAATACTGCGTGGACTTTCGATCCAGCCGCGGGACGCTGGCAATCGCGCACCGTCGACCCGGCCCTTCGCGGCGCACTGGAGGGGGCGGGTTTGCACGGCGACACCGCGGTCTTCCCCCCGCTGTGGGATCACCACGGGCATCTTCTGTGGCTGGGGTCCCTCCTGGAGCAAACCGACCTGCGCGGCAGCGCCTCCGCCTTGGAGGCCGTGGAGCGGCTGGCGTCGGCCGCGGCGGAAACCGCCCCCGGCTCGTGGGTCCGGGGCTTCGGCTGGGACCAGAATCTCTGGGGCGGCGAGTTCCCGGACCGGGACCTCCTGGACCGTCGCCTGCCCGGCGTTCCGGTCCTCGCGAACCGGGTCGACGGCCACGCCGGGTGGGCGAGCACGGAGGCCCTGCGGAGGGCCGGGATCTCCGAGGACGTGCAGGACCCGCAGGGTGGAAGGTTCCTTCGCCGGGAAGGCCGCCTCACGGGGGTCCTCCTGGACCGGGCCATGGAACCGGTGGAGGAAGCCGCCCGGGAGACGGGCCGGGAGGTCCTCGAACGGCGTTTTCTCTCCGCCTGCAGCCACCTGAGGTCCCGGGGCCTGTGCGGCGCCACCGACATGGGGCTGGAGCCCGAGCACGCGGAGATCCTCTCCCGCCTGGACCGGGCGGGCCGCCTCCCCATCGCGGTGGTGGGATACCTCTGGGCCCGGGACGGCCGCCTTCCCTCCGTGGACCTCCCACCGGGCAAGATGTTCCGGCTCGCGGGCCGGAAGTTCTTCACCGACGGCGCCCTCGGCAGCCGCGGGGCGGCCCTCTTCGAGGACTACTCGGATGCTCCGGGGGAGAGGGGCCATCTCCTCTGGGAGACGGGGGACCTCGGGGAGGCCCTCCGTCGGACCGCCGCCGACGGCATGGAGGCGGCCGTTCACGCCATCGGCGACCGGGCGCTGGACCAGGTCCTCGCCGCCGCGGAGGCGGCCCGGATGGGCCCCCTCCTGCGGGTCGAACACGCCCAGGTGGCCCCGGCCCGGTCCGTCCAGCGGATGGCGCGGCTGGGCCTGCGCGCGTCTCTCCAGCCCTGCCACCGGCTCTCGGACGCGGATTGGGCGCCGGCCCGCCTCGGCTCTCGCTCGGACGACGCCTACGGCCTGGCCCGGTTCCTTCGGGCCGGGATCCCCCTCCACTTCGGAACGGACTTTCCCATCGAGGAGCCCGACCCGGCGCGCACGCTCCTTGCGGCGCTCACCCACCGGGAAGGCGAGGCCCTCACCTGGAGCGAGGCCCTGTGGGCCTGCCGCCCCCCGGAAGGCCTTGGCGGCTCGGGGCCCCTCCCCGCGGCGGCCCTCCCGACGGGGGCGGATCCCCACGACCCCTCTTGGCTGCGGGGGGCCCGCTTCGCGGCCCTTGCGCGGGATGCGTCCCCGTGAGCCCCCTCCCGGACGAGGACCTGCGCCGTTTGAGGACATGGATCACACGGTCCTGGGGCCTGGCGGCCGGGGAGTACCGCGCCTCCTTCCTGGAGCGCCGGCTCGCCCCCAGGCTCCGGGCCACGGGGATCTCCTCCGTGCAGGCATACCTCGCCCACGCCGACTCCCACCCCGCCGAAGCCCGAGCCTTCCTCGGCAAGCTCCTGGTGCCCACCACGGAGTTCTTTCGCAATCCCGAGGTCTTCGACCGCCTCCAGTCGTTCCTTGCCGTCCGGGCTGGGCGCCCCGGATGGGAGACCCTCCGTCTCCTGAGCGCGCCCAGTTCCACGGGCGAGGAGACGTACAGCCTGGCGGCCCTCCTGGAGGAGCGGGGCATCCGAGGCAGGATCCTCGCCGCCGACCGCTCCCGCGCCTCCCTGCGGACCCTGAGCCGGGGGGAGTATCCTCCCAGGACCCTCCGAACGTTGAACAGAGAGAGGTTCTCGCGCTATTTTAGGGCGGAGGAAGACGCGGTCTCGGTGGCGCCGGCCCTTCGGCGCAGGGTCTTGGCCGTCTGCGCCGACTTGACCCAGGGCCTTCCGGGCAGGGGGTTTCACGCGGTGGTCATGCGGAACCTGTTCATTTACCTGACGGAAGAGGCCCAGGCCCGCATCCTCCGGGAGGTCCACGGGGCCCTCGTCCCGGGGGGCCTGCTCGTTCTGGGAAGGGTGGAGGCGCCCGCGCGCGCCTGTTCGGGTATGTTCGCCGTTCTGGACCGGGAGGCCCGTATTTACGAAAGGGCGGGGAGAGCCGAATGAAGCTGAAAATCGGTCTGGCCTTCATCATCATCGTGTTCGTTCCGCTGGTCTTCGGCATCTTCCTCGACACCATGACGGCCGTCGGCCAGTGGCAGGGGATGTGGCTCAAGATCTTCGCGGGCATTCTCGTGGCGGCCTTCTCCGCGCTGGTCGTGACGCGGTTCTTGACGCGCCGCCTGACGGACCTGGCCGAGGTGAGCCAGCGCCTGGCCGAGGGCGACCTCTCCCAGCAAGTCGCCTTCGAGGGTTCCGACGAGGTGGGGCTCCTGGCCCGGTCCCTCAAGACCGTCGTGACGAACCTCCGGGAGATCGTGCGGCAGGTCCAGGACAGCACGGCCCTCATGTACGACGCCGTTCAGAATCTCACCGTCTCCACGACCGAGGTCACGGCCTCCACGGCGGAGGTGGCGGGGAACATCCAGAACATCGCCAAGGGCGCCGAGACCCAGGTGGCCTCTGTGGAGCGCGCGGCGGAGGCCACCCAGCGTGTGGCCTCCTCGGCCCAGGCCATCGCGGAGAAGAGCCGCGCCGCCGAGGAGAGAGCCGTCACCTCCGCGGGCCGGGCCGCGGAAGGGGCGTCCGCGGCGGAAGAGGCCAACCACGCCATGGGCGACCTGCTCGTCCACGTGGAGAATTCGGGGGGCCAGGTCCGGACCTTCCAGCAGCACTCCATGGAAATCCAGAGTCTCGTGGAAGGGATCTCCACCCTGAGCCACCAGACCCACATCCTGGCCCTCAACGCCGCCATCGAGGCGGCTCGGGCCGGCGAAGCCGGCCGCGGTTTCGCGGTAGTGGCCGAGGAGGTGAGGCGCCTGGCGGAAAGCACGCGGGACCTGGCCGCCCAGATCGCCCGCCTGTCCCAGGACATCACGGGCAGGACCCAGGACGTCGTGCGGAGGATGGAGCAGATGCAGGAAACGTCCCTCCTGGCCCAGCGGCGGACCGGGGCCGTCGCCGAGTCCCTGGCGCGCATCACGGCCGAGGCCGCGGAGACCCGCGAGGCCGTCCGGGGCATCACCCTCGAGGCGGCGGAACAGGCCCGGGGGGCCGCATCCTTGAACACGGCCATGGAGGAGATCCAGGCCGTGGCGACGGACAACGCCGCGGGCACGCAGGAAGTCTCGGCGGCCACCGAGGAGACCACCGCCAGCATGGAGGAGATCAATCAGCAGGCGAAGGCGCTTCTGAACGAATCCAACCGCCTCCGGTCCCTGGTGGAGCGGTTTCGGCTATAATCGGCACCGGGGCGGTCGGTCCTGGAGGGTGATTTGGAGAGACTCATCGTGGCGCGCATCGGCCGTCGGTATGCGGGGTGGCTCACGGGCCACCTCTCGGACGTGCGTCCGATGCCCCCCGTGGCCCCCCTCCCCGAGCCCTATCCCCTCCTTCTGGGCACCGCCTTCTTGAGCGGGCGGCTGGTGACGGTGGTCGACACCTTCCCCCTCATGGGGGAACCGCCCGAGACCCCGGAGAACGGCCTCCTGCTCCGGCTCGCGCCCCCGCACGATCACATCGGGTTCCCACTTCCCGCCATCCAGTCCGTCCTGGATTATTCGGATCTCCGACTCCGGGAGGAGAGCGCCGAGGGAATTTGGGCGGGGTTGTACCCGTGGGAGGACGCATGGGTGAACGTGGTGAACCCTCCTGCCGTGGCCCGGGAACTGGCCCGATCCATGGCTTCCGCCATCCATCCTCACGTGCCGGGGAGAGACCATGCCTCATAGGGTCCTGATCGTCGACGACGCCATGTTCATGCGGGCCATGATCCGGGACATCCTGGTGAACTCCAACCGATACGAGGTCGTCGGGGAGGCTTCCAACGGGCAGGAGTGCGTCGAACTCTACGGAAGGCTCCGGCCCGACCTGGTAACCATGGACATCGTCATGCCGCAGATGGACGGCATCGAGGCCACGCGGGAGATCCTGAAGGCGGACTCCCGGGCCCGGGTGGTCATGTGCTCGGCCCTGGGACAGGAGGCGCTGGTCATCGAGTCCATCGCGGCCGGCGCCAAGGACTTCATCGTCAAGCCCTTCTCGGCGGAGAAGGTGCTCAAGGTCCTGGACGCCGTCGTCTCCGCGTGACGGCGTTTCGGCCGCAGAGCGATGGACCTCGACAAGTACCGCGAACTCTACCTGTCGGAGAGCCGGGAGCACCTCTCGCGCCTGAGGGGCCTTCTGGAGGACCTGCTCAAGGGCTCGGGGATCGAATCGGTCCACGACCTCTTCCGCCACGCCCACTCCCTCAAGGGGATGGCGGCTTCCATGGGATTTACGGCCACCGGTGACCTGGCCCACTCTCTCGAAAACCTCTTCGACCTCTGGCGAAAGGGATCCCCGCCCCTCCCCCCCCAGGTGGAGGCGGCCCTGCGCGCCTCCGACGCCCTGGAGGCGCTCCTGGACGCCGTCCGGGACACGGCCTCCGACGAACTCGCGGCCCCGGAGGCGGCGGCGGCCGGCGAGGGCCTCCGGGTCACCGGGGCGCCCGAGGCACCGGGCTCCCGTCCCGCCCCGCCCGCGACGCCGCCTCCCTCCCCAGAGCCCTCGGGCGCGCTCCGTCTCGCGGTGTCCATCGACGGCGCCTCCGTCCTGCCGGCGGCGCGCGTCCTGGTCGTGGCGCAGAAGGTCCGGGAGGTCTTCCCCGAGGCCCGCATGGATCCGGACCTGGCGACCCTCCAACAGACCAACGGGCGGCAGGTCCAGTTCCACCTGCCCGAGGACCCCCGCGTGCGCGACCTGGCGCGAGCCGTGGAGTCGCTCCCCGAGGTGGCCGCCGTCTCCATCCAACGGGCTTCAGGAGGAGATCGCGCGCCGGAGGCCACCATCGTCCGCGACCTGCGGGTTCCGGCGAGGGACCTGGACGCCCTCCTGAACCAGACGGCCGATCTCCTCCACGGCCTGAACCAGTTCGAAGCGGGCCTCGGAGAGTCCGGCCGCCGCGCCCACGGTCTGTGGCTGGATGCCCACCGAGCGCGCCTCGGACGCCTCTACGACCAGGTTCTGACCATACGCCTCGTGCCCTTCGAGCCCCTCGTGGAGCACCTGCAGCGCACCGTGCGGGAACTGGGAAGCCGCCTGGGCAAGCGCGCGCGTCTCGAAGCGGCCGGAGCCGAGGAGAAGCTCGACCGGGGGCTCCTGGAGCGGCTGAGGGACCCGCTCCTCCACCTGGTCCGCAACGCCCTGGACCATGGAATCGAAGACGCCGCCGGCCGCGCCGCGGCGGGCAAGCCGGCGGACGGCCTCCTTCGCATCGAAGTGCGCCGGGATGCCGAAGCGCTTCTCGTCACCCTGACGGACGACGGACGAGGAATCAACGCGGAGGAAATCCGCCAGGCCGCCGTCGAGCGCGGAATCCTGACGGCCCAGGAATCCTCGCTCCTCGACGAGGCCCGCCTTTTTGACCTGCTCACCCTTCCCGCCTTCTCGACGCGGAGGGAGGTCACCGAAGTGAGCGGGCGGGGCGTGGGCCTGGACGTGGTGAGGGCCGCGGTGGAGTCCCTGGGAGGGCACCTGGAGATCCGGAGCGCCCCGGGAAGGGGGAGCGTGTTTACCCTCGTGATCCCGTCGGCGGTGGCGCTCACGCGGGTCCTGGTTTTCGCGTGGGATCCCGGGGGGGCCCGGTTCTGCCTGCCGGCCTCCCAGGTTTCCCGGATCTATCCCCTGTCCTCCCACGCCCTGACTTGGTCCGGAAGCCGCCAGCTCCTCGTGGACGGGGAATCGCTCCTTCCCGTCCTGCCCTGGCGGCTGGGACCGGTGGGCCGGGACGGATTCGGGCTTCGGCTCACGCTGGAAGGCGCCGACCGGGTCCTGCTCGTAGGATCGGTTTTCCAGATAGAGCGGGTGGTGATCCAGCCCCTCGGCCCCCCGCTGGACATGGTCCCCGAGTGGATGGGAGGGGCCCTGCTGGCCACGGGCGAGGTGGCCTACGTCCTCGACGGCCGGGTCGTGGCCCGCCGATCCGAAGAGGAAGCCCATGCTCTCTGAAATCGAACCGCAGGATCTGGACGCCCTCCGCGAGGTGAGCAACATCGGCGCGGGCCATGCCGTCACCGCCCTCCACCAGATGACGCACCGGGTCATCACGCTGGAGGTGCCCCACGTCCGCCTCGTCCCGTTCTCCCGCGTGGTGGAGGCCCTGGGCGGGCCAGAAGAGGAAGTGGTGGGGCTTTTCTTCCGGATTTTCGGCGGGTCGCGGGGCAACATGCTCGTGGTGATGCCCCGCCAGGCCGCGGACCGGCTCCTCTCGGCGCTCTTCAATGGGCAAAGGGCCACCAAGCCCTTCGGGGACATGGAGATCTCGGCCCTGAAGGAAGTGGGGAACATCCTCACGTCCTCCTACCTGAACGCCATCGGGAGCCTGCTGTCCATCCCCCTCATCCCCTCCATCCCGGCCTTCTCCCTCGACATGGCCCAGGCGGTGGTGGACCTCCTTCTCATCGAACTCGCCGAAGTGACGAGCCGGGCCCTCGTCATTCAGACCGAGTTCTCCACCCGCGACCGCTCCTTTGCGGGACACTTCTTCCTGCTTCCCGACCCCGTGTCCATCGAGACCATCCTGGCCGCCATCCGGACCATGCGGGGGCATGGGTGAAATTTCAAATTTCGGACGTGGGATTTCGGATTTGGAATGTCGGACCTCGGATTCTGAAGGTTCAATGGAGAACCTTGGAATTCGGGCCTCGAGGGCGGGACGCGGGGTGACGGGAGTGGGCACTCCGGGAGAAGCCGCTGGAAATCCGAGGTTCGCGGTGGTTCCCCGGCCCTTTTCGAGGCTGGACCACGTCCTCTACCTCGCCGCATGGCTGGGCTTCGCGTCCGTGCTGGCCCTGGCGGCCTGGCTCCAGCCCGACCCCTCGGGAGTGGGCACCCACACCGGGCTTCACCTCCCGCCCTGCACGTTCTACGCGGTCTTTCACAAACCCTGCCCCTCCTGCGGCATGACCACCGCCTTCTCCCTCCTCATGCACGGCAGGCCCATCGAGGCCCTGCGGGCCCAACCGGCCGGGGTGGCGGTCTTCGCGGCGGGGCTCTGGGCCTGGCTCTACCTCCCCCTCGCCTGGCGCCGGCGGCGGCCGCTGGAGCACATCTTCGACACGCGGGCCTTCGTGCCCGTCGTCCTCTCCCTCATCGTCCTCATCCTCGCCGTCTGGGGATGGAGGATGGTCCGGTGAGCGCGAGGCGTTCGCCCCTACGCCCTCGACGAGAGGCGCAAGGCTCCGACTATCCGGAGGGCGAACGGCGGTCAGGGATCCGCCACTTGCCCCATGGGAACCGGCGGCGGGACGCATTCCTTGCACGGGTGGAAAAAGAGTCATAGACTACTTGGAAGGGAACGGTGGCCTCGAAACCCGCCGCCAATTCAGGGAGGATGAGGTATGAGCGACGTCTATCAGGCACAGCCGGTCGCACCGGAAAAGGCCAGCGGGATGGCCATCGCGGCGCTGGTTCTCGGGATCCTGGGCTTCTGTTGCTGCGGGATGTTCGCAGGGATACCGGCGCTGATCTGCGGCTGGATGGAAAACGGGAAAATCAATCGGGGGGAGAGTTCCCCCAAGGGCAAGGGCTTCGCCGTCGCGGGGATGATCCTGGGCATCATCGCCACCATCCTTGGATGCATCCAGATCATCTGGATCTTCTTCTTCGGCGGCCTGAACGTCCTGCAGGGCCTTTCCCAGATGCGCTAGGCCGCTCGGGGCGAGAACGCGCGGCGGGCGGGGCCGGGCCCCGCCCGTCGTTTTTTTCAAGCCATCCCATGCCTGCCCGAGGTCTTGTTGCCCTCCTTGTGTCGCCTGCCTTCCGGAGCGAAGCGGAGGAAGGCGCGTCCCGGCCGGGCGAGGCGGGCCAACGCCCCCGTCCCGAACGCCGGTTCTCCTGCCCCCGGGTTAATTTGCCTCCCCGTACCCGCGTCCGTCACGCCCTCGGGTGGTATTTCCGGTAGATCCGCTTCAGCCGCTCCTGTTCCACGTGGGTGTAAATCTGGGTGGTGGAAATGTCGCTGTGGCCCAGGAGCAGTTGGACGGACCGCAGATCGGCGCCGTGCTCCAGAAGGTGGGTCGCAAAGGAATGGCGGAGGGTGTGGGGGCTCATGGGCTTGGTGATGCCCGCGCCCCGCGCGCAGGCCTTGATGAACATCCAGGCGTTCTGGCGCGTCATGGCCCCTCCCCTGGACGTGACAAACAGGGCCCTTGAGGACCTCTCGCCGAGCAGGAGCGGCCGGGCTTCCCGTCGATAGCGCTCCAGCCAGTCCAGGGCCACCTCGCCCAGGGGGACGACCCGCTCTTTTCCGCCCTTTCCGAGGACGAGCACGAAGCCCGCCTCGGGATTCACGCGCTCCGTGGTGAGGCCCACGAGCTCCGAGATCCTCAGGCCCGTGGCGTAGAGCACCTCCAGCATGGCCCGGTTCCTCAGCCCCCTCGGCGAAGCGCCGTCGGGGGCGGCGAGGAGGCGATCCACTTCCTCGGGCGTCAGGTAGGAGGGGAGGCGCTTCACGGGGCGCGGGCTCTCGATGTTCTCGGTGGGGTCCGACTCGACGAGTTTCTCGAGGATGAGGAAGCGGTAGAACGTGCGCAGCGCCACGAGCCTGCGGGCGGCCGTGGCGGAGGCGAGGCCCGCCTCCCGCTCCATGCCGAGAAAGCGCCGGATGTCCTCCCGTACGACCTCCTGCGGCGCCTTCCGACACTGGGCGAAAAAGCGGCCCAGGTCCCCCCGGTAGGCTTCCGTGGTCTTCGGCGAGAGGCCCCGCTCCACGGTGGCGTATTCGAGAAAGCGCTCCGCCTCCTCCGGTAGGCCCGGGCGACCCGGTTTCCCCTTCACCAGTACCTCTCCACGTGGATCTCCCCGGGGCTCCGGCTCGTGTGTTCCCTGTACCCGGCGTCCTTCAGGAGCCCCGCCATCCCATCCACCATGAAGGGGTTGCCGCACAGGAACACGTGGGTGTCTTCGGGCGAGGGTGTCCGACCCCACGCCCGCCCCACGGCGTTCGAAGTCCACAGGTCCTGTACGTATCCGCGGTGGGCCGTCCACGGCGGGTCTTCCTCCTCGGGACGGCTCACCACGGGAAAATAGGAAAACCGCGGCCAGGCGCGCTCCAGCGCCATGAGTTCCGACCGGTACCCCAGGTCCCACGAATGGCGCGCGCCGTGGATCACGGCAAAGCGGCGCCCGGACCGCGCCGCGAGGCCGGAGCGGAGCATGCTCATGTACGGCGCGAGGCCCGTGCCCGTGGCCACGAGCACGAGGTCGGATTCTTCGGGCACCTCCCGGAGCGTGAACATCCCGGTGATCCGGGGGGAGAGCCAGAGCCGGTCCCCCACCGCCAGGGCGAAGAGCCTCGGGGTGAAGGCCCCGGACCTCACCAGCGCCACGTAGAACTCCAGGTACTCGCGCGCGCGAGAGGAGGAGGCGATGGAATAGGCCCTTCTCAGAAGCCGGTCGGGGGCCGGGGCGGGATCCTCCGGCTCCGCGAAATCGCACCGGGGGGATCCGGGAGGGAGACCGAGCACGGCAAACTGGCCTGGAGTGAATTCGGGGAGTTCCCAGCCTTCGGGGGCCACCCTCAGGGTGAGGAGCCCGGGGGCCACCTCGGTGCGGCCCGTCACCCGGGCGTTGGCCTCAGGAATCGCCATGGTCCCCTCCCCCTTCCAGGCTCGTAGCGGATCTTTTCAAGACGAGGGTCACGGGGCCGTCGTTGACGAGGTCCACCTCCATCATGGCCTGGAACCGGCCCGTCTGCACCTTGACCCCCTCCTGCCTCAGGCCGTTCACAAAACACTCGAAGAGGCGCTTCGCCGTCTGCGGGTCCGCGGCGCGGCTGAAGGAGGGCCGCGTTCCCTTCCTGAGGTCTCCCACCAGGGTGAACTGGCTCACGGCGAGCACGGCGCCTCCCACGTCCAGCACCGAGCGATTCATCTTTCCCTCGCCGTCCGAAAAGACTCGGACCTGGGAGACCTTGCGGGCGCACCAGGCCGCCTGGGCCTCCCCATCCGAGGACTCCACGGCGACGAGAGCCACCAGTCCGGCCCCGATGGACCCGACGGTCTCCCCATCCACCCGGACGCAGGCCCGACTGACTCTCTGGAGGACCAGGATCAACGCGGTGTCCCTTTCCCGATGGCGCCCCGCAACTCCCGAATCTCCTCCATCTTGAGGACCCAGGCGAGGGCCGGAAACAGGATAACGGCCAACGCCACGGCCGTGAAGAGGGCGGGGGCGCCGGCCCATCCGGGCTGGGGAGGCCAGACCCACGCCGCCCCCGTGGCGGCCAGGATCGCGGAGAAGGAGGCGGCGAGAAGGCGCGCCCACCAGCCGGGTCCCGGCAGGAATGGATGCCCGAGGCGCCTTCGCAAGGAGAACGCCAGGATCCCCGCGTAGACGAACCCCGAGACCGAGAATGCGCCGGCGATCCCTTCGGCGGCCCAGAGCCGGCAGGCGGGGGGACCCGATACGGCGAAGAGCCCAAAAGCCGTGAATCCCGCGGCCACGGGACTTCGCACGTCGCCCAGTCCGTGCGAAGCCCGGACCAGAAGCGCCCCCGCCCCCCAGGGCACCAGCCCCGCGGCGAGCCAGACCACGGGGCCGGTCGTGAGGTCCGCCGAGAGGCCCGTGAATTCTCCGGTCTGGAAGAGGACGCGAACGATGGGCCCCGCCAGGACGGCCAGACCCGAAGCGGCGGGGACGAGGAGGAAGAGGCCCATGGAAAGAACGCGGCGGAGCGTCCCCAGGAAAAGCGCCCGGTCGCCCTCCCCGGCCGCCCGCGCGAGGCTCGGCAAGGCCACCAGGGATAGGGGCACGGTCACCAGCCCGAGGGCGATCTCCTCCAGGCGGTTGGCGAAGTACAGGGCCGATACGTAGCCTTCCCCCGCCGTGTGGGCGAGGACCGTGGCCAGAAGAAAGATCACCTGCGAGGCCCCGGCGCCGAAAACCGCGGGCGCCGCCCGGGCCAGCAGGCGGCGAACGGCGGGGTCCGACCACCCCCAGGCCGGCCCGAGCGGAATCCCCCTCCTCCGGAGAGCAGGAACCTGGGCGGCCGCCTGGAAGAATCCTCCCAGGAGGACGGCCCCGGCCAGCGCCCACGCGGGAGACGGCAACACCGGCGCCAGCGCGAGCGCGCCCACGATGACCGTGGCGTTGAGGACGGAAAGGGAGAGCGTGGGAACCGCGAATTCGCCCCTCGCGAGGAGGAGCGACGAGAGAAGGGCCGCGACCCCCGCCAGGGCGACGTACGGGAAGAGCGCCGCGGTCAGCCCTCCGGCCAGGCGGTACGCCTCGGGTGCCGTGGCGCGGAAATTCCACGCCAGGACGCGGACCACCCACGGCGCCAGAAGAACGCCGGCGAAGCCGACGGCCCCCGCCAGGGTCCCGAAGGTCCACAGGATCCGCCTGCCCAGGAGCGTGGACCGGTCCTCCATCCCGCCGCTCGCCGAAGCGCGGACCAGTTCGGGAACGACGGCGGTCGCGAGGGCCCCTTCCGCCACGAGCCGGCGCACGGTGTTCGGGATGCGGAAGGCCAGGTAGAAAGCATCCGCGGCGAAGGAGGTGCCCAACAGGTGCGCCGCCACGCGGTCCCGAAGGTATCCGAGCACCCGGCTGAGCAGAGTGAGCCCCGACACCGCCGCCGTATCCCGCACGAGGAGGGAGGGACCGCTCTGGCCGTCCATCGCTTCAAGGTAGCACAAGCGGCCCAGGCGGGCCCCATGGGTCATGGCCCGTCTGGCAGGGCCCCGGCGGCGCGCGCGCGTTCCTCGGCGCCGCTTCGAAGGGCGGCGCCCGCGCCGCCACGCCTTGCCTTCCAGCCCTCCCGCCGCCCGCCCGGATGTGCTATCCTACGTCTCCTGGAGCATTGGGAATGTCCGAAGGCGCGCGCTTCACCATCACCTGCCCCTGTTGCGGGGCCCTCATCACCCTCGACGCGGAGGCGCGCGTGGTCCTGTCCCACGAGGCCCCGCCCTCCTCCGCCGAAAAGGCCTCCTTCGAGGACCGCCTCAAGCGCCTCGACGAAGAGAAGCGCCAGGCGGAGGAGAAATTCCAGGAGTCCATCCGCTCCGAAAAGGCGAAGAAGGAGGTGCTGGAGCAGAAGTTCCAGGACCTGTTCAAGAAGGCCAAGGAAGGTCCCGCGGGACCCATCCCGAGGGACATCGACCTGGACTGAGGGGACGTTTCGCGAACCATCGGTACCTGGAGGAGGAAACGATGAAGATCACGTGGATCCGGGCCGCCGCGGCGGCCCTCGCCCTGGCCCTCGCGGCCGTCGGCTGCAAGAAGGGACCCGAGCCGCCCAAGGACATTCAGGCCTATGCCGCGGACACCCTCGACGGCGTGCTCATGCCGGGCCAGGTCTCCCTCGACAAGGCCGTTTCGGCGGACGGGAACGGCTCCCTCAAGGTGGCCACCGAAGTGCCCATCACCGTCTCTCTTTACGAGGTGGGCTTCCCCGGCGTGGAATACGCCAACCTGATCTACCGGGCCAAGCTCAAGACCCAGGATTTCGGCGGCGACGCCTACCTCCAGATGGTGGTCCACTTCCCCGGCGGCGGCGAGGTGACGGCCCAGAACTACCAGAACGCCCTGCGCGGCACGGCCGACTGGACGACCTCCGAGACCTCCCTGCGGCTCCAGAAGGGGCAGAAGCCGGATTCGGTGAAGCTGAACCTGGTGGTGAACGGCGTCGGGACCGTCTGGATCGACGACCTGCACCTCATCAAGGCTCCCCTGGCCGAATAGGCGGACCCAGGCTCCCGTGAGGGAGGCCGCCCCCGCCCTTATCCCAAGCCTCGACGAGAGGGCCGACGGGCCGGAACGGGCCCGTCGGCCCTCCGTATCTGCACGGCACGGGTACGGCCCGGTCCAGACGACGGCCCACGCGGCCTCGGCTCCGGGGCCACGGTGCGCCGGCGGGTCCTTCGCATCGGGGGATCCTTGAAAGCGCGGGGGGCGTTCCTTCCCTGCTTCCACCGCCCTCAATACTTCGTCAGCAAACCGTGGCGGCGGGCGACCTTCAGGGCGAAGGTGAAGAAGGCGAAGGATGCGGGAAGGAGCAGGGCCGTGAACAGGCCGAGGGCGGCGAAGACGCCGCCGAGATCCCCCGTCCCCTTGCCCTCCAGGAGAACGCCCCGCAGACCCTCCACGGCCCAGGTGAGGGGGACGAGGCGGGAGAGGAAGGCCAGGGAGGGGGGCAGGAGTTCGGGGGGGAAAAAGACGCCGCCCAGCAAGGCCATCAGCCCGCCCACGAAGGGCGTGACGGGCTCCCCTCGCTGGAAGATCAGGAGGAAGGAGGCGGCGAGGATCCCCAGGCCCGCGAAGCTCGTCACCGTGAGGATTCCGAGCGGAACGAGGGCCCAGGGGTGCGCGACCTGCACCTGGAGCCCCAGAAGGCCCGCCACGGCCAGCAAAAACGCGGCTTCGAGCGTTCTCGCGCCCATCTCCCAGAGGGAGGAGAGTGCGAGGAGGCCCCAGGGGGGGGCCGGCGAGGAAACGAGAATTTCCAGCGTCCCCGTGGTCTGCTCCTCCCTCAACCTCCGCGAGAAGCCATGGAGGGCGGCGTGGACGTATCCCAGGAGGGCCGTCCCGGTGACGACGTAGCCGAAGTACCCTCCGGGAACGGGCCCCGCCTTCGGGGAGACGAAGGCCGAGAGGTAATACCACAGCACCGTGCTGAAGACGCCCGCGGCCGCCGTGAGGAGGAAGTTGAGCCGGTAGGAGAGGGCCAGCCGCAGGTCCCGGATCAACACCGCCGCAGCCACCCTCAGGAGCTTCACAGCGGCGTCTCCATGAGGCTTCGGAGGGCCTCTTCGTCGGGGGGGGCGCCCTGCCAGGCCAGCCGCCTGCCCGCGAGGACCAGGCAGGGCCCCCCCAGGGCCCTCGCCTCCTCCAGCGAGTGGGTGGAGAGCAGAACCGCCCTGTCCCGAAGGGGACCTTTGGACAACCATTCCCGGAACCGGGCGGCGGAAGGCGGGTCGAGGCTCCTCGTGGGCTCGTCCAAGACGAGGAGGTCGGGGCGGTGCAGGAGGGCGCGGGCGATGGCCGTTCGCTGCCTCAGGCCCGTGGAGAGGTCCGCAAAGGGCCTCCCGAGCCACGGCTCCAGCTCCAGTTCCTCGGCCCACTCGGAGGCGCGGGCCCGCGCCTCCCGCCGGTCCAGCCCCCACAGGCCTCCGAAAAACTCCAGGTTCTGCAGGACCGTCAGCCTCCAGTAAAAGGACCTCTCGTCGGGATGGACGTACCCGACCCTGCGGCGCCCCTCCCGGTCGGCGGGCCGGCCGAACAACCGGATCTCCCCCCCGCACGGCTCCAGGAAGCCCAGAATCACCTTGAGGAGGGTGGATTTTCCCGCCCCGTTGGCGCCCATGAGGCAGACCCTCTCCCCGAAGTCCGCTCGGAAGGACACCCCCTCCAGGACCTCGAGGGTCCGGGCCGGGCCCCTCGCCAGCCACGCCAGCGGGCCTGGAAGGGCGGGGTAGGCGAAGCGAAGGTCCGCAACTTCCAGCGCGGGCCTCACCGGCGGTCTTCTTCCATTCGGGCGGCGGCGGCGAAGACCTGGGCCCTCTCGTTGGAGGGATCCAGGGTCAGCACCTTCTCCGCCTCCGCGAGGGCCTCGACCTTCTCGCCGCGGGCCAGATAGAAGGAGGCCAGGGTCAGGTGGGCGGCCGGGTCCTTCGGGTCCAGTTCGGCCGCTCTCAGAGCCTCCTCGAGGGCCTCCGCCTCGCGCCCGAGCCCCCAGAGTGCGCCGGCCAGGTTCAGGCGCGCCCGGCCGTAGGCGGGCGCCCGGCCGAGGGCCTCCTGGAAGAGCCCCCGGGCTTCTTCGAGGCGGCGGTCCTCCAGGCACAGGACGCCCAGGTTGTTGAGCACCTCCGGCCGTCCCGGCGAGGACTGGAGGGCCCTTCGGTAGCAGGCTTCCGCCTCCTCCCGGCGGCCCTGGGCGTAGGCCGCGAGCCCCTTTCGAAACCAGGCCTCGGAGGAGGCCGCCGGCGATTCGCCCGCCGCGGGGGAAGGCGCCGCCGCCGGGGTGGAGCGATCGGGAGAGGGGACAGAGGACGGGGTCTGCGCGCCGGAGCCCATCTCCGCCGCCTGGGCCGCCACCGGCGCACCCTCCCGCGCCTCCGACGCCACCCTGTCTCCGCTCCCCCGAGAGGGAGGTCCACAGGGCCAGGCCACGGAGGTCACGAAGGGATGCAGGGCCAGAGCCTCGGGAGAGAGCCTTTCCAGGACCGCCCCAAGGTCACCTTTGGACGAGGACAGGCCGGCGCAGACCCGGTAACACATCTGGCCCTTGTAGGGCACCTCTTGCACGAAGACGGGGGCCACGGTGGTCAATTTCGCAAACTCGCCCCGCAGGTTCTCCCGGCGGCAGAGGAGCACCACGCTCACCGTGTAGAGGGGCTTTCCCGCCTCGGGGCGAAGCATGGAGCAGAAAGCTGAAACCGCCCCCTCCACGTCCCCCCGAACCAGGGCCTCGCGCCCGGCCACGTACTCCGTGGGATCGTAGGGGGGACCCGCCGCCCGGGCCGATGCCATCGAAAGGGCGGCGAGGACGGCCAGGACCGTCCAGCGGGCCTCCCGACGCGCGGATTCGCTCCATCTCGCCGCCATCCTCACCCGACCCTTCTCCCCAGAGGGTACCTACCCGACGGATTCACCGCAAGCGGGTCGGTATCACCCGGAGCCGGCCTTCACCCTTTTGGCCCTCGGCGGGGGCCGCGCCCGATGGAAAAGACCGAACGTCTTTGGCACGGCCGGGGGGATCGGTGTTCCCGGCTTGCTCCCAAGATGTCCACGCCGTATAGTGTGGAGTGCGTCCCGCCCTTCCGTTTCGGCCCGCACGTGACGCCGCGCACACCGATGCCGGGAATGGAGGGGGAGGACCTGGTCGTTACATGAGTCCGCGCGCCAGAGCGGCGCGCCCCATTTCGAGGAGGTTCCGATGCGCAAAGTTCTGCTTGTTTCCCTGGCCGCCGCCGCCTTCGCCACCCTCGCCTTCGCGGGAGGACCGGGTTGCGACCACTCCAAGAAGGCCGAGATGTCCAAGAGCGGCTGCTCGGCCCACATGACCGCCGTTTCCGACGGCTTCACCCTCATGCAGAAGGACGTGGCCGCCCTCAAGACCGGCGTTCCCGAGGCCGAGAAGGCCGCCTTCCTCAAGACCCACTCCGAGAACCTGGACAAACTCCTCAAGGCCAAGGGCGAGTGCGAATCCACCTGCGGCGCCCACCGGGCCTCCATGGCCTCCTCCTGCCCCCACATGGATCCCATGGCCGCCGGCTTCAAGGTCCTCTCCCAGGACCTCGAGGCGCTCAAGAAGGGCCTCGATCCCGCCTCCGAGAAGGCCTTCCTCGAAGCTCACGCGCAGAACCTCGAGAAGGTGATCGGCCTGCGCGAAGATTGCATGAAGACCTGCCACGCCAAGTCCGCCAAGGCCGACAAGACCTGAGCCGGGCTTCTTGAGCGATGCACGGAAGGGAGCCCCGTCGGGCTCCCTTTTCTTTTTGGAGGCGCTTTCTTCACGAGTCTGCCTCCCTTGCGGTCCCGCGAGGTCCTTCCAAGACGCGCGGGTGAAGGGCCAGGCGGTCATGCAAAGGGGCGGCCCGAAGGCCGCCCCGGAAAATGAGACGGGTCTTACTGGGTTGGGCCGCTCAGTTCTTGGGCAGGAGGACGGTGTCGATGACGTGAATGACTCCGTTGGAGGCGGAGATGTCGGCCTTGACAACGGTGGAGTCGTTGATCCGCACGCCCGCCGAGCTGGCCTGGACGGACACCATCTGTCCTCCCACGGTCTGGGCGGAGGTGAGACGGGCCACGTCGGCCGCGCGGACGTCCCCGGAGACCACGTGGTAGAGCAGGATGGACTTGAGCTTGGGAAGGTCCTTCAGAAGCGCGTCCACGGTTCCCGGGGGCAGCTTGGAGAAGGCCTCGTCGGTGGGTGCGAACACGGTGAAGGGGCCCTTCCCTTCGAGGGTGCGGTCGAGGCCGGTGGCCTTCAGGGCCGCCACGAGGGTATTGAACTGGCCCGCTCCCGAAGCCACCTGGACGATGGTCTGAGACGGCTTCTCGGGGGCGTAGCTGCCCGCCGAGGAGAGAATGGGGAGGGCCGCGATCAGCGCCGAGGCACCGGCGGCCAACACGAAACGGTTCATCTTCATGGGTCACCTCCGTTGGAGAATCAGCGCATCCGAGCGCCGCATCCGCCCAACCTAAATGCCTAAGTATTTTCTATTATTCCCGCCCCTCGCCCCTGGCCGCCGCAACAAGGCATTTATCCAGTATTATAAAGATATTACGTAGACTTCCCGATCCAGGCGATGCCACGGACCTCCTCTCATACCATAGAAATAACCTTGATATTTTCGTGGTTTGGAGGTAAATTGGAGAGGAGGACCGCCATGACCTTAGAGACCTGGTTCCGGATCGCCCTGGTGGCTGCCACGACGGTGACGGCGGCCGCGGCGGTCCGGTCCGCGGCCCCTACGAACCCCGTTGGAGCGCGGTTGCCCTCCGTGGGTGGCAGGAACCTCGAGGGGGAGGAGATCCGGTTTCCCGAGAAGGTCCTGGGCGCGCCTTCGGTTCTCCTGGTGGCCTATCGGAGAGGCACCCAGCCGGATGTGGATCGCTGGATCGATCTCCTTGTCCACAAGGCGCCGGGCACCACCTTCTACGAAGTGCCCACCCTTTCCAACCCGCTCTGGAAGCCCCTTGCGGGATGGATCGACTCGGGGATGCGGGGAGGAGTCCCTCGAGAGAAGTGGCCCCTTGTCGTCACGCTGTACGAGGAGGCGCCCGTCCTGAGAGATTTCCTGGGGGACCGCGGGGGCTACTCGACGCACGTGGTCCTGCTGGACGCCGGAGGGCGCGTGGTCTGGTTCGACGCGGGAGGATATTCTCCAGCCGCCGCCGAGGCCCTCCTGGCTTCCCTCCGGACCCTGGGGAGCACGCCGTGAACCCGGCCGGGGACCCTTCCTCCGCTCCCCCCGGGGAGACCGGCTCCCTCGGTTGGTCCCTGGGAGCCGTGGCGCGCCGGACGGGAATCGGTCCCCACACACTCAGGGACTGGGAGCGGCGGTTCGGGTTTCCCAAGCCCCGCCGGCTCCCATCGGGCCACCGCCGCTACCCCGCGGACCAGGTGGACCGTCTCCTCCTCGTGGCCCGGGCCCTTTCCCTGGGGCACCGGGCCGGGGAGGCGGTGCCGGCGGATCTGGAGCGCCTGAGGGCGCTCACGGGCGAGGACGACGCCGCCCCGGGTGCTTCCGCCCCCCGGTGGAGAGAACTCATGACGCGGGCCGTGGGCTCCTTTGACCGGCGGTCCGCCGCCCGGCTCCTCGGGCAGTCGGCCGCGCGGGGGGTGCGGGCCCTCCTGGCCGACGTGGATGCCCTGTTCGAGGAAGTGGGCGCCGCCTGGACGTCGGGGCGACTCGACATCGCCCACGAACACTTTCTGACGGAGGTGGTGGAGGACATCCTGCGCGCCGAGCGCCTGCCCCTGGAGTCGGGCGCCGACGGACCCGCGCTGCTCCTCGCCACCCCGCCCGGAGAATTGCACTCCCTGGGACTCCAGGCCGTGGCCCTCCGGGCGGCGGCGATGGGGGTGCCGGTGAGGATTCTCGGCACCCAGACTCCTCCCGAGGAGATCCTCAGGGCCGCCCAGGCCTCCCCCACCCTGGCCGTGGGGCTTTCGCTCTCGGCCCGAATGGACCGGTCCGCGGCGTCCCAGGCCCTCCGTTTCCTGGCGGAATCCCTCCCCCCGCCCCTGGAGGTCTGGGCCGGAGGTCCCGGGGCCCAAGGGCTCGAAGGGCTCTCTCCACGGGTCTTGTGCGTGACGGGTCCGGCCCGCCTGGAGAAAGAGCTGGAACGGCTGGCCCAGCGAGTCGGGGGGTGATGGAGGGCGCGCGCCCTCTAGGTGGCGTGCCACCGAACCGTATTGCGGCCCGTTTGTTTGGCCAGGTGGAGGGCGGCGTCGGCTTCCCGCAGAAGGGTCTCGTAGGATACGTCCGGAGCGGGCACCCGCCCCGCACCCCCCACGCTCACCGTCACGTCTCCGGGCAGGTTCTGCGAGGCGGAAGACCGGCACGTCTTCTCGACGTTCGCCCGCAAGGTTTCGGCCAGGTCCCGGGCCGCCTGAACGTCCATCTCCGCCAGGACCACCACGAACTCGTCCCCCCCATACCGGGCCACGAGGTCCGTCGGCCGCCGGCAGAGGCCCTCCAGGACGCCCACGATGGACGTCAGTACGGCGTCTCCCGCCGCGTGCCCTTGTTCGTCGTTGTAGGACTTGAAGCGGTCCACGTCCACGAGCAGAACCGAGAGGGGGCGGCCCGTGCGGATGCCCCGTTTCCATTCCTGATCGAGAAACTCCTCCAGTCTCCGCCGGTTGTAGGCGCCCGTGAGGCAGTCCCGGACCGACAGTTCTTCCAGCCTCTGGTTCGCGTCGGCGAGTTCGCTCGTCCGCTCGGCCACCACCCGCTCCAGGGTGGCCGCCCTGCGCCGAGCATTCAGGAGGAGGAAGAAGAACAGGCCCGCTCCCAGGGCCAGAACGCCCCCCGCCGTCAGGACCTTGAAGAGACCGGTCTTCCAGAACGGCGGGTCCAGCGCAAAGACCGCCTCCACGGGCTCGCTCCAGACCCCCTCCTCGCTCGAAGCCATGAGCCGGAAGCGGTACTCGCCGGGGGGCAGGTTGGTGTAGAAGGCCTGCCGGCGACGTCCCGCCTCGACCCACTCGCTCTCGTAGGGTTCGAGCCGGTAGCGGAAGGAGACCTTCTCGGGGGCCTCGAGGCTCAGCCCCGCGTACCGGATCTCCACCTCTCCCCGTCCCAGGGGACGGCGCGGGGGCCCCTGGAGGTCCACCGGCTCCTTGTTGACGAGGACCTCCGAGAGGACCACGCGGGGCGGCGTGTCGCTGCGGGGGATTCGTTCGGGGTCCAGCACGACGAGGCCCCCCGGCGTGGGAAACCAGATCCGGCCGTCGAGAGTGCGGCAACCCGCGGGCTGGGAACCCCCGTTGCATTCCTGACTGAGGAGCCCGTCGCTCTTGGTGTGGAGGCGGCAGCGAACGTAGGGCGCCTTCCCGTCCGCGTAGTCGTGCATCTCCTTCAGCTCCACCTCCGAAACGCCCTTGTTGGAGCTGATCCAGAGGCGCCCGAAGCGGTCCTCGAGAAACTGGAAGGCCTTCTCGTCGCACAGCCCCGAGGCCGCCGTGAAGCCGTGCCATTTCCCGTTCTTCCACAGGGCCAGGCCGCCCCCGCTGGTGCCCAGCCACACGCAGCCCCGGGAATCTTCGAAAAGCGTGAGGGCGAGGTCGCTCGGCAGTCCGTCGCGGGTCGTCCAGGTCGTCCAGCGCCCTTCGAAAAGGCGGCTGACGCCTCCGCCGTAGGTTCCGAACCACATGGCTCCGGACCGGTCCTGGAGGAGACAGCGCACCCGGTCTCCCCCCAGGCCGTCGGAGGTCGAGAATCTCCCCCACGACTTCCCGTCGAAGTAGTGGACGCCGCTGCCGTAGGTCCCCACCCAGAGGACCCCGTCGCGGTCCTCCAAGAGCGCATAGACCCTCTCGTTGGCCGGCAGGCCGGGAGGCGTCACATGGAACCACCGCCCTCCCTCGAACCGGGCCAGACCCCCTCCCCCCGTCCCGACCCACACGACTCCACGGCGGTCTTTGAGGATGGACCGGACCCGGTTGTGGGGCAGGCCGTCGGCGGTGCTCCAGGAGGTCCAGCGCACCCCGTCGAAGCGGCAGAGCCCCTCCTCCGTCCCGGCCCAGAGCCCGTTCTCGGGGTCCGCGAAGGCGCACCACACGGTGTTCGAGGAGAGCCCCTCGGAGACGGAGTAGGGAGTCCACTTTCCCTCCCTCAGGCGCTCCAGCCCGCCTCCGAAGACGCCGATCCAGATGGACCCCTGGGAATCCTCGTGGAGCGCGTTGATGAGGTTCGTGCCCAGGCCATCGCGCGTCGTGAACCGGCTCCAGGAACCTCGGGCGTAGCGCCCCAGCCCTCCCCCTTCGGTCCCCACCCAGAGGCACCCGTCGCGGTCCCACAGGAGGCAGAAGACGCGATCGCCCGGGAGTCCGTTCTTTTCTGTAAAGAGCTCCCACCGCCCCCCACGCCACGCCGCCAGGCCCCCGTTTTCCATCCCCACCCAGAGGTCGCCTTCGGGCGACTGCCCCAGGCACCGGATGCGCCGGTCGGGAAGGGACTCGGAGGGGGAGTAGGGCTGGAACCCCTCCCCCACGAAGCGGTAGATCCCGCCCCCCTCGGTGCCGGCCCAGAGGGTGCCTCCGTCGTCCTCCAGCAGGCACCGGACGCGGTACCCGTGGGGAGCGGGGCCGAGTCGGTAGGTGGTCCACCGCCCTTCCTTCAGACGGCCCACCCCGCCGTAGGTTCCCGCCCAGAGGACGCCCGTCCGGTCCACGCAGAGGTCGTGGACGATGTCGCTGGGCAGGCCCGAGGAGACGCGGTGGGCCGACCAGCGTCCCTTTTCGTAGCACAGGACGCCTCCCCCCTCGGTCCCCACCCAGAGGGCTCCCGAGGGATCCTCGGCCAGGGCCTGGACGGTGAGGTTCGTCATGACGGGCACGTTGGAGCGATCGAAGACCTTGAACTCCAGGCCGTCGAAGCGGGCAAGGCCCTCCTGGGTGCCCACCCAGAGATACCCGTCCCGGGTCTCCAGCACGCTCAGGCCCGAGTTCTGGGGGAGCCCGTCGGTGGAAGTCCAGGTCGAGTGAAGGTATTGGGTCACGGCCTTGGAGGGGTCCAGGGCCGCGGTCTGAAGGGCGCACAGGCCCAGAAAAACCACACTCCAGCGGCGGATCCCCATCGCCGCGAGGGCCCCCTTCAATCCACACCTCCCTTGACCGACGTTGCTACCATCCAACGAGGAATCTGTCAACGACCCGGCCCTGCTTCCGCGCCGGAGCGGGGGGCCATTCCCCCAATGCGTCACGGCCTTCCCCGCGTCCGGCCCGGATCTCCGGCTCGGGCCGACGGCCACGCCAGCCGGGAGCCTTGTGCGGAACCTCCCAGGCCGGGTAGAGTGGCTCTCCGCACCGGACGCGGACCCGGGAGGGCTCATGACCGACGCAAAGGCCTCGCTCACGTGGAGATTTCCCACGGCCTTCTGGACCGGCAACGTCGTGGAACTCTTCGAACGGGCGGCCTACTACGGGACATTCATCGCGCTGGCGCTCTACCTCACCGACGTGGTGGGCTTCTCGGACGTTCAGGCGGGGTGGATCGGCGCGGTCTTCTCCTCCTCCATCTACCTCCTCCCCTTTCTGACGGGCGCGGCCTCGGACCGCCTGGGGTTCCGGCGTTCGCTCATGCTGGCCTTCGCGCTCCTGGCGGCGGGGTACGCGGGCCTGGGCCTCTTTCCCGCCAAGGCCGCCGTGCCCGTGACGCTCGCCCTCGTGGCCGTGGGGGGCGCCTTCGTCAAGCCCGTGATCACCGGGACGGTGGCCCGCTCCTCCAACGCCGCCAGCCGCGCCCGGGCCTTCAGCCTGTTCTACATGATGGTCAACATCGGCTCCTTCACGGGCAAGACCGTGGCCAAGCCCGTGCGCACGGCCCTCGGATTGGAGTACGTTCCCCTCTATTCGGCGGGAGCGGCCCTCGCGGCCCTGCTCGTGGTGGCCTTCTTCTTCTGGCCCAAGGAGGGCGGAGAAGAGCAGCCCCGCTCCGCCCGGGACTCCCTCGCGGGCCTCGTCACGGTCCTGAAGAACGGGAGGTTCCTCTCCCTCCTGCTCATCACCGCCGGCTTCTGGGCCATCCAGGGCCAGCTCTACGCCTCCATGCCCAAGTACGTCTTGAGACTGGTGGGACCGGGGGCGAGCCCCGAGTGGTACGCCAACGTGAATCCCTTCGTGGTGGTGCTGTGCGTCGTGCCCGTGACGCACCTCGTCCGCCGGCTGAGCCCCGTCACATCCATCGGCATCGCGCTCGCCATGATCCCCGTGTCGGCCCTCATCATGTCCCTTTCGGGGGGCATGACCGGACAGATCACGGTCCTCGGCGCGGCCCTCCATCCCGTGACGGTGCTGATGGTGCTGGGCATCGCCCTCCAGGGCTTCGCCGAGTGCTTCCTGAGCCCGCGCTATCTGGAGTTCGCCTCCAAGCAGGCGCCCCCCGGACAGGAGGGGCTCTACATGGGCTACTCCCACCTGCACACGTTCTTCGCGTGGCTCGTGGGCTTCATCCTCTCGGGCTACCTGCTCGACGCCTTCTGCCCCGACCCCAAGAAGCTCGCCGCCCAAGGGATCACGGGGGAGGCCTTCACCGCGGCCTACGCGCACGCCCACTACATCTGGTACGTCTTCGCGGGCATCGGCGCGGCCGCCTTCGCGGCGCTGGTCCTCTTCGCCCTGGTGACCCGCGGGGCCGACGCCCGGCACGAGGCCCGGGGGTAGCGGGGCCAACGCCCGGAAGGGCTTTTGCGGTCATTCCGATTGAGCGCCCGGTCCTCGGATCTCGCGCTCCGACGAATCCCCGGGTTACTCCCCCGCGCCCAGTTTCAGTTCCAGCGGGAGCACGAGGCCCTCGCGCTCGGCGTCCTTCAGGACCACGCGGGCGAGCCAGGAACCCCCTTCGGGCAAGGCCGGCGGAACGGAGGCGGCCTCCAGGGAGACCTTGGCCGGATGATCCGGGTAGAGCGCGACGGCCGGGCTCTTCCCCTGCTTGACGGCCAAGGCCACGGGCGCGGCGTAGTGGTGGATCTCCTGGACCCTCAGCTTCCACGAGGGGTCCTCGTCCTCGGGATCGGCGGTGGCGGCCCACACCTTCAGCGTGTACTTGGCGTCGGGCTTGGCCCCGGAGGGAGGCGAGAAGTCCACCTCCAGGTGCCGGTAGCCCATCCCCTCCGAGACCAGGGCGTTCCCGTCGGCGTCCAGGATCTGCACGGGAATGTCGGTAAATTTGCCGAAGTCCTCCGCCGAAAGCGTGAGCCGGAAGGTCACGCGGGCTTCGCCGGGGGCGACGGAGAAGGTCTTCTTCCAGGGGTCGCCTCCCGGCCGGACGGTCTTCTCCGTAAAGGACCCCAGGATCTCGCCCGAACCGGTCCCCTTCAGCGCGTCGGGCAGGCCCGACAGGATTTCGAGTTCCGCCCGAGGGGTCTGACCCTGGGAGAGTTTCGCGGACAGGGCGCCCGCCGCGGGCCGTCCGAGGGGAAGGGCGCGCGCTTCCACCCTCACGGCGGCCGGAGCCTTGTTGAGGTAGTTGGCGTAGAAGTCCACCTCCCAAACCCCGGGCGCGAGGACCTCGCCGTCGAGCGTGAAGGAGCCCTTCCTGCGGTCGGGGCGAAGGACGACCATCTCGCGCTGGCGTCCCTCGGGATCGTGGAGATAGCAAGCCACCATCGCCTGCTGGCCTGCGGGGGCCTCCAGATCCAGCCGGGCGCCGCCGGCTTCGGGGGGCACGCGCAGGAAGAGGCGTTCCACGCGGGCGGGCTGGATCCCATTCAGGTTCCGGGAGAAGAACGCCCCGGCGGAGAGGTCTTCGGGGACCACCACCGAGACGGGCACCGCCCAGTCGGGCCCGAGTTCCCGCCCCGCCCCTTTGAGGTAGCCGAGGATCCGGGCCTGGTAGAGGCCCGGCTTCCTCATCGCCGCCGCGTCGAAAGTGAAGGGGACCACGGCGCCCTGCTCCGCCTTCAGGAAGATGGACTCCTTCTCCAGCCGGAGCCAGGGGGCCGTGCTCTCCAAGTCGAAGGCCTGGAAGAAGCGCGCCTGCCCGTCGGCGGAGAGCGCCCGCGGAAAGACCGCCTTCACGGTGACCGCCTGGGTCTTTCCGTCCCTCGGGTAGTAAGCTCCGCGCCAATGGACGGCGGGCCCCTTGAGGGCGGCCATCTCCGGCGACTCCGTCTCCACGCTGTAGGTCAGGACGGCGTCTTTGCCCCGCCGGGCCAGGCTCTGCAGAATCGAGTAGGCCCGCGGCACGTCCACGAGGCCCCATCCGTAGTCCAGGGGACCGTAGCCCGCCATGGGCCGGGCGCCGCGCTTGAGGGCCATGGCCGCGTGGTCGCGCCTCAGGTCGAGGCCTTCGGCCCGGGCGGCGGAGAGCAGGAGCGCCAGGGCGCCGGCCGCCTGCGGGGCCGCCATGCTCGTCCCCCGGAACACGCTCCGGCCGTCCTCGTAGTTGGGCACCGTGGAGGCCGAGAATCCAGGGCACGCCACGTCGGGCTTCGCGGCCTCGGCTCCGCGGCTGGAGAACGAGAACATCTCGTCCTGGGCGAGGGAGGCTCCGTAGAGGTCCTTCGCCGAATCCCGGTTGAGCACGGCCGCCACCGACAGGGCGTTCGCCATGCAGGCGGGGAGGCCCACGGTGGAGAGCCCGGGGCCCTCATTTCCGGCGGAAACCGTCGCCACGACGTCGGGATTCTCGTCGAGGAGTTCGTCGAGAAGCCGCTCGGCCTCCGCCGTCCCCTCGTTTTCCGAGCCCACGCCGTAGGACATCTGGATGACCAGGGGCATGCCCAGCTCCTTGGCCTTCTTCACGGCGTAGCGCCACGCGGCCACCATGGAACCGGGGGTGGTGGCCCCGCCCGAGAGGGTGTTGTCGCCGATCTTCAGGGCCAGGACTTGCGCTCCGGGCGCCACGCCGTCAAAGCCCCGCTGGCCGTCGATGCCGAAACCGGCGCAGATGCCCGCCACGTGGGTCCCGTGAGACCCGTCGGCCATGTAGAGAGCCGCCTTCTTCTCGGAGGGCCAGAGGTTGAGCGCGAATCCCATGACCTTGGCCTGGGCGTGGACGTCGCGGCCCCGCAGTTCGAAGGCTTCTCGGGCCACCGCGAAGTCCCGCACCGGCTTCTCGTCCGCCAGGCTCCCGTCGGCGTTCGTGTCCACGACGGCCAGCCAGGCGGCGTCCGCCGCCTTGGACTCGGGAAAGGCCACCATGCCGTACACGTCGTCCCTCGACCCGTTTCCGTTCAGGTCCCCGTCCCGGGCGTCGCTGTTCTTGAGGTCCTCTTCCTTGAAGTACGCCACGTACAGGTCCTTCTCGGAAGGGGGCTTGAGGCCGAGGCTCTCGAAGCCGTAGAGCCACTTCCCGTCCTTGGCCCTCAGCGCCTTCCCGTTCGCGTCCTGGCCCGCCTCGGCGCTCTCGAGGGAGACCTTGCGGTTTTCGAGGAAGATCCGCGCGTCGAGGATTTTGGGCTTTCCGTCGGAGGTCACGGTGAGCCCGGGAAGACCCAGGTCCACCCCCGAATCGCACACGGCGATCAGCACGCCCCGGCCGTCCCAATCGGGGTGGGCCTTCACGAAGTCCTTCGCTCCGATGGTCGTGGTCGAAAGGAAGGTCCAATCGAGGGGGGCCGCGGAGGCGGCCGCCGCCGCCATGGGAAGGGCCGCCGCCAGAAGGAGCCACGCGCACGTCTTCATCTTCTGCTTCATGTTCATCTCCCCAAGGCTCGGGATACGGTTTTCAGACCGGAGGGGTTTCCCCCCACCTCCGAAGGGCGGATTTTTCCACGGAGCCCGGCCCATCCCGGGCTTCGCGTTGCACCGACCAGGGTTTCTCTCGTGAAACCCCCGCCCCAGCCGTTTCAACCGCCACGCCATCTTGCGGGCCGCCAGGGAGCGGGGGTTAAATGGTTCGCTCGGTTCACCGTCCACCGGCTCGCTCGCTCCCTGGCTTCCCGCTCTCCGACTCCCTTACTCCCTTACTTTCCTACTCACCTACTCCCCTACTCACTTACTTGCCTACTCACCCATTCTTCATTCACCTTTCCTGGTACGGCTCTTGCTTTCCTCCGCCGGGAGGTTCGCCCGAATGCGGACGTTCTTGACCGTGAAACAGCACTTTTCGGCGGCCCACAGGCTATTCAGGCCCGACTGGTCCCTTTCCAAGAACCGGGAAGTCTTCGGCCTGTGCGCCAATCCGAACGGCCACGGCCACAACTACGAGATCGAGGTCACCGTGGAGGGGCCCGTGAGCCCGGATACCGGCATGATCCTCGACATGAAGGCTCTCAAAGACCTCGTCCAGGCCGAGATCCTGGACAAGGTGGACCACAAGCACCTCAACCTCGACGTCCCCTTCCTCGAGGGGATCAACCCCACGGCGGAAAATCTGGCCGTGGCCTTTTGGGAGATCCTGGACGCCAGGATCCCCTCCGGGAGACTCCATGAAGTCCGAGTTCACGAAACCGACCGCAACGTCGCCTTCGTCCGCCGTTGAACCGAAGCCCGCTCCCCCGCTCCACCGGTCCGTCGGAGCCGCCGCCCTCCACCTCGCCGACGCGCGTCCGGCGGGAGCGGACCCGCTGGAGGCCCTGAACCGGTCGGTCCTGCAGGAACTGGGGGAGGACCCCTCCCGCGAGGGACTCCTGGCCACGCCGCGACGCGTGGCCAAGGCCCTGCGCTTCCTGACCTCGGGATACGAGGCCGACCTCGCGCACATCGTGAACGGGGCGGTCTTCGCGGCGGAGGGATATCAGGAGATGGTCCTCGTGAAGGACGTGGAGTTCTACTCCCTCTGCGAGCACCACATGCTCCCCTTCTTCGGCACGGTCTCCGTGGCCTACCTCCCCGGGGAGAAGATCATCGGGCTCTCCAAGATCCCCCGGCTCGTGGACGTTTTCGCCCGCCGTCTCCAGGTGCAGGAACGCATGACCGGCCAGTTGGCGGAGGTGTTGGAGGATATCCTCGCCCCCCGGGGCGTGGCGGTCTTCGCCTCGGGGTTTCACCTGTGCATGGCCATGCGCGGCGTGGAGAAGCAATCCAGCCGAACCACCACCCAGGCCTTCACGGGCGAATTCCAGCGCAACGCCGACCTGCGCCGGGAGTTCCTCGCCCAGGTGAAGTGAGACGTGAGACGAAAGGCAAGAGGGGTATTGGGGATTTGGGATTGGGGATTTCGGATTGGAGAAGAACAGGGACAGACACCTCTTTATTGGGCACGGACCTCTATCGCTGAAGAAAATAGGGACAGCCACCTATTTTCTTTCCGAATCCCCTGGTCCCGGGGACGGTAGCCCGATCGGCCCCATTCACCTGCTCCCCTGCTTACCTCCTCCCCTTCTCAAGACGCCCTGCAGGCGGTCCATGTACAGATAGAAGACGGGCGTGACGAAGAGCGTGAGGAACTGGGAGAAGATCAGGCCGCCCACGACGGCGAGGCCCAGGGGCCTGCGCGATTCGGCGCCCGCCCCGAATCCCAGAGCGATGGGGAGCGTTCCCATGAGGGCCGCCATGGTGGTCATCATGATGGGCCGGAAGCGGATGACGCAGGCCTCGTAGATGGCCTCTTCGGGGGTCTTGCCCTCCTTTCGCTGGGCCTCCAGAGCGAAGTCGATCATCATGATCCCGTTCTTCTTCACGAGACCGACGAGCATGATGACGCCCACAAAGGCGTAGATGGACAGGTCCACGCCGAAGACGAGCAGGGTCACGAGGGCGCCGAAGCCCGCGAAGGGCAAGGCTGAGAGGATGGTCAGGGGGTGGATGAAGCTCTCGTAGAGGATCCCCAGGACCATGTAGATCACGAGGACCGCCAGCAGGAGCAGGAGACCCAGCCCCTTCATGGAGGACTGGAAGGCCTGGGCCGTTCCCTGGAAGGCGGTGGCGATGTGGGCGGGGAGGATTTCGCGCGCGGCCTTCTGCACTTCCGACACGGCCTCCCCCAGAGCCGTTCCGGGCCGCAGGTTGAAGGAGAGCGTCACCGAGGGGATCTGGCCCGAGTGGTTCACCGTCAGGGGGCCGAGCCCGCTCCTCAGTTCGGCGACGGCGCTCAGGGGCACCAGGCGCCCCGAGGAGGACTTCACGTACAGGAGGGAGAGGGCCGCGGGATCGAGCCGGTACTCGGGCTTCAGCTCCAGGATCACCTGGTACTGGTTGTTGGGCGCGTAGATGGTGCTGATCTGCCTTGACCCGTAGGCGTTGTACAGGATGGTCTCGATCTCCTCCGCCGAGACCCCCAGGGAGGCCGCCCGATCCCGCTGGATGTCCACCCTCACCTGCGGGTTCTTGATCTGCAGGTCGCTCGCCACGTCCAGGAGCCCGGGCAGGGAGCGAAGCCTCGCCTCCAGTTCCTGCGCGCGGGCGTAGAGCTCCTGGGTGTCCGACGAGAAGAGCGTGAACTGGTAGAGGCTCTTGGTGAAGCGGCCGCCGATTCGGATGGGGGGCGGATTCTGGAGAAAGACGCGGATCCCCGGCAGGCCGGCGAGGGCGGGGCGGAGCTGGGCGATGACCTCGTCGGCCGAAGCCGATCTCTCCTCCCGCGGCTTGAGCCGGATGAAGAGGAAGCCCGCGTTGGCCGCGCCCATGCCCCGCGAGCCCGCGCTCGACATGAAGGCGTCCACGTTGGGGTTGGCCTGGACGATCCGCGCCACGGCCTGCTGGTGCTGGGCCATGGAGGCGAAGGAGATGCTCTCGGCGGCCTCGGTCTGGCCGAAGAGCTGGCCCGTGTCCTCGCTCGGCAGGAACCCCTTGGGCACGGCGCGGAAGAGCCAGACCGTGGCGAGGAGCACGACCCCCGAGAAGACCATGACGGCCCGCCGGCGAGCCAGGGACCACCGCAGGCCCGCCTCGTAGAGGTTCAGCATCCCCGTGAAGTACCGCTCCGAGAGTTCGTAGATCCGCCCGTGGTGGACCTCCCGCTGATGCTTGAGGAACCGGCTCGACAGCATGGGCGTGAGCGTGAGGGACACAAAGCCCGAAATGAGGATGGCCGACCCGATGGTGACGGCGAACTCGTGGAAGAGGCGGCCGAGGATGCCCCCCATGAAGAGCACGGGGATGAAGACCGCGGCCAGGGAGACCGTCATGGACAGGATCGTGAAGCCGACCTCCCTGGAGCCGTCCAGGGCGGCGCGAAGCCGGTCCTTCCCCATCTCCATGTGGCGCACGATGTTCTCGAGCATCACGATGGCGTCGTCCACCACGAAGCCCACGGAAAGCGTCAGGGCCATCAGGGAGAGGTTGTCCAGGCTGTAGCCCAGCAGGTGCATGACCGCGAAGGTGCCCACCACGGACATGGGCAGGGCGAGGCTCGGGATCACCGTCGCCGAGACGTTTCGGAGGAAGAGGAAGATCACGAGCACCACGAGGAAGAGCGTCAGGAGGAGGGTGAACTTCACGTCGTTCACCGAGTGCCGGATGGACTCGGAGCGGTCGAAGAGGACCTTCAGGGACACGGAGGCCGGAAGCTGGGCCTGGAAGGTGGGCAGGAGGCCGCGGATGGCCCCGGCCACCTCCACCGTGTTGGTCCCCGGCTGGCGCTGGACGGCCAGGACCACCGCCCGCTGGTCCACGAACCACGCCGCGGTCTTGTCGTTCTCCACGCTGTCGAAGACGTTCCCCAGCTCCTCCAGCCGCACGGGGTGCCCGTCCCGGTAAGCCACGATGAGGGGGCGGTAGGCGGCGGCGCGCGTGATCTGGCCGTCGGCCTGCACGGTGAAGGCCTGGTCGCGCCCCTGGAGGGTGCCCGTCGGCAGGTTGACGTTCTCGCGCCGGATCGCGTCGGCCACGTCGTCCAGGGAGATCCCCCGGGAGGACAGGGCGTCCGGGTCCACCTGGATGCGCACGGCATACTTCTGGGCCCCGTAGACCTGCACCTGGGCCACTCCGCTCACCATGGAGATGCGCTGGGCCAGCAAAGTCTCCCCGTACTCGTCCAGGTCGCTGAGGGGGAGGGACGGCGAGGTGAGGGCCAGGAAGAGGATGGGCTGGTCGGCGGGGTTCACCTTCTGAAAGGAGGGCGGGGCCGGCATGTCCCTTGGGAGCTGGCGACCCGCCGCGGAGATGGCCGCCTGCACGTCCTGGGCGGCGGCGTCGAGGTCCCGCTCGAGGGCGAACTGGAGGGTGATGTTCGTAAAGCCCAGGCCGCTCGTGGAAGTCATGGAATCCAGGCCGGCGATGGTGGAGAACTGCTTCTCCAGGGGCGTGGCCACGCTGGAGGCCATGGTCTCCGGATTGGCCCCCGGCAGGGAGGCCGAGACCTGGATCGTGGGGAAGTCCACGTTGGGGAGGTCGCTCACGGGAAGGAGCCGGTAGCCCATGATCCCGAACAGGAGGATCCCGAACATGACCAGCGTGGTCATGACGGGACGGCGGATGAAGAGTTCGGCGAGGTTCATGCGCTCACGCTCTCCCGCTCCAGGAGGTCCGGTGTCGCGGTCCCATGCATCCCGGCGCCCCGGATCACCCGGTCCCTCGATCCGAGGCCCCTTTGATGTCCACCCGCGCGCCGGGAACGAGCCGGAGCTGGCCGTCGGTGACCACCGTCTCCCCCGCGGCGACGCCCTCCTCGAGAACGACCTCGTCCCCGAAGCGCGGCCCCAGCCGGACGGTCCGCATGTCCACGGTCCCGTCGTCCTTCACCACGTAGAGGTAATCCCCCTTCTGCCCGGGCTGCACGGCGCGGGCCGGCACGACCACCGCTCCCTTTCGCGTGGCAAGGGTGAGGGTCACGTTCACGAACTGGCCCGGCCAGAGGGCCCGGTCCCCGTTCGGGAACTCGGCCTTGAGGAGCACCGTCCCCGTGGCCTCGTTCACCGCGTTGTCCAGAAACGTCAGGACGCCCGCCCGGGCTTCCCCGTCGGAGGTCCGGGCCTCCACCCGGAGGGTCCCCTCGCGGGCATAGCGGCGCACCTCGCCCAGGCGCTGTTCGGGGATCGCGAAGGCGGCGTACACGGGGGCGATCCGGTTCAGGGTCACGAGGCCCGAGTCGTCGTTGGCCTTCACGAGGTTGCCCTCATGGACGTACAGCCGTCCCGCGCGGGCGTCCATGGGCGACCGGATGGTGCAGTACTGGAGGTCCAGGGCGGCCCGCTCCACCGCCGCCTCGTCGGCCGACACCGTGGCCGCCAGGGCCCTCGCTTCCGCCACGGCGTCGTCGTACTGCTGGCGCGTGACGTAGTCCTTGGCCACCAGTTCCTCGTACCGCTTCGATTCGGCCTGGGCGCTCGCGGCCCGGGCCCGGTCGCGCTCCAGGTCCGCCCGGGCCTTCCTCAGGGCCGCCTCGTAGGGCCGGGGATCGAGGCTGAAGAGCGTCTGGCCCCTGCGCACGTCCTCCCCCTCGGTGAAGTGGACCTTGAGGAGTTCTCCGCTCACCTGGGCCTTGACGACCACGCTCTGGACGGCCTCCACGGTGCCGATGGCCCGCATTTCGAGGGGGACGTCCGCGAGGCGCGCCTTCTGCGCGGCCACGGGGACCGGAGGGGGCGGCGGCGCCTTCTTTTCCCCGCAGGAGGAAGCGAGCGCGAGGATCGCCAGGCACGGGGCCGCGCGCCGGACGAGCCTGGACAGGACGCCGGAAGGGGATCCGATCATGGTTCCTGCTCCTTTGACATCTGGAGGCGGACGGGGGTCCGCAGGGCGGGGCTCTCGAGCCCGAGGGTCCCCGTGTCCCGGGCCAGCTGGACGAGGGCGGCGTACCAGTCCCCGCGCGCCTGGACGCCCTGGGCGCGCGCGTCTTCCAGGGCCGCCTGGGCCGCCAGCAGATCGAGGATCCCGCCCACGCCGGCCTTGTAGCGTCCCAGGGCCGCCGCGTGCGACTCGGTGGCGCTTTGCAGGAGCGTTTCCACCGTGGCCAGGCGCCGCTGGGCGGTCCTCAGGGCGTAGTAGCCGGCCCAGACCTCGTAGGCCACCCTCTCCTCCAGACCCTTCAGGACCTGGTTCGCGGCCTCCGCCTCCGCCCTGGCCCGCTGGACCTCGTAGGTGTGGGAGAAGCCCGTGAAGACGGGGATTCGGAGCTGGAGCCCGACGTTGTACGTGTTTCCGAAGAGGTGGCGGTTGTCGTAGTAGGTCCGGCCCAGGGACCCCACCGCCCGCAGGGACGGGAGGCCCTCAGCGCGGACCTCCCGCACGTGCGCCCGCGCCTTCTCCGCCTGGGCCCTCAGGGCCGCCAGGTCGGGCCGCGACGCCATGGCGGCCTCGAGGAGGCGCTCCGCCGCCTCGGTGGCCTCGGCCGCGGGCCGTTCGGCCTCCGGAAGAGCCACGTCGTACGGCGTGCTGGCCGGAAGCCCCATGGCCGTGGCCAGGGCCCCGCGGGTCGTGTACACCTCCCCCTCCAGCCGGTCCGCCTCCAGTTGCGCCTGGGCCAGGGCCGTTTGGGCCTGGAGGACCTCGGCGATGGTGGCCAGGCCCGCCCGGTGCCGCTCGTGGGCCGCCTCCAGGGCCGTGGAGAACTCCTCCAGCGAGACGCGCTCGGATTCCAGCAGGGCCTTCGACGTGACGTACTGCCAGTAGGCCCTCGCCACGCCCAGGATCACCTCCTGGATCGCCGCGTTGTGCTCGAAGTCCGCCGCCACGAGGGCCTGCCTCGCCCCCTCCACGGCCGCCTCCCGCCCGCCCGAATCGAAGAGGAGCCAGGTCAGTTCGAGGGACGGCGCGTAACTGCGCTGGAAGTAGGCGATGCGCCCGTTGGCGATGGCCCCCTGGATGCGCGTCACGCTCGCCCCGGCCTCCAGCTCGGGAAAGTAGGCGCCCCGCTCGGAACCCAGCGTCCCCGCCGCCGCCCGCGCCCGCGCCCAGGCCTCCGCCGTAACGGGGCTGTTGCGCAGGGCCACGTCGGCGAGGTCCGCCAGCGTCAGGTCGCCCGATCGGGCCAGAAGGTCCTCCGGAAGCCCGGGCGGTAAGGCCCGCTCAGGGCCCCGCCCCACGCCCGCCGGAGCCTCCCACGGCACGTCGGGCCGCGCCGAAACGCCCGGCGCCCCCTCCAGCCTCGGCGGATGGCGCGCGCACCCCGCCAGGAGGACCCCCGAGGCCAGCAGGAACCCCGCGGCGCCCCTTCGTTTTCTCCACCCGCCGCCTTCCGCGACCCGTGACCGCATGGCTTCTCCGAAATATGCGCGCGCCCGCCCTTCGTGACGATGCCGTCTTCATCTTACTCCCAAACTCCCCCCTCCCCCCGGCCCTTCCTGAATAAATAGGGACAGTCACCTATTTTATTGGGATCGACGTCGGGCGACGCCGCCCACAAGACGCGAGACGGGGCGTGGGTCTGCCCTCGTAGCGGCCGATGCTCGTCACGGCCGAGGGGCCGGCTCATGCAAACATGAGCCGCTGCAGGGGAGGCCCTCGAAGGCGGGAGGGCGCGGAGGCCCTCCCCTACATGAAGAAGCGCGTCATGCGACGCCTCCCTCGGGAATCGCGAGACAGGCCCTCGTTCCCTACTCCCCTCCTCCCCTACTCACTTACTCACTTACTGCCTTGCGCACCTACTCACTTCCTCACCTACTCTCTTACTGATCTACTCCCCTGCTCGACTTTTTCTCTTCAAGAGTGTCCGTTCTGTGCACTCGGCGGCGCTATCTTCCTCCTCTCAACGCGCTCCGCCCCGGCGGGGCGAGGGGAGGCGGGAGCCGTGGCCGGGAAGCCTTCGTTGCGGGAGCGGTATCAGGTCCAGTGTCTCCCTCCGGAGCAGAACCCCTTCGGGGTCAAGGCCTATGACCTGAGGCGGGCGGCCGCCGACCTCACCCTCTGGACCGCCTCCAGGGAGCTGGCGGAAGACTACCTCCGTCGCCTCGGCGAAGACGGTGAGGACCTCCGATCGGTCTTCCCCGAGAAGCCCATCAGGCTTCAGTGCTCCCTCCGCTACCCCATCAGGCAGGAAAACCCTCTCCCCGAGGGTCTCCTCTCCCGCCCCCTGGTCTTCGAGGACCTCTGGTTCATCTACCGTTTCGACGGCGCCCTCGTCTTCTACCTGTGGCCCGACCGAAAGGTCGTCTTCCGCGCCCCCTTCTCCTGGCGTGGAGAGGGCCTGCGCATCGAGGGATTCCACATGGACTCCGCCTACCTCCGCTGGAGCCTCCCCGGAAGCGGGCGCCCCAAGCCCGACCCCTTCGCCAGCGAGGCCCTCTACGCCGTCCGGCTCCTCGATGCCGTGATCAAGATGTACCTCTTCTCCCGCCCCGTCCCCCACCCGATCCCGCCCAACCTTGGCCCAGTAGACCTATCTGGTTACTCGGTCATTGCCCTGTCCAGCGCCCGCCCGAAGGAATGGTGGCTCCGCTTCGAGGAGATCATCCAATACTCCCTCGACCTCTTCGGACGCCGGGGCATCCTGGCCACCTACGACGAAACCTTGAATCTCCCCTGGCTCGACGTGGACGCAGGTTCCTTCCTGGGGGTATGCTCGACTCAAACCGAATCGGCCGGGGGGGCGCCGTGACCTGCTTGCGAACCCGAATCCCGAAAGCGAACGACGATTTCATTCGCCGCTGGAGGCGTTAAGGAGAGACCATGCTCGCCACCCAAGTCCGCCAGAAGGGAGCCGCCTTCTACTTCATCGCCTACCCCGCTCAAGACCTGCTGGACCGGGTCCGCTTCATGCGCCGCTTCTACGGCGACGGGCCGAGCCCCGAGGCGTCCCGCCCCGCCAAAGAGGACGACATCGCCCGCTTCGTGAGCGCCATCGAGCGCAGTGACGGGGCCTTCCAGCGCGAGATCTCCCGAATCAAGGTTCGCCAAATCCAGAACTTCTACCGGACCGCCGAGAGCCAGCCGCCCATCCCCGGCACCGTCCTTCTCTTCACCGAGGAGAAGCTGGACTTTCACCCCGTTTCGCCCTACGACAACGTGGGCCACCTGGAGGAGCCGAGGGAGAAGTACCTCATCATCGACGGCCAGCACCGCCTCGCCGCCCTCCACTTCTACCTCCGGGAACGCCCCCAGGAAGCGGCTGGGATCCTCGTCCCCTGCGTGGTCTTCGACGCCAAGTCCACGGACTTCGCCACGGAGATGTTCGTCACCATCAACTCCACGGCCACCCGCATCAACAAGAGCCATATCGTGGACCTCTACGAGAAGGTGACGTGGGAGGACAGGGAGAAGCGCCTCGCCGCCCAGGTCTGCGCCCTCCTCTACGGGGAGCCCGACAGCCCCCTGCGCTACCGCATCAACCGCCTGGGAGGCCGCAGCCGCCAGGAGAAGTGGATCCTCCAGGCCGAACTCTTCAACGAGCTTCACCGCTGGCTCGCCCAGGACCACGCCGACTCGGGCCGCAAGCGCTTCACGCAGGCCGAGGCCGCGGGGTACTACCGCGCCGTCCGCGACTTCTTCAAGGCCGCCGAACGCGTCTGGGGCGAGGCGTGGGGCTCGAAAGGCCACCGGGTCACCGAGCCCGTCACCCTCAAGGCCATGGTCCGCGTCTGCGCTCAGCTCGCCGCCCAGGACGGCCAGCCCGAGGAGGGCCGCGCGTCCCGGTGGGAGGAGCGCCTCGCCCCCTGGACGGAGAGGGCCCGCGACTTCCGCTCCGAGGGCTTCTACGAGCGCTTCCCCGCCAAGGGCCAGGTGGAGCGCGTCGCCCTCCTCCACCGCGAACTCGCCCGCCTCATCGGATTGGAACCCCCCGCGCCGGGGGGAAAGAAGAGAAAGGGAACCAGGCCGTGAAGGGGACTGGAAGAACCGGAGTCCGCCCCTGCCGGAGCGGCAAGAAGATCAAGAAGTGCGGTCTGGGAAAAGACCTCGAGCCCGCCGCACGGGCCCCGACACCCCTCCCGAGGACTCTCGCTAACCCTGGAAGAGACTCGGCCTCGATTGGAAGAAGGAGATGAGGAGGTGACGGAATACTTCGCTCATTCCAAACCGGGAACACCACCAGAGGGCTGGCAACCGCTGGCAGATCATTTGGCCCAGGTTGGGATCTTGGCTCAGAGGTTCGCGGAAAAGTTCGGCGCGGGCCGTTGGGGGATGGAAGCTGGCCTGCGACACGATCTAGGCAAGTACTCGAATGCTTTTCAAGATTACCTTCGCAGTGTCTCGACCCCAGACCCCCATGGAGCGGACGCGCTACTCAAGACCGACCACGCCACCGCGGGTGCACAGTTCTCGGTTGAACGCGATTCCACCCTTGGTCACATCCTGGCCTACGTCATCGCTGGCCACCACAGTGGTTTGCTCGACGGGCGATCAGATGGTGCCTGTCAGGAGGCCCGATTGAAAAAGGCCATCGAACCGTGGCGGCCCAATGCAGTCTTGGCACCGGCTGGGCCAGGGCTCGAAATTCCCGGGTTCCTCAAAGGGGCCTTTTCTACTCAAGGGCGGGACCCTTTCGCGGTGGCCTTTTTCACCCGCATGCTCTTCTCCTGCTTGGCCGATGCTGACTTCCTCGACACCGAGGCCTTTATGGACCCGGCGCGCGCCGCTTCGCGCCCGACCTGGCCTGCAGGAATTCTTCGTCAGATGGAGGAGGCACTCGCAGTCCACATCCGCTCGCTTCAGACCGACTCCGCGCCGATCAACGGCGAGCGGGCCCGCGTCCATGGAGCTTGCATCGAGGCGGCCAAGCACGCGCCGGGACTTTTTTCGCTCACGGTTCCAACAGGAGGAGGCAAGACCCTTTCCTCACTGGCCTTTGCCCTGCGGCATGCCTTGCTCCACAACCTTGACCGGATTGTCTACGTCATCCCCTTTACCTCCATCATCGAGCAAAACGTGGACGTATTTCGCAACGTATTCGCCCCGATCCTGGAAGAGGGGCTACCCGATCCGGTTCTTGAGCATCACTGCAACGTGGACGAGGGGGACGAGACCACGACATCCCGCTTGACTTCCCAGAATTGGGACGCTCCGCTGGTCGTGACGACATCCGTTCAGTTTTACGACTCGCTCTTCTCGAATAGGACGTCCAGGTGCCGCAAACTCCATAACTTAGCCCGGTCGGTGATCATCCTCGACGAGGTGCAGACTCTCCCGGTAGATCTCCTCCGGCCGTGCCTTTGCGCCCTTCGGTTGTTGAGCCGTGATTATGGCGCAACCGTCGTTCTCTGCACGGCCACCCAGCCGGCCATCCACCGCAGAGAGGGTTTCCCGATCGGGTTAATCGGAACGCGGGAGATCATCCCTGAGCCCCAAACTCTTTATTCGAACCTCAGCCGGGTGCGAGTGGAAAACCTCGGCTCACAGGATGATCAACAGTTGGTCAAGCGCATCCTCGCAGAGAGCCAAGTTCTGTGCATCGTCAACACTCGAAGCCACGCCCGCACCCTCTTCCGCCTCCTCGGACCAGCGGACGCACACTTCCACCTCAGCGCTCTCATGTGCCCCGAACACCGAAGCCAGGTCCTTGACCGTATCCGTGAGAGATTAGGAGACGGCAAGCCGTGCCGGTTAATATCCACTCAGCTCATCGAGGCAGGGGTGGACATCGACTTCCCTGTAGTGTTTCGCTCCTTATCAGGCCTCGATTCTATTGCTCAGGCAGCGGGCCGCTGCAATCGAAACGGTCGCCTTGGTCGTAAAGGGCTGACCTATGTTTTCAAGTCAGAGCACGATCTCTCCGAACGCTTCCTGTCCGATACGGCCAATGCGGCCTCCGAAGTCCTCCCCCTCTATGCAGACCCACTTTCTTTACAAGCCATCGAACACTATTTCAGGCTGTACTACTGGGATCAATCGCTTCGCTGGGACGCCAGGCACATCCTAGAAGAATTTCACATGCAGTCAGATGCTCAACTTCCTTTTGCCTTCGGTTTTGCTTCCGTAGCCGAGAAGTTTCATATCATTGACGACCATGCGAGAACTGTAATCGTCCCTTGGGGGACAAGGGGGGCAAGCCTATGTGAGGAACTCAGGCATTCGCCCTTTCCGACTTCGCGAAGCCTGTTGCGTGCTCTCCAACGCTTTTCAGTCCAGCTCCACACCCGATTGTGGACCCGCCACATCGGTTCTGATATAGAGCTTGTACACAGCCGCTATCCCGTGCTTGTCTCGCCGGAGCTGAACTACGACGAGATCACGGGCCTTTCGATGGAGGGCGCCGATGGTATGGCCTTCTTTGGTTGACGGAGGATAAAGCATGAGTTACGGAGTGAAGCTCAAGGTTTGGGGAGATCTCGCGTCCTTCAACCGGCCAGAAATGAAGGTCGAACGGGTTTCCTACGAAGTCATGACCCCAAGTGCCGCACGGGGCGTGCTTGAGGCCATTTACTGGAAGCCCGAGATGAAGTGGATTGTCGACGCCATCCACGTCCTCAATCCCATCCGATTCACACACATCCGCCGCAACGAAATCGACTGCAAGGTCCCCGCCGGTACCGTCGGAACCGCAATGAAGGGTCGTCGCGGGGACTTGGGTATTGTCATTGAGGACCACCGGCAACAGCGCGCCGCTATGGTCCTCCGTGAAGTGTGCTATGGCATACAAGCCCACGTGGAGGTGCTGGACCTGGGCGATAGTTCGGGGTCGCCCGAGGCCAAGCACCTGGAGATGTTCAAACGCAGGGCCCAAAAGGGCCAATGCTTCCACCATCCCTACTTGGGGTGCAGGGAGTTTCCTGCGGCTTTCGAACTTGTCGAGACCTTTCCCCCATGCCCTGACGAACTGAAGGGCGAGCGAGACCTCGGCTTCATCCTCCACGACATTGCCTTCCTACCCGACAAGGCGGGAACGGTCATCGAATCGGGCGATGGTGCGAGATTGCGCGCCGAACCTCGATTTTTCAGGGCCCGCTTGGTGAACGGAGTCATCCAGGTGCCGCCGATGCAGGAAGCGAGGGCATAAGCCATGATTCTTCAATCTCTCTGCACCCTGTACGACCGTCTGGAAGGTGACAGTGATTACCAGATCGCCCCACCTGGGTACAGCCTGCAAAAGGTCTCCTTTCGGGTTGTCCTCTCACCTGCGGGCGAGCTCTTTCAGATCCAGGACGTCAGGCAGCCCGAAGGGAAGACGCTGCGCCCCCAACTGATCTTACTCCCTGGAGGGGCAAAACCTCCAAGTTCGCGTGAGAATCCAAACTTCCTCTGGGACCGCACTGATTATTTGCTCGGCTACAAGCTAGAGGACAAGGACCCCGACAGGACCGTGCGCTGTTTCGAAGCTTTCCGCAACAAGCACCTTGCCCTGGAAGCCGAAATCGGTACCCCGGCCTTTTCCGCGGTCTGTCGCTTTCTTGAGGGTTGGGAGCCCGCCCGCGCCGCCGACCACCCCGTCCTCGAGGGCATCACCACGGGCTTTGGTGTCTTCCGCATTCAGGGACAAGAATCCTACGTTCATCAAGATCCCAAGGTCCGAGACTGGTGGCGGCGGCAAACCGAGGCTCAAGAAAAGTGCAAAGAGAGCGAGGTGGGGCAGTGCCTGATCACGGGGAACACGGGCCCTCTCGCTAGGCTGCACCCAAAAATCAAGAACGTGCGGGACGCGCAGGGGGCAGGCGCTACCATCGTCTCCTTTAATCACCAATCCTACGAGTCCTACGGGAAGAGTCAGAGCCTTAATGCCCCCGTATCGGAAGAAGCCGCATCCCGCTACGGACTGGCCCTCAATGCCCTGCTCGACGGCCCCATGAGCTACAAGCACCGCTTCAACATCGGGGACGCGACAGTAGCGTTTTGGACCGACAAGCCCTCGCCCGTTGAGGATGTCTTCGCGCAGTTCGCGATCAAAGGCTCCGAATTCGCTGAAAGCGGCGACACCCAGGACCAGGCGCTGCTGCAGAGACTCAAGGTGTTTCTCGGCGCGTTGCGAAAGGGCAGAGAGGCCTACGGTGACTTGGGGAGCGATCCCGATGCAACCCGCTTTTGCCTACTCGGCTTGACCGGCCAAGCCGGCGGACGCATCGGGGTTCGGTTCTTCCTTCAGGACACATTGGGCAACCTGCTGGAGAACCTGCGGGCGCACTTCCGTGCAATTGCCATTGAGGGCCAACCTGCTACCGACCGGAGAAGAGCCGATCCCGAGTTCCCTTCCTTCTGGGCTCTACTAATTCAGTCGGCCCGGGAGCCCAAGGATGTCCCTCCCGTCCTCGAGGGACCCCTCTTCCGGTCTATCCTCGCGGGCGCACCCTACCCCCCGGGCCTTTTTTCTGCCGTGGTTCGGCGCATTCACGCCGACAGGGAAGTGAACTACCTTCGCGCTTGCGTCCTAAAGGGTTACCTAAACCGCAATCTCGGGAAGGAGGTCCCCATGTCTCTCGATTTCAAGCGCAATGACCCCCCCTATCGGTTGGGCCGACTTTTCGCCGCGCTGGAGAAAACCCAACTGGACGCCTTGGGAGGTAATCTGAACGCCACCATCAGGGATCGGTTTTACAGTTCCGCCTCGGCGACCCCCCAGAGCGTTTTCCCCCGCTTGCTCCGAACCTACCAGCACCATCTTTCCGGTTTGGACGGGGGGCGCAGAATCCATCGAGAAAAGCTGGTCCAAGAAATCCTTGAGCCAATTTGCGATTTTCCAGCCCACCTCGACTTGTCGGGCCAGGGGCTGTTCGCCATCGGGTACTACCACCAAATGAAAGCCTTTTACACTAAGCAGGAGAACCACGAAGCTGAAACCGCGATCCAGGACTGAGGAAGGGAGGCCGCCATGAACCGTTACGATTTCGTGTACCTGTTTGACGTGAAGGATGCCAACCCAAACGGCGATCCCGACGCCGGGAACCTGCCGCGGATCGACCCGGAGACCGGACACGGCTTGGTGACCGATGTGTGCCTGAAGCGGAAAATCAGGAATTACGTCGCTCTAACCCACCGCAACACGCCCCCGTATGAGATCTATTTTTCTGAAAAAGCCATTCTGAACAACACTCACTTGAGGGCGTACGAGAGCATTCCGGAGAAGTCAGAACCAAAGAAGCTACCAAAGGACGCCGCCAAGGCCAAGGCACTCACGGCATTCATGTGCAAGAACTTCTATGACATCCGCACCTTCGGCGCCGTCATGACGACGGAAGTCAATTGCGGTCAAGTGCGGGGCCCCGTCCAAATTTCCTTTGCTCGCTCGGTGGATCCCATTGTCACGAGTGAGCACGCCATCACGCGCAGTTCCGTAACGAACGAGCGGGACCTCGAGAAAGAGCGCACGATGGGCCGCAAATTCACCGTTCCCTACGCTCTCTATCGCGCCCACGGGTTTGTGAACCCCTTTCTGGCAGAGCAGACCGGTTTTTGTGATGCGGACCTGGACCTCCTATGGGCGGCCCTTGGAAACGCGTTTCAGTTTGACCAGTCCGCCGCCAGGCCGGCTGGGGCAATGGCGGCGCGAAGACTGATCGTTTTCTGTCATCCCTCCCCGCTGGGTATCGCACCTTCGCACACGCTGTTCGACGCCGTGTGCGTGCGCCCGAAGGAAGGATCAGGCGTTAGACGCTCCTACTCCGATTATGAAGTGGTAATCGCGAGGGCCGGCATCCCACAGGGCATCGACGTGATCGAGAGAATCTGAGGGACTGGCGATTGAAATGCACGGCAACATGCTGTACGGGGAGGACGACCTCCTCCCCCTCTCCGGCCTGAAGCACATTGTCTTCTGCGAGCGCCGGTGCGCGCTGATGCATGTCGAACAGCAATGGGCGGATAACGTGCTCACGGTGGAGGGTTCACACTTTCACGAGCGAGTTCATGACGAACTTCCGAGGCGCGAGGTTCGCGGAGACACGGTCCTTCTCCGCGGCCTCGCGCTGCGCTCGCTACGGCTGGGGCTCGTGGGGCGCGCAGACCTCGTGGAGTTTCACCGATGCACCGCAGGAGAAGCCGGAGCTCAGCCGGGAGGCCGCAGGGAAGGCCTCCGGCTTCAGGGTCTGACGGGTTTCTGGGCCCCTTTCCCGGTGGAATACAAGCTCGGAAAGCCCACGCCGGACCGGTGCGATGAAGTTCAATTGTGCGCCCAGGCCCTGTGCCTGGAAGAGATGCTCGGCGTTTGCGTGCCGGAGGGAAGCCTCTTTTACGGAAGAGTGAGAAGGAGGCACCGGGTCCTGATGGACGATGCCTTGCGGGAGCTTACGCGCACAACGGCCGAGGCACTGCACCGCCTCATTGAAAGGGCCATCACACCCGGCGCCTTGCTTCAACCAAAATGCCAGAACTGTTCCCTAAAGGAGTTGTGCCTTCCCGAAGCGGCGGCCACAGGAAAATCAGTCGAGAGGTATTTGCGCCGCCAGGTGCTCGAAGTGCTGAAGGAGGAAGACGCGTGAAGCGCCACCTCAACACGCTTTACGTGACGACACAAAACGCCTACCTGGCGGCAGAGGGCGAAACGGTCGCCGTCCATGTGGACCGCGAAACGAAACTGAGGATTCCGCTACACGTCTTGGAGGGGATCGTCTGTTTCGGCGCCGTCTCTTGCAGCCCCTTTTTGATGGGCCGCTGTGCAGATCACGGGGTGGGTCTCTCCTTCCTGACTGAGCACGGGCGCTTTCTCGCCCGTGTGCAGGGCCCCGTCTCCGGCAACGTTCTCTTGCGCAAGGAGCAGTTCAGGGTGTCGGACAATCGCCAGCGCTCCGCGGCGCTGGCCAAGGTCTTTGTGACCGCCAAGATCGCCAATTGCCGGGCCGTTCTCCTGAGGGCCATACGGGACCATCCTGATTCGAATCATGTCGAGTCGCTCCGCACAGCGGCGCATAGCCTGGCCCTGAATCTGGAGCGTGTTACGCAGGTGACGGACCTCGACTCCGTGCGTGGCCTCGAGGGCGATTCTGCCAGTGTCTATTTCGGCGCATTCGGCGGGATGATCCTCAGCCAGAAGAGTGACTTCGGCTTCGCGGGCCGGTCCCGGCGGCCTCCCACTGATGCAGTGAACGCCCTCCTTTCGTTCGCGTATACTCTTCTGGCTCATGACGTGGCCTCGGCATTGCAAACCGTGGGTCTGGACCCCCAAGTGGGCTTTCTTCATCGCGACAGGCCAGGAAGACCGGGGCTCGCTCTCGACCTGATGGAAGAGCTTCGTCCCGTCCTTGCGGACCGGTTGGTGCTTTCCCTTATCAATCGTGAGCAGGTAAGGTCGAGCGGATTCGACAAGCAGGAGACGGGAGGGGTGTGGATGGACGAGAGAACCCGAAAAGTGTTTCTCGAAGCCTATCAGGCAAGAAAAGCGGAGGAGATCCGGCATCCCTTTCTCGAGGAGAAGACGACGGTCGGCATGCTTGTACATCTTCAAGCGCTCCTTCTCGCGCGTCATCTCCGGGGCGACCTGGACGGCTATCCGCCTTTCCTCTGGAAGTAGCGCTAAAGAGACTCGCCGAAGGAGGCTCCATGCTCGTGGTTGTGAGCTACGATGTTCGCACTACGGAGGCGGCCGGCAGCAAACGGCTGCGCAAAGTGGCAAAGACCTGCGAGAATCTCGGGCAACGCGTACAGAAATCGATTTTCGAATGCCAACTTGAACCCGCCCAGTGGGCCCGCCTTCGCCTCCAATTGCTGGACATCTACAATCCCAAGGAGGACAGCCTTCGGTTTTACTTCTTGGGATCGAATTATGAGCGCAGGATTGAGCACCATGGTGTGCAAAAGAGTCTCGACTTGGCCAAGTCCCTTGTCCTGTAACCAGAGCCGGCGCGAACCCCCAGTGACCTAGTTCCCCCTGGGGGGTTCGCGCCGTGTTTAAGGTGCTCTTTGACAACAAGATGCCTGCACAGGCGCCCGTTCTGCTCCCTGTGCGCAAGACGGAGCGCTAAGGTTCGCGCCCGCACTTGCTACAAGCCCCGCGGGGCCTATATGTTCTCAGAAAGCGGTCGCCCCCCGCGCGGGGGCGTGGATTGAAACAGGCGCAGGATCTTCATTGGGGGGCCCCCTCCGCGTCGCCCCCCGCGCGGGGGCGTGGATTGAAACCCTATAGGGGAGCGGATCGGGAGGCACAATATGGTCGCCCCCCGCGCGGGGGCGTGGATTGAAACCACAA
>Ga0073934_10000517_pt1 | contig 109354 bp, 114 predicted proteins | sample LarsenN4metaG_FD_76834 | JGI IMG/M metagenome (GOLD analysis project Ga0073934, IMG submission 76834) | Hot spring sediment bacterial and archeal communities from British Columbia, Canada, to study Microbial Dark Matter (Phase II) - Larsen... ...
GGGATCTGCGAGGAATCGGCGAACGGCTCGTCATAGATGGCCGGCAGCAACGGGATGACGTCGCGGGCCTCGCGGACGGTGACGAGATGCTCGCTGTGTACCGTGCCGAGGTGGGCGGCGACCTCGCGGGCGAAGTCGGCCTCGTTGAACGCCGCAGCCTCGAAGGCGATGGAGAAGGTGCGGATCTTGTTGCTCGAATGGCGCTGGTAGAGCGCGCAGACGCTCGAGCTGTCGATGCCGCCGGACAGGAAGGCGCCGACCGGCACGTCGGCGACCGACTGGCCCTTGACCGCCGCGGACAGCACCTGGTCGAGCGCCTCGACGGCCTCGGCCTCATCCGCGATCGGGTCGGCCAGCCCTTGGCGGAGGGCCTCGCGATAGGACCAATAGGCCCGCCCCGGCAGCGGCTCGTCGGACGGCCGCAACGCTTCTTCAAGGGTCAGGCTGAGGACGGTCCCCGGCTGCAGCTTGAAGACCCGCCGGTAGATCGACCAAGGCGCCGGCACATAGGCGCGGGCGGCGTAGAGGCCGAGGGCGCCGCGGTCGATCTCCCCGTCGAAGCGCGGGTGGAGGCGCAGCGACTTCAATTCCGAGCCGAAGACGAAGTCCCGGCCCGCCCAGCCATAATAGAGCGGCTTTTCGCCGAAGCGGTCGCGGACCAGGCTCAAGCGCCGCTCCCGCCGGTCCCAGACGGCGAAGGCGAACATCCCGACCGCCTTGCCGAGCGCCGCCTCCAGCCCCCAGGCGGCGATGGCCTCGACCAGGGTCTCGGTGTCGCTGTGGCCGCGCCAGCCGCCGGGCGGCACCTGGCCCCGCGCTTCCAGCTCGCCGCGCAGCTCGGCATGGTTGTAGGTTTCGCCATTGTAGTTGAGCACGAAGCGGCCGTCGGCCGAATGCATCGGCTGGTGGCCGGAGGGCGACAGGTCGACGATCGACAGGCGGCGGTGGGCAAAGCCGACGCCGGCCTCGGCATCGATCCAGGTCCCCTCGTCGTCGGGCCCGCGATGGGCGATGACGTCGCCCATGCGCTGCAGGAGCTCGGGGTCGACCCGCTTTCCGCTCACCAGGCCCGCAATGCCGCACATGGCCCATGGCTTAGACCCGGCGGACACGAGCCTGAAGCCACTAAATTCACTATTTGCGTGGAGTCCGCGACCATTTTTGTGAATTTAACGGCCCCGGGCGGGAAAACGACGCCAGGCGCATTCGACATTCCAAAGAGCCGCTGCAAGCCAAGCAAATCCAGTCCTACATTGGAAGCCTTGCCATCACCCGAGTGCGGCCTATGAAACAATCTGCCCGGAGCCCGTTCCTTTGTTCGCGGAGCAACAAATGATTAAATTAAGAATCTGCCGCGTGATTGGACATTGGCGGAGTAAGACACATGCCAGACGCCATGACGCGACCTGGAAAACCATATGCATCTTTTGCGGCGATCCGCTTTATCGGTTTGCACCGGGGAAGTGGGTTGTTGAAAGCGAGTATCTGAAAATTACGGAGCGGGATGCGAATTCGTGCTGAGACCGAAAGAGGATCTATATGCACGACTTCGTTTGCTGCGCGCCATTTCGGTCAAGCTGGCAAGGCTGAAAGGCACCGGGCTTCCCCGAATTTCCGAGCGCCTCAGGGCCTGGCACCAAAAGCATTGGCAGGGCGGCGAGGTCGAAATCTCCGACTACAAGGGCTCGCTGCGGCTTGCAGTTGACTTGTGCGACCATATGGGCAGCCGGATTTTCTGGTTCGATTCATACTCGGGGACCGAAGTGAATCTGGTTAAGAAACTGCTGAGAGCCGGAGACGTCTTCATCGATGTCGGTGCGAATATCGGCGAATTCACGCTGCCGGCGGCGCGGCTGGTTGGCCCAAACGGCAAAGTCATCGCCATTGAGCCAGTGCCCGCAATTCGAGCCAAACTAGAGCGACATATTCAGTGGAATGGCCTGGCCCCTGCAATCACCGTCGTTGCCGAGGCGATTGGTGACCATGAAGGCAGCGCTTCAATTTTCGGCCCGCCGTACGACGCGCAGGAGCGGCATGACGGCTTACCCACCATGTTCAGCAGCGCTGAACGACCTTTGAAGATCGCCGAGGTCCGCCAGACGACGCTCGACGTACTCTGGAGTGGTCTAGGTCTGGAAAAAATCAGCGGCATCAAGCTTGACATCGAAGGAGCGGAACTACCGGCGCTGCGCGGCGGAATTGATGTACTGAAGCGCTTTCGTCCCTGGCTGTTGTGTGAAATCGGCACCGACACTTGCGAAGCCGCCGGCTATACGCCGTGGGAATTGGTCGAATTGCTGCTGAGCCTTGGTTATCGCGTGAGTCAAATTCGCGAGTCCGGTCTTACTGACATCAATTGCGAGCAGGACCTTAGCCCGTGGCAGAATGTTCTGGCACAAGTCGAATAAAAGGTCTCCAACTACTTCCTTACGCGGCCAATGACGCATTGGGTAGCTTGTTCGCGGTTGCTGATAAAATGCTCTTCAATATCCAAGGTGCGGCCTACGTATCGGGCGAATTCGGGCATACTCCACTCGCGGACGTGAGCTGGATTTTCCGGAGGACCGAAGCGATGCCTGTTGCGCCACCCATAAACCAGGTCGCGGTCGGGCGTGGAGAGCACGAACCAATTCCCAGTAGACTGGGCAATGAATCTCAGGAGCCGATCCGGGTTAGCAACATGCTCAATAACATCTGCGCAAATCACCAAATCAGCTGGTGGCAGTTCAAGCTCCTCAAAGGAACCGGCAATCCAATTGCGGTCAGGATAACGCCTTCGAACGCTGACAATAGTTTCCGGCAAATCGATTCCAGTTGTCTCGAAATCTTTCAATAATTCGACAAGCTTGAAGCCGCTCCCGCAGCCGACGTCATAAACTGTCCTGAGGCCTTCGCGAGCCATCAGATCGCGGGCGCGCTCATAGACTTCGCGCTGCCAGTTGTCCGTATTTTCGGTGTCGTCGAAATATGCGATCTCCGTCCGATGATTATAGCCAGGATGGATCGCGAATTTCGATTCAGCGCCGAGGAGGGGCGCGAAGTGATATTCGAGCGCCTGGCGGGAGAGCCGCGCGGCCTTGACCGGCAATTCCATGAGCGATCGAGACATTAGGGTACTCCGCCAAACAAACCACGACCGATGTACTTGAATCTCCGAGCTTGTCCGAAAAGCGAATGTTTGAGGGTCAGGTGTTGTTTCCTGTCTCGCATGGCCCGGCCCAAGTTGAATTCGCGATCGGCATTTGCCTTGGCGACTAAAGCTTCGTAGGTCACTTGGGCAAGAAAGCGCTCGAGGTTCCGCCTATCGCGAAGCGCAATTCCTGGTGCTTGGAGGCGTTCGTGAAGCACATCGACGAAAAACAGCCGCTTGTCCCAGAACTCCGATTGCACGGTGGTTGAGCGACAGAGGGCGTCTTTGTGGTAGGTAGCGCCAATCCGCCGATCGAAATAGGCTGGACCTGAAAGGCAAAGCCGGACCCACATGTCGATGTCGGTGGCGAGCTTCAATCGCTCGTCAAATAGACCCACTTCACCGAATTTGCCAATCGGTACGGAGACCGAGCTTGACGACAAGGGGAAGACCCAACGCGCCAGAGCCGAAGGATAATCAAGTCGACCCGACATGTCGATGAAACGCTCAACGCTTTCAGGCAGCGATCGAGTACCGTCCTCCTCTATAGCCTCGATGCCAGTTCCATAGATAGCCGCAGCGGGGTGCCGATCAATTAACTGTTGGATGAGGGAGAGGAATTCTGGCTTCCAGCAGTCGTCGGCGTCGAGAAATGCGACATGTGTGCTCGTTGCGGCCCGAATGCCCGTGTTTCGCGCTGCAGCCTCTCCGCGATTCGGCTGATCCACGACCCGCACTCGCGGATCGGCAAACTTTTTCGCAATGTGCTCACCACCGTCCGTAGAGCCGTCGTTGACGACGAAAAGTTTGAATTCGCGATGGGTCTGGTTCAGAACCGATTGAATTGCGCAACCAATGGAAGCCCGCTTGTTGAACAGCGGAATGATAACGCTGAACTCCAAGGTAATCCTTTCGTCTGCTAGATGTGCCGCCCTGTGGCCTGCAAGGAATAGCAATCGGACTATCCAATTGCTACACGCCTAGCCTGTGATCGTGTGTTACCCTCAGTGACTCAAAGACCCAGGTCCATTCCAGCCTTGTTGAACATTGTCTGGCGGCGGCTCGGCCCGGCTCGCCGGCGAAGCGCATTTTCAGTCCTCATGCTTGTCGTGCTTAGTGGATTTGCCGAACTCGCATCGATCGGCTCGGTCATCCCGTTCCTGACATTCTTAGCAGGATTGCAGATGAACAGCCTTCCCGACTGGGTGGCCAACTGGGTGAACGGCTTCGGGCTCGATACCAAGCAATTGACAATAGCCGCGACGCTGGTGCTTGTCTTGACGGCAGTCATTGCCGGCATGGTTCGCTTGCTGCTCGTCTGGAAGAGCCACAGGTTCGTGTTTGGCGCCAGCTACGATATCAGCGTCGAAATTTACGACACGGCGATGCACCTGCCTTATCCTGAGCATGCAGCGCGCAATAGCGCCGAGTTTTTGTCGGACCTCAACAAGGCACAAATGCTTGCGGGCACCCTGTTCATGCCCGTGGTGCAGGCCGCTGGCTCCGGAGTCATCGCATTATTCCTGATCGTGGGTCTACTACTTATCGACGTGCGCGTTGCGCTCGCGGCAGGGATTGGGTTAGGGCTGATTTATGCGCTGGTCGTCACGACCACCCGCTCCATCTTAGCGCGGAACGCTGTTACCGTCGCCCGGGCTTGGGCGGACAGGATTAAGGTAGCTAACGAAGGACTTGGTGGAATCCGAGATATCATCCTTGACCGCACGCACGACACCTTCATCGCCCGGTTCAAGAGTGTAGAAAAGGGCCTTGAGCGCGCCCAGTTCACCAATTACTTCCTCGGCGCCGGTCCGCGGTTCATTGTCGAGGCGCTTGGCATCATCCTCTTTGCGGCGATCGCACTGGCCCTGTCTCTCGCCGGCGGCGGACTGGTATCATCGCTGCCGGTGCTCGCCGCTATGGCGCTGGGCGCGCAGCGGCTGCTGCCATTAATCCAAAACGTTTATGCCGGCTGGGCGGCCACAGCCATCGCCCGCGAAATGCTCGCCGACGTGGTCCAAAGCCTTGGGCCAAAGACGTTAGAGACGCACGAAATGGATGAAATCGCACCGCAGATTGGTTCGGTTGAATCGATCCGCCTTGAAGGCGTCTGTTTCCGCTATCCGGGCGCCTCTGCAGCGGCAATTAGTGACATCAACCTGAATATTAAACGGGGGGAGCGGATCGGAATTGGCGGCCGATCTGGCAGCGGCAAGAGCACCCTGATGGACTTGCTGCTGGGCCTGCAGCTCCCGACCGCGGGCCGGGTAATTATCAACGGGCGCCCGCTTGATAGCCAGTCTATCAACGAGTGGCGTCGAAAGGTCGCGCATGTACCGCAGGCGATCTACCTTGCCGACGCTACGATTGCGGAGAATATCGCATTCGGCGCCGGGCCCGACGAGGTCGAGTGGCGCCGTCTTAAGGACGCAGCCAAAAGGTCACAGTTGCTTGAATTCGTCGATCAGCTGCGAGATGGGCTGGAGACCAGGATTGGCGAACGTGGCGCGCGACTGTCGGGCGGCCAGCGCCAGCGTATCGGCATTGCACGAGCCTTGTACAAGAATGCCGAACTTTTGGTTCTCGACGAAGCGACTAGCGCGCTCGACACCGCCACCGAGGAGGAAGTCAATGCTGCGATCCGCGCGCTCGACCGGAATCTGACGATCATAGTCATTTCGCATCGACCCAGCAGCCTCTCGCTTTGCGAACGCTGGCTTTGGATCGAAAACGGCCAAGCAAGGGAAGTCGGCCAAAAAATGATTGCGGAAAAATCCGGCGTAGTCGAATGACATCGTCCTCGACCAAATGCCTGGTAGCGTTCGTCACTCGCGACATCGAAATGAATGCGATCTTTTACGGCAATCGCCGACTCGCCAGAAAATTCATTGAAAATGGCCAGGAGGTTGATTTCGTCGGCTTGGAAGGTGCCGATCAGGAGGCGGTCTCGACCATAACCGAAGGAGCCGCCGCCCTGACGCTCGGGGCCCGCCGAGTGCGCCAACAAATTCTAGACCTCTCCCGTTACTTTCGGACCCGGCAGCCTGATGTGATCTTTGCCTCCGGCTTCAATGAGAGCCTGGCCTGCGTTCTTGCATCCTGGCTGGCCAAGCGACGGCCAACAATCGTCGCTCGGGTGCACATTGTCGCCTCTGTCTATCTCCGCGACCAGAAGAGCTTCTTCGACCGCCATTTGTCGAAGCGATTAATGGCCTGGGCCTTCAGACCGCCCGTGAAGGTCGTGGCTGTGTCGGCCGACGCTGCGCGTGACTTCGAGCAGCTGCTAAGCTTTGTGCGCGGAAGCGTCGCAGTCGTCTACGACCCAGTGCTCGACGATCTGCCGCGACCGGCCCGGCGCTGGACCCATCCCTGGCTCGAGAATAAGGCCCTGAGGCTAGTGCTGGCAGCGGGCGTACTGGTTCCACGCAAAGGCTTTACTACCCTGATTCGCGCCTTCGCCAAGCTGGCTCCAGACAATCCCAATCTGAGGCTGCTGATCGCCGGTGAAGGGCCGCAGCGCAACGAACTCGAAGCCTTGATCGACGACCTCGGCTTGCGGCAATCAATTGAATTGCCAGGATTCATCCCCAATCCGGATCTGCCATATTACCGGGCCGACCTATTCGCCCTATCATCCGTCTACGAAGGCCTCGGCAACGTCATCGTAGAGGCGCTAGCCGCCGGTTGCCCGGTGGTGTCGACCGATTGCCCAGTAGGCCCAGCGGAAATCCTGGAGGGTGGCCGTCTCGGCGAGCTGGTCCCGATCGGCGACGCCGATGCCATGGCCGCGGCGATCTATCGGGCCTTGCAGGCGCCGGTACCGGCCAAGGCGTTGAAGACCCGTGCCCGGGACTTTCACGTCGATATCGTCTGGCCGGCAATGGCGACCTTGGCCGGTATCGAAACCAGTCCGAGTAGATGGGCTCAACCCAGCAGAAGTTCTTCGTAACGGCGGAGAAGGCTGGGGCCCGTCAGCTCGATCGCCCTCGCCCGCACTCGTTCAGGATCGGCGGGCTCAGCCAGTGCTCGCTTCATGGCGATAGCCAGGGCGTCGGCGTCGCCGCAGGGCACCAGGCGTCCGTAGCGGCCGCCGTCGAGAATTTCCGCCGGGCCGCTCAGGCAGTCGGTGCTGACCACCTTGAGGCCGGCGTGCATGGCTTCGGCCAGCACCAGCGGAAAGCCTTCATAGTCCGAGGAAAGGACGAACAGGTCGGCCGAGGCGAGATAGGGCCAGGGATCGACGGAAAAGCCCGGGAACAGCACGCGCCCGGCGATCCCCAGCTCGGCAGCCAGCCGCTCGAGGCTCGGCCGCAACGGCCCCTGCCCCAGGATCATCAGCCGCGCCTTGCGGTCGGCAAGGCGTGCAAAGGCCCGAATCAACAACGCCTGTTGTTTTTCGGGCTTCAAGCTGCCGACGGTGATGATCCGCGGGCCCTTGCCCTTCCACAATGCGTCCACCTTGGCGTTGGAGGCGATCCGCGCCGGCGGCGAGATCGGATTGTAGATCACCTCGATCCGGTCGCGCGCGATCCCCGACAATTGGGCCAGGTCGTCGGCCGCCGCATTCGAAACGGCGATACGGACATCGGCCAGCGGGTAAAGCAGCCGGGTCGACCAAGCGAGCAGCCGCCGCTGGATGCTGCCGATTACATGACGTGATAAAGTTGTGTGGTCGCTGACCACCAGCTTGGCGTTCGACCGCGCCAGGCGATGGGCCATGATGGCGACGATCGTCACCGGCCACATCACGCCGTGCAGGGCATCGGGCCGCTCGTCCCGCAAGTAGCGCGCCAGCGCCGGCAAGGCGGCGACGATCCGGTGGGCCTTGAGGTCGACGACACGCACGCCCTTCGGCACCAGCGGCAGCAGGTCGCCTTTGGCCTCGACCAGCAACAGGTCAACCTTGTGGCCGCGCCCGGCCAGGTCCGCCGCCGACGCCAGCGCGACGCGCTCCGCCCCGCCCCCGGTCAGATTCGGCAGGAAGATGGCGACGCGCTTACCCATGTGGAGGAACTGCCCAGAAAGTGTGGAATGCGGCGGATAGCGGATGGGAGAATCCTGTCCAGATGCCGCGCTTGGCGTCGCCGCCGGCACGGGCTAGGCATCGCGCCATGCGTGAGGCGGCCCGTTCCATGGCCAAGCGATTGGCTTTCGCTGCCCTGGGCAGCCCACCCGCGGTTGCCGCGAAGCTGCGCGCCATTCGCTCGGCCGGCGTGCTGACGATCCTCAACCTGCATCGCGTCGGGCCGGACGACGGCAGTACCTACCGGCCGCTCGACCCGGGGCTGTTCGACCAGCTGTTGCGCTTTGTGCGCCGGAATTTTGAGGTGGTGACGTTCGCCGACCTGGGCAAGGGTGAACGGACGCGCAAGCCCCGCCTGATCCTGTCGTTCGACGACGGCTATGCCGACTTCGCGACCCACGCCGCGCCACTGCTGGAAAAGCACGGGCTCAGGGCCAACCTGAACATCATTCCCGACTGCGTCGAAACGGGCCGGCCGCCGCTCAACATCGTCGTCCAGGACTTTGCCGGGAGGGCGCCGCGCGACGAGCTCTATCGAATCGCAATCCCCGGCCTCGACGCGGACCCGCGGCGAATGTCGCGGGCCGCGTTCGGCCGGGCGCTCGGCATGTTCGTCGTCGCCCAGCCGATCGCGAAACAGCGGGCGCTTGGCGAAATGCTGCTCCCCCGCATCCTGAACGTTGGCGGCTTTGCGCCGACGCCCATGCTTGGGCTTGCCGAGCTCAGGACGCTCGCCCGGCGGCACGAGATCGGCGCCCATTCCTTCGCCCATGCGTCGATGGCGCTGGAAAGCGACGACTATCTTCGCGACGATGTCCGGCGCTGCCGGCGCTGGTTCGCCGAGCATTTGGACCGGCAGCTTGGCATCTATGCCTTCCCCAACGGCAGCTTTCGCGACGGGCAGGTCGGCCTGGTCCAGGCCGAAGGCATCAGCGACGTCCTCCTCGTCGAAGAGGATTTCTCGGCGCCGGACAGCGCCGTGCGCAACCGCTTCACATTCGATGCGCGAACATCGTCGGAAGCCCGGTTCCGCGCCACCGGCGCCTGGCGCTGGCCGAAACGGCGCCGATGAATATCATCCTGCTGTTTTCCGATGACGCCAACCAGCGGGCGCTGGCGCACCGGATCGCGCGCATCGCGCCGGTCGAGGCGATCGTGCTTTGCAAGCCCGGGCAGCCAGGTCGCGGCGGCATTTCAGCCCAGCTCGGCAGGCTGGCGCGTGGCCTGGTCGGATTGCCGCTGCGTAAAGCCTGGTTCGCCATGCTCCGCCGTTACGAACGCGAATATCCCGACTTTCCAATCGAGCCGCGCCTGGCGGTCAGTGATATCAACGATCCGGCGGTGCTCGCCGTCATCGACAGCATCTCGCCCGACTTGGCCATCGTCTCCGGTACGAACCTGCTCAAGCAGCCGCTGATCGATGCGATTTCGCGCACCGGCAGGATCATGAACCTGCACACCGGCATCTCGCCGTACATCAAGGGCGGGCCGAACTGCACCAACTGGTGCCTGGCGACCGGCCGGTTCGACCTGATCGGCAACACGGTCATGTGGATCGACACGGGCATCGACAGCGGCAACCTCGTCGCCACCGAACAGACCCCACTCGAGCGGACGGAAAGCCTGACCGAATTGCACGTCAAGGTGATGGACCATGCGCATTCGCTGCTCCTGCGCTGCGTCGAGCGGTTCGCGGCCGGCTCCCCGCTTCCCGACGTGCCGCAGGCGGAGATCGGCTCAGGCCGCCTGTTCCTGAGCCGGCACTGGAACGCCGCTGCCGCGGCCCGGGCGGTGCTGAACTTCTATCTCTATTACCGTCGGGCGCCCCGGCGGGCGGACCTGCGGCTGGTCGCGCTCACACCACCGTCTTGAAATAATTGATCGTCCGCTTGAGGCCGTCGTCGAGCGGCACGGCGGGCTGCCAGCCGAGCAGCTCCCTGGCGCGGGTGATGTCGGGCTGGCGCTGGCGGGGATCGTCCTCGGGCAAGGGCGCAAAGGCGAGGTTTGACTTGCTTCCCGTCGCGGCGATGACCTTTTCGGCCAGCTCCAGCATCGAAAATTCCGCCGGATTGCCGAGGTTGACCGGGCCGGTGACGGCATCGGCGCTGTCCATCAGCCTGACGAGCCCGTCGACCAGGTCGTCGACATAGCAGAAGCTGCGCGTCTGCGTTCCGTCGCCGTAAAGGGTGATCGGCTCACCCTTCAGCGCCTGGACGATGAAGTTGGAGACGACGCGGCCGTCGGCGGCGTGCATCCGCGGGCCATAGGTGTTGAAGATGCGCGCGACCTTGATCTTGAGGCCGAGCTGCCGGTGATAGTCGAAGAACAGGGTCTCGGCGCAGCGCTTGCCCTCGTCGTAGCAGCTGCGCGGGCCGATCGGGTTGACGTGGCCCCAATAGTCCTCGGTCTGCGGATGGACCGACGGGTCGCCATAGACTTCGCTGGTCGAGGCCTGGAGGATCTTCGCCTTCAACCTTTTGGCCAGGCCGAGCATGTTGATGGCGCCGTGGACCGAGGTCTTGGTCGTCTGCACCGGGTCGTGCTGGTAATGGACCGGCGAGGCCGGGCAGGCGAGGTTGTAGATCTCGTCGACCTCGACGAACAGCGGGAAGGTGACGTCGTGGCGCATCAGCTCGAAGCGCGGATCTTGCGCGATATGGGCGATGTTGGCCTTGTCGCCGGTGAAGAAATTGTCGACGCACAAGACCTCGTGGCCGTCGGCGAGGAGGCGGTCGCACAAATGCGAGCCGAGGAAGCCGGCGCCGCCGGTGACGAGGACGCGCTTGCGGCTGGAATACAGTCTGGCCATGGGCGCTGCTTTAGACTGTGGTTTTCGCGACGCAACTCATCGCGCGCCCGCGCATCAACCGAACACCGGGTAGATCCGGTATGGAATCCAGTATTCCGCATGCGCGGCGAAATTCAGCCAGACGAACTGGACCGCGAAGCAATAGGCCGCCACCAGCGCCGTCCCGAACGGCCGGCTGGCATAGACGAACGGCAGGCGGCTGAGGATCACGACCTGCATCGGCATCAGGTAAAGCGACAGGCGGTCGACCGCGGTCGATGACGGCGTCACGACCAGCGCCAGCAAGGCACCGAAGGTCGCCAGCGAAAAGTAGAACCACATCCGCTCTTCGTGCGGCGGGAAGCGGAAGTCCTTGCGCTTGGCAAGGAACAGGACGGACGCCAGCACCTCCATGGCAATGCGGATGGCGGCGCCCTGTGAGCTGTACCTTGTCTTGATGTAATTGGAGACGAACTGGTCGACGGCATCGGCCAGGAAGAACTCGAACAGGGCCGCGAAAGCCGCCAGGCCGCCGATGAGGCTGAGGAAACGGTGGCCCGGACGGGCGAAGATAACCAGTGGCAGGACGGCGACGGCGGTGCGGTGGAACGTCGCCGCCAGGGCGACATAAATGACGAACCGCCCCATCGAGCCGCCGCGGATCAGGGCGGCAAGGCCCGCCATCACCAGCCCCAGGGCGGCGGCCTGGCGCGTATAGTTGGAAGCGACGATCACCATGTATGGAATGGCAACGAGGATCGCGAGCCAGGGGTCGGGCTGGACCCGCGCCAGCCGGAACAGGCCCCAGGTGAAGATCAGGGCGCAGACGAGATTGACCCAGACGATCTCTCCGCCAAGGTCATTCACCAGCCAGTTGAGGGCCTGGTAGGCGGGGTCGCCGATGTTGACCGCGCGGGCGAAGTCCACGGCCCCCGCATAGGAGAAGATGAACTTGTAGGTGAACCAGTCGGCGCCAACCTCATAGCGAAAGCCGATCATGACCAGCACCAGGAGCGCGCCGAACATCCAGATTGGCCGGGGGCGCGAGAAATCGGGCTGGCGGCGAGCTTCGGCGAGCGCGCCGATGGCGAAGAACGCAAAAATCGCCCAATAAGCTAACACGCCGAGGCTCCCCGCCGCGAGGTTCGAACGCGGGCAGGCTTAGCGGCGGCCGCGACGCGATGCCAGCCGCCCCGGAGGATTACCGGAGGCTATGCCGCCTTCTTGAGGTGGCGGCGGCCGAGGAGTTCCGCGATCTGCACCGCGTTCAGCGCCGCGCCCTTGCGCAAATTGTCGCTGACCACCCACAGCGACAGGCCGTTGTCGACCGTATGGTCCTCGCGCACGCGGCTGACGAAGGTCGCATAGTCGCCAACGCATTCGACCGGGGTGACATAGCCGCCGTCCTCGCGCTTATCGACCAGCATGATGCCAGGGGCCTCGCGCAGGATGGACTGGGCATCGGCGGCGGAGAGCTCGTTTTCGAACTCGATGTTCACCGCCTCGGAATGGCCGACGAACACCGGCACGCGCACGCAGGTTGCGCTGACCTTGATCGAAGGATCGAGGATCTTCTTGGTCTCGACCACCAGCTTCCATTCTTCCGTGGTCGAGCCGTCGTCCTGGAAATCGCCGCAATGGGGAATGACGTTGAAGGCGATCTGCTTGGGGAACTTGCGCGGCTCGTTTGAATCGCCGACGAAAATGTTGCGGCTTTGCTCGAACAATTCGTCCATGCCGGCCTTCCCGGCGCCGGAAACCGACTGATAGGTGGCGACCACGACCCGCTTGATGCGGGCGGCGTCATGCAGGGGCTTGAGAGCGACGACCAGCTGGGCGGTCGAGCAATTGGGGTTGGCGATGATGTTGCGCGCCCGGTAGCCGTCGATGGCGTGGGCGTTGACCTCCGGCACGATCAGCGGGACGTCCGGATCCATGCGGTATAGCGATGAATTGTCGATCACCGTGCAGCCGGCCTCGGCGGCGCGGGGCACGTGAACCTTGCTGATCTCCGAACCGGCGGCGAACAGGGCCATGTCCCAGCCGGCGAAATCGAAATGGTCGAGGTTCCTGACCTTCAATTCCTTGCCGCTGTCGCCAAAGTCGATGACGTCGCCCGTCGAACGCGCCGAAGCGACCGCCGCCAGCTCGGCCAGCGGGAATTGCCGCTCGGCGAGGATGTTGAGGATCTCGCGCCCGACATTGCCGGTCGCGCCCACCACCGCCACCCGGTAACCAGAAGCCATTGTCATTCCCTTGAAAAGAGCACGGCCGGACTTCCCCTTGTGGGAAAGCCCGGCCGCATTGCAACCCGCGAGCGGGCTGAACCCTAACTTTCGGTCGTCTCGGCCTTGCCGGCCTTTTCGGCCTTCTCCGCCTTCGCGGCCTCGCGGCGCGGGTCGCGGCGCTCGGCGATGCGGGCCGACTTGCCGGTGCGGCCGCGCAGATAATAGAGCTTGGCGCGGCGGACGGCGCCGCGGCGCACGACCTCGATCGAATCGATGCCCGGCGAATAGAGCGGGAAGACGCGCTCGACGCCCTCGCCGAACGAAATCTTGCGGACGGTGAAGCTGGAGCCGATGCCCTTGTTCGAGCGGGCGATGCAGACGCCCTCGAAATTCTGGACGCGGCTGCGGTCGCCCTCGACCACCTTGACGCCGACGCGCAGCGTGTCGCCGGGACGGAATTCGGGGATCGGGCGGAGTTCGGTCAGAGCGTCGATGGCTTCGCGCTCGAGGGTCTCGATGAGGTTCATGGCTGTCTTCAGACCTTATTTCTTCCGCTGCGCGCCAGAGGGCGGTGCCTGCGATGCGCCACCGTGGCGCTCGATCAGGTCCGGCCGCCTTAGCCGTGTGTCCTCCAGGGCGCGGTCATGTCGCCATGCCGCGATCCTCGCATGATCCCCCGATCGCAGCACTTCGGGGATCGTGCGCCCTTCCCAGTCAACTGGTCGGGTATAGTGCGGATATTCGAGAAGCCCCGCTTCGAAGCTTTCCTCCTCTCCGCTGGAGGCCGCGCCCATTACCCCGGGGAGCAGGCGAACGCAAGCATCGAGGATGACCATCGCGCCAAGCTCGCCGCCGGACAGGACATAGTCGCCGACGCTGACCGGTTCGAGATCGCGCGCCTCGAAGATGCGTTCGTCGAACCCTTCGAAGCGGCCGCACAGCAGGATCACCCCCTCGCCCGCCACCAGCTCGCGCACCCGGGCCTGGGTCAATGGCCTGCCTCTCGGAGTGAGGGCCAACATCGGCCGGCCGTCGGAAACGCTGTCCAGCGCCGCGGCAAGGACGTCGGGTTTCAGCACCATGCCCGCCCCGCCCCCGGCCGGCGTGTCGTCGACGCTCCTGTGCCTGTCGGCGGCGAAGTCGCGGATCTGTACCGTCTCCAGCGACCAGACACCCTCGTCCAGCGCTCGCCCGGCGATGCTGACGCCCAGTGGCCCGGGGAACATTTCCGGGTACAAGGTGAGGACGGTCGCGGCGAACGGCATGGCGGCGGACTAGGCGGGAACCGCTTTGGCGGCAATCCATTGGGCGGCAATGAACGGCGACGAACCCATCCTCGACTGTCTGATCATCGGCGGCGGCCCCGCCGGCCTGACCGCGGCCATCTACCTTGCCCGCTTTCACCTCGACATCCTGGTCGTCGATGCCGGCAAGAGCCGCGCCGGCTGGATTCCCTGCACCCGCAACCATGCCGGCTTCCCGGACGGCATTTCCGGCAAGGAGCTGCTAGAGCGGATGCGCGCCCAGGCGCAGAAATATGACGCCAAGATCCAGACCGAGCTGGTGACCAAGCTCGACCGCGACGACGAGTCCGGCCTGTTCACCGCCACCTGGGGCTCGGGCTGCGCAAGGGCCAGGACCGTGCTGGTCGCCACCGGGGTCACCAACCGCCGGCCGCCGATGGACGAGGCGCTGCATGACGACGCGCTCGCCCGCGGCCTCATCCGCTACTGCCCGATCTGCGACGGCTATGAGGTCACCGACAAGAAGATCGGCGTCATCGGCAGCGGCACGCACGGCGTTGCCGAGGCGCTGTTCCTGCGCAGCTTCACCCCCGACATCACCCTGATCGCACCAGACAAGGCGATGCAGGTGTCGGCCGAGGACCGGCGACGGCTGGACGAGGCGGGCATTGAAACGGTCGACGGGCCGGCCGAGGCGGTGGCGATCGCCAAGGATTGCATCACCGTCGATACGGCCGAAGGTCATTACACCTTCGACAGCGTCTATCCGGCGCTCGGCTCCGACACCCATGTCCAGCTCGCCGAGATGCTCGGCGCCAAGCTGGCCGAGGATGGCTGCATCCTGACCGATTTCCACCAGCGCAGCAGCATCGCTGGCCTCTACGCCGCCGGCGACGTCGTCCACGGCCTTGACCAGATCAGCCACGCCATGGGCGAAGGCGGCGTAGCGGCGACCACCATCCGCAACGATCTGGCGAAGGACAAGCCGATATTGCGCGAGATGCCCGCGCCCCAGGAAGCCGTCAGCAGCTAGGCGAGGAGCGTTTCTCGCCTCAAGCGAGGAACGCCGGGTCGAGGACCATGCGGCCGTCCTCCAGGTCGGCGATGCCCGGCCTGAACGGGATCAGCGAGCGCTTGCCGCCCGCCCGCTCCACGTCAAGCAGGTCGCCGGCGCCGTAATTCTCGACCCCGGCGACGGTGCCGAGGGCCCCACCCTTCCGATCGACGCAGGCGAGGCCGATGAGATCGGCGTGGTAATATTCGCCCGGCGCGAGCGGCGGCAGGGCGGCCCGGTCGACTTCGACCAGTGACCCGCGCAAGCTTTCCGCCGCCGAGCGGTCGGCGATTCCGGCAAAGCGGGCAATGGCGCCCTTTCCGGCCGGCTTCACCGCTTCGAGGCGGTGCTCGACACCGCCGACGAAAATGGATTTCAGCGCTGCCAGTCCCTCAAGGCTGCCGAACAGTTTCAGGCGCAGCTCGCCCTTGATGCCATGGGCCCCGGCGACCGCGGCCAGCGCGATGCGCTTCCCGGTCGCCGGGGCGGCCATGGTTAGTCAGCCTTCGCTTCGGCTGCGCCCTCGGCGGGGACCTCGGCGGATTCGCCCTCGTTGGCGGCCTCGGCGGCGGGGGTGGCTTCCTCGGCAGGAGTTTCCTCGGCGGGAATTTCCTCGCCGGCCGATTCCTCGACCGCGGCCTCGATCGCTTCCTCGGCAACCTGCTCAGCCGGGGCTTCCTCGCCCGCCGAAGCTTCGGCGGCGGCGTCCTCGGCGACCGGCTCTTCGGCCGGCAGGTCGGCGGTGTCAGCCGGGGCCTGCTCCTCGGCCATGACTTCGGCCGGCGTCTCGGCGCCAGCCTCTTCGGCCACAGTCTCGGCGGCGGCTTCTTCGGCCGGGGTCTCGGCGACTTCCTCGACTGCCGGGGCCTTTGCGGCTTCCTCGGCGGCGGCGGCCTTGCCGGCCCGCTCCTCGGCGCGCTCCTTGGCCTTCTCGCCCGGCTCGCCCTTCTTCGGGTTCATCCGCGCCGGACGCTCCTTGATGCCGGCGGCATCGAGGAAGCGCAGGACGCGGTCCGACGGCTGGGCGCCGACCGACAGCCAGTGCGAAATGCGCTCGGCGTCAAGCTTGACGCGCTCGGGCGAATCCTTCGCCAGCAGCGGGTTGTAGGTGCCCAGCTTCTCGATGAAGCGGCCGTCGCGCGGGGCGCGGCTGTCGGCGACGACGATGCGGTAATAGGGCCGCTTCTTGGCGCCGCCACGGGCGAGACGAATTGCTAGTGCCATATCTTCAGTCCTTCTTCTAAATTGCTGTTATTTCTTAGAAAACTTGTCGAAACCGGGGGGCAGGTTGAATGGCTGCGAACCTCCGGGGAGCCCGGGCAGGCCGGGCATCCCGCCAGGCAGCTGGCCACCGGCGCCGAGCCCGCCGAGCGCCTCTTCCATCCCGCCCTTGTTGAACATCGCCGCCAGCTTGCCGAAGCCGCCCATCTTCTTCAGCCGCTTCATGGCATTGGCCATTTCCTGGTGCATCTTGAGCAGCTTGTTGACCTCCTGGACGGTGGTGCCGCTGCCCTTGGCGATGCGGATCTTGCGCTTGGCGTTGATGATCTCCGGTCGGGCCCGCTCCTTGGCGGTCATCGAGCTCATCATCGCTTCGAGGCGAACGAGCGCCTTGTCGTCGACATTGGCCGGGGCATTCAGCCCCTTCATGCCGGGCAGCATCTTGGCCAGCGCGCCCAGCCCGCCCATGCGCTGCATCTGCGAAATCTGCATGCGCAAATCGTCGAGGTCGAACTTGCCCTTCGCCATCTTGGCGGCGATCTTCTCGGCGTCCTCGATCTGCACCGTCTCGGCGGCGCGCTCGACCAGGCTGACGACGTCGCCCATGCCGAGGATGCGGCCGGCCACCCGACTGGGGTGGAAGGCCTCGAGCGCGTCGATGCCCTCGCCGGTGCCGGCGAACTTGATCGGCTTGCCGGTGACCGCGCGCATGGAGAGCGCCGCACCGCCGCGGGCATCGCCGTCCATGCGGGTGAGGATGACACCGGTCAGGTCGACCTCTCCGGCAAAGCCCTTGGCAACGTTGACCGCGTCCTGGCCGGTCAGGCTGTCGACCACCAACAGGGTCTCGGCGGGGTCGGAAGCGCCTGCGACCGCCTTCATCTCGGCCATCAGCGCATCGTCGACGTGCAGGCGGCCGGCGGTGTCGAGCAGGACGACGTCATAGGCCTGCAGCCTGGCCGACTGGATGGCGCGCCTGGCGATCTCGACCGGCTGCTGGCCGGCGACGACCGGGAGGGTGTCCACCCCTGCCTGGCGGCCGAGCACGGCCAGCTGCTCCTGCGCCGCCGGCCGGGCGACGTCGAGGCTGGCCATCAGCACCTTTTTGCGCTCACGGGTCGCGAGGCGCTTGGCGAGCTTGGCGGTGGTGGTGGTCTTGCCCGATCCCTGCAGGCCGACCATCATGATCACGGCCGGCGGCGAGACGGCGAGGTTGAGCTCGGCCGTGTCCGCGCCGAGCATCTCGACCAAGGCGTCATGGACGATCTTTACGACCATCTGGCCCGGCGTGACCGAGCGGATGACCTCGGCGCCCACCGCCTTCTCGGTGACCTGGTCGACGAAGTCGCGGGCGACCGGCAGCGCGACGTCGGCTTCGAGCAATGCCACGCGCACCTCGCGCATCGCCGAGCGCACATCGGCCTCGCTGAGCGCGCCGCGCCCGCGAAGCTTGTCGAATACGCCGCCCAGGCGGTCGCTAAGGGACTCGAACATTCATTCTCCTGCCGACGAGGCGCGCGCCAAAGCAAATTACGCCGGTGGGCGAAACCTCGCTGACCGGCGTGCACCCTTGGGCACTCTCATCGATTTCTGTCTGTTAAGACGCCGCCGCCCCTACGCGCGAGGGGCGACAAGGTCAAGGTTTGCCGGGCGGGCGGCCGCCGCGCGGGCCCTTGCCCGGCCCGTTGCCGCCTGGCCCCCGGCGGGGGCCGCGCGGCGGGCCGCGGCGGTCGGGATGGCCGGGACCGTGGCGCGGCCGTTCCGGCACGCGGTCCATCGGCCGCGAGGGCTGGACGGCGGCGCGCGGGCCGACGGCATAGCCTTCCTTCGACAATTCGTTGAACGCGGAGCGGACGCCGGCGGCGATCGAATCCTGCACTTCCTTCGGCAAGTCCTCGAAGGCCGTATTGCGGTGGATGCTTTGCAGGTCGCGCAACATGGTATTGGGCAGGCCCCTGGACGCCGTGCGCAACGCTTCGATCGCCTCGATCACGGCCGAGAACAGGATGGAGCGGACAACGTCGGCAGCGGCTTTCATGGCCGCCCTCTTAGAGCTTCGCTGCCGCCATTGCGAGGCGCAGTACGCCGGTCGGGGTCCGTGCGTTCACAAGCGGTTCACGCTCGGGCGATGAGCCGAGCCCTAAGTGCGGCCGGCACCGAGCCATCCCTTTGCGCGCATTCGTTTTAATGCCCGAGAAGGAGACGATCCATGACCATGAAGACCAAGATTCTTGCCGGTGGCATCGGCCTGGCGGCGATTGCCGCTGCCGCCCCGGCGGCCGCCCAGTACCAGTATGGCAATTACCCACCCTATGGGAATGCGTACGGCTATTATGCCAACAACCCGCATGTCACGCAGATGGCGGCCAACCAGTGCGCCGCCGCGGTGCAGAACCGCCTCAGCAGCCGTACCGGCGTCGCCGGCATCCTCGGCTCCGTGCTTGGTGCACCGGCCGTTGGCGGGCGTGTCCTAACCGTGACCCGGGTCGACCCGCGCGGCAGCACCGTCCGCGTCCGCGGCCTCGCCAATTCGGGCCGCTATGCTTACAGCCCTTACGGCTATGGCATGTATGGCGCGGCGGGCGCCGGTTACCAGGCCGACCTGTCGTTCAAGTGCGACGTCGATTACCGCGGCCGAATCCGCGACATCGACATCATTCGCCGCCGCTAACCTCTAGCGGGAGTGCGAAAAGGGAGAGCGCCGGTTCACGCCGGCGCTCTTTTTTGCCTACCACAAGGGCGTCGTTGGCCGGTGCTTCTGGCGGATGGCGCCGCCCTTGATCAGGTTCGAGCGGAAGGACGCCCGCATCGTATCGGCGCCGTCGACGCTCATGCAGACCAGCCGAACCCCGCCCTGGGGAAGGCGCTCGATGGCCGAAATGCCGACCTTGCGGGCCTGGCAGCGGGTCTCGACCGTCGCCTCGTCGAGCGACACGTAAAGCTCGCGGCTCATCGTCCGGCCTCCCTTTTGGCGGCGGCAATGGCATCGCGGGCATGGGTGTAGCGGTAGCCGCCCCACATGAAATGGTCCGCCGGCACGCGCGTGATGCCGAGGCGCGTCAATTCCTCGTCATTGGGGATTGCGCTGGCGTCTAGTGGGGTCGTCGTCACGGGCTGCTCCTCGTCTTTTCAAAGAAAGCGGGAGCGCGGTCAGTCTCTCAGTCGCGGAAGCCTGCTTTTGGGGAAAATGCGACGCGATAATCGGCCTATAGCACGATTCACGGTTCCGGGCGAACCGACCATCGGACCATCGGCCGTTCCTTGTCCCGCGCCCAAGGTGGACACTCCCCGCCCTCGTCCCTAAGTCCGCGCCATCATGACGACGCGTTTCGACAAGATGCACGGGCTGGGGAACGATTTCGTCATCCTCGACGGCCGCGAGCAGCCGGTCACCATGACCGAGCGGCTGGCCAAGGGGCTGGCCGACCGGCACCTTGGCATCGGCTGCGACCAGCTGATCCTGCTCGAGCCGTCGACGCAGGCCGATCTGAAGATGCGCATCTGGAACCATGACGGCGGCGAAGTGCAGAGCTGCGGCAACGCCTCGCGCTGCGTCGTCGCCCTGACCGGCGCCAAGAGCATCGAGACCGGCGGCGGCATCGTCGTCGGCAGCGGCGCCGGCGAGGATGTCGAGGTCAGCCTGCCGGCGCCGAAATTCGGCTGGGACGACATCCCATTGTCCTATCCGATGGACACCGCGGCCCTGCCGATGGGCTGGGGGCCGCTGGAAAAGCCGATGGCGGTCAGCGTCGGCAATCCGCACCTCGTCTTCTTCGTCGCCGACCCCAAGGCGATCGCCCTCGACGCGCTCGGCCCCAGCATCGAGCATGATCCGGCCTTCCCCGAGAGGATCAACGTCAATGTCGCCGCGGTCGGCGAGGACGGCGTCATCCTGCGCACCTGGGAGCGCGGCGCCGGCTTGACGCGGGCCTGCGGCACCGGCGCCTGCGCGACCGCCGTCTGCGCCATCGCCTCGAAACGCGCCGCCTCGCCGGTCAAGGTGACCATGCCCGGCGGTGCGCTGACTATCGGCTGGGCCCCGGGCGGCGACATCACCATGCGCGGCGGCGCCACCCACGTCTTCACGGGCGAGATCGACCTGGAAAGCTTCAAGGCATGAGCGCCGAGGCGATCACCCTGGGTTGCCGGCTGAATTTCGCCGAGAGCGAGATGCTCAAGAGCCGGGCGGGCGACGGCACAATCATCGTCAACAGCTGCGCGGTCACCGCCGAGGCCGTCCGCCAGACCCGCCAGGCCATCCGGCGCGCCCGCCGCGAGCGTCCGGAAGCGCGCATCGTCGCCACCGGCTGCGCCGTCCAGCTGGATCCGCAGGCTTTCCGCGCCATGCCGGAGGTCGACGAAGTGCTGCTCAAGGACTTCGACAAACCGCTGGCCGCCGCCGGCTTCCGCCAGCGGGTGCGCAGCTTCGTCGCCGTCCAGACCGGCTGCGACCATCGCTGCACCTTCTGCACCATCTGGCAGGCGCGCGGGCCGAGCCGCTCACTGCCGTTCGAGGCCATTCGCGACGCCGTGTCCCGCGAGCTCGACGGCGGAGCGGCGGAGATCGTGCTGACCGGAGTCGACATCACCAGCTATGAGGACGGCCTCGGTCCGTTGGTCGAAAAGCTGCTCGCAGCCTTGCCGGGCCTCAGGCGCCTGCGCCTGTCCTCGCTCGACAGCGTCGAGATGGACGAGGCGCTGCTCGGCCTGCTGCCCGAGCCGCGCCTGATGCCGCATTTCCATTTGTCGCTGCAGGCCGGCGACGATTTGATCCTCAAGCGCATGAAGCGCCGTCACAGCCGCGCCCAGGCGGTCGCCCTGGTCGAGCGCATCATGGCGGCGCGGCCGGACGCCAGCATCGGCGCCGACCTCATCGCCGGCTTCCCGACCGAAAGCGAGGAAGCGGCCCTGAACACGCTGCGGCTGCTCGACGATTGCGACATCATCGCCGCCCACGTCTTCCCCTTTTCGCCCCGGCCGAACACGCCGGCGGCGCGCATGCCGCAGCTGGAGCGTGAGCTGGTCAAGGCCCGCGCCGCCCGCCTGCGCGAGGCGGCGGCTCGCCGGCGCTCGGCCTGGCTCGATGACCAGGTCGGCACGATGCAGCCGGTGCTGGTCGAGAACAGCGAGAAGGGCCACACCGACGCCTTCGCGCCCATCGTCATCGCCGGCTCCAAGCGCGGCGGCACCGGGCTCGCCCGGGTGACGGGACGCACGGAAAACAGCCTGGTCGGAGTGTTTGCATGAGTTGGCTCGACCGGCTGACCGCCGGCTTCAAGAAGACCGCCGACCGGGTCGGCGAGAACATCGCCGGAATCGTCCACCAACAGGCGCTCGACACCTCGACGCTCGACGACATCGAGGAGGCGCTGATCGCCTCCGACCTTGGCCCCGAGGCGTCGAAGCGCATCCGCGACGCCATCGCCGCCCGGCGCTTCGAGCAGCTCGACGAACGGGGCCTGCGCACCATCCTCGCCGAGGAGATCGAGAAGATCCTCGCCCCGGTGGCGAAGCCGCTCGACGTCTGGGGATTCCCGCGGCCGCACGTCATCCTCGTCATTGGCGTCAACGGGTCGGGCAAGACCACCACCATCGGCAAGCTTGGCCACTGGCTGAAGGAGCAGGATTATGGCGTCCTGCTCGCCGCCGGCGACACTTTCCGCGCCGCCGCCATCGAGCAATTGCAGATCTGGGGCCAACGGATCGGCGCGCCGGTGATCGCCGGCAAGGAAGGCGGCGATGCCGCCGGGATCGTCTATGACGGGGTCAAGCGGGCGACCGCCGAGGGCATCGATTGCTTGATCGTCGACACCGCCGGGCGGATGCAGAACAAGACGCACCTGATGGAGGAGCTGGCCAAGGTCCGCCGCGTGCTCGGGCGCCTTAACCCGGAAGCGCCGCACGACGTCCTGCTCGTCCTCGACGCCACCACCGGTCAGAACGCGCTTTCCCAGATCGAGGTCTTCCGCGACACCGCGGGCGTGACCGGCCTCATCATGACCAAGCTCGACGGCACCGCGCGCGGCGGCATCCTCGTCGCCGCGGCGGAGAAGTTCGGGATGCCCATCCACGCCATCGGCGTCGGCGAGGGCGCCGGCGACCTGCGCCCCTTCGACCCGCGCGCCGTCGCCCGCGCCATTGCCGGACTTGCCCCATGACCGAAGCCAAGGAACCCGCCGGCCTGTCGCGCCTGCTGATCGACATTGGCCCGCTGATCATTTTCTTCGTCACCAACTACGCCGCGCCGGTGCCCGGGCCGATCCGCATCTTCGTCGCCACCGGCGCCTTCATGGCGGCGATGATCGCGGCGATGATCTACAGCCAGGTCCGCTACCAGCGGATCTCGCCGCTGCTGCTCTTTTCCGGCTTCATGGTGGTGGTGCTGGGCGGCCTGACCATCTGGCTGCACAACGACACCTTCATCAAGCTGAAGCCGACCATCTATTATCTGCTGGTCGCCGGGATTCTCGCCTTCGGGTTGAGGACCGGCCGGCCGCTGCTCAAGATGGTGCTCGGCTCGGCCTATCCCGGCCTGGACGAGGAAGGCTGGCGGCTGCTGACCCGCAACTGGGCCTGGTTCTTCGCCTTCATGGCCCTGCTCAACGAGCTGGTGTGGCGCAACTCGACGACCGACTTCTGGGTCGGCTTCAAGCTTTGGGGCGCCATCCCCCTCACCTTCCTGTTCGCTGCCTTGAACGTGCCGATGCTGATGCGTCACGGCCTGGCCAAGGAGGCGGCCGAGGCGGCGCAGGAACCGGGGCCGGTCGAATGAGCGTGATCCTGTCCATCCGCGGCCTCCGCAAGTCCTACGCTACCGGCGTCGAGGCGCTCAAAAGCGTTGACCTCGACATCCGCAAGGGCGAGATTTTCGCGCTGCTCGGCCCCAACGGCGCCGGCAAAACCACGCTCATCAACATCGTCTGCGGCATCGTCACGGCGAGTGCCGGCGAGGTGCTGGTCGATGGCAAGGACTGGCAGGCCCACTACCGCGACGCCCGCACCCGCATCGGCCTGGTCCCGCAGGAACTGCATACCGACGCCTTCGAAAGCGTCTGGAATACGGTCAGCTTCAGCCGCGGCCTGTTCGGCCGGCCGCGCGACCCCGCCCGGCTCGAGTCGCTGCTCAAACGCCTGTCGCTGTGGGACAAGCGCAAGTCGGAAATGCGCTTCCTGTCCGGCGGCATGAAGCGGCGGGTGATGATCGCCAAGGCCCTGAGCCACGAGCCCGACATCCTGTTCCTCGACGAGCCGACCGCCGGCGTCGACGTCGAGCTGCGCCGCGACATGTGGGATATCGTCCGCGACCTGCGGCGCGACGGCACCACCGTCATCCTCACCACCCACTATATCGAGGAAGCCGAGGAAATGGCCGACCGCGTCGGCGTCATCAGCAAGGGCGAACTCATCGCCGTCGACGAGAAGAAGGCGCTGATGGCGCGCATGGGCCGCAAGACCCTGACCATCACCCTGGCCGAGCCGCTGGCCGCCATTCCCGAGGCCATGAGCGACTGGGACCTGCGGCTCGAGGATGAGGGGCACCAGCTTTGCTACGCCTTCGACAGCAATGCCGAGCGCACCGGCATCGCGTCCTTGATGAAGCAGCTGGGGGACCTCGGCATCGCCTACAAGGATTTGTCCACCCGCCAGTCGAGCCTCGAGGACATTTTCGTCGCCCTCGTCCACGCCCCGGGGACAGCGGCATGAACTGGCACGGCATCAGCGCCATCTACCGCTTCGAAATGGCCCGCGCCGGGCGGACGCTGTGGCAGAGCCTGGTCACCCCGGTCATCACCACCGCCTTGTATTTCGTCGTCTTCGGCGCCGCCATCGGCCGCCACATGGCCGACATGCAAGGCGTCAGCTTCGGCAGCTTCATCGTCCCCGGCCTGACCCTGCTGGCCGTCTTCATGCAGTCGATCTTCAATGCCAGCTTCGGCATCTATTTCCCCAAGTTCACCGGCACCATCTACGAGCTTCTCTCCGCCCCCATCTCCAGCCTGGAGACGGTCATCGCCTATGTCGGCGCGGCGGTGACCAAGAGCATGGTGCTCGCATTGGTGACGCTGGCAACCGCGACCCTGTTCGTCGACGTGCGGGTCGACCACCCGTTGCTGATGCTGCTGTTCCTCGTCGCCATCACCACCGCCTTTTGCCTGCTTGGCTTCGTCATCGGCATCTGGGCCGGCAATTTCGAGCAACTGCAGATCATCCCGATGCTGGTGATCACGCCGCTGACCTTTCTGGGCGGCGCCTTTTATTCGGTGGGGGCGCTCGCCGAACCGTGGCGGACGATCACTTTGTTCAACCCCATCGTCTACCTGGTCAGCGGCTTCCGCTGGACCTTCTACTCGGTCGCCGACGTGCCCGTGTGGGCAAGCGCGGCGATGATGGCGGCGATCATCGCCATATGCCTGATCGTCATCACCTGGATGTTCCGGACCGGTTACCGACTGAAGCAATAGGAACGGCGATGTCGTCCGGCGGCAGACCCTGCACCAGCCGCTCGAAGGCCGCGTCGCAGGCCGCCTCCATGCCGCGCGCGAAGCGGGGGCCGTCGAACAGGGGTGAATCGGCGATGGTGGTTGCAAGGCGCTTGCGAATGTTGGCGAGGCGCTTCGGCCTGGTGGCGAGGTCGAGCGCCAGGGCCGCATAGGCTTCGTCGCTGTCGGTCACCAGCTCGTCGAGCCCGGCGGTCTTCAGCAGGCTGGCGCTGACCCGCGCCGCGAACCCCTGCCCCAGCTTGGTGACGACCGGCAGGCCGGCCCAGAGCGCGTCGCTGGCGGTGGTGTGGGCAGTATAGGCGAACGTGTCCAGGAACAGGCCGGCAAGGCAATGGCGGGCGAGATGCTCGTCCGTCGCCATCATCGGCGCAAAAACCAGCCGCGCGTCGTCGATCCCGAAACGCTCCGCCTCCTTGCGCAAGTTGCGCTCGACCTGGGCATTGGTGCGCAGCAGCCAGAGGACGCTGCCCTCGACCTGCTTCAGCAATTCCATCCAGATGCCGAACTCGCGCCACGTGATCTTGTAGCTGTTGTTGAAGCAGCAAAAGACGAAGCCCGTCTCCGGCAGGCCGGCCCGGTCCCGCGTCCATGCGCTGCTGGCCACCGGCCTGCGGTCGTTGGGCTGGTAGCTGTCGGGCAAGAAGATCAGCCGCTCGCTATAGGCATCCCGCATGTCCGGCGGGACGATCGTGCGATCGACCAGCAAATAGTCGATGAACGGCGCGCCGGTCGTTCCCGGATAGCCCAGGAAAGACAGCTGCAGCGGCGCGGCGCGATGCGCGAAAATGCCGAGGCGGCTACCTTCCGTGTAGCCCTGCAGGTCGACAGCGATGTCGAGGCCCAGCGCCCGCGCCCGCTCGGCGATGGCCCCGTCGCCCAGAGCGGCAACGTCGGTGAAGCTGTCGAACGCCTCTTCCAGCCGCCTGCGCATCGGCGTGGCGTTGGGCGGGCCATAGGAGAAGGCATGAATGCTGAACCGGTCGCGGTCGTGGTTCTCGAACAAGGCCACGGCCAAATGCATGACGGCATGGTCGCTGTAGTCGGCGGAAAAATAGCCGATCTTGACCTTGTCCGGTCGCGCTGAAGGAGTGGCAAACGGCGCAGGCTGCGACTTGTGCTTTTCGGCCGTGAAGCGCTGCGCGCGGATGAGGTGGCGATGCGGGCCGTCCTCAAAGGCCAGCAAGGCGAACGGCGGAACGGCCCCGCCGACGATACCCAGCTCTGGCACCAGCGCGAGATCAGCCGCGAGTGCGTCCCAGTCGCAGTTGCGGGCCAGAAGGTGCATGCGCTGCGCGCGGGCGAGCGCATTGTCCGGATCGAGCTCGAGCGCGCGGGTGAAGCTGGCGATCGCCTCGTCCCGCTGGCGCAGGTTCGCAAGAGCGACGCCGAGATTGAGGTGAGCGAGCGCAAAGCCCGGCTTCAGCGCGATGGCGCGCCGAAAGCAGGCGATTGCGTCCGCATGCCGCCGCAGCGCAAACAAGGCCGTGCCGAGATTGTACTGGGCCTCGACATAGTCCGGCCGCGCCTGGATGGCGCGGGTGTAGCAATCCACGGCTTCGGCGGTCCTGCCTAGGGCGCGTAGGGCATTGCCGAGATTATTCCAGGCGAGGGCGAAACCCGGCTGCTGACGCAAGGCGCGGCGGAAGCTGACCTCCGCGTCCGTCGGCCGATCAAGGTCGAGGAGGGTAATCCCCAGATTGTTGTGCGCGTCGGGATAGTCCGGCTTCAGCGCCAGCGCCTTGCCGAACGAGACGACAGAGTCCCCCAGCTTGCCGGCGCTGCGCAGGGCAACGCCGAGGTTGTGATGCGCCTCGGCATAGGCCGGCTGGATGCGCAAGATGTCGCGAAAGGCCGCGATGGCCGCTTCAAAACGGCCAAGCTCGATCAGCGTGGCGCCGAGGTTGTTGTGCGCGCTGGTGAATTGGGGATCGAGGTCCCCGGCTTGGCGAAAGCAGTCCGCGGCCTCTTCGAATGCCCCGCGCCTGATGCAATCCAGGCCTTGGCGATTCCAATCGTCGGCGGATTTGGGCGGGGCAGTCACGGTCGGCTGCATAGCAAGGCCACCGCGCACTGCCACCGCACATTCGCGTCGCCGGCGGACTCCTGCGGGCCGGATCAGCCGGCGAGCTCGGTTTCCCGCCTGGCCCCGCCCGGTTCCTGGTCGGCGCGGCCGGCGCCCTCGCCGTCAAGATTGCGGCCGACGAATTCCCAGTTGACGATGCGCCCGAGCACCTCTTCGGCATAGCGCGGCCGCTCGTTGCGATAGTCGATGTAATAGGCATGCTCCCACAGATCGAGGGTCAGCAGCGGCACCATTCCGTCATAGACCAGCGGCGTGTCGGCATCGTGCAGGGAGGTGATCTCCAGCTTGCCCCGGTTGAGCACGAGCCAGGCCCAACCATTGGAAAAATGACCGGTCGACTCGTCCTCGAGCGCCTTGAGCAGCGCGTCGGTGCCGCCGAATGAATCCTCGATCAACGCCTTGAGCTTGCCCGTAGGCCGCTGCCCGTCAGGCGGCGTCAGGCATTGCCAGAAGAAGCTGTGGTTCCAATGCTGGGCGGCGTTGTTGAACAGCAGCTTGTCGCCCCGCTGCGAAGCCGTGCGGACGATGTCGACCAGGCTCATCTCTTCGCCCTTGCGCTCGGCGAGGAGGGCATTGGCCTTGTCGACATAGGCCTTGTGATGCTTGCCATGATGGTAATCCAGCGTCTCGGCCGACATCACCGGCCGCAGGGCATCACGGTCAAAAGGCAGGTCGGGCAGATTGAACGGCATGGTGGATCCTTTCGTCGTTTAGGGTCGCAACGAAGGGATGCCGGCAACGGCTCCTCGGTTCCCCGCACAAAGGCTTGCGGTGGCCGGCACTGCAGGGGTAACCAGCCAGCCATCAGGCAAGGGGGTCTTTCGATGGACAAGTTCTTCGGCAATCTGAACGTGGTGCTCGGGGCCGGCTTCGCGCTGGCCGGAGTGTTGATGGCGGTCTTCCATGTCGACGAGGCGAATGCCTCCGCAATCCTCCAGTGGCTGCACGTCTTCTTCGGCATCACCTGGATCGGCCTGCTCTATTATTTCAATTTCGTGCAGATCCCGACCATGCCCAGCGTGCCGGCCGAGCTGAAGCCGGGCGTAACCAAATATATCGCTCCCAAGGCCCTTTTCTATTTCCGCTGGGGCGCCGCGATGACGGTGCTCACCGGCCTCATCCTGGCCTGGGTCAACGGCTATGAGAAGGAAGCCCTGATGCTCCAGGAAGGCTTCCAGCTGATCGGCACCGGCATGTGGCTGGCGCTGGTGATGGCCTTCAACGTCTGGTTCATCATCTGGCCGAACCAGAAGAAGGCGCTTGGGCTGGTCGAGGCAGACGATGCGACCAAGGCGGCCGCGGCGAAGACGGCGATGATCACCTCGCGGATCAACACCCTCCTTTCGATCCCGATGCTCTACGCGATGACGGCCTTCCGCTACTGACGGAGGACTTTGGCCGGGGCTATCGCCGGACGACCTTGTAGCGCTGCAGGTCCTGGGCCGGCTCGTCCCAGTCCGGGGCCAGCTCGTGGGCCTTGCGATAGTCGGCATAGGCGGCGCGGATATTGCCGTTGCGCTCGTGCAGGATGGCGCGGCTGTAATAGGCCAGCGCCTGTTCCTTGGTGTTGAGCGCGATCGCCTTGTCGATCATCGGCAGGACCGACGTGTCGTTCTCGTTCTGCTTGAGGTGCGAGATCGCCATGTTGAGATAGGCTTCCGGGTTCGACTCGTCAGTGCGCATCGCCCGGGTGAAATCGCGGCGGGCGGAATTGAAGTCGCGGTTGCGCATGTACAGCACGCCGCGGTTGACCAGGGTCGCGGCCCGGTCGGCCGAAGTCAGCCCCTCCTGGTCCAGTGCCAGATTGCAGTGATAGATGGCGTTGCTGTCATGGTCGCGGGCCTCGGCGGCCTGCCAGCAATCCCGGGCGAAGCTGTTGCCGACGGAAAAGGTGCCGGCCTCGGCGGGGATCATCGCGGTCACGCCGGCAAATCCGGCGACGGCGGCGGTGAAAAGAGCTTTCATCGAAACCTCCTCTCATTTGGAAGGAGGAGGCTTAGCACGAAACGCCCTTCAGTTCATCATCCGGCGGCGGCGTCGAGCAATTTGTGCCGCTTGAGGGCATGGCGCAGCTGGTCGTAGCTGAGGCCGAGCGCCGCGGCCGTGGCCCGCTGGTTGAAGCGATTGCGGCTCAGCGCGTCCTCGAGCAGCGCCCGCTCAAAAGCGGCAACCGCGCTGCGGAAGTCGCTGGTCGACTCGCCGGAATGCGCGGTCGGCGCCGCCGAGGCTTCGGCGGCCGCCTCGGCATGGGGCTGGGTGGGCCGGTCGATCGGATCGACATGCACGACCTCGCCCTTGGCCGGGGCCCAGGGCGAGGCAAAAGGATCGAACTGGATGGCATCGATCGGTCGTTCGGGGTCCTCCGCCCGGTAGACGGCGCGCTCGACGACGTTGCGCAGCTCGCGGACATTGCCCGGCCAGGGATAGGCTTCCAGCTCGGCCTGGGCGCGCGGGCTGAATCCGGGCCAGTTCGGCCAGTCGAGCTCCACCGCCATGCGCCGACCGAAATGCTCGGCCAGCAGCGGGATGTCCCCCACCCGGGCGCGCAAGGGCGGCAGGGTCACGACCTCGAACGACAGGCGATCAAGCAAGTCGGCGCGGAAGCGGCCCTCGTCGACCAGCCGGGGCAGATGCTCGTTGGTCGCCGCGACGATGCGCACGTCGACGGTGATCGGCCGGGAGGCGCCGATCCGGGTCACCTCGCCATATTCGACGGCGCGCAGCAGCCGGTCCTGGGCCGGCGACGACAGCGTCGCCAGCTCGTCGAGGAACAATGTGCCGCCGTCGGCCTCCTCGAAGCGGCCGTGGCGGGTCTTGGCGGCACCGGTGAAGCTGCCGGCTTCGTGCCCGAACAGCTCGGCCTCGATCAAATTCTCGGGCATGGCGGCGCAGTTCATGGTGATCAGCGGCCCCGACCAGCGCGAGGACAGGTGGTGGAGGCGCTCGGCGATCAGTTCCTTGCCGGTGCCGCGCTCGCCGATGACCAGCACTGGCCGGTTGAGCGGCGCAGCCCGGCTCGCCCGTTCGACCGCGTCGAGAAAGGCCAGGCTTTGCCCGACGAACTGATTGGCCCGCTCCATGTCCCGTTAGTTGGTGGCTTTTCCCATGCTTTGGCAAGATATTTCGCTCGAAAAAGCGCCGGAAAACTGCTATTTTTTGAGTGTTCCGTCATTTCTGCAACACTGGCACGAAACTTGAATAGTCTTGGTCAACAGGCCTGAGTTAATGCACGGAGTGCAATGATGGGTATCTTCTCCCGCACGCGGGACATCTTCGCAGCCAATTTCACCGAGCTGCTCGACCGGGCGGAGGACCCGGCGCGGATGATCCGCATGATCATCCTCGAAATGGAAGAGACGCTGGTCGAGGTGCGCGCTTCCGCCGCCCGCTCGATCGCCGACGGCAAGGAAATGCGCCGGGCAATCGCCCGCCTCGACGAGTTGCAGCAAAGTTGGACCGACAAGGCCGAGCTGGCGCTCAGCAAGGACCGCGAGGACCTGGCCAAGGCGGCGCTGATGGAACGGCAGAAGGCGGTCGACATGGCTGAAGGGCTGCGCGCCGAGATCGCCGTCATCGAGGAAACGCTCAAGGGCTATGAGGCCGATATCGCCAAGCTGCAGGGCAAGCTGCGCGAGGCCCGCGCCCGCCAGAACGCCATCGCCAACCGCATCGAAAGCGCGGTCACCCGCGCCAAGGCCAGCGAATTGCTCAACGGCACCCGGACCGAGGACGCCTTCTCGCGCTTCGAGATCCTGGAACGCCGCGCCGATTTCGCCGAGGGCCGCGCCGACGCGCTGGGCATGACCGGGCCGAAGAGCCTGGAAGAAGAAATCGCGGAATTGAAGGCATCGGAAAGGGTCGATGCCGAACTAGAGGCGCTCAAGGCCTCGCTGAAGGCCAAGGGGGCTTAAGTGGAAGACGTCGTTGTCCCGTTTATCGCTATCGTCACATTGTTCATCGGGCTGCCATGGCTCGTCTTTCACTACATCACCAAGTGGAAGACGGCGGCGACCCTGACCGGATCCGACGAGAAACTGCTCGACGAGCTGCATGACGCCGCCCGCCGCCTCGACGACCGGCTGTGCACGATCGAGCGCATCATGACCGCCGAGAATCCCGACTGGCGCCAGCATTGCCTGCCCGAGCAGCGGGCCGAGCGCCGCCTCCTGACCGACGGAGAGTAAGCCATGTCGACGCAACCGCCGAGCCGGACCAAATTCTACCTCGACAAGCGCAACGGCAAGGTGATGGGCGTGTGCGCCGGCATCGCCGATTACACCGGCTTCGACGTCACCCTGGTTCGGATCATGATGGTCGCCGCCATTTTGATGGGCGGCGGGGCGCTGATCCCGGTCTATTTCATCGCCGGCTGGATCGCCGACGACAAGCCGCGCGAGCTGGCGATCGAGGACCGCGAGGAGCAGAAGTTCTGGCAGGGCGTCCGCCAGTCTCCGACCCGCACCGCCCGCGACATTCGCAGCCGGATGCGGGAGATCGACCGCAGGCTGGCCGACATCGAAAGCTACGTCACCACCGAGAACCGCACGCTCGCCAAGGAAATCGAGCGGCTGCGCTGACCTGACCGCTAGCCAAGAGGGGGTTGCTTGATGAACTTCGGAAGTCCGGTCTTTGTGCTTTTCATCATCGGCATGGCGATGGTCGCCTGGATCGTGACCACGGCGATCCGCGCCAAGCACGGCTATCCCCTGACCGACGATTGGGGGAACACCGTTCATCCAGTCCGCAAGGACGATGAAGCGGCCAAGGCCCTCGCCGAGGAAAACAAGCAATTGAAGTCCACCGTCGAACGGCTGGAGGAGCGGCTGAAGGTGCTGGAGCGCATCGCCACCGACCCGACCAAGCGGCTGTCCGACGAAATCGACAATCTTCGCTAATTCTTAAAAAGGGAACCCACATGGATCCGGAACTTGCAGAAATCCTGAACTTCGTCGGGACAATCCTGCCTTGGGTCACGCTGATCGTCGCCCTCACCGTCGGCGGCTGGGTGTTCACCACCTGGTTGAGGATCAAGAACGGCTATCCGCTGGAAACCAGCTGGGGCCGCCCGCTGCACCCGCAGGTGGACAATGAAGCCAAGGAGCGGATCAAGCTACTGACCGGCGAGAACGCCCAGCTTCGCGCCGAACTCGGTGCGGTCAAGGACCGGATGGAAACGGTCGAGCGGATCATCACCGACCAGCCGCACCGTTTGGCGCAGGAGATCGAGTCGCTGTCGCTGATCGACGGAGGCAAGAAATGACCAGCCCGGGTGACGTCCTGCTCGCCTTGATTGTCATCGGCCTGCCGACGCTCATGCTGTTCTATGGCTTCCATCGCTTCTTCCGCTTCCGCGAGAAGAAACTGGAGGTCGAAGCGATGGGCGCGATCGAAAAGGCGGCGCAATATGCCGCCAGCAATGCCGAGCTGGAGGCGCGTGTACGCGTCCTCGAAAAGATCGTCACCGATGGCGGCATGCAGACCGCGGCGCAGATCGAGGCGCTGCGCGACTTGCCGCCGGCGCGGGTTCAAGCGAATGCGGAAACGCCGGCCCTGACGGAGTCCAAGCAATGAACCCTTTCGAAATGGTGGTCCTGATCGTCTTCATCGTGATGGTAGGGAACGTGCTGCGGGGCCGGGTCGGAGGCCGCCGGCATCGCGGCGGCCAGGCCATTTCCGCCGAGGAGCATGCCGAGACGCTGCGCCTGCGCGAGGAGGTCAAGGCCCTCAAGGACCGCATCCACGTCCTCGAGCGCATCGCCGTCGACAAGGAAGACACGCTGTCGCGCCAGATCGAGGAATTGCGCGACCGCTAGGTGATTTTACGGGCCCGCGCTGCTAGTTCGGCGGCGTGACCGCTTTGCCCGCCATTGTCAACGTTTATGACGACTACCAGCTGCTCGACAGCGAGGACCGCTACCGGTTGCTGATCGACCTTGGCCGCCAGCTCGAGCCGATGCCCGAAGCGCTCAAGACCGACGCCACCAAGGTGCGCGGCTGTTCGGCTTCGGTGTGGGTCTATCCCACCCGCCTGCCCGACGGCCGCCTGCACTTCCTCGCCGACAGCAACGCCGCCATCACCAAGGGTGTCGTCGCGTTGATCATCGCCCCGGTCCAGGACAGCCAACCCGAAGAAATCGCCGCCAAGGACATCGCCAAGGAGCTCGAACCGTTCGACCTGAAGCGCGAGCTCAGCTCCAATCGCACGCAGGGCGTCCCCAACATGATCGCGCTCATCCAGGAGACGGCGCGGCGGCTGGCGGCATGACCAGGCCGATCACCCCCGAGGCCGACGCCGCCAAGCGCCCCGGCTTCGATCCGGCCCGCTTCTTCGAGCTTGCCCGCAAGGTCGGCCATGGCCGCGCGCTCGGCATCGAATATCGCGGCGCCGGCGAGGACTGGGCCGAGCTCGCCTTGCCCTGGCGGCCGGAGCTGGTCGGGGTCCATGACGGCGGCATCCTCGCCTCGGGCGCCATCGTCAGCCTGATCGACACCGCTTCTGGCACGTCGGTGTGGATCAAGCTCGGCCATTTCCAGCCGATCGTGACGCTCGACCTGCGGCTCGACTATCTGCGCCCGGCGATTGAGGGCGAAACCGTCGTCGCCCGCTGCCAATGCTACAAGCTGACCAAGTCGATCGGCTTCGTCCGCGGCGTCGCCCATGGCGGCGACCCGGATCGCCCCATCGCCCACAGCGCCGCCACCTTCATGCTCAACCCTTGAAGGCGGCTTCCTTCCGCTCCTCGACCTTCTTCAGCAGGTCATAGGCGGCCTGGATCTCGCGGAAGCGCTGCTCTGCTTCCTTGTCGCCCTGCTTGAGGTCCGGATGATGCTCCTTGGCCAGCCGGCGATAGGCGGCACGCACCGCCTTGTGGTCGGCGTCACTGTCCAGCCCGAGCGCGCCCAGCGCCCGCATCTCGTCGCGGCTGCGGCTGCCGTCACCGGGCCCGCCCCACTGGTAGTGCGCCGACTGGCGATAGGCGGAGGCGCCGGCCATCTCCTCGGCCTCGCGCGCCGCCTTCTGCTCCTCGTTGAGCCCTTCGAAATAATTCCAGTTCTTGTTGTATTCGGCGGCGTGGGTCTCGCAGAAATACCAGCGTTCCTTGCTGTTGGGCGACTTGGGCGCCGGCCGGTCGCCGGGCCGGTCGCAGTCGACCCGGTCGCACAGCCGCACGCGCGCCGCATCGCGGCCCTTGGCGCCATACGGCCGCCAGCGCGGGAACCCCCAGTCGTCGGATCGCTTTTGTCGGGTCATTTGGAATCCAGCCTAGCCTTTCCCACCCGTCATTGCGAGGAGCGCAAGCGACGAAGCAATCCAGTCAACGTCGCCTGGATTGCTTCCCCCGGCTTTCGCCGGGGTCGCAATGACGGAAAAATGCCAGGGGACCTGTAAGCCGGGTTCTGTACTCCCCGAGCGTTACGGAGAGCGGCGACCATTCCTCTAGGACGAAGGTTGCCCTTCGCCTCCAGCGACCAACCCGGGCGACGAGGCGGAACTGCCCCATATGCCGCCCCTATTCGGTCTTGCACCCGGTGGGGTTTACCGTGCCGCCACTGTTGCCAGCGACGCGGTGCGCTCTTGCCGCACCCTTTCGACCTTACCCGTCCGAAGCCGGGCGGTATGCTTTCTGTGGCACTATCCCTGACTTCTGCCGAAGCAGAAGCCGCCGGGCGTTACCCGGCACCGTTGTTCCGTGGAGCCCGGACTTTCCTCGCCTCACCGAAGTGAGCCGCGGCCGCCCGGTCCCCTGGCACGGCCAATTATAGTGTCAGGCCAGCGCCACTACAACTTCACCTCGACATGCTGCACGCATGCTCCCCGAAACGCCCGTTGCGTGCGCTCCAATTCAACCATTTCGCGCTTAAGACTGGTGCGTGAAAAATCGAGCCGCATGGCCATCACCTCGCGGACGAGTTTCTTGCCATCGAAAATAATCGTGCCGTTCAACCAATCGAGCCGTCCGAGCGCGGCCAAGGCCTGTTGGCGCGCCGCCGCGTCAAGCCGTGTGTCGAAGCTGAGGTAGAGCAATTCCGGAAAGACCTGATGTTCCATTTCGTTCGCTTTGCGCAGACCTTCCATGATCGCGTAGATCTCTGAAAAGGCCGCCACCCGTTCGCGGGGCATATGGGCGAAGACGCCGCTGTTCTGGGCCGCTTCCCACACATTTTCATTCCATGGACGACTAGGAGTCCGATAGGCGGCGGGCACGATTGTGACGCCAAGCGCCGCTTGCTGAAGCGGCATCGGGTCGCCACTCCAGGGACCCTCGTTGGAGGTTACCTTGCCGATCAGATCAGTCAGCCGACCGCTCAGGCAGCGATTGACCATCAGGCGCTCGCTGGCGTGCAGGACCGAGTCCACAATTTCGATGGTCAACGCGTCTTCGGTAAGCCTTACTTCGTTACGCCAGCGAAGCTCCTCGACAGCTTGCTGGGCGGCGAGTGCAATCACAACGCCGAGCACGATCACCCCGACCTCGCCCGCGAAGACGCGCCAGCCGTTTCGCGGCGTCGGCAGCTTGATTGGCATCGTGCGGCTCCCAGTCGGAGAAGCCTAGCAGATCGTTACCAAGGCACAATTGCTCCCCTTGCGGACCCGCTATTGCGGTCGCGGCAGCAACAGCGATAGCAACTTCGCCCGGCACTCGCCGTCGACGATGCCGTCGATGCGGTCGGGGCGGAAGCGGCGCTGGAAGGCGATCACCGCTTTCTGCTGGTCGGTGACGTCATAGCCGAACCGCTCCAGCGCCAAGAGGAAGCCGGCGTCGGTCCAGAATGGGTCCATCAGGTCGCGGGTCGGGCTCGGCAGCGCCAGCCGGCGCTTGGCCAGTGCATCCCAGGGGAACAGTTCGCCCGGGTCTTCCTTGCGGGCCGGGGCGATGTCGCTGTGGCCGACGACATTGCCGCGGCTGATTCCGTGCCGCTCCTTGATGTCGCTGACCAGCGGGATCAGCGCCGCGACCTGCTCGTCGGGGAACGGGCGATAGCCGAACTCGTGACCGGGATTGACCACCTCGATGCCGACGCTGGCCGAATTGACGTCGGTAACTCCGCGCCAATAGCTTTTGCCGGCGTGCCAGGCGCGCTTGGCCTCGTCGACCAGCCGATAGACCGTGCCGTCCTCGTCGACGCAGTAATGGGCGGAGACCTTCGCTTCCGGCGAGGTCATGCGGTCGAGCGCGCCCTGGCAATCGGGCATGCCGGTGTAATGGAGGACGATCATCGTCACCGGCAGCGCCCGCTCGTCGAAATTGGGCGAAGGGCAGTCAATGAAGTCCATGGCGACGCATGGCGCATTTTTAGGCTGGTAACGTCAAGCCCTCAGGCGACGCGCGGTTCTCGGCGGTCGGCGGCGGCGTCGCCGGCGAGGCGGTACAGCCCGCGGCAGTCGCGGTCGGCGGCCAGCTTCTTGGTCTGGCCGATCACCGTCTCTCCGGCGCCGAGCATCAACGCCCCGTCGGGCGCCATGGCCGAGGCTAGGCGATCGAAGGCCAGGGTGCGCTTTTCCGGGCTCAGGTAGAGCAGCACGTTGCGGCACAGGACGATGTCGAACTGGCCCGGGTGCGGCGGGGCTTCGAGAAGGTTGTGGACCTGGAAGCGGACCGGCTTGCGCAGCGGCTCGACGGCGCGCCAGCCGTCGGCGCATTCCTCGAACCAGCGGATCATCTGCGTGATGCCCAGCCCGCGCTGCACCTCGAACTGGCTGTAGATGCCGCTACGGGCGCGGTCGATGACCGTCGTCGACACGTCGGTGCCGAGGATGTCGATCGTCCAGCCCTGCCATTTCAGCACGTCCTCGGCGAACAACATCGCCAGCGAATAGACTTCCTGGCCGGTCGAGCAGCCCGCCGACCAGATGCGCAGCCGCTTCTTGTCGGCACGGGCGCGGGCCAGCGCCGGCAACGCCTGGGCGGCGAGCAGGTCGAACGGCTGGCGGTCGCGGAAGAAATAGGTTTCGTTGTTCAACAGCGCCTCGACGACATGGCTCGCCAGGGAAGGCTCGCGGCCCATGACGAGGATGGTGATGAGCTCGTCCAGCGTGGCGATGCCGCGCTCCCGGAGCAGCGACGACAGGGCCGTCTCGATCCGCCAGCGGCGGTTCATGGTCAACTGCTGGCCGGTGCGGGCCTCGAGCAGTCCGGCGAGGATTCGGCTGGAGCTGTCGCTGACCTGCATCACTCGGCCCCTGCCCGGCCGGCGACGCGGCGCGCGATCTTGGCCGGCGGCAGAACGGCGCAGGCCAGGCCGGCGTCGGCGACGGCGCGCGGCATGCCCCAGACCGCCGAGCTGGCTTCGTCCTGGACGATGACCGAGCCACCGGCGCCGATCAACGCCATGGCGCCTTCCAGGCCGTCGCGGCCCATGCCCGACAGGACGACGCCGAGCGCTTCGGCGCCGAGAAGCGCGCCGGCAGAGGCGAGCATGGGGTCAACCGACGGCAGGCAGCCGCTCGACGATCGGTTGCGCAACAGGCGCGCCACTAGCCGACCGCCGCAGATCTCGACGGTCAGGTGCGCGTCGCCCGGGGCGATGACGATGCGGTCAGGCAGCAGCCTGAGGCCGTCCTCGGCGACGATCGCCTCACGCCCCGCGGCATTGCTCAGCTGGCGGGCGAAGACGGACATGAATGGCGCCGGCAAATGCTGGGTCACCAGGATAGGGACACCGATTTTCGCCGGCAGCGCCTGGAAGAAGCTCGACAGGGCATGAATGCCTCCGGTCGAGGCGCCGATCGCCAACAGCCGTAGCGGGTCTGGCGCCATCGCCCGCAGGGGTGCCGCGTTCACTGCGCGCGGGACAGCTGCCGGGGCAGGCGAATAGTCCTGGTTCTCGGCGCGGCCCAAGGCGCGCAGCTTGGCCATCAGCACTTCGGAGAATCGGCCGTTGAAGCGGCCGGTGCCCGGCTTGGGCAGCGTGTCGGCGGCGCCCAGTGCCAGGGCGGCGACGGTTTCCTCGGCGCCTTCCTCGGCCAGGGAGGAAACGATCATCACCCGGGCGCCGCACGCGGCTTGAAGGATGCGCGGGATCGACTTGAGCCCGCCCGCCCCCGGCATTTCCAGGTCGAGCAAGATGGTGTCGACGCGGACCTGCGCCAATGCGTCGATGCAGTCCTCGGCGGTGCCGGCGACGGCGACGATCTCGAACCCGCCGTCGGCCTCCAGCATGCGGGTCAGGACGGCGCGGGCGACCATGGAATCGTCGACGATCATCAAGCGGATGCGGGGAGACTCTCCCCGTCCGTACCCTGGCCCCGTCCTGGCGAGCGCCGGTGTCACGGGCGCCGCCTCAGGCGACGCCGACGAGCTGGAGCTTGATGTGCAGCGTCTCGCGGTCGAAAGGCTTCATCACATACTCATCCGCGCCGGCTTCCAGCGCCGCACGGATATGCGCCATGTCGTTCTCGGTCGTGCAGAAGACCACCTTGGGCTGGTCGGAATGGCCGCGCTGGCGCAGCATTTTCAGGAATTCCATCCCGCTCATCACCGGCATGTTCCAGTCGAGCAGGACGACATCGGGCATCGACGCCTCGCACCGCGACAGCGCCTCGCGGCCGTCGCCAGCTTCATCGACCTGGAACTCGAGCGTTTCCAGGATATGGCGGGCGACCTTGCGGATCACCTTGCTGTCATCAACAATCAGGCAGGTCTTCATGCTCATATCCCGTTCAAATCCAGTGCCGATGTAACCGGTAAGGGTAACCAGAGGCTTAAGCCGCCCGCGCTTCGGCGGCGGCGCCGGCGACCAAGGCGTCGATGTCGACCAGCAGCAGTGGGCCTTCCTCGGTCTCGACCATGCCCTTCGACGCGCGCTCCCAGCCGGCGCCCATGGCGGCCCGGACCGGCGACGGGTCAGACAAGGCTTCGACCACATCTTCGACGACATCGACGATCAGGGCGTAATGATGCCCGTCCAGCTCGACCACGGCCGCCTCGCGGATGCCGTTCGAGCAATCGCTCTCACCCAACTCCAGCGAGCGCAGCGTGTCGATGACGGTCAGCACCCGGCTGCGCAGCGCCGACAGGCCGGCGACATGCGGCGCGGCGCGCGGCACCGGGATTAGCGTATCGAGCTCGACCACCGATTCGACGGCGGCGGCGGGCAGCGCGACGCGGCTGCCGGCGATGGTGACGATCAGCAGAAGCTCGTTCATTTCCCCCTCCCCGTTGCCGCGGCCTTCAAGGCCATCAGCAATCCGGCCCGGTCGTAGCGATAGATGCTCTCGTCATCCTGTCCTTCCGGGTCGGAGCGCAGGACGATGATCTTGGCGCTGCCCCCGGCCTCGACCGGCTCGCGATCGGACGCGATCACCAGATCGGGGATCAGTTCGTCATGCTCGCCGATGACCAGGTAGCCGGCGGCCTCGACGATCGGGCGCAGCATGTTCTGCATCCACGGGTCGTCGCTGGGCAGGCGACAGACCGCCTGGACCTTGGGCTTCGCCGCCGCTCCGAGGTGATGGGAGAACAGCCAGTGGGCATCGATCAGCTCGGCCGGCTCGCCGCCGATCAGGGTGACGCCGCTGACCGCGCCCGGGTTGTCGGCGGGGATCAGTTCATTATCCATCGCCATCAGGTCAATGACCTCGCGGAAGGCATAGCCGATCTCGTGGGCGCCGTCGCTCAGGCGGAAGACGCGGACCTTGTCGTCGCCTTTCTCCAGCGCTTCGACCCCGGCCAAAGGCAGGATGGTGTCGCCCAGCTGGACACGCAGCTGCCCGGCGGCCTTGCGGATGGCCTTGCGTTCGACTTCCTCGATGCGGTCGACCACCGCTAGGCGGAGCGCCCGGCGGCAGCCGTCGAGGCCGCGGAATAGCAGCACGCTATTGTCGCGCTGGGCAGTGACGACTGTCGTCTCGGCGATGCGGGCCGAGCGTTCCTGGGCTTCCAGCTTGATGCCGCCGACCTGGGCGACGCCTGCGGGGTCGAACAGGAGGATCGGGCTGCCGTCGTCGGCCAAAGTGGTGCCGGCATAGAGACCGGTGGCCATTACCGCCGGCGCCGCCGGCTTGACCACCAGTTCCTCATGGTCGTGGATGCGGTCGACGGCGAGCGCATAGACGTCGCCCCCCGCGGGCCGCAACACGACCAGGCTGCCGTCCTCGTCGGCAATGTCACTCTCCAGGCCGAGCACTTCGGCCAAGGAGATTTCCGGAACGCGGCGGCCGCGGATAGTGGCCACCCCCGCCCCGCCGATGCGGTCGAGCGTCACCGAGCCGCCGTTGACCCGGACGATCTCCTCGATCGCCGAGCGGGGAATGGCGAAATGCTGGTTGCCGATGGACACCGTCAGCGCCGGGATGATGGTCAGCGTCAGCGGCACGCGCAGGGTCATGCGCGTCCCCTGGCCCGGAACGCTGTCGACCTCGACGATGCCGCCGATGCGCTCGACGTTGGAGCGGACGACGTCCATGCCGACGCCGCGGCCGGAAATCGCGGTGACTTCCTTGGCGGTCGACAGGCCGGCTTCGAAGATCAGCGCCAATTGCTCGCGCGGCGACAGGCTGGCGGCGGCCGCCTTGTCGATGGTGCCGGCGGCGACCGCCTTCTCGACCAGCTTCTTGCCGTCGATGCCGCGCCCGTCATCGGCGATGTCGATCAGGATCTGGTTGCCGGACTGGCGTGCCGACACCGACAGGAGGCCGATCTCGCGCTTGCCGGACTTGAGGCGCTCGGCCGGCGTCTCGATCCCGTGGTCGACCGCGTTGCGGATGATATGGGTCAGCGGATCGCGGATCATCTCGATCATTTCGCGGTCCAGCTCGACGTCGCCGCCGTCGATGTCGACCAGCACCTGGCGCCCAAGCTCGGCCGACAAATCGCGGACCATGCGCGGCAAGGCGACAAAGAGGTTCTCGATGCGCTGCATGCGGGTGCGGGTGATGGCGTCGCGCATCTCGGCGATGATTCCGCTCAGCCGCTCGAAAGCGCTGTCGACCGCCACTTCGGACGGCGCCTCGCGCAGCCGGCGGGCAAGCTCGTTCCTTGCCAACACCATGTCGGAAACGCCGCTCATCACCCGGTCGAGCAGCTCCACCGACAGGCGGATGGTACGCGGCGCATTGGCGCCGCCGCCCTTGGCTTCGGGAAGCGCGGCGGCCACCTGCGTTGCCGGTCCCTCGGCACCCGGGGCGAGCGCGTCGATCAGGCTGCTGTCGTCACCGGCGGGGAATTCCTCGCCGGCTTCGATGCAGGCGATCATCTCACCGATGCGGTCGATGATGGCGAGCACGGCGCTGACCAGCGCCGGGTCGGGCGTACGCCGCCCGGCGCGGACGTCGGCGAGCGCGTCCTCGGCGGCGTGGCTCAGCGCCTCGAGGCGAGGAAAGTCGAAGAAGCCGCAATTGCCTTTGACGGTGTGAACGAAGCGAAAGATGGAATCGAGCCGGCCGCGGTCGTCCGGCTGCGCTTCCCAGGCGACGATCTCGCCGCCCAGCGCTTCCAGCATTTCCCGGCACTCGGCCACGAAATCGGCAATCAGGTCGTCCATTGGTGGTTCTGGCCCCGCGCTCTCTGTCAGGGCGTCTTATGGGGCCAAGTTCTTAACGCGCCGTTATCCCTGTGCGGGAAGAGTCACGCCGATCAGCAGGACCTCGTCCGCCGGGTCGGAAAGGCGGATCTGCGAGCGGGCCTCGGCCGCCAGGCTGTGCGCCAGCCAGGCGCCGGCGGCGCGCGGTTCGACCGTGCCTTCCGAACTGCCTTTGATGATGGTCTCGCGCAGCGACGGGTCGAGCAGGATGCGCGGCCCTTCGGCGCGGATCACCAGCTCCAGCCCTGACTGCCCACGCTCGGCGCCGACGTCGAGCCGCCCGCCGCGCACCAGGGCGTCGCCGGCGATCAAGGCGAGATTAAGCAGCAGTTTCACCGCGCCCTTGGGCAATTCGTCGTCCTCGACCATCCAGCCCAGTTCGACGCGCTTGTCGGCGCCGAACAGGCCTTCGAGCGCCGCCTTGGCCTCGCGTGTGTCGATCCGGTCGCCAAAGCCGCCGGCCGCGCCAAACGCCAGGCGAAAGAACTTCAGCTTGTTGGCCGACGCCCGAGCGCTCTCGTTGAGCAACTCCAGGCAACGCTCGCGCATCTCCGGGTCCTGCTCGTCGGCCATCAGTTCGAGGCCGTTGTTGAGCGCCCCCACGGGGGAGAGCAAATCATGGCAGAGGCGCGAGCACAGCAAGCTGGCAAGGTCGATAGCGTTCATGGGGCGCCTGATGCGGCAGAGTTTAACCTCGCGCAAGTTCTTGAACCGGCGCCAAGCTGCCCCACATAATCGGCGATGGCCGGGGGGCACAGCATCTTGCGTATAGCGCTGGGCACCGGCCACGCCGGCTGGCGGCTCGACCGCGCCCTGGCCGATGCCCTGCCCACCCTGTCCCGCGAGCGCCTCAAGGCCCTGATCCGCGCCGGCGCGCTGGAATGCGGCGGCATGCTCGTCCGCGACCCGGCCACCAAGGTGCGCGGCGGCGAGGACTTCACTTTGACCGTCCCCGACCCGGAACCGGCCCACAACGCGCCGCAGGACATCCCGCTCGCCATTGTCTTCGAGGACGAGCACCTCCTTGTCCTCGACAAGCCCGCAGGCCTCGTCGTCCATCCTGCCGCCGGCAATCGCGAAGGCACGCTGGTCAACGCCTTGCTGCATCATTGCGCCGGCAAGCTGTCGGGCATTGGCGGCGTCGCCCGCCCCGGCATCGTCCACCGCATCGACAAGTTGACGTCCGGCCTGCTGGTCATCGCCAAGACCGACGTCGCCCATGAAGGCCTGTCGAGGCAGTTCGCGGCCCACAGCATCGACCGGCGATACCTCGCCATCGTCAATGGCGTGCCGAAGGCGGCCCAGGGGACAATCGACGCCCCGCTCGCCCGCTCGGCGCATGACCGCAAGAAGATCGCAATTGTTGAGACAAGTCGGGGAAAGCGCGCTGTAACGCACTGGAAACTCAATAAACCATTGCGCGACGCGGCGCTGGTCGAATGCCGCTTGGAAACCGGCCGCACCCACCAGGTGCGGGTCCACATGGCCTCGATCGGCCATCCGCTCCTCGGCGACCCGGTCTACGGACGCGGGAAAAGCGTTCACAGACAGTTGCTCAATCAATTGGACTTCCACCGCCAGGCCCTGCACGCTGCCGGTCTCGGCTTTACGCATCCCGTAACGAAGGCACGTTTGTCGTTCGACAGCGCCCTTCCGTCGGACATGCAGGAACTGTTCAGAGCACTTGGTGTATAGGATTTGTAACGCTAGGGGCCGCTAAAGACGGCTCCGGCCCAGGGAGACAAGGTTAGAGCATGGCACAAGGCAAAGGCGCGATCTCGATCCCCGCTTCGGGCGGGGAGGCCGGGCTCAACCGCTATCTCGCTGAAATCAAGAAATTCCCGATCCTCGCGCCGGAGGAAGAATATATGCTCGCAAAGCGCTGGCGCGAGCATGGCGACACCGAGGCGGCGGCGAAGCTGGTCAACTCCCACCTGCGCCTCGTGGCGAAAATCGCCATGGGCTATCGCGGCTATGGCCTTCCGGTCAGCGAGCTCATCTCCGAAGGCAATATCGGCCTGATGCAGGGCGTGAAGAAGTTCGAGCCCGACCGCGGCTTCCGCCTCGCCACCTACGCCATGTGGTGGATTCGCGCCTCGATCCAGGAATTCATCCTGCGCTCGTGGAGCCTGGTGAAGATGGGTACCACCGCCGCCCAGAAGAAATTGTTCTTCAACCTGCGGCGGATGAAGAACCAGATCGACGCCTTCGAAGAGGGCGACCTCAAGCCCGCTGACGTCGCGAAGATCGCCAAGGACCTTGGCGTCACCGAGGACGAGGTCATCTCGATGAACCGCCGCATGGGCCATGGCGGCGACACGTCGCTCAACGCCCCGCTGCGGAGCAGCGAGGACGGCGAAGGCCAGTGGCAGGACTTCCTCGTCTCCGACGAGCCGCTGCAGGACGAGGTCCTCGCCAATGAGGAGGAGCGCCAGGTCCGGCACGAACTGCTCGGACGGGCGATGGAAAGCCTCAACGAGCGCGAGCGCCACATCCTCACCGAGCGCCGGCTGATCGACGAGCCGAAGACGCTGGAGGACTTGAGCCAAGTCTACGGCGTCAGCCGCGAACGCATCCGCCAGATCGAGGTGCGCGCGTTCGAGAAGCTGCAGGCCGCCCTCATCCGGCTGGCCGGCGAGCAGCGGCTCTTGCCTGCCGCCTGAGCGGCTGAAAGCGAAAGTCGCCTGCTGCCGGCGGCGTGACCGCCCGGGCGACAAGACCCCCCTTGCCTTCGTCGGCAAAGAGTCCGACGCTGTTCAATTCGAGAGCGCTCTGAGCGCCCTTGCGCGACTCGGCGCCCGCAACACGGACGAAGGAGAGTCGCATGCCCAACGGAGCCCCCGCCAACGGCACTCGAGCCATCGCGCTGGTCGGACCGGCCGGCGCGGGAAAAACCAGTCTTGCCGAAGCGATGCTGTTCGCGTCTGGCACTACCGACCGCCAGGGCTCGGTCGCCAATGGCTCCAGCATCGCCGATTCCAGCCCTGAGGCACGGCAACGCGGCGGCTCGACCGAACTCAACCTCCTCAATTTCGACTATCTTGGCGAGCATTTCGCCATCCTCGACATTCCCGGCGCGACCGGCTTTGCCGCCGACGGGGCGCATGCCGTCGCCACCGCCGACCTCGCCATCGTCGTCGTCGACCCCGACCCGGCCCGGGCCGCGCTTGCGGCGCCGGCCCTGCGCCTGCTCGACGAGCTCGGCATCCCCCACCTCATCTTCGTCAACCGCATGGACCAGGCCCGCGGCCGAGTTCGCGACCTGATGACCGCGCTGCAGCCGATGAGCGTCTCCCCGCTCATCGCCCGCCAATTGCCCATCCGCGAAGGCGACAAGGTCACCGGGTTCATCGACCTGGCCCTAGAGCGGGCCTACCACTACCGGCCCGGCGCCCCATCCGAGCAGATTGCCCTGCCCGAGGAGCTTCAAGCGCGCGAGGCCGAGGCACGCACCCAGATGCTCGAGCAGCTCGCCGACCATGACGACACATTGCTCGAGCAATTGCTGATGGATCAGATCCCCGAATCCTCGACCATCTTCGCCGACCTTGCCCGCGAAACCGGCGAGAACCTTGGAGTGTCGGTCCTGTTCGGCTCGGCCGCCAGCTGCTTTGGCGTCCGCCGGCTGCTGAAGGCGCTCCGCCACGAAGCCCCCGGCCCGGAATCCACCGCCCGCCGCCTGTCGGTCAGCGACCCGTCGCTCTATGCCTTCAAGATCAGCCACGGCGGCTCCGTCGGCCGCCTTGCCCTTGCCCGCGTGCTCGGCGGCGAGATCGCCGAGGGTTCCGACCTCAAGGGCCGCGACGGCACCGTCCGCCTCGGAGCGCTCTTCTCCGTTCAGGGCGAGAAGACGACCAAGACCTCCAAGGCGGCCAACGGCGATGTCGTCGCCATCGGCAAGGCGGACGAATTGAAGGCCGGCCACTGGCTGTCGAAGGGGGCGCTGCCGCCACCGATCGAGGTCGAGCTGCCGGCCCGCAACGCCCGCCTCGCCGTCCAGCCAGCCGACCGCAAGGACGACGTCCGCCTCGCCAGCGCGCTCGCCAAGCTCGCCGAGGAGGATGTGGCGCTGACCATCGAGCATGACGAGGCCAGCCACGAGCTGCGGCTGCGCGGGGTCAACGACGAGCATCTGAACATGGTCATCGCCCGCCTGAAGCGTCGCTACGGCGTCGAGGTCACCGCCCAGCCCTGCTCGATCGGCTACCGCGAGAGTATCCGGCGGCCGGTCAAGCAGCATGGCCGCCACAAGAAGCAGTCGGGCGGCCACGGCCAGTTCGGCGACGTCGTCATCGAAATCCGCCCGCTGGGCCGCGGCGAAGGCTTCCAGTTCGAGGAGAAAATCCACGGCGGCGCCATCCCCCGCCAATACATCCCGGCGGTCGAGCAGGGCGTGAAGGACGCGCTGGCGAAGGGCCCGTTAGGCGGCTTCCCGGTGGTCGACGTCGCCTGCACGCTGGTCGACGGCAGCTACCACAGTGTCGATTCCTCGGAGCTCGCCTTCCGCACCGCTGGCCGCATCGCCATGAGCGAGGCGCTGGCGGCGGCGACCCCGCACCTGCTCGAGCCGGTGCAGAAGATCGTCGTCGTCACGCCGTCCAACTCGACCTCCCGGGTGAGCTCGACGGTGGCGTCGCGACGCGGCCAGATGCTCGGCCTGGGGCCGCGCGAAGGCTGGCCGGGCTGGGACCGCGTCGAGGCCCTCATCCCCGAGGCCGAGCTGGCAGGGCTGGAAGCCGAGTTGCGCTCGCTTAGCCAGGGCCTGGCGACCTACGAGGCCGAGTTCGACCATCTCGCCGAATTGAACGGCCACCTGGCCGACAAGGTCGTCCAGCAGCGGGAGGCGGAACCTGCGTAGGCGGGCACCCCCCGCCTGAAAGAAGGTTTCGCCGGCCTAGCCCGGCGCTTTGCGGCAGCGCCCGTCTCGCCTAGAGCGGGGCCGCATGAGGCATTGGCTGAAGGACGACAGCTTCCGGTCGCTCGTCAAGAACACGAGCTATCTGGCGCTGTCCAAGGGGGTGGCGGCGGTCGCCGGGGTGGCAACCCTGGCCTTCGCCGGCCGCGCGCTCGGGCTCGTCGAGTTCGGCCTGCTGGTGCTGGTCGCCAGCTTCGCCCAAGCGGCGAGCGGCCTCACCCGCTTCCAGTCGTGGCAGCTGATCATCCGCTACGGCGGCGCCGCCATTGCCGGCGGCGATACGGCAACGTTCAAGCGCTCGGTCGGCTTCGGCCTAGGCCTTGATCTGTCGAGCGGGCTGGTCGGGATGACCGCGGCGATGGCGTTGCTGCCGCTGATCGGGCCATGGGCCGGGATCCGCGGCGACCTGGTCGGCATTGCCATGGCCTATTGCCTGCTGGTCCCAGCAATGGGGGCGGCCGCGCCGATCGGCGTGCTCCGGGCGCTCGACCGTTTCGACCTCATCGGCTGGCAGGGGACGGTAACGCCCATTTGCCGCGCCATCCTTGCCGGCATCGGCTGGTGGCAGGGCTGGCCGCTACCGGCCTTCGTCGCCATCTGGTTCGTCACCGACCTTGGCGGCGACCTGTTCATGTGGTTCCTCGCCGGCCGCGAGTTGCAGCGCAAATCCCTGCTGACGGGCATCCGCCCGACGCTCAAAGCGAAGGGCCTGCCCGGCGCCTGGCCGTTCGCCATCCAGGTCAATGTCCACAGCTCGCTGATGAGTGCCTGGGGGCCGGTGGCGCGGGTGATCATCGGCGGCCTGCTCGGGCCGGCCAGCGCCGCCCTCTACCGGGTCGCCGCGAGCCTCGCCGACAGCGCCCAGAAGCCGGCCGACCTGCTCGCCAAGGCCTATTATCCCGAGGTCGTCCGGATGGACCTGAAGACCAAGCATCCATGGCGGCTGATGTTGCGCGGCACGGTCATGGCCAGCGCCTTCGGCATCGTCGCGGTGCTCATCGTGCTGCTGGCCGGCAAGTGGATCTTCGGCACCTTGTTCGGCTCCGAATTCGTCCCCGCCTATCCGGTCCTGCTGGTGCTGATCGGCATTCCTTTGCTGTGGATGCTCGGCTTCCCGCTGATGCCGATGCTCTACGCCCTCGATCGGCCCGACGCGCCGCTCAAGGCCCGCGCTGTCGGCACAGTGGTCTATCTGGCGATCGTCGCGCCATTATGCTGGCGGTTCGATGTCGCCGGGGCGGCAAGCGCGCTGCTGATCGGCAACCTTGTCATCGTCGCGCTGCTGATGGTGATGCTGCGCCTCCAGTACCGGCGGGTCCGGGGTCGATGACGAGCCCCCGCATCTGGGTCCTGCTCGGCCCGCGCACCGGCGACAACAACCAGGCCCTCGCCTTGGCGGAGGCCCTTGGCCTGCCATTCGAAACCCGCACTCTCCGCTACAATCCCCTGCAGGCGCTAAGCGTCCGCCTGCCGCCAACCGCGGCAACGCTCGACCGGGCCAGCCGGCGGCACCTGCGGCCGCCATGGCCGGACCTGGTGATCGCCATCGGCCGCCGCAGCGTCCCGGTCGCCCGCTGGATCGCCCGGCGGAACAGCGGCCGCACCCGGCTGGTGCGCATAGGCCACCCCAGGATTGACCCGCGCCTGTTCGACCTGGTCATCACCACGCGGCAATATCCGGTGCCGCCAGGCGACAATGTCCTGTTGCTGCCTTTGGCGATGAGCCGCTTTTCCAACCCACCGGAGCCGACGGCCGACGAAGCGGATTGGCTAGCGGAGCTGCCCTCGCCGCGCCGGCTGCTGGCGATCGGCGGCGCGACCAAATATTGGTCGCTGTCGGCCCCGCGGGTCGCGCAGGCGTCGCAAAGCCTGCAGGGGCGTGCCGGGTCGCTGGTGATCGCCACCAGCCGGCGCACCGATTCTGAGGTCACGGCGGCGGTCAAGGCAGCCCTGTCCCCTTCGACGCGGCTGGTCGAGGGCGCCTTCCCCCGGTTTCCGGTGCTGCTTTCCCAGGCCGACGAAATCTACGTCACCGGCGACAGCGTCTCGATGCTGTCGGAGGCGATTCTCACCGGCAAGCCGGTCGGGCTCGTGCCGATCGAACAGGATGAGAAAGGACGCCGCAAGCTGGGCGAGACACCCCAGGACGTGGGGCCCGACGCTCGCCGCCGGGACCTTCGGCGCTTCTGGGACTATCTCCAGCAGGAAAACCTGGTCGGCACCGTCGAACAGCCGCGCGCGGCCAAGATCGAGAATCCGGTCGAGACCGCCGCGCGGTCGGTGCGCGTCCTGCTAGGCGACCTCGGCTAGGCCATTCCAGCCGCGGTAGCGGTCGACCAGCTCTAGGCTGTCGTGGCGTACATGGTTGGCGGCCATTTCGGCCACCAGCTCCTGCTTGCTGACCTCGCCGCGGTCGACCAGGTCGGCAAGCAGCGAATAGACCAGCGCCTCCTGGTTGCGGTCGGGGTGCCGCTCGTAATTCCGGCGCTTCAGGCGTCGCAGGAAATCGAACGGTCCCCGCTCGCGCAGCGTGTAGTCGATCGGCAAGCCTGCCTTCCACGGCTGGGTGCGGCGCTTGGTCGTGTGCAGGATCTTGGTTTTCGGGGTCAGCCGGTCGAAGTCGTTCCACTCCGGCTCCAGGAAACCGATGGTCGCCGGGTCCTCGCGCTTCAGCTCGATCCAGTCGATATAATCGAAGCGATGGGCGAACAGGTCGTCCAGGTCCTGGTCGAAGTCCCAATGCTTGAGCTTCGCATTGTCGAGCAGCATCACCGATGTGGCGATATAATCGTTGCGGCGGTTATGGCCGGGCCGCGGCACCGCCATGATCGCCTTGCCGCCCGTGTCGCGGTCGAACAGCTCGGCGACATCGCCAACGCCGAAACAGTCGGGATCGGTGACCACTGCCCTGCCGCGGAATTTCATCAGGCTCGGCGGGGCAAAGCGCAGCGGCGTGAAGCTCTGCAGGTCGTCCGGGTCCCATTGGCGGATATGGCCGGCGCGCAGGATCGACTGGCCTTCCCGCATCAGCCGCGGATATTTTGCCGCGTCCATGATCTCGACATCGAAGCTGTCCGGCCGGCTAGACGCCTTCTTGTAGCTCAAGGCGCTGATCTTGGCGCCCAGCATCTGCCGGGCATTGGCCTGGATGAAAACCGTATTGCGGGTCACAGGCTGGCCTCCTCGAACCCCGCCTCCTTCACCGTCCGGTCGATCCGGACCAAGGTGGTGAGCAGGCTTTCCATGCGGTCTAGCGGCCAGGCATTGGGACCGTCACTAAGGGCATTTGCGGGGTCCGGGTGGGTTTCCATGAACAGGCCGCTGATACCCGCGGCGACCGCGGCTCGGGCGAGGACCGGCACATGTTCCCGCTGGCCCCCGGAGCTGGTCCCCTGCCCGCCCGGCAGCTGCACGCTATGGGTGGCGTCGAAGACGACCGGGCAGCCGGTCTCGCGCATGATGGCCAGGCCGCGCATGTCGGACACGAGGTTGTTGTAGCCGAACGAGGCGCCGCGCTCGCAGACCATGATGACGTCTTCGTTGATGCCCGCCGACTGGGCGGCGTTGCGGGCCTTGTCGACGACGTTCTTCATGTCGTGCGGCGCCATGAACTGCGCTTTCTTGATGTTGACCGGCTTGCCGCTCGCGGCGACCGCATGGATGAAGTCGGTCTGGCGGGCGAGGAATGCCGGGGTCTGCAGGACGTCGACTACCTCGGCGACCGGCTTGATCTGCGATATGTCGTGGACGTCGGTCAGTACCGGCACGCCGATTTCGGAGCGCACCTTGGCGAGGATCTTCAGGCCCTCGTCCATGCCGGGCCCGCGAAAGCTCTTGTCCGACGAGCGGTTGGCCTTGTCGAAGCTCGACTTGAAGAAGAACAGGATACCCAGCCTGTCGGCAATGCCCCTCAGCCGCTCCGCGGTACGCAGCTGCAGCTCCTCGCTTTCGATGACGCAGGGCCCTGCGATGAGAAAGATGGGCTGGTCCAGCCCGACGGTGCGGCCGTGAATTTGCATGAATGTGCCTTTAGCGGAGCGAGTCGACGACGGCCACCGGTGACCAGTCTCCAAGGCCATATTGTGACGCGAAGCCGGCGGGAAAAGGCTCGCCGGCATGAATTCCACCCTGGACGAAGACCGCGTCGAAGCCCTGTTTGGCCGCGCCCAGCATGTCGGTGACCAGCGCGTCGCCGACCGCCAGCACCGCCTCGTGCGGCGGGCTGCCGGCCAGGCTCATCGCGTAATCGTAGATGGTATGGAACGGCTTGCCGTACCATTCGACGCGCCCGCCAAGGCCTTCGTACAGGTCGGCCAGCGCACCGGCGCAGGGTTCCGGCACGCCGCCGCGCACGACGACGCGGTCGGGGTTGAAGCAATGGAACAGCACGTCGCGCGTCGCCAGCGCTTCCAGTTGCTCCTGATAGTCGACAACGGTGCGGCGGTGCTCGTCGAGGCCGGTGACCGCCATGTCGGTAAAACCCTCGTCGACGAATTTCAGGCCATGTTCCTCGAGGATGGCGCGGTCCTGGGCCGTGCCGAGGAAGCCGGTCGGGTGCGCGCGGCCCTTGATCTCGGCAATGCCGGCCTCGCCGCTGGTGGCGATTCCGTCCCAACAGTCGCGCGGCAGGCCGATACGGCCCAGTTGCGCCTCGACCGCCTCGGCGGTGCGCGGGGCGTTGGTGATGAGGATGACCTTGCGCCCCTGCCCCCGCCATTCCCGCAGCCGCTCGGCGGCATGCGGGTAAAGGTGAACGCCGTCATGCACGACGCCCCAGATGTCGCACAGGATCACGGAATATTTGGGGTCGAGGGAATCCCAAAAACTCATTCGAGGCCGGCCGCGGCTAACGCCTCTTCGATCGGCGCGACGTCCTCCGGGTTGTTGAGCTCGCGCAGGGTGAAAGGCGGCGTCTCGACTTCGACGACGTCAACGGGAATTCCCGCCGCCAGGAAGCGCAATTGCTCGAGCCCCTCCAACTCCTCCAGTTCGCTGACCGGGGTCGCGACATAGCTGTCGAGCGCTTGGCGGCGATAGGCGTAGATTCCGATGTGCAGCCGCACCGGCGACAGTTCTCGGTTCAGTGCCCGTTCGGGCAGATAGGGGATCAGCTTTTTTGAGAAATAGAGGGCGCGGCCATCATTGTCGGTGACGACGCTAGTGCCTCCGACCCTTCCCTGCGCCTCCTCGGCCTGCAGCGCGCGGACTTCGGACACTCGCTGGCGCATGGCGGGAGTCACCACCAGCGCGTTGGGGTTGGCGGCCATATGGTCGATGAGCGCGGTGACGAAGCCCGGCGGGGTCAGCAGCGCATCGCCCTGCAGGTTGATGACAAGGTCGATGGCGCCAAGCTGCGCCTTGGCCTCGGCGCAGCGCTCGGTGCCGTTGCGGCAGGCGTCCGAAGTCATGATCACCGAGGCGCCGAAGCCTTCGGCGGCGGCACGGATGCGATCGTCATCGGTGACGACATGGACGGCCGCCACGCCGGGCACCCGCATGGCCGCTTCGTGGCTGCGCTGGATCAGGGTCTTTGGCGCGCCGCCCGAACCTTTCAATTCCACCAGCGGCTTGCCCGGATAGCGCGACGAGGCAAAGCGGGCCGGGATCAGGATTGCAGTCTTCATCGCGCCACGGGGCAATCGTGGATGTGCAGCACGCCGACCGGCTTGCGGCCGTCAACGACGAACAAGGTCGTGATGCGGTGCTCGTCGAACAGGGTCAGCGCCTCGTCGACCAACGAATCCGGGCCGATGGTCTTGGGATTGGCGGTCATGAAGACCGACGCCGGGTTGTCGAGCCCCTGCTCGATGTGGCGCCGCAGGTCGCCGTCGGTGATGACCCCGACCAGCTGCCCGTCGTCGTCGGTGACCCCGACTACGCCCAGCCGCTTGGCGCTCATTTCCAACACCGTGTCGTGCATGTTGGTGTCCTGGCTGACGAGCGGCAGCTGCTCGCCGCCATGCATCAGCCGCTTCACCGGCTTCAGCCGTGCGCCGAGCGAGCCGCCCGGGTGGAGTCGGCCGAAATCGGTGCGCGTGAAGCCCTTCTCCCGCATCACCGTCATCGCCAGCGCGTCGCCCAGCGCCAGGGTCATGGTCGTCGAGGTGGTCGGAGCGACGGCTTCCGGTCCGACTTCCGGCCAGTGCGGCAGGATGAGCGGCGCGGCCGCGGCTTCGCCAAGCATCGAGCGCGGGTTGCCGGTGATGGCGATGACCGGGATGCCGACCGCGGCGAAATGGTCGATCACCGGCTCCAGCTCGGCCGTCGCGCCACTCTGCGAGATGAGCAAGGCGACGTCGCCGGATGCGGCGATACCGAGGTCGCCGTGGATCGCTTCGGCCAGGTGCAGGAAGGTGGCGGTGGTGCCGGTCGAAGCGAAAGTGGCGGCGATCTTGCGGCCGATATGGCCCGACTTGCCGAGCCCGGAGACGATCAGCTTGCCCTTGGCCTCGAGGATCAGGCGGCACGCATTCTCGAATTCCTCGCCCAGCGAGTCCGCCAGCGCGTCGAGCGCCCGCGCCTCGTCGTGGACGAGCTCCTTGCCAAAGTCCCTCATGCTGCGACCGCCGCCTCGCCTTCCGGCTCATGGGCGGAGATCACCTGCGCCGCGACCAGGTCGCCGATGACGTTCAGCGTCGTCCGGCACATGTCGAGGAAGCGGTCGACGCCAAGCACCAAAGCGATCGCCTGCGGGTCGATGCCGACCATCGCCAGGATCAGCGCCACCACTGGCAGCGAGCCGGCGGGCACGCCGGCGGTGCCGATGCCGCCGAGGATGCAGACCAGCATGACCATCAGCTGCTGGCCAAGGCTCAAATCGATGCCGAAGAACTGGGCAAGGAACAGCACGGTGACGCCCTCGAACATGGCGGTGCCGTTTTGGTTGGCGGTGGCGCCGACGGTGAGGACGAATCGCGATACCTTGGTCGGCAGCTTGAGCTTAGTCTCAGCGACCCGCAACGAGGTCGGGAGGGTGGCGTTCGACGAGGCGGTCGAAAAGGCCATCAGGCTGGCTTCCTGCGTCTGCCGGAAGAAGGCGAGCGGGCTCTTCTTGCCCAATGTCGCCAGCAGCGCCGGGAAGACGACGAACATCTGGATGGCCAGCGCCAGGAGGACGACGCCGACATAGGCGGACAGGCGGATCAGCAGGTCCCAGCCGAACAAGGCAGCGAGGTTGAACATGAAGCAGGCGACGGCGATCGGCGCCAGCTTGATGACGAGCATGATCAACCGCATCGTCACGTCGAACAGGCCCTCGAAGCCGCGCTGCAGCGCCCGGCTGTTGGGCGTGTCGGTCAGCAGAAGGCCGATGCCGAAGAACAGGGCGAAGAACATCACCGACAGGATGGCGCTATTCGACCCCATCGCCTCGACGAGGTTATTGGGAACGATGCTGATGAAGGCGTCGATTCCGGACGGCTGTTCGGCCCCCGACTGGACAATTTCGCCTGCCCTGCCCGCCGATTGCTCGAGCATTTCAGCGGCGGCGGCGCGGTCGACGCCGGCCCCGGGTTTCAAGAGGTTGACCGTCACCAGGCTGACCGCGACCGCGATCGACGAGACGATAACGGTGTAAGCGAGGGTCCGAAGGCCAATGCGCTTTAAGGACCGCACCTCCTTCATCTCGGAAATGCCGACGACTAGCGCCGAGAACAGCAAGGGGATGACGAGCATGAACAGCAGGCGCAGGAAAATCTGGCCGATCGGCTGGGTGATGTAGGTGGTGACGAACTCGACCCAGGCCGCGTCCTTTTGGGTGGCGTAAGCGATCAGACCGGCGGTCAGGCCAACGAGAAATCCCGCCAGCATCTGCCATTGCAGGCTGAAGCCCTTTTTCACTTGCTCGGCCATCTTGGTCACTCTCCCTGTCGCCCCGCTGGCATCGCGGGGGCGGTGGTCGAATGTCAAGCCGTGCGGGTCAGACCGGCTGGTCGAGCGAAGGCGGCGGCTGGCTGAAATATTTCGGCCCGGCGGCGGTCATGTAGAAGCAATCCTCCAGACGGATCCCGAACTTGCCGGGGATGTAGATGCCCGGCTCGTTGGAAAAGCACATGCCCGCCGCCAGCGGCGTCATTTCGCCGTGGACCAGGTTGACCGGCTCATGGCCTTCCATGCCGATGCCATGGCCGGTACGGTGTGATGTGCCGGGCAGCTTGTACCCCGGCCCATAGCCCCAGCTGGTGTAGGCGGCCCGCACCGCATCGTCGACGCTGCCGGCCGGAGCACCGACCCGGGCCGCGGCGAAGGCGATGTCCTGGCCCTTGCGCATCTGGTTCCAGACCTTGCGCTGCTCAGCCGTCGGCGCGGCGCCGAAGACGAAGCTGCGCGAAATGTCGGACTTGTAGCCATGGACGTCGCAGCCGCAGTCGAACAGGACGTTGGCGCCCTTGAACACGCGCATCGGCGTGCGGGTACCGTGCGGGTAAGCCGTGCCTTCGCCAATCAGCACCAGCCCGCCATCGTAGGAGCCGCCGAGCGCCCGGGTGGCCGCGCCGATGATCGCGTCGATCTCGGCCGGGCCCATCCCGTCGCGCACCCGCGGCCAGGCATGGCGGAACGCGCTAATAGTGACGTCCGACGCCGCCTGCATCAGGGCCAGCTCCGTCGGCGTCTTGATCATCCTTTGGGCGCGCACGACCGGGTTGGCGCTGACGATCGCCGCGGCGGGCAGTTGCGCCTTCAGCCGGTCGGCGAGGAAGAAGCGGTTAGTTTCCTCGAACGCGACCGGCAGCCGCGCGACGTTGCGCTCCTTGAGGAAGTCGGCGACCAGCTTGAGCGGCTCTTCGTCCTCCTGCCAGGTGCGGATTTCCGCCGGAACGGCGAGCATCTCCTTGATGCTCGGGCCTTCGAAAAATGGGGTGACGATGATCGGGTCGCCTTCGGCCGGGATGACGACGCCGGTCAACCGCTCGCTCCGCCACCACTGGATGCCGGTGTAGTAATCGAGGCTCGGCCCGGCCTCGACCAGCACCGCGCCGATCCCATGGCGGCGCATCAGCTCGCGCGCGCTGCGCAGCCGCGCAGCCCGCTCGGCCGGAGCGATCGGCGGCGGCAAGGCCATGGGCTTGAGCTCCCCTGCCTCCCCCGCGGCCGCCCAGGCCGCCGATCCACGCGGCAAAAAGGCCAATGCGGCGGTCGCCGCGCCTGCGCCGATCAGGTTTCTCCGATTCAGGATCATGGCCGCCCTCCCTAGCCCTGCCGATGTTGCACAGGCTTTTGGAATCCGCCAGCAGCGAGCGATGTTCGATCCCGCCACCCACAAGGGCAAGCGCGGCCTGCCCGGCACCAGGGAAACGGTGGCGTTGCTGGCCGGGCTAATGGCCATGAACGCCTTTGCGATCGACGCCATGATCCCGGCCCTGCCGGCGATCGGCGCCGAGCTCGGCGTCGCGGAGGAAAACCGGCGGCAACTGGTGGTCATCGCCTACATGTTCGGCTTCGGCTCGACCCAGCTCATCTGGGGACCGCTGGCCGACCGCTTCGGCCGCAAGCCGGTGCTGGCGGCGGGCATCGCGCTTTATGCCGTCTTCGCCCTCCTCTGCGGCATTGCCGGCAGCTTCGCACTGCTGATCGCCAGCCGCGTCGCCATGGGCGCGTCGGCAGCAGTGACCCGCGTGCTGGTCGTGGCCATGGCCCGCGACCTGTTCGAGGGCGAGGAAATGGCGCGGGTGATGAGCCTGGTATTCATGGTCTTCATGGTCGTGCCGGTCGTCGCACCGAGCGTCGGCCAGCTGATCATGCATGTGGCGCCGTGGCGCTGGATATTCCTGGTGCTGGCGGCCTACGGCCTTACAATGCTGCTGTGGAGCTGGCTGCGCCTGCCGGAAACCCTGCATTCCGAATATCGCCGCTCGCTCGCCTGGCGGTCGATCCTCGACGCGGCGCGACTGGTCGTCACCGACCGGTTGTCGCTGGGCTATACGCTGGCGCTGACGGCAGTTTTCGGCTCGCTTACCGGTTATATCGCCTCCATCCAGCAAATCGTCTTCGATGCCTTCGATGCACCGGAGGCCATCGGCCTGGTCTTCGCCGCGGTGGCGGCGCCGATGGCGCTAGCCAGCTGGGGCAATTCGCGCATCGTCCAGCGTTTCGGCCTGCGCCGGGTCGGCCATTGGGGGCTGATCGGCTTTGCTGGGGTCAGCACCGCCCATGCCTTAGTCGCGCTGGCTGGCGGGGAAAGCCTGTGGCTGTTCGTACTGCTCCAGGGCCTAACGATGGTCGCCTTCGCCTTCACCACCTCCAACCTCAACGCGGTGGCGATGCAGAACATGGCGCCGATCGCCGGCACGGCCTCGTCGGTCCAGGGTGTCATCGCCACCATAGGCGGCGCGACCATCGGGCTCGCCATCGGTCAGGCGTTCGACGGCACCCCGGTCCCGTTCCTGGCCGCGGTCGCCGCCTGCGGCCTGGTCGCACTGGCCCTGGCCCTGGTGACGGAGCGCGGCCGGCTGATGCGGGACCCGCGCCAGCCGGCCGTGAAACCGGTGGAATTGATACCGTTCACGGACTAGCGCCCGCGCTGGCTCCTATTCGGCTGCCACGCCCTCGTCTTCGGGACCGACCATCAGCACTTCGCCGACCTCGGCGGTGCGTCCGCGAATGGCATCCTCGATGCGCTGCGCCACCTCGGGGTTTTCCTTGAGATAGGTCTTGGCGTTCTCGCGGCCCTGGCCGATGCGCACGGAATCATAGCTGAACCAGGCGCCCGACTTCTCGACCAGCCCGGCCTTGACGCCGAGGTCGAGGATCTCGCCCACCTTGCTGACGCCCTCGCCGTACATGATGTCGAACTCGACCTGCTTGAACGGCGGCGCCACCTTGTTCTTGACCACCTTCACCCGGGTGGTGTTGCCGACGATGTCGTCGCGGTCCTTGATCTGGCCGGTGCGGCGGATGTCGAGGCGCACGCTGGCGTAGAATTTGAGCGCATTGCCGCCAGTCGTCGTTTCCGGATTGCCGTACATGACGCCGATCTTCATCCGCACCTGGTTGATGAAGATGACCGTGCAGCGCGAGCGGCTGATCGAGCCGGTCAGCTTGCGCAGCGCCTGGCTCATCAGCCGCGCCTGCAGGCCGACATGGCTGTCGCCCATCTCGCCCTCGATCTCGGCCCGCGGGACCAAAGCCGCGACCGAATCGACGACCAGCACGTCGATGGCGTTGGAGCGCACCAGCGTGTCGACGATCTCGAGCGCCTGCTCGCCGGTGTCGGGCTGGGACACGATCAGCTCGTCGATGTCGACGCCCAGCTTCTTGGCATAGCCGGGATCAAGCGCATGCTCGGCATCGACGAAGGCGGCGGTGCCGCCGGCCTTCTGCGCCTCGGCGATGGCATGGAGCGCCAGCGTCGTCTTGCCCGAGCTCTCAGGCCCATAGATCTCAACCACCCGGCCGCGCGGCAGGCCACCGACGCCAAGGGCGATGTCGAGGCCGAGGCTGCCGGTCGAAATGGTGTCGATTTCGATCTGCTCGCGGCTGCCCAGCTTCATCGCCGAGCCCTTGCCGAACGCCCGATCGATCTGGGCCAGCGCCGCCTCGAGCGCCTTCTGCCTGTCCATGTTCCCTGATTCTCCGCCGAGCGAAACGACTTTCAGCTGCGCTGCCATGACCCCTGTCTCCTCGTCAATCCGATACTGGATTTATTATTCGTATCCGATTTGTTCGAGGAGAACAAGAGGAGAACATTTATTGCGCGAACAATTACTTCTCGTGCCGGTAATCGGGCGCCACGTCAGCGCTGCGCCAATAGTCTTCCAGGCCGATCTCCCGAACCAGCGTGGAAAATCGCGGGTCGAGCCGAAGCTTGCTCGCCGCCGGCTCGAACAGGCTGACGGTGGTCCGTTCCTCGTCCCCCGCCACCGGCGCCAGCGCGGCCCGGGACCCGCGCCCGAAATAATAGCCGTCAAGGATGGCAAAGGCCGAATCCAGGTCGCCGAGCGCCGCGCAGCGCTGCGCGACCAGCAAGGCCATCGAGATCTTGTGATTGAGATACGCCACATAGGTGGCTCGCCCGTCGTCGAGCAGCCCGAGATTGGCTGAGATCGCCGCCTTGCTGTCCGCCGCGCCGGCCATAGCCCGGGCGGTCAGCAGCGCCGCGTTCAACTGGTCTTCGGGGTAATGGAGCGGCAGCGCCGAGCGGTTGCCGAGCAGGTCGACCGCTTCCGCTGCGCGGCCGCTGTGGGTTAGGAATTCGATCCGGAGATTCCAGATCGCGTGATGGATCGGCCAGCGTTCGGCGGCCTGGGTCAGCAAGGTTTCCGCCTGCTGGATATTGCCGGCGCCCCACAAGGCCTGAATGATGCCACGGTCGCTGAGGGGGATTAGGAAGCGCCGCCGGTTGATCCGTGCCAGCGCCTTGACCGCGTCGCGCCAGCGTCCCGTCGCGGCCAAGGCGTCACCGTGCAAATGGTGGGGCAAGGGAATTTCGGCATGGCGCCGGGCAAGATCGCGGCCGCGCTCTTCAACCCGGCGCCAGTGGCGATAGGGCGGCGTGAGCAGCAGCAGCGAGCATTGGGCGAACACCTCTTCGGGATCGATGGCGAGCGCATTGGCGGCGGCCGAGCGGCAGCGGGTATCCTCACCGGCGCGCGCCGCATGCGGCCCCTGGAACTTGCGCAGGGCATAGTTGAAGGCCAGCATCCCCCAGGCAGTGGCGAAATCCGGGGCCAGGCGAGTGGCTTCGAGGAGATAGGCCGTGGCCTGAGTCAGTTCTTCCGGCCTACCGTCGGACATAATGGTCTGCGACTTCTGGAGGAGGATCTGGACCTCTGGCGGCGCCGCTGGTGCATCGGGCTGGCGCCACAGCCAGGCTCCGATCCCGACCACGGCCGCCGCCCCTATTCCAGAAGCTATCACCTTGCGACGGCCGATGCCCGCTGCGCGCTCCGCTTCGGGCCGGGTCGGGACCGGTGGCGCCTCCCGGCCGACCAGCTCGCCGGTCGCCGCAAGCAACTGCCGCCAGCAAGGCGCCCGCAAATCCCCGTTCCAACCCTGGAAATCAAGGCACTGGATCTGGTCGAATGGCATTGGCAGGGCCGATCCGTCGCTGCGCAGCTGGACTAGCTTGCTCTTTTCGCGCGCCCGGTTCGCTTCCGAGCGAACCCATTGCGACTGGGCAGCTTCCCGCGACCAGATAACCAGGACGGCGCCGGCCTCGTCGAGCTGTTCCTGGATGACATCCGCATAAGCGCGATTCGCCGGCAGCGCTTCGTCGAACCAGACCGAAAAGCCTTCAGTTTCCAGGGCCGAGGCAATCGAACGGGTGAGTTTCGCCGTTGGCCGGGCATAGGAGATGAAGATGTCGGCCATGCGCATATACCCCTGGACCGTCGGCATTATTGGCCGCCGGCCCGCGGGCCGCAAGCGCCACCCTATTCGAGCAGGATCGCCGCGGCCTCGCGCATCGCCGCCTGGAAGTCGCTGCGGAAATAGATGTCGTTGTGGCCGGCGCCGGCAATCGTCCGGTCGAAGGCCAAATTCGCCACCTGCCGCCGCAATCCGTCCGTGCGCGCCGGCCGAATGAGGTCGTCGCGCTCGCCGGAAAGTATGGCGACCGGCACGGCATTCCCCTTGAGCAGCGCCCCCGCGTCGATCTCATGCTCGAAGAACGGGCCGATCGGCAGCCAAGGATAAAGCTCGGCCGCTGCCGCCTTGAGCGAATCGAATGGCGTGACAAGAATCAGGCCGTCGAGCTTGCGCCTGGCCGCCAGGCCGGCGGCAACGCCGCTGCCGATGCTGAAGCCGGCGGCGATGACCCGCCCGGGCTTGATCCGCTGGACCGCGAAATCGTGGACCAGGGGCGCGTCCGCCAGCAGCGCCTCGGCCGACGGCTTGCCCTGCGACGGCCGGTATCCACGGTAATGGAAGGCGATAACGTCCGCCTGCGGGTAGAGCTGGTGGAGGTAGGCCGCCACGTCCGAACCGTTCCAGGCATTGCCGCCAAAGCCGAGGACCAGCGTGCGGTCGCCGACCTTGCCGGTGGCCGGGATGTGCGCGCCGTGGAGCACGGTGCCTTCGGCCGACTGGGTGATGACGAGTTCGGCCGAGCGCGGCAGCGGGCCGGGCGGCCCAACCATGTTGGTCGGGAACAGCATTTGGGTCTGGAACGAGGCGATCACGATCAGCGCGGCAAGGAGGGTGATGGCGAGTGCGGCGGCAAGCGAGAAGAGCCTTCCGGCCAGGGCCCCACTACCCTGCCAGCGCCGCTTCCAGCGCCGGGGTGACGCGGTCGATGGTGTAGGGCTTGTCGATCATCGGCACGCCCGCGAATTCGGCCGGCGGCGGGTCGACATGGCCGCCGCTGGCGAGAATGAACGGAATGCCGCGATCGCGCAGCTCGGCGGCGACCGGCCAGACGCTCTCGCCCTTCAGATTGACGTCGAGGATGGCAAGGTCGAAATTGCCTTCCTGCACGGCCTGCAGGGCATCGCCGACGCTATCGCAGGTGGCCCGGACATCATGGCCGAGCGACTGGAGGAAATCCTCCAGCATCATCGCGATTAAGGGTTCGTCCTCGACGATCAGGATGGTTCTGGGCCCGCTCACTTCCTGACGCATAGTTTTGCGCCGCCCTGCTGGAAAGTCCCTATTTTCCGGTTTCGGCGGCAAGGGCGTCGCGCACCGCCTCGGCCAGCTCCTGGACCGAGAAGGGCTTGGGCAGGAAGGCGACATGGTCGATGTCGATCGATTTCCTGAGCTGTTCCTCGGCATAGCCGGACATGAACAGGATCGGCAGCTGCGGATAATCCTTGCGCGCCTCGCGGACCATCGTCGGCCCGTCCATTAGCGGCATGACCACGTCGCTGATCAGCAGGTCGACCGCTTCGCCACGCTTGAGGATCTCCAGCGCGTCCTCGCCATTGTTGGCGGTCAGCACCTTGTAGCCGTGGCGCGTCAGCGCGCGCTCGGCGACGGTGCGGACCATCGGCTCGTCCTCGACGAGGAGGACGGTACCAGTGCCCCACAGCTCGCTTTCCTGCGGCTTGGCAGTGCGGGACTTGCGCTCCTTCGCCTCGACCTCGTGCGCGGGCAAATAGATGGTGAAGCGGGTTCCCTCGCCAACCTTCGAATCGGCGAAGATGTAGCCGCCGGACTGCTTGACGATGCCGTAGACCGTCGACAGGCCAAGGCCGGTGCCCTTGCCGACTTCCTTGGTGGTGAAGAAGGGCTCGAACACCTTGCCCAGTACATTGGCGGGGATGCCGGTCCCGGTGTCGGCGATCGACAGGGCCGCATAGTCGGCGATCGGCAGGATGTCGGAGCCGAGTTCGGCCACCTGGTTCGCCTTGACCGAATATGTCTGGATGGTCAGCGTGCCGCCGCCCTTGCCGGCCATGGCGTCACGGGCGTTGACGGACAGGTTGACGATCACCTGCTCCAGCTGGCCCGGATCGGCGCGAACCGGGAACAGGTCGCGGCCATGCTTGACGACCAGCTGCACGGTCTCGCCAAGCAGGCGCTTGAGCAGGTGCGACACCTCGCTGACCACGTCCGGCAACTGCAGCACCTGCGGCCGCAGCGTCTGTTGCCGGGAGAAGGCGAGCAGCTGGCGCGTAAGGCCCGCAGCGCGGTTCGAGTTCGACTTGATCTGCTGGATGTCGTCATAGTCGCTGTCGCCCGGCGCATGGCGCATCAGCATCAGGTCGCAATGGCCGATGATGGCGGTCAGGATGTTGTTGAAATCGTGGGCAACGCCCCCGGCCAGTTGACCGACCGCCTGCATTTTGGTCGCCTGCGCGACCTGGCGCTTCAGCTTGGCTTCCTCGCTATTGTCCTTGAGCAGCAGCAGCACCGCCGCTTCTCCCAGCCCGCGCAGGCCGGCGACGGTCAGCGCCACCGGCTCGGCCGGCTGGGCGTTGAGGCGGATGGGCAGGTCGCCCGACATCGCCGGGCCGCGGGCATTACGGCGCACCGCATCGGCGACGGCGCCCTTGTCCTCCTTGACGACCAGGTCGCCCGGATAAACCGGCGGGTTGGTTTCCTTGATTCCGCCGGCGACCTTGAAGGCCTTGTTCATGGTCAGGAAACGGCCGTCGCGGTCGACCAGCGCCAGGCCAAGCGGCAACAGGTCGAGCAGCGCCAGCATGTTGCTCGAATCGGGCTGGCTCTGCTCGATCGTGTCGACCAGCAGCATCAGGCCGGCGCCCTCGCCCTTGTCGCCATCGACCGGCACATGCACCAGCCGCATCGGCGGTGCCGCTTCGCCCTCGCCGAGCAGGCGCAGCGCATTGTCGCGCATTTCCGCAATTTCGCCGAAATGGCGACCGACGACTGCAGCCCGGTCGCCGCCCAGCCGCTCAACGAAGGCGGCATTGGCGGCCAGGATCCGTCCCTGGTCGTCAACCGCGGCAGCGAGCACGCCGCTCAGCGAGAACAGCTCGCCCTCGATCCCCGACACCCGCTTGACGAGCGTCGCCAGCATGTCCGGCTGCCCGCGTGCGATCCGCCACAGCAGCAGGTCGGACGCGGAGCCGACCCGCTCGGCCGAAACCGGCAGCCTGCCCCCCTTCAGCGGCACGTCCGCCGCCGCGCGGCCCTCGCACCACGCCTGGGCGCCCAGCGCCTGCAGCAGATCCTTGGCCTTGCCGGAACCGGGCAGGTCCTTTGGCAGGGCATCCCCGTACCGCGAGCGGTAGGCGGCGTTGGTGCCAAGCACGCGTCCCTCGCCGTCGGTCAGCGCCGCCGGGTCGCGCGTCAGGTTAAGGGCAGCCGACGCCAGTGCGAAGTCTGGCACCGGAACGCTGGTCACCGCCGCTTGCGCGGTCCCGTTGCGCTTTTCCAGGACGAAAGCGGCAACCAGCATTGCCACCACGCCGGCAAGGAAAAGGCCGGCGAACAACGGCTCGCCGACCGAGGCGAACAGCAAGGCCCCGCTGGCCGCGGCCGCGGCAACCAGCGCCGGCACGAGCCAGCGCATGCCGCCGGGCGGCTCGGCTTCAAGAAGGGCCAATTGCTGGTCGAGCACGCCGCATCAGATACGCACCCGCGCCTCCGGCGCAAGGTAAACGTCGGCCAGGCCCTTGCCTCAGTCCGTCTTGCCGCCGCCCGCCACTCCAGTCCTGCGGTGCAGGCGGTCGCGCCATTTCGACCCGATCCACAGGCGCCAGGCGACGAACGCCACGCAATAACCGACCAGCGCGAAGGCCAGACCAATGAGCGTCAGCCCGCCAGCCAGCGCCGGCGCCGCGTCCGACAGCAGCCAGGCGAGCCAGTCGCGCATTGGGGCGCGGGCCGCCGAAAGCTTCTCGAAGGCGGCAAGGTCGGCGTGGAAACCCAGCCCGTTGCCGACTTCGATGGCGGCAATGATGAAGAAGGGCGTCGTCGCCGGGTTAGAGATGAAGGTCATGGCCGCCGCGATCGGGATGTTGGCGCGAAACGGCACCGCCATCAGCGCCGCGCCGACGATCTGCAGGCCCGGGATCATCAGGACGATGCCGACGAACAGGCCGACCGCGACCCCGGCCGGAACCGATCGCCGCGAAAGCCGCCACAGCTCGGACGCCCAGATACGCTTGCCCAGCGGTTTCAGGAGCCTGCTGCGCTGCAGTTCTTCCCGGGTCGGGGCATGGCGCCGGTACTGCCGGCGGAAAAAGCGCAAGAGGTTAGCCACGCGCCCGCATGATCCTGCCCTGCTCGCGCTTCCAGTCGCGTTCCTTGATGGTGTCGCGCTTGTCGTGCGCCTTCTTGCCGCGGGCGATGGCCAGCTCGATCTTCGCCCGCCCGGCCGAGTTGAAATAGATCGACAGCGGCACCAGCGTCAGCCCCTGGCGGGTGATCGCCCCGTGCAGCCTGGCGATCTCGCGGGCCTTGAGCAGCAGCTTGCGGCGGCGCCGCGGCTCATGGTTCATGCGGTTGCCGTGGCTGTATTCGGGGATGTGGCTGTTGATCAGGAAGACCTGTTCATCCTCGACCAGCGCATAGCTTTCGGCGATCGACCCCTCGCCGCCGCGCAGCGCCTTCACCTCGGTCCCCTGAAGCTCGATTCCGGCCTCCAGCCGCTCCTCGACGAAATAGTCGAAGCGCGCCCGCCGGTTTTCGGCGACGACCTTGGCCTTGTCGAAAGGGGATGGGAGAGGACGGGACATTGGGACGCGCTTAGCGGTGGTACCGGGTGAACGAAAGGGCGCTAGGCGAGGCCCGCATGGGCGAGCGCCGCGTCGACGGCCCGCCTTGACGCTTCGGACGGCTCGGTCATCGGCGCGCGCAGCTCGGCGGGGAAGCCGGGCCGGACCCGCGACAGCGCATATTTGACCGGGCCGGGCGAAGCGTCGCTGAACAAAGCGGCATGCAACGGGAAAAGCCGGTCCTGATATTCCAGCGCCTCGTCCCAGCGGCCTTCGCGCATGGCTTCCTGGAACTGCGCGCACAGCCTCGGCGCGACATTGGCGCTGACCGAGATGCAGCCTTTCCCGCCCATGGCGTTGAAACCCAGCGCCATGTCGTCGTTGCCGCTTAGCTGGACGAATTCCTTGCCGCAGGCCTCGCGCTGGGCCGACACCCGCGCCAGATTGCCGGTGGCGTCCTTGACCCCGACGACATTGGGCAGGCGCGCCAGCCGCGCCATGGTTTCCACGGCAATGTCGGTGATCGTCCGCGACGGCACGTTGTAGAGGATGATCGGGATATCGAGGTCGGCGACCGCCGAGAGATGCAGGAAAATGCCCTCCTGGTTGGGCCGGTTGTAATAGGGCGGCACGTGCAGCGCCGCGTCGGCGCCGGCCTGTTTCGCGATTTTCGTCAGCTCGATGGCGTGGGCGGTGTTGTTGGACCCGCAGCCGGCGATGACCGGCACCCGGCCGCGCGCCACTTCGACGGCGATTTCGATAACCCGGCGGTGCTCGTCGGTGCTCAGCGTCGCCGCTTCGCCAGTCGTCCCGCAGGGCACCAGCGCGTTGCTGCCCTCGTCGATCTGCCACTCAACCAGCTCTCGAAGTGAGTCTTCATCGACACACTTGCCAGAAAAAGGGGTCACAAGCGCGGGTATGGACCCGAAAAACATGAACTTTTTCCCTTCTCGCGGGATTGCCGACAGGCTTAGGTTGCCATCGTTCACGAACTGATAAGGACCGACCCATCACGATGTCCAGCATGAGGCCCATTGCATTCCTGCTGCCGCTGGCCATCGGCTCGGCCGCGATCGCGCAATATGCGCAGACCCGCCCGGCGACCCCTGTCTATTCGCCCGCAACGGCCTCGGCGGCGGTCAATGACATCAACTATGCGCTCGCCGACTGGCGGCGCCTGCGTGCCAGCGAAGGCTATCGGTTTGCGGACTATGCGCGTTTCCTGATTTCCAACCCCGGCTGGCCGGAAGAAGCCAATATGCGGCGCTGGGCCGAAAAGGCGATGGTTCCCGGCGAGAACGCGCTCACCGTGATCAACTTCTTCAGCAGCGAATTGCCGAAAAGCGGCAATGGCCATGCCCGCCTGGCGGAAGCCCTGGCCGCGACTGGCAAGACCGCCGAGGCCGCGGCCGCGGCGAGGAGCGCCTGGGCCTCCGCGGACCTGTCGACCGACGACCAGAACCGCATTGGTGCCCGCTTCTGGTCCAGCCTCGGTGCAGCCGACCACGACTGGCGGGTTGACGCCTTGCTGTTCGCCAAGAAGCCGGCCGATGCGGAGCGTGCCCTGGCCTATGCCTCGCCGGCGCGCCGCCCCGCCTTTGCCGCCCGTATCGCCATGCAGACCAGCGCGCCGAACGCCGACGCGCTGTACCGGGCAGTCGAAGCGCAGGTGCCGACTGACGCCGGCTTGCTGATGGACCGGCTGCGTTTCCTGAAGGATACCTACGGCAATGTCGCCGGCGCTCGCTGGCTGGCGGCGCGGCCGCACAATTTCATTCACCGTCCGGCCGATCCTGAGCGATTTTACGAGATGTTGTTGATCCTGGCGCGCGCCGCCTGGGCCGACCGCAACTATGCCCAGGCCTATGACATTGCCCGCCAGGTCGACGACGCCTTGCCCGCAGGGGCCGACGTTACCATGCATCCCTACGGCGTGCGCGACGAATATACGTCGCTGACCTGGGCCGCCGGCGAGGCCGCCATGTCGGGTCTCAACCGCTATTCCGACGCGGTTCGCGAATTCTTGAAATATTCGAAGGGCGGTCGCTCGCTGCAGGTGACGTCCAAGGGCCTCTACTGGGCGGGTCGGTCGGCGCTCTACGCCGGCCGGACAGCGGAGGCGACGGGCTATTTCACCCAGGCTGCGGCCTATCCCGAGCTGTTCTACGGCCAGCTGGCGCTCGAGCGCCTGGGCCGATCAGTCCCCGCTCCGGCAGGGCTGCCCGCCTTGCTGGTGACCGACGCGCAGCGCGCTGCCTTCCAGCAGAAAAGGCTGGTCCGCGCCACCCGGCTGCTCGGCCAGCAAGGCCGCCGCGACGAGCAGGCCCTGTTCGTCCGGGCGCTGGCGGAAAGCCTCGACAGCGACGCCGATCGCGTTCTCGCCACCGAGCTCGGCCAGCAGATCGGCCGCCAGGACCTGGCCGTCTGGACTGCACGCGCCGCCCGCAATGACGGCGAGGCCTTCTATTTCCGGCCGGCTTTCCCGACCCATTACAGCCAGGTCCCCGGCGGCCGCCTGTGGTCGATGACCCACGGCATTACCCGGCAGGAATCCTCGTTCGACCGGTCGGCGGTCAGCCATGCCGGCGCCCGCGGGCTCATGCAGCTGATGCCCGGCACGGCCCGCGAGCAGGCCGGCAAGATGGGTCTCGCTTATGATTTCTATCGCCTGACCAGCGACCCGGCCTACAACGTCAGCCTGGGCTCGGCCTATTACGCGCGGCTCCTCAATACCTGGGGCGGCAGCCACGTGCTGGCGGTGGCCAGCTACAATGCCGGCGCCGGCAATGTCCGCAAATGGATCAACGCTTACGGCGACCCGCGCCAGCCCGGCGCCGACGTCGTCCGCTGGATCGAGCGCATCCCGTTCACCGAAACTCGCGGCTACGTCCAGCGCGTGCTGGAGAACAGCGTCGTCTACGACCGGCTGAACCCGCAGACCGCGTCGGCCGGCTCGGTGCATCTGTCCACCTGGCTCGGCAAGTCTCGGCCGGGCTGAGGCATTGAAAGAGCGGTTCATCACTCCGGCGGGCTTTGGCAGGATCCGCGCCGAATATGACCGCTTGCTGGGGGACGAACGGCCCAGGCTGGTCGAAACCATCGCCTGGGCGGCGGCCAACGGCGACCGGTCGGAGAATGGCGACTACATCTACGGCCGCAAGAAGCTGCGCGAGATCGATCGCCGCCTCGGGTATCTGGCGAAAGTCATGAAAGAAGCCCGGCAGGTCGACCCGGCAAGCCAGCCGAGCCGCGACCAGGTCCGCTTCGGCGCCACCGTCGAGATGGCCGACGAGAATGACGAGCGCCGCGTCCTGACCATCGTCGGCGACGACGAAGCCGATGCTTCGGCAGGCCTCATCGGCTGGAGCGCGCCGCTGGCCCGGGCACTGATCGGCGCCCGTGTGGGCGACGAGCGCGTCGTCCGCCTGCCGACCGGCGAGAAAAGCTATGAGGTCGTCGGGATCACTTATCCGGAGCGCTAAACCGGCGACAGTCTGGAACTCGACGGTGCGAAGCGGGCGGCGGGCTCGACCCGCGTCGGCGGCTCCATCGGGATCGCCTTCTCCAGCGCCTCGGCAATCACCGTCAGCGCCGCCACCAGTGCCGCCTGCTCGTCATTGGCATCGATCCCGACCCACGGTGCCCAGCGCGTATCGGTCTGCTTGAACATTTGCGCCAGCGCCTGCCGATAGGCTTCGCGGCCGTCGACGGTGCGCAGCTCGACCGGCCCCAGCATGTGATGCCCCCATGGATCGGCGGCCCGCGCCGCGATGCGCTCGTCGAGCACCTTGTCGGTAGCGTGGAAGTAAAGCTTGACCAGCAGGGTGCCATAATCGCGCTGCTGGGCCTCGAATTCGTTGATCTCGTCGAAGCCGCGCTTCCACTCCTTTTCGCTGACCAGGCCCATGACATGGTCCTCGAGCACGCGGCGGTACCAGCTATGGAAAAAGATGGCGGTGGCACCGGTTGCCGGCAGGCGGTTCCAGAAGCGCGCCAGCCAATGGCCCTCGCTCGACTGGCGGCGGTCGGGCGAGATGCAATGGACGTTGACGTGGCAGGGATCGAGCGCCGCGCCGAGCTGCTTGAGGACCGCCTTCTTGCCGGCGCCCTCCGGCCCTTCGAGGACGATGACGGCGCGGCGGCGGTGGACGACCTGCGCCATCTGCACGCGCGACAGCCGCTCCTGCAGCGCAGCAAGCGTTGCGGCATGGTCACCGGCGAACGGTGCCCCCCGTTCAAGATCCGACAGGTCGATCGGCACGGGCGCGGGCTTATCCCATCGCGAATCCGCCCGCAATTGGATTAACTTTGATTAACGGGGACTTGAGCCGAAGCGGGACAGGTCAGGAATAATGCTCGGCGCCCTCGCCCGTCACCTTGATGTTGAGCTCCTTGAGCTGCTTCGGGTCGACGACCGCCGGGGCGTTCATCATCAGGTCTTCGGCCTTCTGGTTCATCGGGAAGAGCACGACCTCGCGGATGTTGGGCTCGCCGGCGAGCAGCATGACGATGCGGTCGATGCCCGGCGCCGAGCCGCCGTGCGGCGGCGCGCCGAACTTGAAGGCGTTGATCATGCCGGAGAAATTGGTGTCGACTTCTTCCTGGCTGTAGCCGGCGATCGCGAACGCCTTGTACATGATGTCGGGGCGGTGGTTGCGGATCGCGCCGCTCGACAGCTCCACGCCGTTGCACACGATGTCATATTGCCAGGCGAGGATGTCTAGCGGGTCCTTCGTCTCCAGGGCCTCCATCTCCCCCTGCGGCATAGAGAAGGGGTTGTGGGAAAAGTCGATCTTCTGCTGCTCCTCGTTGAACTCGAACATCGGGAAGTCGACGATCCAGCAGAAGTCGAAGCGGTCCTGGTCGATGAGGCCAAGCTCCTCGGCAACGCGGGTCCGCGCCGCGCCGGCCAGCTTGGCCGCCTCCGCTTCCTTGCCGGCAGCGAAGAAGAGGCCGTCGTCGGGGCCGAGGCCGATTTCAGCGGCCAGGGCGTCCATTCCCTCGGCCCCGTGGTTCTTGGCGATCGGGCCGCCCCACTCGCCGGCCTTGCGGGTGGCGTAGCCCAGGCCGGCAAAGCCTTCGCCTCGCGCCCATTCGTTCATGTCGTCGAAGAACTTGCGGCTCTTCTCCGCGGTGCCGGGCGCGGGAATGGCACGGACCACCCCGCCGCCCTCGACGATCTTGGCGAACAAGCCGAAGCCCGAGCCCTGGAAGTGGCCACTGACGTCTGCGATCAGCAACGGGTTGCGCAGGTCCGGCTTGTCGGTGCCGTATTTGAGCATCGCTTCCTTGTAGGGGATGCGCGGGAACTCGCCTGCCGGAGTGACGTGCTTGCCTTGCGAAAACTCGCGGAACAGGCCGGCAAGCACCGGCTCGATGGCGTTGAAGACGTCGTCCTGCGTGACGTAGCTCATCTCGAAATCGAGCTGGTAGAATTCGCCGGGCGAGCGGTCGGCGCGGGCGTCCTCGTCGCGGAAGCAGGGCGCGATCTGGAAATATTTGTCGAAGCCGGCGACCATGATCAGCTGCTTGAACATCTGCGGCGCCTGGGGAAGCGCGTAGAACTTGCCGGGATGCACGCGGCTGGGGACGAGATAGTCGCGCGCGCCCTCCGGCGAGCTGGCGGTCAGGATTGGCGTCTGAAACTCGGTGAAGCCCTGCTCGACCATCCGCCGGCGGATCGAGGCGATGACGTTGGAGCGCAGCAGGATGTTGGCATGCAGCCGGTCGCGCCTGAGGTCGAGGTAGCGGTACTTGAGGCGGATGTCCTCGGGATAGTCGGCTTCGCCGGCGACCGGCATCGGCAGCTCGGCGGCGGAGGACTGCACCGTCACCTCGCGCGCCACGACCTCGATCTCGCCGGTGGCGAGCCTGGCGTTGACCACGTCTGGCCCACGGGCGACGACCTCGCCGGTCACGGTCACCACCGACTCCAGCTTCAGGCTGTCGAGTAGATGCATCGCCTCGCTGCCCGCGACTCCGACGATCTGGGTCAGGCCGTAATGGTCGCGCAGGTCGACGAACAGGACTCCGCCATGGTCGCGGCGACGGTGAATCCAGCCAGACAGGCGGACGGTCGAGCCGACATCGGCGGCGCGCAGCTGGCCGCAATGATGGGTGCGGTAAGGGTGCATGAATCTTTCTTTGTTGGGCGGGGCGGCGCTTTCCCGTCCCCTCCCCTTTTGTCAACCCGCCGCCCCCGCTATGGGCCTCTTCAACATGAAGATTCACAAGTTGATCAGCGACAGCGCCAGCCTAGCCGCGCTCGTCGAGCGAATGTCCGCCGCCCCCTTCGTCGCCGTCGACACGGAGTTCATGCGCGAAAACAGCTTCTGGCCGGAGCTGTGCCTGATCCAGATCGCCTCGCCCGAGGAGGCCGCGGCGATCGACCCGAAGGCCGAAGGAATCGACCTCAAGCCGCTGCTCGACCTGCTGGTGGCCAACGAAGAGGTACTGAAGGTCTTCCACGCCGGCGGCCAGGACCTCGAAATCGTCTACAACCTCACCGGCAAGACGCCCGCGCCTTTGTTCGACACCCAGATCGCCGCCATGGCCCTCGGCTATGGCGAGCAGGTCGGTTACTCGAACCTCATCGAATCCATGCTCGGCCATGTCCTCGACAAGGGCGCGCGCTTCACCGACTGGAGCCGCCGGCCCCTCGACAAGCGGCAGATCGACTATGCCATCGCCGATGTCACCCATTTGGCGACCATCTTCCCGCGCATGGTCGAGAAATTGCGCAAGAACGGCCGCGGAGCCTGGCTGGACGAGGAAATGGAGCGGCTCGCCGACCCGTCGACTTTCGCCTTTGCGCCGGAAGATGCGTGGAAGCGATTGAAGCTGCCGGGGCGCAACCCGCAATTGCTCGGCCGGTTGAAGGCGCTCGCCGCCTGGCGCGAGAATGAGGCGCGCAACAAGAATTTGCCGCGCGGCCGGATCATCAAGGACGACACGCTGCAGGAGCTCGCCAGCCACCCGCCCAAGACCCAGGAAGACCTCGGCCGGGTCCGCGGCCTGTCGGCCGGCTGGCGCAACAACGACATCGGTGCGCGCTTGATGGCGGCGCTGGCTTCCGCCCGGCCGCTGGAGCCCGACGAGATGCCGGCCCGCGAACCGCGGCGGCCGGGCCTGACCAAGGACGCGGTGCTGGTCAGCGACTTGCTCAAGCTGCTGCTCAAGGTTCGCTCGAAAGAAACCGGGGTCGCGCCCAAGCTCATTGCCCGGTCTGACGATCTGGAGGCGCTTGCCGCCGGCGTGCGCGAGGGATTGAACATTTTGCGGGGCTGGCGGTTCGAAGAATTCGGCCAGGACGCCCTCGACCTGGTTGAAGGCCGGCTGGCCTTCGCCATCGAGGACGGCAAGCTGAAAATGACCAAGACCGCCAGGGAGCCTGTCGATGCGTAAGCTTTTCCTTTTCCTGCCAGTGGCGCTCGCTGCTTGCGCGACGACGGCGGCCCCGCCACCCCCGCCCCCACCCGGAGGCATCTGCCGCCCCGATCATCTCGGCCAGTTCGCCGGCCGGCCGGCCACCCAGGAACTGGGCGCCGAGGTCCTGCGCGTGTCCGGCGCCCGCATCCTGCGCTGGGTCGCCCACGGCATGATGGTGACGATGGAATATAGCGACCAGCGTGTGACCGTCTGGCTGACCCGCGACAACCGGGTCGACCGCGCCACCTGCGGCTGAGCTAGGCGGCCCGGTCGATCAGGCCGGCGTCGATCAGCGCTCGCCGCACCGTCGGCAGGCTCAGGCGGGCCCGCTCGGCAATAGCGAAGCGGTCGATCGCCTCGACCACGCGCTCCACCGACAGATAGTCGCGCTGCACCCGGCCCATGATGAAGCGCAATGCCTCGCCCGGGATATGCAGGCCGCGGTCGGCGAACCGCAGCTCGACCAGCGCCGCGAACAAGGCATCGTCGGGCTGGTGGATGCGCGCCACCGGGGTCACCGCCAACCGGGTCCGCAAGTCCGGCAGCCTGACCGACCAGCCGTCGCTGTCGTCGACCACCATGACCAGCGGCCGACCGGTCTCCTGGGCCTGGTTCCAGGCATGGAACAAGGCTTCCTCCTCATGCCGCTCGGCATCGTCGAACAACCGGCCGCCGACACGCTCGACAAAGCCGCGGGCGAGCAGCGAGCGGCCCGAGCGCCGCGGGCCGGTCAGCACCGTCGCCTTGACCGGCCATATGCTCCAGTGACGAAAATGATCGAACGCCTCGCGGTTAGCGTCGGACAGGATGAAGCGGCGCTCGTCCCCGGCCTGGGGCCAGTCCAGCGGCAAGGCGATCTGGTCGGCCCCGGGCTTCATGGAGTACCGGAAGCTTGTCCGGGCGGCGGTGGCGGGGCGGGCAACGGCAAACCGGGCACGACCCGCAGGGTGCCGCCGACATCGCTGACGCTCCAGCCACGGGCGCGCAGCGCCGAGGCCAGGGCTGCCGAATCGCCGCGGAAGCTGATCATCAGCACTGACCAGCCCGATTCGCTGCCGCGCACGCCGATTCCCTCCAGCCCTGGAATTGAGCGCAGGGCGGCCGTGACGGTGGCGAGGCCGGCATCGTTGCGGGTCAGGATCTGCATCTGGATGCCGGACAAGGGCACGGCGGCCGGACCAATATCCGCCAGCTCGTCCTCGACCGGCGGCGGCGGCTCGACGATGATCAGGCTCGGATCGCGCTTCAGCCTGCCGGCGGCCAGGGCCCGGGTGAACAATTCATCCATGCGCCGCACGCCCTCGGCCATCATCCGCGGGATGTCGGCGCTGTCCTTGGCCTGCAGGTCGAACCCGCCAAGGATCTCGCCGTCGGGGCCGTGGCGGCCGACGAACCGGGCATAAGCGGGCCCGCCGGGATAGAGGCGGTTCAAGGTCGCTTCGGCGATCAAAATGTCGGCGGCGCCGTAATAATCGATGATGTTGCGCCACCAGCCGCGGCCCGGGCGCTTGGTCTGGGCGGCATTGACCAGCAGCGGATCGGCATCCCGCCCGCTGACCCGGACATAATCGATCGGGCTCTGCGAAGTGCGGAACTGCGCCCAGGCCCGCTGCCAGGGGTTGCGAATTTCGACGCTGATCGTCGCTCCGCTGGTGACCAGCACCGGCACCAGCAGCATCGGCGCCGAGCGGCGGACTTCGCCGGCAACGCCCAGCAACTCGCCGGCACGCGCGCGGTCGAATAGGATGCCAAGGTCGGCGATGTAGCGATTGGGGCCGATGTTCTCGCGCTCGACGATAATCGAGCTGACGAGGCCGTCGAGCACCGAATCGCTCAGGCTGGGCGCTTCGGACGCCGGCCGGCCGTGCTGCTTGGCCCAAAGCTGCTTGAAGCCCTCGCGCTGGGCGATGCGCCAACCGGCGAAGCGCGCCGAGGCCGCGTCCTTGCCGCCGACATCGACATGGATGCCGGTTATCTCCAGCGTGCCGGAGCTGTCGATCGGCAATATGCCGCGCTCGCCCGCCTCCATTTGCGCGACCACGGTGCCGCCAAGGGCAAGCAGCGCAATCAAGCAGGAAGAGGCGGTCAGCAGTCGCCGGCGGGAAGACATGGTGCGGCTTTTGGCGACAACGGCGTGGAAATCCAAGCGCGATGTCGCTAGCGGCCTGTCCGATGACGCAAAAGCCGCTCACTTATGCCGACGCCGGTGTGTCCATCGCCGCCGGCAATGCGCTGGTGAAGGCGATCGCGCCTTTGGCCAAGGCGACTGCACGCCCGGGGGCCGACGCCGAGCTGGGCGGGTTCGGCGGCTTTTTCGACCTGAAGGCCGCCGGTTACGCCGATCCCTTGCTGGTCGCCGCCAATGACGGCGTCGGCACCAAGCTCAAGCTGGCCATCGACATGGGACGTCATGACGGCGTCGGCATCGACCTCGTCGCCATGTGCGCCAACGACTTGCTAGTCCAGGGCGCCGAGCCATTGTTCTTCCTCGACTATTTCGCCACCGGCAAGCTCGATGCGCAGATCGCCGAAGCGGTCATCGCCTCGATTGCCGAAGGCTGCCGGCAGGCCGGCTGCGCCCTGATCGGCGGCGAGACCGCGGAAATGCCCGGCATGTACGCGCCTGGCGACTATGACCTTGCCGGCTTCTGCGTCGGCGCCGTCGAGCGCGACCAGGCCCTGACCGGCGGCACCATCGCTCCCGGTGACGTGCTCCTCGGCCTCGCCAGCTCGGGCGTCCACTCCAACGGCTTCAGCCTGGTCCGGCGCCTCATTGCCGACAATGGCTGGAAGCTCGACCGCCCGGCCCAGTTCGACCATGAGCGCCTGCTGGGCGATGCCCTGCTCGAGCCGACGCGAATCTATGTGAAGAGCCTGCTTCCGCTCGTTCGCAGCGGCCGGATCAAGGGCCTGGCGCATATCACCGGTGGTGGAATATTGGAGAATATTCCGCGGGTTCTGCCCGATACTTGCCATGCCGTCGTCGATGCGGGCGCCTGGCCGCTGCCCCGCCTGTTCGCCTTCCTCCAGGCTGGCGGCGCCATCGAGCCGGGCGAGCTTGCACGGACCTTCAATTGCGGCATCGGCATGGTCGCCATCGTCGCCGCCAGCGAGGCCGACAGCGTCGCCGCTGCGCTCACAAAGGGTGGCGAAACCGTGCACCGCATCGGCCGGGTCGAACCGGGCAAGCGCGGCTGCAGCGTGCAGGCCCCCGCGGGCAGCTGGAGCGCTCGCGAGCAGTGGACGGCAACTCACGAACATGGCTGACCCGAAGCGCGTCGGCGTCCTCATCTCCGGCCGCGGCAGCAACTGCCAGGCGCTGATCGAGGGTGCCGACGGCTATGAAGTGGCCCTGGTCGCCTCGGACCGGGTGCACGCCCCCGGTCTCGATGCCGCTCGCGCGCTGGGCATTCCAACCTTCGCCTTCGAGGCGAAGCGCGACGCCTTCGAAGCCGCACTCGACCGGTCCTTGCGCGATCACGAGATCGGCACGATCGCCCTGGCCGGCTACATGCGCATCCTTTCGCCCCCCTTCATCCGGCAATGGCGGGGCCGGATCCTCAATATCCACCCGTCCCTCCTCCCCCGCCACAAGGGCCTCGAGACCCACGCCCGCGTGCTCGCAGCCCGCGAGACCGTGACCGGATGCACGGTGCATCTGGTCAGCGAAGAGGTGGATTCAGGCGAAATCCTCGCCCAGGCGCAGGTGCCGGTCAAACCGGGCGACAATCCGGCAAGGCTTGCGGCGCGCGTCCTGAACGCGGAACATGCGCTTTACCCCAGGGCCCTGAGCGAGTTCATCCGCCAATGACCAAGACCACCGAAACCGAATCCCAGAGGCGTTCGCGGCTGCGCTGGGTGACGCTCGGCGAAGGCATCGCCATCGTCGCCTTGATCCTCTCCGGCCTTGGCCTCTGGCACGAATGGAACAAGGCCAGCGACAAGGCGGTGGTCGTCGAGCAGCGCGCATCGGTGCCGCTCACCCTGCGCGGCAAGGTGAGGGACGAAGGCAAGGAGCTCGAAATCTCGCCGGTCGAAGACAGCCACGCGCTGCAATCGCTCAGCTTCGCCATCGCCGGCACGCAAGTCGAGCTGGGCAGCGACGGAGAGCTTGAAGCCCACGTCGTCCGAGACGCTCTTGGCAAGGCAATTGACGACGGCGAAGGCACGCAGCGGCTGCGGTTGCGGGTCACCGCCCGCTACATCGAAGCCGGCGCGGACAAGACCGCTACCGGCTCCTACGTGCTCACTTACAAGGTGCGCGACCGCCTGATCGGCGGCAAGTCGCTGCGGCTGGTCGGCTTCAGCCGCTAGCCGACGATTTCATCATCCTTGAAGAAATAAGCGATCTCGATCGCCGCATTCTCGTCGCTGTCGGAACCGTGAACCGAATTGGCCTCGATCGATTCGGCAAAGGCCTTGCGGATGGTGCCCTCGTCGGCGTTGGCCGGGTTGGTCGCGCCCATGACGTCGCGGTTGCGCTGGACGGCATTTTCGCCCTCCAGCACCTGCACCACGACCGGGCCGGAGGTCATGAAGGTGCACAGGTCATTGAAGAAGGGCCGCTCCTTGTGGACCGCGTAGAAACCCTCGGCCTGCTCGCGGGTCATGCGGATGCGCTTGGAGGCGACGACGCGCAGGCCGGCATCCTCCAGCATCTTGGTGACGGCGCCGGTCAGGTTGCGGCGGGTGGCGTCGGGCTTGATGATCGAAAAGGTGCGGGTGACCGCCATGGAAAGCTCCATCGGGTGAGGTGGGGTTGAAGGGGTTGGCCGCGCCCCTAGCGGGCCGGTGCGGCGGCTGCAAGGCTCAGGCCTTTTCGACCCATTTGCCGGCTTCGTTGGCCCAGTAATGGCGCTCGACCCCTTCCCGGCCGGACAATAGCTTCCAGGCCAGCCGCGCCGCTTCCAGGCTTGCGGCGTCGAACAGGAAGAAGGCGCGGTCGAAGCTCAGGGCCGCGTCGCGCCATTGCCCGTCGGCAATCAGGATGTTGCGGGCGAGGTTGGGCGCGTCGTCGGAGCCCGACAGCAGCACCGGCTGGCGCGAATCGTCGCTGCCGCCGGCGATTCCATGCGGCAGGAAGCTGGTTCCGCCCTGGTCCCACAATTGGCGGTCAAGTCGAGCCAGCAGCCCCTCGTCCTCCGCCACCACCAGCAGCCGTTGCTCCTCGCCGACCAGCCGGCCGGCGATCGCAGCGGCGACGCTTTCCAGGGCCGCATCGCCAAGCTGGTAGAAGTCCACCCGCATGGCGATTTGGCCTCAGCTTTCCACGTTGGCGGCGATATACTCGTCGAGCAGGCGCACGCCGTAGCCGGTCGCGCCCTTGTCGTGGGTCGGCTTGGGCTTGTCCGACCAGGCCATGCCGGCGATGTCGAGGTGCGCCCATTTGACCCCGTCGTCGACAAAGCGCTGCAGGAACTGGGCGGCGGTGATCGACCCGCCCTCGCGCGGGCCGACGTTCTTCATGTCGGCGATGTGGGAATCGATGAGGCGGTCATAGGCCTCGCCGAGCGGCTGGCGCCACAGCCGGTCGCTCGACGCCTGGCCCGCGGCGAGGAGCTGCGTCGCCAGCTTGTCGTCGTTGGCGAACAGGCCGCCATATTCATGGCCGAGGCTGATCACCATCGCCCCGGTCAAGGTAGCGAGGTCGATCATCACCTTGGGCTTGGCGATCTTCTGGGTCCAGGTCATGATGTCGCACAGCACCAGCCGGCCTTCGGCGTCGGTGTTGATCACCTCGACGGTCTGGCCGGACATGGTGGTGACGACGTCGCCGGGGCGCTGGGCATTGCCGTCGGGCATGTTCTCGACCAGCCCGCAGACGCCGATGACATTGGCCTTCGCCTTGCGCAGCGCCAGCGCCTTCATCGCGCCGACCACGGCACCGGCGCCGCCCATGTCCCACTTCATCATTTCCATGTTGGCGGCCGGCTTGATCGAAATGCCGCCGGTGTCGAAGGTCACGCCCTTGCCGAGGAACGCGACCGGCGGCACACCCTTGGCGCCGCCGTTCCATTTGAGCACCAACATGCGCGGCTCGCGCACGGAACCCTGGTTGACGCCCAGCAGCGCGCCCATGCCGAGCTTGGCCATCGCCGGCCCGTCCAGAACCTGCACCTCAAGGCCCGAGCCTTCGATGCTCGCCAGCACCCGCTCGACGAAGCTTTGCGGGTAGATGATGTTGGCCGGCTCGGTGACCAGCTCACGGGTCAGCAGCACGCCTTCGTAGACGGCGGCATAGCGGCTGTCCCAGCGCCGGGCGGCGCCGTCGCCGCCACCGACGACCGTGACCTTCTTCAGGGTCGGCTTCTGCTTGTCCTTCAGCCGCGTCTTGTAGCGATCGTAACGGAAGGACCTGAGTGCCGCCGCCAGGGCAACGCGCGCCGCCGCATCGGCGTCATAATCAAGCCCCGTCAGGTCGATGACCGCATGGCTTTCACCCGACAGCAAAAGGCGGGCGACGGCGGCACCGCCGAGCTTTTCCGCCGCCTCGGCCGGCGACGTTCCAGCGCCGGTGCCGACGACCAGCACCCGGCGCGGATGGTCGCCGTCGAGAAAATGCTCGACCGCTGCGCTGGCATCGCCGTCGAATCGCTGGCGCTTGATCGCCGCCTCGACCGCTGTCGAGGATGCGCCCAGCGAACTCATGGCGGGTCGCTTCTTGCCGGCGGAAGGGATGACGAGCGCATAATCACCGGCCGGGAGCGTCGCGGCGAAGCTGATTTTCATGAGCGTTGGAAATCCTTGGACTGAAACGGGCGTTCGACGCGCCCTTTAGGCGCGGCCGGTTGGCGATGCAAAGTGCCCCGCGGCCGACAAGGCGGATTGCCGCCTTGCCACCAAGCTGCAATAGCGTCTGGGCGAACCAGTGGACGGAGCAAGTTACCGGCGTGAAAGCGACAAGTCTCAGCTGGACGGCGCTTCCGCTATTGCTTGGATTGCCCGCGCCAGCCTTTGCCCAGGAATCGTCCGACCCGCCGGCCGCCGCCACGCCAGCCGAGCCGGCTGACGGCCAGCTGATCGATTTCAGCGCCGACAGTGTCACCTATGACAGCCGCGCCGACATCGTCACCGCCACCGGACGGGTGCGGATGCAGCGCGACGGCAATTTTCTCGCCGCCGACCAGGTGACCTGGAGCCGTGCGACCGGCGAGGTCCATGCGATCGGCAATGTCGTCGTCGTCACGCCGGAAGGCGACAAGCTGGTCGGGGACCAGGTCAGGCTGACCGATTCGCTGCGCGACGGGACGGTGGAGAATTTGCTGGTCGTGCTCGAAAGCGGCGGCCGCATCGCCGCATCGCGCGCCACCCGCGCCAACGGCCAGACCATCCTCGACAATGCCGTCTACTCGCCCTGCCCGGTGCTGACCGAGACCGGCTGCCCCAAGAACCCAAGCTGGAAGATCGTCGCCGCGCGCGTCGTCCAGGACCCGGTGACCAAGCGCATTCGGTTCCAGGGAGGGCGGCTGCAGCTGTTCGGGGTCACTTTGCCATTGCTGCCGATCTTCAGCATCGGCGCCGATGGCGACGGCGTCACCGGCGCGCTGATCCCCAACATCGCCTTTTCCAGCTCCAACGGGCTGGAGCTGTCGCTGCCCTATTACTGGCGCCTGGCCCCCAATCGCGACCTGACGCTGACGCCGCACGTCTATTCCAAGACGCTGCCGGCCATCGAGGGCCGCTACCGGGCGCTGAACCGCTTCGGCGCCTTCCAGGTCGGCGCCTTCCTTACCTATGGCGAAGCGGCCGATCCCGACCCCAACGCCCTCACGCCGAGCAGCAACGATCACATCCGCGGCTATTTCGAGGCGAACGGCAAGTTCCAGCTCGACCCCTATTGGAGCGTGACCACGGCGCTGCGCGCGGCAACCGACAAGACGGTCACCCGCCAGTACGACATCACCCGCGATGCCGAGCTGCGCAATTTCTTCGACGTCGAGCGGATCGCACCCAGGAGCTATGTCTCGATCAGCGGCTGGGCCTTTCAGGGCCTGCGGGTCGATGATCGCCAACAGGAAATCCCGATCGCCCTGCCCGCCCTCGACGCCCGTTTCCTGCTCGACGAGCGGATCATCGGCGGCCAGGTCGAACTCCAGGCCAACAGCCTCGCCATCCTGCGCATCGACGGCCAGGACACGCAGCGGGCCTTCGCCAGCGCCCGCTGGGACCTGCGGCGCCTGACCCGCCTCGGCCAGGAGCTGACGCTCACCGCTTATGCCCGCGGCGACGCCTATCACAGCGACGAAAATGCCGAGACCCCCATATCCATCTATCGCGGGCAGGAGGGCTGGCAGTTCCGCGGCATTGCCGCCCTCGCCGCCGACATGCGCTGGCCGTTCATCGGCCCGGCGTTCGGCGGAATCCAGCGGTTGACCCCCCGGGTCCAGCTGGTGCTGACGCCGCCAGTCCCCAATCTCGACCTGCCCAACGAGGACGCGCGCTCGGTCGACCTCGAGGACAGCAACCTGTTCGCCCTCAACCGCTTCCCCGGTTACGACCGCTGGGAAGACGGCTCGCGCATTACCTACGGCGTCGAATGGTCGCTCGACCGCCCGAACGTGGCGATCAACACCGTCATCGGCCAGAGCTACCGGCTGACCCGCAACCCCGGCATCTTTCCCGATGGCACCGGCCTTACCGACCGCTGGTCGGACATCGTCGGCCGCACCCGCGTCCGCTTCGGCCGCTTCATCGACCTCACCCACCGCTTCCGCGTCGACAAGGACAATCTCGCGCCCCGCCGCAACGAGGTGGACCTGACCATCGGCAGCGACGAAACCTATGCCCAGATCGGCTATCTTCGCCTCAACCGGAACATCAGCGCCGCGGTCGAGGACCTGCGCGACAAGGAAGAGCTGCGGCTCGCCGGGCGGCTGAAATTCGCGCGTTATTGGTCGGTGTTCGGAGCGACCGTGCTCGACTTAACGGGCAAGACCGAAGACCCCCTGTCGCTGGCCGACGGCTATGAGCCGGTGCGGCATCGCCTTGGAATTACCTATGAAGATGAATGTCTTGAGCTTGGCCTGTCGTGGAAGCGCGACTATGAGCGCATTGGTGAGTTCAAGAAGGGCGACACCGTCGCATTGCGATTCGCCTTGAAAGGTATCGGCCGCTAATCGTGCGTTCAGCGGCCCCGGCCTAACGGCCCTTCCGACAATCGATTGACCAACAAAGGGATTTTAGGGGTGGCAGTGATTAAATCGAAGACCATGGCGGGGCCGCTGACGGCGTTTGTCGCGCTCGGCGTCGTGGCCGCGAGTGCCGCGGCAGCCCAGGACCAGGAGCAGACCGGAAACAGCGCCAGCGCGCTCAACCTCCCGGCCAACCCGATCGTGTTCGGGACCAACCTCCCCTCGGTGGTGAAGGCGACCGCCATCGTCAACGGCGAGATCATCACCCAGACCGACATCGACCAGCGAGTGGCGCTGATGGCGATCGCCAACGGCGGGCAGATTCCCGCCGATGAGCTCGAACGCCTGCGCCAGCAGGTTCTCAGGAACCTGATCGACGAGACCCTCCAGATCCAGGCTGCCAAGGCGGCCGATATCAAGGTCACCGAGGCCGATATCGACAAGACCGTCGCCCGCGTTGCCGGCAACGTCAAGCAGACGCCCGAACAGATGGCCGAATATCTCAAGGCGAATGGCTCCTCGATCCGCTCCATCCGGCGCCAGATCCTTGGCGAGATCAGCTGGCGGCGCCTGCAGAGCGCCAAGATCGAAAGCGGCATCAGCGTCGGCGACGAAGAGGTGAAGGCGGTAATTGCCCGTCTCGAAGCCTCGAAGGGCACCGAAGAGTTTCGCGTCGGCGAAATCTTCCTGTCGGCGACGCCGAACAACCAGGCCGAAGTCCAGGCGAACGCCACCCGGATCATGGAGCAGTTGCGCCAGGGCGGCTCGTTCGTCGGCTATGCCCGCCAATTTTCCGAAGCCTCGACCGCGGCTGTCGGCGGCGACCTTGGCTGGGTGCGGCCCGAACAGCTTCCGGAGCAACTCGCGGCGGCGGTGCGTACGCTGCAGCCGGGCCAGGTCCGGCTGGTGCCTGTCCCGGGCGGGCTCTCGATCATCGCTGTCCAGGACAAGCGCAAGGTGCTGACCGCCGACCCGCGCAACGCCGAGCTCAATCTGAAGCAGGTTTCGGTCAGCTTCCCGCCGGGCACGACCCGCGCTTCGGCCGAGCCGATCGTCGCCCGCTTCGCGCAGGCGACCTTGAATGTCGGCGGCTGCGGTGGTGCCGAAAAGCTTGCCGCCGAGTTCAACGGCGAAGTTGTCCAGTCCGACGGCGTCAAGCTGCGCGAATTGCCGCCCGCGCTGCAGGAAATGATGCTGCCGATGCAGGTCGGCCAGGCCACCCGCCCGTTCGGCTCGCTCGAGGACGGCATCCGCGTCCTCGTGATCTGCGGCCGCGACGAAATCGACCCGACGCTGCCGACCTACGAGCAGGTGCTGGCGCAGATGAACGAGGAACGCGTCAACATGCGTGCCCGCCGCTACCTGCGCGACCTGCGCCGCGATGCGGTTATCGACTTCCGCTAGGGCGAGGCGCTAAGGAGGCGGGGCGATGTCTCCCGCCCCGATTGCCCCTCTCGCCGTCTCGCTCGGCGACCCAGCCGGAATTGGCCCGGAAGTGGTCGCCAAGTGCTGGGACCACCGCTCCGCCTTCAACCTGCCGCCTTTTCTGGCGGTCGGCGACGGACGGTCGCTTGCCGCCGTCTGGGACGGCCCGATCGTGACGATTGACGACCCGCGCGACGCCGACTCGGCCTTCGACGTCGGCTTGCCGATCCTTCACATGCCGGCCCCGGAGGCGGACATCCCCGGCCGGCCGAGCGTCGCCGGCGCCCATTGCTCGCTGGACTCGCTGGAGCTGGCGGTCGGCCTCGCGCGGTCGGCTTCCGCCTCGGCCGTCGTCACCGGCCCCATCAGCAAGCAGCAGCTTTACGCCATCGGCTTCACCCATCCCGGACAGACGGAATTCGTCGCCGAGCGCTGCGGAGTCGCCTCCGAAAATGTAGCGATGATGCTTGCCGGCCCGACGCTGCGGACCGTGCCGGTGACTACGCACGTGCCCTTCGCTGAAGTCCCGGCCGCGCTCAGCCAGGCGCTGATCGAGGCGCGAGCCCGGGCGACCCTTCGCGGCCTGCAGCGCAATTTCGGCATCGCCGATCCCAGGCTGGCGGTGGCGGCGCTCAACCCGCACGCCGGCGAAGGCGGCGCGCTGGGCACCGAAGAACTGGACCTGATCGGCCCGGCGATTGACGCGCTAAGGGCCGAAGGCTGGCAGATCGTCGGCCCGCTGCCCGCGGACACGATGTTCCACGAAGGCGCACGCTCTCGTTACGACGCGGCGCTGTGCATGTACCATGACCAGGCGCTGATCCCGCTGAAGGCGCTGCATTTCGAGGAAGGGGTCAACATCACCCTCGGGCTGCCGATCGTCCGCACGGCGCCGGACCACGGCACGGCCTTCGATATTGCCGGCGAGGACCGCGCCGACCCGCGCGCCATGGCGGCGGCGATCCGCATGGCGGCAGAATGCGCCGCGTACCGGGCCCTGGCGGAATGAAGGCAGGGCCGGCGGAGCCGCTGCGCGACGTCATTGCCCGCCACGGTCTGCAGGCGACCAAGGCGCTCGGCCAGAACTTCATCCTCGACCGGCAATTGCTGGCCCGGATCGCCGCGATTCCCGGCCCGCTCGAAGGCGCCACCGTCTACGAAGTGGGGCCGGGCCCCGGCGGCCTGACCCGGGCCCTGCTCGAAGCCGGCGCCAAGGTCGTCGCGGTCGAGCGAGACCGGCGCTGCCTGCCGGCGCTGGCCGAGCTGGAAGCGCTGTTCCCCAAGCAATTGCGGATCATTGGTGGCGACGCCCTGGCGACCGACGAGCTAGCCGAAGCCGGCCAGGGCGCCCACGTCGTCGCCAACCTGCCCTACAATGTCGGCACGGCGTTGCTGCTGCGCTGGCTTGGGAGTGAATCCTGGCCGCCCTGGTGGCGGTCCTTGACCCTCATGTTCCAGCGCGAAGTCGCCGAGCGGATCGTCGCCCGGCCCGACAGCGAGCATTATGGCCGGCTGTCGGTCGCCGCGCAGTGGCGCAGCGAGGCGCGGATCGCGATGCCGGTGCACCGCTCCGCCTTCGTGCCGCCGCCCAAGGTCGCTTCCGCCGTCGTCCACATCGTTCCCGCCGGCATGCCGGCGGGAGTGAATGCCCGGGTCCTGGAGCAGGTCACCGCCGCCGCCTTCGGCCAGCGGCGCAAGATGCTGCGCCAGAGCCTTAAGGGACTGCCCGGTGCGCTCGACGCGCTCGACCGGCTGGGCATCGACCCGCAGCGGCGGGCCGAGACGCTCGGCGTTGATGATTATGTGAACCTGGCGCGGGTCCTGTCCTGAGCTTCCCGCCGGTCAGTTCTTCTTGGGCGCGGTGGCCGGCGGCTTGGCCTGGGCCAGGCTCGGTCCGCGGGCAATGGCCCCGCTCAGCTCGGCCGCCTGCGGGCAGCCGGACGTGCACAGCTTCTGCAGCTTGGCGAGGACCTCCTTGGCGCGCGCCGAAGCGCCCAGCTCGACCATCGCCGATCCTTGCAGGGCAAGCGCATCCTTGTCGGTCGGCTCGAGGCTGAGCGCTTTGTTGGTGAGCCGAATGGCCTGGCCGTAGAGCTTCTGCTTCATCGCCACCTTCGCCATGGCGACAAACGCAGCGCGATTGCGCGGGTCGACCGCCAGCGCCGTTTCCAGCGCATCGTCGGCTTCGATCAGGCGTCCGGCGGCGAGCGTGGCTTCGCCCTGCTTGAGCAATTCCACCGACCGCGGGGCGATCTGGTCGTCGGGCTTCTGCCCGACAACGGGGACCGCGAGCGAGGAAGCGGCAAGGCCGAATGCAAGGACCAGGGGCGACAGGCGCATCAACATCTCCAACACTTCGTGCCGCCGGCTTAGCATGAGCGCTTTAGCCGCGCGACGAAAAAGCCGTCCGTGCCGTCGTGACCGGGCGTCAACAACCGACCGCCGCCGTCCTGCCGGCCGAACGCAAGCGCATCCTGCACCGCCCAAGATGAATGGCGGCCTAAGAAGGCTTCCATTTGGCCGGCGCCTTCGCGCCTGAGCAGCGAACAGACGGCATAGACCAGGGTTCCGCCCGGCTTCACCAGCGGCACGGCCAGGTCGAGGATGCGGGCCTGCAGCGCGATGACTCGGGCCAATCGCTCCGAGGTCAGCCGCCAACGGCCTTCGGGATTGCGCCTCCAGGTGCCGCTGCCCGAGCAGGGCGCGTCGACCAGGACGAGGTCGGCCTGTCCGTTCCAGTCGGCCAGTTGATCCGCTTCCCGCCCACCGTCGAGCAAGCGGACGTCGATCCTTGCCCCGGCCCGCTCGGCCCGCGGCGCCAGCTTCGCCAGCCGCATGCGATTGGTGTCGCAGGCCAGGATCTCCACCCCGGGAGCGGCCGCGGCCAGCGCCAGCGCCTTGCCCCCTGCTCCAGCGCACAAATCGACGAGGCGCATGCCCGCCCGCGGCTCGCAGGCAAGCGCAATGAGTTGCGAGCCTTCATCCTGAACTTCAACCAAGCCATTGAGATAGGCCGAGTTCTGATCGATACGGCTGTCCGCAGGCAGGCGAATTCCCCAAGGGCTGTGGGCGGTAGGACTCGCTCCATCGAATGCCGCCAGCGCCGCCTCGCGGGTGGTGCTCGTTATGTTGACCCGAAGGTCGAGCGGCGCCCGTTCGAGCAGCGCCGGCCATTCGTCGCGCGGCACCAAGGGCGAAAGCTCGGGCTCCAGCCATTGCGGCAGCAATTGCTCCGCCGCGCCGGCCTCCCCCTCGACGACTGGCGCCGGCCCATGCGGCGAGCCATCGAACAGGACGGCGAGGTCCGCGTCCTCGCTGGCCAAGCCGAGCATCGCCTGTCGCCCGCTGGCTGGAATCTCGCCGCAGCGGCGGATAGCCCGGAACACCAGCTCGCGCACCGCCCGGCGATCCTTCGACCCGGCATAGCGCCGCGTCTTGAAATACTGGCCGACGATCGCGTCCGCCGGCGGGCCGTCGTCGCGCGCCGAAGCGATGACCGCGTCGAGAATCTCGATTGCCGCCTGGACCCGCGCCGAGGGAGTCATCGGGCCTTACCGGGTCGGGTAATTGGGCGCTTCGCGGGTGATGGCGACGTCGTGGACATGGCTTTCATTGAGGCCGGCATTGGTGATCCGCACGAAGCGCGCGCGTTCCTGCAGCTCGGGAATCGTGGCGGAGCCGGTGTAGCCCATCGCCGCCTTCACCCCTCCGACCAGCTGGTGGATGATGTCGCGGACCGGCCCCTTGTAGGGCACCCTGCCTTCAATGCCTTCGGGCACCAGCTTCATCTGGTCCTGGATGTCCTGCTGGAAATAGCGGTCGGCCGAGCCGCGGGCCATGGCCCCGACCGAGCCCATGCCGCGATAGCTCTTGTAGGCGCGGCCCTGGTAGAGAAAGGTTTCTCCCGGGGCTTCCTCGGTGCCGGCAAGCAGCGAGCCGACCATGACCGTCGAGGCGCCGGCGGCCAGCGCCTTGGCGATGTCGCCGCTGGTGCGAATGCCGCCGTCGGCGATGACCGGCACCCCCGCTTCCCGCGCCGCTTTCGCTGCCGCCATGATCGCGGTCAGCTGCGGCACGCCGACGCCGGCGACGATACGGGTGGTGCAGATCGAGCCCGGCCCGATGCCGACCTTGACGGCATCGGCGCCCGCCCCGACCAGCGCCCTGGTCGCCTCGGCGGTGGCGACATTGCCGGCGACGATCTGGACACTGTTCGACAGGCCTTTCACCCGCTCGACGGCCTTGGCCACCTCGCGGTTGTGGCCATGGGCGGTGTCGATGACGATGCAGTCGCAGCCCGCGTCGATCAGCGCTGCGGAGCGCTCGAAGCCGGCGTCGCCGACCGTCGTCGCCGCCGCCACCCGCAGCCGGCCTTCGCCGTCCTTGGTCGCCAGCGGCGAGGCGACCGACTTCTCGATGTCCTTGACGGTGATCAGGCCGACGCAATGGTCGGCGTCGTCGACGACCAGCAATTTCTCGATCCGGCGCTGGTGAAGGATGCGCTGGGCGTCCTCCTGGCTGGTGCCGACGGCAACCTTGGCGAGATTCTCCCTGGTCATCAGCTCGCTGACCGGCTGCTTCATGTTTTCGGCGAAGCGGACGTCGCGGTTGGTGAGGATGCCGGCAAGCTTGCCCGAGGCTTCGACGATCGGGATGCCGCTGATCCGGTTGGCCTTCATCAGCTCCAGCGCCTCGGCCAGCGACTGGTCGGGGCGCATGGTGATCGGGTTGACGACCATGCCGGATTCGAACCGCTTGACGGCCCGCACCGCCGCCACCTGCACGTCGACCTCCATGTTGCGGTGAAGCACGCCGATGCCGCCCAGATGCGCCATGGCGATCGCCATGTCGGCGTCGGTTACCGTGTCCATCGCCGACGACAGGATCGGGATGTTCAGTGGGATGGCGCGGGTCAGCAGGCTGCGGGTGTCGGCCTGGCTTGGCAGCACGCTTGATTCGCACGGCTGCAGCAGCACGTCGTCAAAAGTCAGTCCGAGGGGAATGTCGGGAACGTCGATCAGGTCGGCCATATCGGCCCATGCCAACAATCGGCCGATTCGCCAAGGCCTGCCGCTAGCGCCTTCCGACCTGCGGCACGGTTGCGAACGACGGCATGATCGATCGCGACGCAGCGCGCCGGACCAGTTCGACGTGCAGATTGGCATCGTCGACGGCGCCGCCCAGCTCCGTGTCGGGCCGCAATTCGTCGGCCGGGCCATGGTACGTCGTCTTGAGGAAGGCCTCGAGCTGCTTGGCGTCGCTGAAGCTGCCGCCCGCCATGATCATCGGCACGCCTTTCTGGGCCAGGGCCCATCCGTCCTGCCGTTCCAGGAAGGAGGCGGCGTCATCGTCGCCGTCCCAGGCGCGGCCCATGGCCGCGGCGGCGGCGCGGACCAGCGGCTCCAGCGTCGCGCCCTTGGCCGCGACCATCGCCACCGGCGTGCCCTTCGGGGAAATGGCGATCGTGTCGAGGTTGAAGCCGGCGACGATGCTGCCGAGCGGCAGCGGCGGGTGGTTGGCAAAGGCCTTGGCGCCCAGCAGGCCCCATTCCTCGGCGCTGGTGGCGACGAACCAGACATCGCGGTCCAGCCCCATCTTCGCCACCCGCTCGGCGACGGCGATCAGTGCCGCCACTCCGCTCGCATTGTCGACGGCGCCGTTGCAGATCCGGTCAGGCGCTCCTGCCGGCATGCAAATGCCGAGATGGTCGTAATGCGCCATGACGACAACCGCGCGGCCGTCGGGGGCGCGCCCTGAAACCCGGCCGACGACATTGTAGGCGGTGACCTTCCCGAGCCGGTTCATCTCCTCGATGAAATGGCGCTGGCCGGCCGGCAGCTTGACCGTCGCCGCCGGCGGCGGCTTGGCGTCGCGGTCGATCCGGAAGCCCTGCAGGAATCCGCCTGCCGGGGCGAGCAGCCCCGCCGCCCGGAAGCGCTCGGCAATATAGGCCGCCGCCTTGGCCTCGCCGGGCGTTCCGGACATGCGGCCTTCGAACGAATCGCTCGCCAGGGTGGCGATGGTCGCCCGCATCTCGCTGTCGTTGACCGGCGGCGGCGGTGCCACGCGTACAGTCGCGCAGCCTGCGAGCAGCAGGGAAAGGGCAAGGATGGATCTCATCGGCGAGCAAGCAACCGCTTTGCAGCCTCGACATGCATGCGCTCGATCATCACCCCCTCGAAGCGCTCGGCGCCGCCGGAAGCGGCGGCGACCAGCCGCTCGGCGCGGGCGATCTCCTCGGCGCTCGGCGCGAAGGCGGCGTGGCAGGGCCCGATCTGGCTGGGATGGATCAGGGACTTGCCATCGAAGCCCAGGTTCCGGCTTTCGGCGACCTCGGCAGCGAAGCCGGCTTCATCGTCCAGGCCATTGAAGACGCCGTCGAACACCGCGATCCCCACAGCGCGGGCGGCCAGTACGATGGTCTGCAGCGCCATTTGCATCGATGCGCGGCCGGCGCTTGGCGGCAGGCGAAGGTCGGCGGCAAGGTCGTTGGTGCCGGCAATCAGGGCCGCGGCCTCCCTCGCTGCCTCGTGGACGGCGACCAGGCCACGGGCGGTCTCGATCATGGCCGCGACCGGCTTGCCGGTCTGGTTGCGGACGAAGGCGATTTCCTCCTTGCCCACCGCCCTGGGCACGACGATCAGGTCGGGCTTGGCGGCCATCACCGCGCCGATATCAAGGCCATGCCAGTCGGTCCCGGGCGAATTGATGCGGATGGCGACGGCCGTCGGCCAACCCTCCGTAACCGCCTCGACGGCGGCGGCCCGCGCCGCTTCCTTGTCTTCGGGCCGGACCGCATCCTCAAGGTCGAGGACAACGAGGTCGGCATCGCTGTTGCGGGCGTGCATGATTGCCCGCGGATTGCTGGCCGGCAGGAACAGGACCGACCTCACGGCGAAGAGGTCGAGGCTCGATTCCGCTCCATTCACGCCGATTTCCCTTCACAGGCGCCTTCCGCCTCTGCATCATGTCGCCAATTGTGGGGAAGAGCCATGCTTGAATATTTCCTGATCGCGGTTGCCGTGCTGGTGCTGCTCGTCGTGATGATGAGCGTCAAGATCGTCAGCCAGGGATACCGCTACACGATCGAGCGCTTCGGCCGCTTCGTCCGCGTGGCCGAGCCGGGCCTGAACCTGGTGACTCCCTTCGTCTATCGCGTCGGGCACAAGATCAACATGATGGAGCAGGTGGTCGACATCCCGGGCCAGGAAATCATCACCAAGGACAATGCGATGGTGGCGGTCGACGGCGTCGTCTTCTTCCAGGTAATCGACGCGGCCAAGGCGGCCTACGAGGTCAGCGACCTTTATTCGGCGCTGATGGCGCTTTCGACCACCAACTTGCGCACCGTCATGGGGTCGATGGATCTCGACGAAACCTTGTCCAAGCGCGACGAGATCAATGCCCGCCTGCTGGCCGTGGTCGACCATGCCACCGAACCGTGGGGCGTGAAGATCACCCGGGTCGAGCTGAAGGACATCCGCCCGCCGGCCGACATCGTCAACGCCATGACCCGCCAGATGAAGGCCGAGCGCGAAAAGCGCGCCGCAATCCTTGAATCCGAAGGCATGCGGCAGTCCGAGATCCTGCGCGCCGAGGGCGAAAAGGCGGCGCGGATCCTGCAGGCCGAGGGCATGAAGGAAGCCGCCTTTCGCGATGCGGAGGCGCGCGAGCGCTCGGCGCAGGCCGAGGCCAACGCCACCACATCGGTCAGCGACGCCATTGCCGGCGGGAGTGCACAGGCGATCAACTATTTCATCGCCCAGAAATATGTCGAGGCGATCGGCAAGTTCGCCACGTCGCCCAACGCCAAGACCATCCTGTTCCCGGTCGAAGCGACCCAGCTGATGGGCACGCTCGGCGGCATCGGAGAACTGGCGAGGGAGGTGCTTGGCGAGGCCAGGCAGAAGGGGCAGCCGGCGTCCAAGGCCAAGGCCGCACCGGCCGCCGGGCGGGAGGCGCCTCCCGGTGTCCCGGGCGTCCCGAGGATTGAAGGCTGATGCTCGACAATGTCGATCCCGGCTGGCTGTGGGCGATCGGCGGCGTCCTGTTGCTCATCGCCGAGGTGATCGCACCCGGCTTCTTCCTGGTCTTCATCGGCGCGGCCGCGGTCGCTACCGGCCTGTTCACGGTGCTGTTCGACCTCGGCCTGTCGGCCCAGCTCGGCCTGTTCGCCATCTACTCGGCCGTTGCCGTGCTCGCCGGCCGCCGCTGGTATGCCCAGCCCGACGGCCCGGCCGCCGACATGGCAATCAACCAGCCCGCCGCGCGACTCATCGGCCGCAGCGTGACCGTAGTCGAGGCGGTGGACGAGCATGGCGGACGGGTGAAAGTTGGCGATAGCGAGTGGAGCGCCCGCGGCGGCCCCGCCGCGCCCGGCGACAAGGTCCGCGTCGCCTCGATCGACGGCAATTGCCTGATCGTCGAAAGGGGCGCTACGCTGCCGCCATCCTGACGCAGGAGCGTAAGCGTGATTCAATCCAGACTTTCCCGACGCGAAGCTTTCACCGCGCTCGGCGCCACCGGCGCGTTCGCCGCCCTTCCCGGCTGTGCCCAGACACTCGCCAGAGTAACCGGCCCGGCGACCGAGGCCGAAGCCACCGCCTTGCTCGAATCGATTGGCGAGAACCTGCTCTGGCACTCGCCCGAATCGGCGACCTCGCTCGGCATCGACAAGGGCGCGCGCGCGGTCCTGCGCTCGCGCCTCTCCGGCCGCAGCCAGGCCGGCCAGGACCGAATCGAGGCGACACTGCGCGCCGACCTCGCCCGCGCCGAGGCTATTGACGTCTCGGCCCTCTCTCACTCGACCCGCACCAGCGTCGAGGTCGTGCGCAGCGCCTATCGCACCGCGCTCGAGGGCTTTGCACTGCCCTATGGCGACGTTGCCGTCGGCGGCTGGCGCAACGCGCCCTATGTCGTCATCCAGAACGTCGGCGCCTATCTTGACGTGCCGCGCTTCCTCGACAGCGACCACCCGATCCGCGACCGCGCCGACGCCGAGGCCTATCTCGCCCGCCTCGCCTCCTATCCGCGCCAACTCGACGGCGAACTCGGCCGCATTCGCGATGCCCGCGGCCAGGGCCTCGTCCCGCCCGCCTTCCTGATCGACAAGGCGATTCCTCAGATGGAGGCCAGCCTGAAAAGCGCGCGCGAGGGCGGCGGCCTGGCCGAATCGATCGCCCGGCGCACCAACGAAGCCAATATCCCCGGCGACTGGGAGGCCCGCGCCCGCGCGATCGCCCGCACCGAGGTCGCCCCGGCGCTCGAGCGCCAGCTGGCCGAACTGAGGGCCGAGCGCGCCGTCGCCACCGTGGACGCCGGCATGTGGGCCCGCCCCGGGGGCGAGCAATTCTACCGCTGGGCCCTCAAGGCCTCGACGACCACGGCCATGACCCCCGACGAAGTCCACCAGATGGGCCTCGACCAGCTTGCCGAGCTCCACGGCCGCATGGACCCGATCCTCAGGAAGCTCGGCTACACCCAGGGCTCGGTCGGCGAGCGGATGAACGCGCTCGCCAAGGACCCGCGCTACAAGTTCAGCGAGGGCGACAAGGGCCGCGCCGAGATCATGGCCTATATCCAGCAATGGCTGGACAGGTTCCGCGGCCTCACCCCGCGGGCCTTCCGCACACTGGTCCGCGGCAACCTCGAGGTGAAGCGCCTGCCGCCCGAGGAGGAGCCCGGCGCGCCCGGCGCCTATGGCGGCGCCGGCTCGATCGACGGCTCGATCCCGGGCAAGTTCTGGATCAACCTGCGCGCCACCGACCTGCACAGCAAGTACAGCCTGCCCGACCTCGCCGCGCACGAGGCGATTCCCGGCCACGTCTGGCAGGGCGAATATGCCAACCAGATGCCGCTCATTCGCAACATGCTCGCCTTCAACGCCTATTCCGAAGGCTGGGCGCTCTATGCCGAACAATTGATGGACGAGCTCGGCGCCTATGACGATTTCGAGGTCGGGCGCCTCGGCTATCTCCAGTCCCTCGCCTTCCGCGCCGTGCGGCTGGTGGTCGACACCGGCCTCCACGCCAAGCGCTGGACGCGCCAGCAAGGCGTCGCCTTCTTCGTCGAACGGAACGGCTCCAACCCGCTGGAGGTGGCGAGCGAGGTCGACCGCTATTGCAGCTGGCCGGGCCAGGCCTGCGGCTACAAGATCGGCCATAGCGAGATCGTCCGCCAGCGCGCCCGCGCCCAGGCCGAGCTCGGCGCCCGCTACGACCTGCGCGACTTCAACGACGCCGTGGTCAAGGGCGGCAACGTGCCGATGGACGTGCTGGCGAAGAACGTCAGCGATTATGTGGCGACGGCGGGCCGGGCGGCGGCTGCGTAACGGCGAGAGTCCGCTTTCCACCCATTCCTGGCTCTAGCTAAGGCAAGGCCCCAAGGTCGGGAGCCACGAAATGCCGGCGCGCGTCGACCGAGAACAATCGCTCGGCGCTGTAGAAGCGCAGCGGCCAGTCGCGCCGACCCATCGGCGACCGCAACAGCTCGTTGACCAGTTCGTGCAGCGGGGCATTGGGCTCCGCTTCCCGCAGGAACAGCCTCACCCCGTGCAGGAAGGTGCGCGTCATCGTCTCGTGATAGCCCTGGGTGTCGTCGTTCACGCCGCCGACGCTCTCATTGTAGCGGCGGATGATGTCCGGCAACTGCCGTTCGAGGTCGAGGTCGGGCCGGCATGCCAGCAAATAGGTGGTTGCGGCCAGGTGCGCTTCATGGGTCCAGTCGGCGCGCGGCAGGGTGTGCGCCAGCAACCCCTCGCCGATGCGCGCAATCGCTTGGTCGCTGGCAAACAGGCGAGGTCGGTATTCAGTCATTGATCGGGCTTTCTCTGGGAAGGCCCGATCCGGTGACCGGGCCGTTAGGCGGTGGCGGCGACTCTGGGCGCGGCTTGGCGGACGCCCTCGTCGACGTGGGTCTCGAATTGCGCGAAATTCTCGACAAACAAGTCGACAAGCCTGGCCGCGGTGCGGTCATATTCGTCCTTGTCCGCCCAGGTGCTGCGCGGGTCGAGGATGCCGCTGTCGACGCCGGGCACTGCGACGGGCACGTCGAAGCCGAAGTTCGGGTCCTTGCGGAAGTCGGCATTCTTCAGCGATCCATCGAGCGCGGCGTTGAGCAAGGCCCGGGTCGCCTTGATCGGCATGCGCTTGCCGACGCCATATTTGCCGCCGGTCCAGCCGGTGCTGACCAGCCAGCAATCGACGCCGCCCTTGGCAATCCGTTCCTTCAGCAAATTGCCGTAAACCGACGGGTGGCGCGGCATGAAGGGTGCGCCGAAGCAGGTCGAGAAAGTCGCCTCCGGCTCGGTGACGCCGATCTCGGTGCCGGCGACCTTGGCGGTGTAGCCAGACAGGAAATGGTACATGGCCTGGTCGGGCGTCAGCCGGGCGATCGGCGGCAGCACGCCGAACGCGTCGGCGGTCAGCATGACGATGTTCTTCGGCACCGGCCCCATGTTCTGTTCGGAACTGTTGGGGATGAACTCGATCGGATAGGCGCCGCGGCTGTTCTCCGCGAGGCGGTTGTCGTCGAGGTCGAGCTCGCGCGTAGCGGGGTCCATGACGACATTTTCGAGGATCGTGCCGAACCGCCTGGTGGTGGCGTAGATTTCCGGCTCGCTCTCGGCGCTGAGGCGGATCATCTTGGCATAGCAGCCGCCTTCGAAATTGAAGACCGCCGTGTCCGACCAGCCGTGCTCGTCGTCGCCGATCAGCGTCCGGTTGGGATCGGCCGACAACGTCGTCTTGCCGGTGCCCGACAGGCCGAAGAAGATGGCGGTGTCGCCCTTGGCGCCGATGTTGGCCGAGCAGTGCATCGGCATGATGCCCTTGGGCGGCAGCAGGTAGTTCAGGAGCCCGAAGACGGATTTCTTCATCTCGCCGCCATATTCGGTGCCGCCGATCAGGATCAGCTTCTCGGTCAGGTTGACCGCGATCACCGTCTCGCTGCGGCAGCCATGCCGGGCCGGGTCGGCGCGGAAGCTGGGCAGGTCGATGATCGTGAATTCGGGCACGAAGCCGGCAAGCTCGCCCGCTTCCGGCCGCACCAGCATCGTGCGGATGAAGAGGTTGTGCCAGGCATATTCGTTGATGACGCGCACATTGACGCGGTGCTCGGGCTGCGAGCCGCCATAGAGGTCGGCGACGAACAGGGTGTCGAGCGACTTCAGGTGCGCCAGGAAGTCGGCCTTCAGCGCCGCGAAGGCATCCGGCGTCATCGCCTTGTTCGACTTGCCCCACCAGACCGTGTTTTCGGTCTCGGCGTCGCGGACGGTGAACTTGTCGTTGGCGCTGCGGCCCGTGTGCTTGCCGGTCTTGACGACGATCGGGCCGTCCTTGGCCAGCTCGCCCTCGCCGCGCGCAATCGCCAGCTCGACCAGAGGCGCGGTCGTCAGGTTCCAGTGCAGCCGGGCACCGGTTTCGATCCCCTGTGCGTCAAGGCCATGCCGCGAAACGCGCTCGCTCACTTGCGTATCCCCTTGAAATTCAAGCGGCGGCGGCCGTTTCGAGCCTGCCGCCGCATCATTCAACCGCGCCTATAACCAGCGGGGGGCTGTCGGTCAAAGGCCCGCCGCTTCCGCAATCGCTGCGCCTTGCCTATCATCGCGGCCCAAGGCCCATCAGGGCAGGTCGCAGGTGTGACGCTTATGGCCGAAGCCGAAAAACCATTGCCGCTGAACGGCGGCGCAGCCGACGTCGCCCAGGCCTCCCGGCTTTGCATCGATTGCGGCCTTTGCTGCACCGGCGTGATCCATGATGCGGGCGTGCTGGACGCGGATGAAGTCGCTCCAGCCGCCGAGCTTGGCCTCCAGATCCTCCCGTCGTCCGCCCGGGCTGGATGGTCCTTTCCCTGTGCGGCGCTGGACGGCACGCGTTGCGGGATTTTCGGCCACCGGCCGCGCTGCTGCAGCCGCTACAAGTGCCAGGTGCTGGTCGAGCTGCTCGACGGGAGGCTGGACTTCGACGAAGCCGCGTCCCGCACGCGCCGGGCGCTGCAACTGTTCGCGGAATTGCTTGCCGTGCGCCCCGGCTATCTGTCGATCCACGACACCAAGGTCATGGCCAGGAACCAGCTGTTTACGCCGGCGCTGCGCGATGTCGCCGACAAGGCCACGGCCCTGCAGCGCTACGTCGACCGATATTTTCGCAAGCCGAACGAGGACAAGCTCTTCCCCCAGGCCGGCGGCGCCGGCGAAGACGCGAAACCCGGGACAATCGCGCCGAAGCGTGCAAAGTGAACGGCCTTGGCGTTACTGAGCGGCCCCTGGATGCATCCCGACGATCCGACCATTCGCGAATTCCTGGCCGCCGCCCTGCGGAAGGGGGGCGAACCCTGGCCCGCGGCATGGGATGACCCGGCGGCAAGGGACGCCGTCGGCCGCGCCGCCATTTATCATGGAATTGCCGGACTGCTGGTCGATCGCTGCGTCGTGGAGCGAACCTGGCCTTCGCCTCCCGCCGAGACGCTCGGCCGGGAAGCGCGCGCCCAGGCGATGTGGGAATTGCGCCACCGGCAGCTGCTCGCCGACCTCCTCGCCGAGTTTCAAAAGCGGGCCATCCCTTCCCTCCTCATGAAGGGAACGGCCGTCGCCTATGACCTGTATGAGACGCCCGCGACCCGGTCGCGCGGAGACACGGACCTGCTGGTCGCCGCGCCGGACCGGCCGCGCGCCGAAGCGCTGCTGGGCGCGCTTGGCTATGCCCCGGGCGTGCTTGGCGGCGTCAATGCCGCCTTTGCCCTGCAGCAGCCTTGGACGCTGGTCCTGCCCGACGGCGGCCGCCATTCGATCGACCTCCACTGGCAGGTGATGAACGCGCCGTCGCTCAACGGCTTGCTGCCCTTTGCCGAATGCAGCGCCGAGGCTCGGCCGCTGCCGCGGCTTTCCCCCGAAGCAAGGGCGATGGGCCGCGTCCATTTGCTGCTCCACACCTGCCTGCACCGGGCGATGCACTGCAACACGCCCTATATCGTGGATGGCGAGGCGTTCCATGATTCCGGCCGCCTGATCTGGTCCTTCGACATGCACCTGCTGGCCGAGGCGCTCGACGACGGCCAATGGTCGCAGCTTTGCGCCCTGGCGAGCGCCAATGGCGTGGCGCGGGTCTGCCTGGAGGGCCTGCGGGCGGCCCAGGCCGACATCGGCACCGCCGTGCCGGCCGAGGTCATCCGGCAGCTCGAGCAAGCTGCGCCCGGCGACCGGCGCAGCGCCTATTTCGTCAAGTCCCGCTCTGTCGCCCGGGCCTGGCAGGACCTTCGCTCCGTCGCCGGGCTGCGGTCGAAGCTGCGCTATGGCGCGGCCCGGATCCTGCCCGATCCCCGGTTCGTCAGGGCCAAGTATCCGGGCATGGCTGGCGCGTCCCTGCCCATGCTGTATGCGCGGCGCATGCTTGGCGTATTGCTTTCGCGCGGCAAGGCCCGCCAGCGCTGATGCGGATTGCAGGATGAGCGGCATTTGCGGGATCGTTGCGCTCGACGGGACGACGCCGTCCCGGTCCGAGCTCGCGGCCATGACCGCATTGCTGGAACGGCGCGGCCCGGAGGGCACGCGTCACTGGCTTGGCGGTCCGGCCGCCCTCGGCCACACCTTGCTGGCCACTACTCCCGAGGCGTTGGTCGAGCAGCTGCCGCTGACCGACCCGGCAAGCGGCTGCACCATCACCGCCGACGTCCGTCTCGACAATCGCGAGGAATTGATCCCGGCGCTCGGCCTGGCAGGCGAGACCCGCATCATCGGCGACGGCGAGCTGGTTCTGCGCGCCTATCTCCTGTGGGGCGAGGATTGCCCGAGGCACCTGCTTGGCGATTTCGCCTTCGCCATCTGGGACCCGCGCACGCAAACCCTCTTTTGCGCCCGCGACCACATGGGCATGCGGCAGTTCAACTATTGCCACGTCCCCGGGCAGATTTTCGTCTTTTCCACCGAAGACACGGGCGTGCTGGCGCATCCAGCCGTCCCCCGGGACCTGAATGAAGGACGGATCGCCGACTTCATCGGCGACTTCGAGGATTTCGACTTCACCTCCACCTTTTTCGAGCATGTCCACCGCTTGCCGCCCGCCCATTCGCTGCGAATTGGAGGGCAAGACTGCGAGCTTCGCCGGTATTGGCGATTGGAACCGGGACTACGGCTGCAGCTGGAATCCGACGAGGCGTATGCCGAAGCCTTCCTGGCCGTCTTTACCGAAGCGGTTCAATCGCGCCTGCGGTCGAGCGGCGGCGTCGCTGCGATGCTCTCGGGCGGGCTGGATTCCACGGCGGTGTCGGCAGTCGCCTCCGGCATCCTGTCCTCATCCGGCCAGGGTCCGCTCGTGACTATCTCCGCGGTAGGGCCGGATCCTGCGAAATGTCCGGAAACCCAGGCCATCCAGTCCGCCCTTTCGATGGGAGCGTTCAGTCCGATCTTCGTCAATCACGTCGATTTTGACGGCATGACCGACGAGCTGATCGCGGCATTGCAGGAAACTAGAAACCCTTTCGAGGTCCACGGGACGATGCTGAGATGCATCTATGCGGCTGCCAGGAGGAGCAAAATCAAGGTCGTACTGGACGGCGGCAGCGGCGACGTGATTCTTACTTCGGACAACAGAGTAGCGTCATTGCTGGCAGATGGCCGATTCAGCTCGGCCTATCACGAGCTCATTGGTCAAAAGCGGTTTGAGAAACCCACCAAGCCCGTCAGATTCATGCTTGGCCGGTTCTTGTCTGCCGCCTGGGTCGCCTTCGCACCCTTGGCGCTTCGCTCCCGCTTGAGACAATTACGAGTTTCTAGCCAGATTCCTGGTGTAGCCCCCGACTTGGCCAAGCGGGTGGGGACTGCCAATCGACGTCGAATTGGAGCGGAGCATCTGCGGATCGTAGCGCCCTCCGATCCGACTTGGAGAAAGCAAGTTATTCTCCATCCCCATCTGGTGGCCGGACGAGAGAGATTCGATCAACTTGCCGCCTCGTCCGGCGTCGAGTGCCGTGACCCTTTCATGGATGTCCGAGTGGTCGAGTATTGCCTGTCATTGCCGTCCGAACAGCTTGAGCAGGGCGGCTGGCCGAAAATCATCCTTCGTCGGGCCTTGGAAAAGCGAATACCCAAGGTCGTGGTCTGGCGGCGGGGCAAAGAGCATCTTGGCGGGGAATTCACTGCAAGCTTGCTAAATAAGTGGCGCGGCTGGGAAGACAGCATGAGCGATCCACTTTCTCCGGTCCGCCGTTATCTGCTTCACGATGCCATTCGGGATCGGCTCAGAGGTGGGAACGAACCGACATTATCGAGGTTGAGCCTTTTTGCGCTGGATCGCTTTCTTAGGCGTTTCGGTGATTGGCCCCTTGGTCGCTAATTGATGGCAACATAGACCCGGCTTCGGAATCGCGTTATCACACAGACCGGCTTGAAGAAGGAGCTAGAGATGCCCAGTGCTTTTATCGTTTCAGGCAAGGACTTCGACAAAGCCTACAGCCCCCCAAAGTTGACGATTTACGGCAGCGCTAAGACCCTCACCGCGTCCGGAACAGGAGCTCAGCAGGAATCCGTTCAGGGCGGCGGCCCAAGCTGCTCGTCCAACACATCCCGGAGGCCATGCTGATAATCCAGATGTTGGCGTAAGCTCCCGCATCGATTGGCCTAGTTTCGGCAACGCTTGTTCAAAGCCCCCTGGTCATTAGTGTCGCGCCATGCACGCGCTCAGAAACTGGCGGATCGAAGACGGAGGGCCGATGCTCCCCAGCCAGGCCATTGACGAGACGCTTCGGTGGAAAGACCCGTCCACGCCATTGACCATTTCAGCAGTATCTGCCCTCGACGAGCGCTATTTTCGCCTCCGCATGGACCCGGCCTTCGCCGTCGACGTCTCGACTGACGGCCGCATCGTCGTCCGCCAGAACGTTCCCGTCCCACAGATCACCATCGATCACTTCCTCGCCGACCAGGTCATTCCCCGGCTGCTGGCCCATGCCGGTTCGTTCGTCTTCCATGCCGGCGCGGTGCGGTCGGGCGAAGCGGCCTTGGTCTTCCTGGGGCAATCGGGCCGCGGCAAATCGACGCTGGTGACGAGTTTCAAGCAGGCCGGCTTCGCGCTCCTCGGCGATGACGCGATGGTCCTCGCCTCCCCAGGCGGCGTGCCGCATGTCAGCCCCGTCTATCCAAGCCTGCGGCTGTATGCGGATTCGATCGAGGCGCTGATGCCCGGTGCGGCCACCGCCGGGCCGGTGGCCCATTATTCCACCAAGGAGCGGATCGACGTCGAGATCGATGCCGATACCGAACTCACGCCGCTTCCCGTTCGCGCCATCTTCTGCCTGGCCGCCCCCGCGGCGGGAGAGACGATCGAGCTTCGCCGGCTTGCCCCCGCGGAGGCCTGCATGACGCTGGTCGAAAGCAGTTTCGCCCTTGATCCGGCCGACCTCGACCAGGCCCGTCGCCGGCTGGACGATGCCAGCAGGCTGGCGCGGCTGGTGCCCGCCTTCGAAATTTCCTACCCGCGCGATTATGCGTGCCTGCCCGAAGTCCGCCGGGCTATTCTCGGCCAGGTCGCAGCGCTGGAGGCCGAATGACCGATTTCCTGCAAAAACGGCTCGCCCCCTCCCCCGACGCTGCCGAAAGCGCCGTCGGCGACGAAACCGTGCTCCTGCACCTGAAGAGCGGCACCTATTTCGGGCTCGACGCCATGGGCACGCGCATCTGGGCGATGCTCAAGCAAGGGCTGGCGCCGGCCGACATCTGCGCCCGGATCGCCGCCGACCATGACGTGCCGCTGGCCACCGTCGAGGCCGACGCCCGGCGCTTCCTCGGCGAGCTCAAGGACAACGACATCGTCGTCGAGGCCGGGGAGGAAACCGGCGGTTGAGCCTCGCCGACGACCTGCGCCGGGCCGCCGCGCTCGGCCCGCGTGTCGGGTTCGACCTCTTCCGCGCCGTCGCCGAGCTGGCGATCGCGCGTCTGCGCTTGTCGGCACAGGGACCCGAACGGCTGCTGGCGGCTGGCAACGACAGCCCGCACGCCAACCTCAGCCCCATCCAGACGCACCTGATCGACCGCGTCGCCTTCGCCATCCCGCGCGCGGCGGCACGCGTGCCGTGGCGGGCGACCTGCCTGGTGCAGGCGCTGGCCGCCCGGCGCTGGCTCGCCCGCGAAGGCATCGCCAGCCAGCTCGTGCTCGGCGCCCGCAAGGACGGGGATGCGCTCGACGCCCACGCTTGGCTGACTGTCGGCGACCGGGTGGTAATCGGCGGCGACGTCAGCGGCCACCAGCCCTTCCGCCCCGGCCGCTCCTGATCAACCCGCGCTGAACAGCTCGTCGAACCGCGCCACCGCCGCGCCGGGATTGGCCTGCCCCCACACCGCCTGGCACACCGCGATGAAATCGGCGCCGGCGTCGATCAGGGGCTGCGCATTGTCGGGCGTGATGCCGCCGATGGCGACGCAGGGCACTTCGAACAGGCTCGCCCACCAGCTGAGGATTTCCGGCTTCGGCCGATAGTGCGATGGCTTGGTGGTGGTCGGATAGAAAGCGCCGAAGGCGACATAGTCGCAGCCCGCCTCCCCCGCCTCCATCGCCAGGTGGCGGCTGTCGTGGCAGGTGCGGCCGATCTGCGCGCCCGGCCCGAGCAGCGCCCTGGCTTCCCGCGGGTCGCCGTCCGACTGGCCCAGATGCACCCCATCGGCGCCAAGCCGCTTGGCCAAGGCCATGCTGTCGTTGACGATGAAGGCGCACCCGGCATCGGCGCACAGGCGCTGCAGCGGCTCGGCCAGCCGCGCCAGCTCATGCTCCTGCCTGTCCTTGACCCGCATCTGGAAGGCCGCGACCGGGCCGCCTTCGAGCGCCGCCTTCAGGCGGTCCGGAAAAACCCCGCCGACCTCCTGCGGGCTGATCAAATACAGCTTCGCCGGCTCGCTGCGCGGCGGCGGCGGGAAGATGGTCAGGTCGGCGTCGTCGTCGTTCATGGCCGGCTCATTAGCCGAGGCCCAGCATCCGTCCAATGAAAGCCATGCTTTCCTTGCTGCTGCTGTCAGTCGCTGCCTGCGCCACGGTGCCGCCGGCGCCGCCCGGCCCGGTCGCCGGCCTCGGTCAGGTTGCGCAGGTCGCCGGGGTCCGCATCCGGCCCATCGCCCTTGTCGAAGACAGCCGCTGCCCGGTGAACGTCCAGTGCGTCTGGGCCGGGCGGCTGGTGATCCTCGCGCAAATCGATTTCAACGGCGGCGGCGAGTCCTTCCGCGGCAACATGACCTTGGGCGAGCCGGTGCCGCTTGGCGCCGAGACGGTGACCCTGGTCGCCGCCGTGCCGCCGAAGCTGGCTGGAGCTGCCACCGACCCGCGCGCCTATCGCTTCACCTTCGCCGTCCAGCCAAGGGCCTAGGCGGCTGCCTTTTCCGTCGAGGCTTCGTAAATCTCGTCAATCGCCTGCCCAAGCACCCGGTCGAACTCCGCGTCGTCCTGGTCGTGGCGCAGGTCGGCCAACAGGGCGCGGCTGAAGCTGGCGATCATGCCCGGATTTCGCGCCAGCTGGCGGCAGGCCTCCTCGCGGCTGAACCCGCCCGACAAGGCGACGACGCGAAGCACCTTGGGGTGGCGGACCAGCGGGTCGAACAGGCCGGGCTCGGCCGGGATCGTCAGCTTGAGCATGACCTGGGCACTGCCCGGCACCGACTCCAGCTGCTTGAGGATCTCGGCGAGCAGGATGCGGTCGGCCGCGTCCCGCTCCGGGCTCTTGATGCTGACCTCCGGCTCGATGATCGGCACCAGGCCGGCGCCGAGCACCCGCCGCGCCACCTCGAATTGCTGGGCGACGACCGCCGCGATGCCTTCGGGATTGGCGAGGTTGATAACCGAACGCTCCTTGGTGCCGAACACGCCGAGCGTCTTGGCGCGGGTCAGCAGGGCATCCAGTTCCGGCATCGGCTTCATCGGCTGGACGCCGTTGGCTTCGTCTTCCAGGCCCTTGTCTATCTTGATGAACGGCACCACGCCCTTGTCGATCAGTACCTGCGGCACCGGCTTGCCGTCGATCCGGCCGTCCATCGTCCGCTCGAACAATATGGCGCCGATGACCTTGCCGCTGCCGAACGAGGGTGCGGTGATGATCCGCGAACGCATCTGGTGGATGAGGTCGAACATCTCTTCCTCGTTCGACCATTCGTCGCCGCGATAGCCATAGCCCGCCAGGGCCTTGGGCGTCGATCCGCCGCTCTGGTCCAAAGCGGCAATGAAGCCGCGGCCCTGGGCAATCTTCTCGCGCATCTCGCTTGTCGTCATTGGTCTTCCCTATGCTTGCTGAAGGGCGGCGACGCCCGGCAGCGTCCGCCCTTCCATCCATTCCAGGAATGCTCCGCCGGCGGTCGAGACGAAAGTGAATTCGCCCGTCACCCCGGCCTGGTTCAGGGCGGCCACCGTGTCGCCGCCGCCGGCGACCGAAACCAGGCTGCCGTCCTTGGTCAGCGCCGCCGCGGTCCGTGCCAGCGCCACCGTCGCCGTGTCGAACGGCGGCGTCTCGAACGCGCCCAGCGGCCCGTTCCACACCAGGGTGCGGCAGGTCTTGAGGACGTCGGCCAGGGCCTCGACCGCGGCCGGGCCGATATCGAGGATCATCTCGTCCCCGGCCACTTCGTGCACGTTGCAGGTCCTTAAGGACGGCGGATTGGCGGCAAACTCCTTCGCCACCACAACGTCATAGGGCAGATGGATGGTGCAACCGGCCGCATCGGCCTGGCTGAAGATGCGCTCGGCTTCGCCAAGCAGGTCCTTCTCGCACAGGGATTTCCCGACATTGACTCCGCGGGCGGCGAGGAAGGTGTTGGCCATGCCGCCGCCGATGATCAGATGCTCGACCTTGCCGACCAAATGGCCGAGCACGGCGAGCTTGGTCGACACCTTGGCGCCGCCGACCACCGCCGCCACCGGCCGCTCGGGATCGCCCAGCGCCCGCTCCAGCGCCTTCAGCTCCGCCTCCATCGCCCGCCCGGCGAAGCTTGGCAGCAAGTGCGCGATCCCTTCGGTCGAGGCATGGGCGCGGTGCGCGGCGGAGAACGCATCGTTGACGTAGAACTGCCCGAGCGCCGCCATGCCCTTGGCGAGCCCGGCGTCGTTCTTTTCCTCGCCGGCATGGAAACGGGTGTTTTCAAGGATGCCGATCGATCCGGGCAGCATGATCGACGCCGCCCGCTCCGCCTCCGGCCCCGCGCAATCCTCGACGAAACGGACCGACCGCCCGGTCAGTTCGGCCAGCGGCTTGACCAGCAATGCGGTCGACATGTCGGGACGGTTCTGGCCCTTGGGGCGGCCGAAGTGCGACAGCAAGAGGACGATGGCGCCCTTGTCGGCCAGTTCGGCGATGGTCGGCACGGCGGCCCGCAGGCGCGTGTCGTCGCTGATCGCACCGTCCTGCATCGGCACGTTCAGGTCGACGCGCACCAGCACCCGCTTGCCGGTCAAATCCTCCGGCAAATCGTCAAGGGTCTTGAACTTGGTCATTCGCTAATCGTCACCCCAGCGAAGGCTGTGGTCCATGCCTGCGCGCAGCCCGGACCCCAGAATATGTACTCGACATGGATGCCAGCCTTCGCTGGCATGACGACGTAAATCACCCCAATTTCGCCATGGCGCGGGCGGTATCGACCATGCGGTTCGAAAAGCCCCATTCATTGTCGTACCAGCTGACGACGCGCACCAGCTTGCCCTCGATTACCGCGGTTTCCAGGCTGTCGACGGTCGAGCTCGCCGGATTGTGGTTGAGGTCGATCGAGACCAGGGGCTCGTCCGTATAAGCGAGGATGCCCTTCAGCGGCCCGCTTTCCGAGGCTGCCTTGAGCGCCGCATTGACCTCATCGCGCGACGTGTCGCGCGACGGCGTGAAGGTCAGGTCGACCAGGCTGACGTTGGGTGTCGGCACGCGCACCGCCGAGCCGTCGAGCTTGCCCTTCAGCTCGGGCAGCACTTCGCCGACGGCGCGGGCGGCGCCGGTCGTGGTCGGGATCATCGACATTCCGGCGGCGCGCGCCCGCCGCATGTCGCCGTGGATCTGGTCGAGGATCTTCTGGTCGTTGGTATAGGCGTGGATGGTGGTCATCAGCCCGCGCTCGATGCCGATGACGTCGTTCATCACCTTGGCGACCGGCGCCAGGCAGTTGGTCGTGCAGCTGGCATTGGAAACAATCTTGTGGTCGGCGGTCAGCTTGTCGTGGTTGACGCCATAGACGACGGTCAGGTCCGCGCCCTTGGCCGGGGCGGAGATGAGCACGCGCCTGGCACCGGCGTCGAGATGCTTCTGTCCGCCTTCCTTGTCGGCGAAGAAGCCGGTGCACTCCAGGGCGATCTCGACACCCAGCTCCTTGTGCGGCAGCTTGGCCGGGTCGCGCTCGGCGGTGACGGCGATGCGCTTGCCGTTGACCGTGATCGACGTGTCGTCATGGCTGATCTCGCCCGGGAAAGCGCCGTGGACGCTGTCGCGCTTGAACAGCATGGCGTTCGACCTGGCGTCGGCCAGGTCGTTGATCGCCACCAGCTCAAGCCCGCAATCGGGCCGCTCGAGGATGGCGCGGGCGACGAGCCGGCCGATGCGGCCGAAGCCGTTGATTGCAACTTTCGTCATTGGCTCAATTTCTCCAGGATTCTCGGTACGATGGCCTCGGCGGTGAGGCCGAAATGCTTGTACAGGTCCGGTGCCGGGGCCGAGGCTCCGAAGCGGTCGATGCCGATCTTCAGCCCGTGCAGCCCGGTATAGCGCTCCCAGCCGAAGGTCGTGCCGGCCTCGATCGAGACGCGCAGGACCTGCTTGTTCGACACGTCGGGCAATATGTCCTCGCGGTAGGCGGCGTCCTGGGCGTCGAACAATTCGAACGACGGCATGGAAACGACGTCGGCGCCGATCCCCTGCCCTTCCAGCTGCGCCGCGACGTCAAGCGCGATCTCGACCTCGGACCCGGTGGCGATGAGGATGGCCTTCCGCACCGCCTCTGCCGCCTTCAGCCGGTAGGCGCCGCGGGCGCAAAGGTTGGCCCTTGCCGCCCTGGTCCGCACCGGCCGCAGGTTCTGCCGGGTCAGCGCCAGCAGCGACGGCTTGTCGTCGGCCAGCGCCAAGGCCCAGCACTCCGCCGTCTCGACCGCGTCGGCCGGGCGGTAGACGGTCAGGCCCGGAATCGCCCGCAGCGCCTGCAGATGCTCGACCGGCTGGTGGGTCGGCCCGTCCTCGCCCAGGCCGATCGAATCATGGGTCATGACGTGGATGACCTTGGCGCCCGACAGGGCGCCGAGGCGGATCGCCGGGCGGCTGTAATCGGAAAAGACCAGGAAGGTGCCGCCATAGGGGATGATGCCGCCATGCTGTGCCATGCCGTTCATCGCCGCCGCCATGCCGAACTCGCGGATCCCGTAATAGATGTAGCGGCCGCCGTAATTGTCGTGCGTAAGCGGCTCTAATTGCTTTGTTTTCGTATTGTTGGAGCCGGTCAGGTCGGCCGAGCCGCCAATGGTGCTCGCAATGGTGCCATTGATCGCTTCCAGCGCCATTTCCGACGCTTTTCGGGTCGCCACCGGCTTCAGGTCGCCCAGAAGCTTGTCGAGATAAGGCTTCAGCCAGGCATCGTCGCATTTCCCGGCCATGCGCGCCTCGAACTCGGCGCGCTTGCCGCTGGCTTCCAGCCGGCGATGCCAGTCGGCGCGCTGCTTGGCGCCGCGGCTGCCTGCCGCCCGCCACGCCGCGGCAACGTCGTCGGGAATCTCGAAGGCCGGCGTATCCCAGCCCAGCTCCAGCCTCGCCGCCGCCACTTCCTCGGCCCCCAGCGCCGCGCCGTGGGTCGCCGCCGTCCCCTGCTTGTTTGGCGCGCCATAGCCGATGATCGTCCTGCAGCGAACGAGGCTTGGCCGCGGGTCGGCCAGCGCTTCGTCGATCGCCTTGGAAACCTTTCCACTGTCCAGCCCGTCGCACTCGACCGTGTGCCAGCCGCATGCGGCATAGCGGGCGACGACGTCCTCGTTGCGCGACAAATCAGTCGATCCATCGATGGTAATCCGGTTGTCGTCCCACAGCATGATCAGCCGGCCGAGCTTCAAATGGCCGGCGAGCCCGACCGCCTCGTGGTTGATGCCTTCCATCAGGCAGCCGTCTCCGGCCAGCACATATGTCCGGTGGTCGACCAGCTCGTCGCCGTAGACGGCGTTCAGATGCCGCTCGGCGATCGCCATGCCGACCGCGGCGGCGACCCCCTGGCCGAGCGGGCCGGTGGTCGTCTCGACGCCAGCCAGCATGAAGTTCTCGGGATGACCCGCGCAGGGGCTGCTCAGCTGCCGGAAATCGCGGATGTCCTCCATCGTCGGCCGCGCGTGGCCGGTAAGGTGAAGCAAGGCATAGATCAGCATCGAGCCATGGCCGGCCGACAGCACGAAACGGTCGCGGTCGGGCCAGTGCGGGTCGCTGGCGTCGAACTTGAGATGTTTGGTGAACAGGGCGGTGGCGGCATCGGCCATGCCCATCGGCATGCCGGGATGACCGGAATTGGCCGCCTCGACCGCATCCATCGCCAGCGCGCGAATGGCATTGGCTAGTCGGCGCTGGGTCGGCTGCATTGGCTCTCCATCTGGTGGCGCAGCCGGAAACGGGGACTCGGCCGGCCGATGCGAGGCCCTATTGTCGGTGTGATGGAGGGCGTCAACCCGCTTGCCCGCTCGCCGCAATCCGCTTAGCGGTAATGCCATGAGCGACGACGGTCTTGTCCAGTCAATCGACCGCGCCGAGCGCGCCCTCGAGCGTATCGAGCGGGCCCTCGCCCGGCTTGAATCCCGCAGCGGGCGCGACGAGGGGCTGCGCGCCAAGGTCCGCGATGTCGTCGCCGAGCTGGATTCGATCATTGCGGGAGCGCGCTGATGGCCCAGGTTGACCTCGTCATTGCCGGGCGCCCCTACCAGATCGCCTGCCGCGAAGGCGAAGAGGAGAATCTGCGCGCCGCCGCCCGCCTGGTCGACGCCAAGAGCCGTGAAGCGCTGTCTGGCCTCGGCACCCTGAGCGAATCGCGACAATTGCTGTTTGCCTCGCTGCTGCTTGCCGACCAGATCGTCGAGAACCAGCGCGGGGTCGCGCCTGCTCCGCCCGACCCGATTGTCGCCGAGCGGGTCGCCGCGCTCGCCGAGCGGCTGGAAAGGCTCGCCGACTCCCTTGAGAAAGAGGCCGCCGACGCCTAAGTAGGCAGGCGACGGGTACTGCCCGGTGCGCGCCTTCGGAAAATCCCTGAGGCGATTCAATATCCTAGGGGGCTGTCCCTGTCCGGGCCACTCTGTTTCCATTGGGGTCCGGTGCAAATGGTTCCCACCTGACGTAAATGGCGTCAGAGGATTTTAGGGCAAACGGCCATGGCGGTCCCGTCACATACTCCAGTCCTTGCCGACAAGGTCGCGCTGCGGCGGCTGGGCCGCGAGCGGCGGCAGGCGTTCGTCGCCTCCTTGTCCCCGGAGGAAAGGGGCCGGCTTGAGCACCGGCTCGCTACCGTGCTCGAGCCTTTGCTCGCCAAGTCACGCGTCGCCGGCGGCTATGCGCCGCTGCCCAGCGAGATCAGCCCCCTGCCCGCGCTCGAAGCCGCCGCCGCCAAAGGCACCTTGCTCGCTTTTCCTGCCTTCAGTGACCACCAGAGTCATTTCCGCTTTCTCGCCGGCGAACCGGTCGAACCCGGTCCCTGGGCGATCCTGCAACCCGCGCTGGACGCCCCGCACGTCTATCCTGACCTCGTCTTGCTTCCGCTGGTGGCGGTCGACAGGAAGGGAACCCGGCTTGGCCAGGGCAAGGGGCATTACGACCGCGTCGCCGCCGAGCTGCGCGAACACGGTGCGCTGCTGATCGGCATCGGCTGGGCCGTGCAAATGCTCGACAGCGAGATTCCCGCCGACGCCTGGGACCTGCCGTTGGACGGCTTCGCCTCGCCGGACGGGCTGGAGATGTTCCGTTAGCGTCGAGCCCTCCTGGCGGAAACCGGCGGGAATCTTCATTATCCTGCTGCTGATCGTCGTTTGGGCGGCGCTCGTCGCATCGCTAGCAGGCTTCGTCGAAAAATGGCCTGTGCTGGCACAGGCCGTCTTCTATCTCGTCGCCGGGATCGCCTGGATTGCCCCATGCAGGCCCTTGCTGCGTTGGATGGAGACGGGACGGTTCACGGCAGGCTAAGGCGTCACCTTGTATTGTCCGTGTTATTCGAGTAATACAGCTGCCCCGTTTCAACTGAAGGGTCGATGAGCCAGAGTTTGACCTTCGATTTCGCCCGGCCGTGGCGCACCCACCCGCGGGAAACCGTGGGCTTGGGACTGCTCGGCCTGGTGACAGCGGTCGCGCTCGGCACTGCGGCCATCTCCGCCAACCGGCTGCCGGCCAGCGACGAGGTTCACGCCGCCGCTGCGCTGCCGGCCCTGCCCGACGTCACCGAAATCCGCCCCGTCGCACCCGAAACCGCGGTCGAGATCAACAGCCGCCTGCCCTTTGCCGGCGGCCCGAACCCTGCCGCCCGGCCGTTCAGCCTCGCCGCCGGCAGCGCCGAGAGCCGGGAACGCGCTCTCGAATGCCTGACTAGTGCCGTTTACTACGAGGCCGGTCAGGAAAGCCGCGAAGGCCAGCAAGCGGTCGCGCAAGTCGTCCTCA
>Ga0073934_10000518_pt1 | contig 109251 bp, 102 predicted proteins | sample LarsenN4metaG_FD_76834 | JGI IMG/M metagenome (GOLD analysis project Ga0073934, IMG submission 76834) | Hot spring sediment bacterial and archeal communities from British Columbia, Canada, to study Microbial Dark Matter (Phase II) - Larsen... ...
CAACGAGCAGGCGCACCGGGCGCTGATGCGGCTGTACGCGGAGCAGGGACAGCGGGAGGCGGCGCTGCGGCAGTACCAGGAGTGCCGCGCGGCGCTGAAGCGGGAGTTGAACGCCGAGCCGGGGAGAGAGACGGAGCAACTCCATCGGGCACTGCTGGAATTGAACGCGGTGGAGGCGGCGGCCGTTGCAGCCGCCTCATCCGTCCATCCCGATCAGTCATTACCGCCCGCGCAAGCACCATCATCCCCATCGAAGCCATCGCTGCCTTCCGTGCGTTGGCAGGTGGCCCTTGTCACCGTTGTGCTGTTTGTTATCGCAGCGGGTTTTTGGGGAATGAAGACCCGGAGCTCCAAACCTCCACTGCCGGACAAGCCATCCGTTGCAGTCCTGCCTTTCGACAACATTGGGGACGATCCCCGGTGGGATCGGTTCGCGGACGGGATCACCGAGGACATCATCACCGATCTCTCCCACTCCAAGGACTTCATCGTCATTGCCCGGAATTCCACCGAGGTCTACAAGGGCAGACCGATGGACGTCCGCCAGATCGGTCGCGAGCTCGGGGTGAAATACGTCCTCGAGGGCAGCATCCAGTCGATGGGCGAACGGACTCGAGTGACCGCCCAGCTCATCGAAGCCGCCTCCGGCGGCCACGTGTGGTCGGAGCGTTACGACCGCCCCGTCGATGACCTGTTCGCGGTGCAGGACGATGTTACGCAACGGATCGCCGCCACACTCGGCGGCTACGAGGGGGCGGTCGCAGAGGCCGAGCGTTCGCTCGTGAGAAGAAGGCCTCCCCGCGATTTGACAGCCTATGAATACTATCTCATCGGATTGGAAGCCAAGCATAAGGTGACCAAGGAGGGGCTGAACGAGGCAGAACGCCTGTTTCTCGAGGCGCTCGAGCTCGATCCGCAACTGGCACGCGCTTACGTCGGACTGGCCGCGGTATATTTCTACTTGATAGACCTCGGCCTGGCACCCTCGGTCGAGGCGGCGCAGGCAATGTACGTGGCGGCGGCTGAAAAGGCGGTGGAGCTCGATCCCGACGACGGCCAGACCCACATGGCTCTCGGCGGAGCCTACGCGTACCAGGGAAAGCCGCAGCAGGCCCTGGCCGAGTACGACAGGGCCGTGACCCTCTCACCCTCCGACGCAGACCTGCTCCTGATCACCGCTTGGGCACTCCCCCAATTCGGCGAATCGGAACGGGCGGTGAGCTTGGCCGAGCGGGCGCTGAGGCTGAACCCCCATTATCCGGATTGGTACAACCAAGGCCTGAGTCTCGCGTACTTCTTCGGCGGGAAGTATGACGAGTCGGCGAAATACAGGTTGCTCGTGAAGGAGCCTTTTGCCCTCGATTACGCCTTCCTGGCCATGGCCTATGCGTATCTGGGTCGCACGAGTGATGCCGAGGCGGCGGCCGCCAACGTCGTGAAGCTGGATCCCGGATGGACCGCGGAACGATATCTCAGCGAGACCGGCGGCTATGCGGAAAAGGAGGCCGAATCGTTTGTCAACGGTGCGCGCAAGGCCGGACTGAACGATTGCGTGTCGGCCGACGAGCTGAAGGAAATGCCCAATCTGATTCGTGTCGCCTCCTGCGACCAGCAACGCTCCAGGGCGTCCTCGTGATGCACTCATCCGAGATCTTCAAGCGGGCCTCTTAGCTCATCGAGGACCGCGACCGTCCGAGGACACGCGGCTACGATGCTCTGGAGATTCCGCCACTCTTCAATCATGCAGAATGTCCGATCGCGCGTATGACGGCCGCGCCGAAGCCACCGCATTCGCCGTGGCGTGAGGCGCGCACCCTTCCACCGAGCATCGGCCAGTTGAGCTGGCAGGTTGTGTACTCCAGCCTGAAGCGGCCATGCCTCATGCCCGCGATGCGGCGGAACTGATTGCGGCCGCTGGCCGCACTCATTCGGCTTTGCGCAGGAACCATTTTCTCAGCTCTTCCATTGCCAGCATCGCGATCGCGAACGCCGCGGCGAGCAGCCACACGTGCGCCGGCAACGGCGCCGTGCCGAAGATCTTATGGCCGATCGGCGTGTAGACGATCCCCATGATGAGCGCGACCTCAACCGCGATGCCCAGCCACAGCAGGCGATTGCTCCACAGCGCGAACGTGAAGGCCGACCGGCGCGGATGCCGGCACAGGAAGACGTTGACCACCTGCATCACGATGATGGTGGCGAGGCATGCCGTGGTCGCCTGCAGGTAGGCCGGATCGGTGTGCCCGGGCATCTCGCCGTAATGCCAGCCGCCCTCATGAAGTACGACGAAGAACGCGGTCATCGCCGCCGTCGCCTCGAGCACCCCGAGAAACAGGTAGGCCCGCACGATGAGCGGCCAATGCATCAGTCGCTCCTTGCGTGGCCGCGGCGGGCGCTGCATGACGGTTGGATCCGGGCGCTCGGCCCCGAGCGCCAGCGCCGGGACCATGTCGGTGCCGAGATCGACGGCCAGGATCTGGATGATGGTCAGCGGCAGCGGAATGCGCAGTAGCACGAAGGCGAGATAGGGCACCAGCTCCGGGATGTTCGAGGTCAGGATGTAGGTCAGGAACTTGCGGATATTGTCGTAGACCGAGCGGCCTTCCTCGATGGCACTGACGATGCTGGCGAAGTTGTCGTCCAGCAGGATGATGTCTGCCGCCTCCTTGGCCACGTCGGTGCCGGCGAGGCCCATCGCGATGCCGATGTCCGCCGTCTTCAGTGCCGGGGCGTCGTTCACGCCGTCGCCGGTCACCGCTACCGTCTCGCCCTTCTGCTGCATCGCCTCGACGATGCGCATCTTCTGATCCGCGGTGACGCGCGCGAACAGGATCTCGGGCGCGTCGAGCGCGAGTTGCAGCTGCGCCGGCGATATGTGGCGGAGCTGCTCGCCGGTGATGACGGTGGGAGCGGCGCCGCGCACCAGGTCGATCTCGCGGGCGACGGCGAGCGCCGTGTGCGGATGATCGCCGGTCACCATCACCACGCGTATGCCTGCCCGCCGGCACGAGGCGACGGCGGGAGCGACCTCGGCGCGTGGCGGGTCCTCGAGACCGACCAGGCCCCAGAGGGTCAGATCGGCCTCCGTCGCGCCCTTCTCGCCCGCCCGCAGAGTGGATGTCGCGATGGCGAGCACCCGCAGACCGGCCTTGGCCATCCGCCGTTCGGCCTCGATGTACTCCGCCCGCGCCTGGTCGGTGATCGGCCGCACTGTCCGCCCGCTGCGCGCGGCGCCGCACGCCGGCAGCACGGTCTCGAGCGCGCCCTTGCACAGCATGCGCCGCTCGGCGCCGACGTCGACGATCACCGACATGCGCTTGCGATCGGTGTCGAAAGGGATCTCGTCGACCCGCCGAACGGCGGGCGCCGCCGCCATCGCCATGGAGCGATCCGCGAATTCCACCAGTGCGACCTCCATCGGATCGCCCAGCCACTCGCGCCTGCCATTGCGCTCCACGGCGCGGAGGTTGTGGCAGTGACGCAGCGTCAGGAAGAGATCCGGACATTCTGCAACGAGCCCGGGCTGCTCGCTCAGCGCCTCCGGTCCGAGCGCGCGGCCGTCGAGGTACAGCGCTCGCACGCTCATCAGGTTCTTCGTCAGCGTGCCGGTCTTGTCGCAGCAGATGACGGTGGTGGATCCCAGGGCCTCGACCGCGGGCAGGTGCCGCACGAGCGCCTGGCGCCGCGCCATGCGCTGCGTGGCCATCGCCAGCGAAAGGGTAACCGTCGGCAACAGGCCTTCTGGAACGTTGGCGACGATGATGCCGATGGCGAACAGCAGATTCTCCCAGGGCGGCAGACCGAGCATCTGCCCGATCAGAAAGAAGACGACGCCAAGCAGCGACGCCAGCACGGCCACCAGGCGGCTCAAGCGGGCGATCTCGCGCTGCAGGGGCGAGACGCTCTCGCCCGCGGTCTGGGTCAGGTGCGCGATACGCCCGAACTCGGTCCGCATGCCGGTGGCGTAGACGACCGCGCTGGCCTCGCCCGATACGACGGTGGTGCCGGCGAGCAGCAGATTGCGGGCGAGAAACGGCGCGGCGTCCGCGTCCGCCGACGCCGTTCGCGCCTTGGGCCGTGACTCCCCGGTGATGGTGGCCGTGTTCACGCGCAGACCGAAGGCGTCGACGATCCGGCAGTCGGCCGGAACGTTGTCGCCCTCCTTGAGCAGCACCAGGTCGCCGGGCACGAGCGTGTGGGCGGGAACCGAGACCGGCGCGCCGTCGCGCAGTGCCGAGACGGTAGGAGGCAGGAGTTGCCGCAACGCCGCCACGGCGCGCTCGGCGCGGTATTCCTGCCAGAACGCGAACACGCCGTTGATGAGGATGACGCCGAGGATTGCGTAACCGAGCGTCCCCATGCCCTGTCCGCCCCGATACCACTCGGCGAGGAAACACAGCGCGGCAGCGACCCACAGTATGACTGCGAAGAAGTGCGTGAACTCGCGGCCGAACCGCCGCCAGAGCGACATGCGGCCGACTTCCTCGATCTGATTGGGCCCGAATTCCGCGAGCCGCCGCGCGGCCTCCGCGGCGGTCAACCCCTCGGGACCGCTCTTCAGGCTGGCGAGGGCCTCTTCAGGCGTCAGGTGAGTGAGTCTCAATGCGGTGTCCTTCGGGTCCATCCCGGCGAGGCGTGAAGATTATCCGTCGACGGGCGGATGAGGTTTGCGTCTGATCAAGGCGTCGGCGGCATTGGTTACGAACCGATCATTCGCAGGTCGACCCACGCGATGGAGACGCAGACCGGCCCTTCCCGAGCGATGATGCGGATTGCCCGAGCCAGTCAGGCCGCCAGTGCGACAAGGGTCGCGGCGAGCACCCGCGCGCCGGCGGCGGCCTGGGCTGCGGTGATGCTCTCCGCCGGGTCGTGGCTGATGCCGCGCTCGCAGGGAATGAAAATCATCCCGGTCGGACAGACATCGTTGAGGAACAGCGCGTCGTGAAACGCGCCGGAGGGCATGCGCAGGCTCGGAATCCGCAACAGGCGCGTGACCGTCTCGATGGTGTCGATCACCCGGCGGTCGAACGTCGCCGGCGCCTTGGTGAAGACCTCGCGGACGGAGACCTCGCAATGTCTGGCCGCCGCGGCGGCCATCGCAGCTATCCGGTCGCCCTTCTCCCGCAGAATGCCCGCGTCGGGGTGCCGCAGATCGATGCCGAACCCGACGCGCGCCGGCACGGTATTGCGTGAGTTGGGTGTGACCTCGAAGCGCCCGACCGTGAAGCGCAGGACATCGTTGGGATCCGACATCCACTCGTTCAGGGCGTTGACGATGCGCATCGCGTCCTGGAACGCGTCGCGCCGCCGCGACAGCGGCGTCGTGCCGGCGTGCGCGCCGCTGCCGACTACGTCGACGTCGAACCAGCGCACGCCCTGTATGCCCTCGACGACGCCAATCGGAAAGCCCTTCGTTTCGAGCTCCGGACCCTGCTCGATGTGGGCCTCGACGTACGCGACGAGCGGTCGAACCGTCGGGCGGAACGTGGCCTGGGGCGTGGCCGCCAGCGCCGAGGCGAGCGCGGCCGACAGTGTGACGCCATCGCTTCCGCGTCGTTCGGCGATGTCGCTCAATGCCAGCGCCCCGCTGAACACCATGGACCCCATCGCTCCGGGAGTGAAGCGCACGCCCTCCTCGTTGGTCCAGGCGACGACCTCGATCGGATGGCGGGTCCGCACCGACGCCCCGTCCAGTGCCGCCAGCGCCTCGAGTGCGGCGATCACGCCATAGGCGCCGTCGAATCGCCCGCCCTGCGGCTGGGTGTCGATGTGGCTGCCGGTGATCACCGGCGCCGCCCCGGGATCGGTGCCATCGCGACGAACGAACAGGTTGGCGACGGGATCGACGAACACCTGGTAACCCATCGAACGCGCCCAACCCGTGATGTGCCGCCGCGCGGCGAGCTCCTCGGCGCCGAGCGCCAGGCGGCAGACGCCCCCGCCGCCGATACCGCCGATCTCCCCGAACTCGAGGAGGTGCGACCACAGCCGCGCCTCGTCGATCGCGGCGGCCGCGGCGATGCGGTCCTGATCACCGTGCGTCGTCATCTTCAGCCCTCCGCTGCGGCATTCATCGCCGCTACGCTCCGCTTGGGGCGCCGGAACGCTCAGCCGGCGCGTTGCCGCCGCCGCAGGCGCGGCACCGAGGTCTCGCCTCGAAACCGCCACTGCCTGGCGAGGGGACCGCTGTTGGCGCTGCTGCGTTCGGCATCGAGGTCGCGCAGGAAGGCCTGCAACAGGATGCCATCCTCCGCGCCGCGCCGGTAGGCCGCGAAGAACGGCGAATGGTAGCGGAAGCGCTTCGGCAGGAGGGAGCGCATCTGGCCGGCGCCGACCCAGGTCTGCGCGTAATGCGAGGGCAGATAGCCCACGTAGCGGCCGGTCAGGATCAGGGTCGCCTGCGCCTCCATGCACTGCACGGTCGCGGCCGCCTTGCTGTAGCCGAGCCGCTCCATGTCCAGCCGGTGCAGATAGCTGCGCGCCACGAACGGGGAGGCCCGCACCCGATCGACCGTCAGCTCGCGACTGGAGGCCGCGAACAGCGGATGACCGAAGCCGCAGTACAACTGCTGCTCCTCGGCGTACAGCGGTTCGTAGTTCAGGCCCTTGGCCCGCTGGTAGAAGACGCCGATGCCGATGTCGCGCTGCCCGCTGAGCAATTGCTGCTCCAGCTCGACCGGGTCCGCGACGACGACGTCCAGCAGGACATCCGGGGCGTGCGCGCCAAATCGCCGGATGATCGCCTGCAGCGGCAGGAAGGGATTGCCGACGGTGGCGTCGACGATGCCGATACGCAGCGCGCCGGCGATGGCGCCCTGCAGCGAGGCGGTCCGCGCGCGGAAGTGCTCGGCCGCGCTCAGCAGCTCCTTTGCGGCGTCGTACACCACCTGCCCGGCCTCAGTCAGCCGGAAGCCCCCGCGACCGCGATGACACAGGCGCACGCCCATGCTCCGTTCCAATGCTGCCAGGTGGGTCGAAACCGTCGACTGGCTGAGGTTGAGCGCCAGTTGTGCGCCGGCGATGCCGCCGGCGCGCACGATGGTGGTGAAAACGCGCAGATTGCGCAGTTCCGAACCCGGGATCAGGCTCATGGGCCCCCGCCGTCACATCGATAGGACGCGATGCGAGCATCATAAAGTTGGCGATTGATCGCTGCAATATTGCGCCTATACTAGGTCACGGCGCGGAGCATCCGTTCGAGGGGAGTGTCCTTGGCGCGCCGTGAGTGCGATGCGAGTCGGGATGGTGGCCGCCGCCACCGGGGTCGTTCACAGCGGTCCGTACTGCCAGCGCATGACTACAGCCACCGAGTTCCCCCAACCGGTCGATGCGGCGCTCATGCCGCGCTTTGGCGCGATCCCGACGTTCATGCGCCTGCCCGTGATCTCCGATCCCACGCAGCTCGACATCGCCCTCATCGGCGTGCCGTGGGACGGCGGCACGACCAACCGTGCCGGCGCCCGCCACGGGCCGCGGGAGATCCGCAACATGTCGAGCCTCATGCGCAGCACTCACCACGTCAGCCGCATCTCGCCCTATCGGCTCGCCCGTTGCGCGGACATGGGGGATGCGCCGGTCAATCCGATCAACCTGATGGAATCGCTGGCAATCATCGAACGCTTCTACCGGCCCGTGCACGCGGCCGGCTGCCTGCCGCTGTCCGCCGGCGGCGATCATCTCGTCACACTGCCCATCTTCCGCGCCATCGCGCGCGAGCGCCCGGTCGGGATGATCCACTTCGACGCGCACTCCGACACCTGGGATCGCTATTTCGGCGACAACCGCTACACCCATGGCACGCCGTTCCGCCGCGCGGTCGAGGAAGGACTGCTGGATCCGGGCCGAACCGTGCAGATCGGGATCCGGGGATCGCTGTACGGTCCCGATGACATGGCCTTCGCCGAGCGTAGCGGGATGCGGGTCATCTACATGGAGGAGTTCACCCGCCTGGGCGTGGAGGGCACCATCGCCGAGGCGCGCCGCGTCGCCGGCGACGGCCCCACCTATATCAGCTTCGACGTCGACGGCCTCGACCCGGCGTTCGCCCCGGGCACGGGCACGCCGGAGATCGGCGGCATCACCACCCGCGAGGCGCAGGCGGTGCTGCGCGGACTCCAGGGCCTGAATCTGATCGGCGCCGACGTCGTCGAGGTGGCGCCGCCGTTCGACCCGAGCGGCGGCACGGCCCTGGTCGGCGCGACCCTGATGTTCGAACTGCTGTGCCTGCTTGCCGATGCTGTCGATCGCCGCCGGCGGGCACGCAGGGACTGAAGGTCCTCTGACGCGAGTGAACGGGAGGCGCGATGGTACACGTTAGCGATCTGAGCTGGCCCGAGTATGCCGAGCGCGTGGCGCGCGATCCTGTGGTCATGGTGCCCTGCGGCGCGCTGGAGCAGCACGGACCGCACCTGCCGCTGGGCACGGACGCCATCCTCGCGAGCGCGGTTGCCACCGGCATCGCCGAGGGGGTCGGCGGACTGGTGCTGCCGGCATTGGCCTACGGCTACAAGTCGATGCCGAAGAGCGGCGGCGGCGCGCACTTTCCCGGCACGACCAATCTCGACGGCGGCACGGTCGCGTCCCTGGTTCGAGACATCATTCGCGAGCAGGTCCGCCACGGCGTGCGCAAGCTGTGCTTCGTCGTCGGGCATTACGAGAACCAGTGGTTCGTCACCGAGGGCATCGATCTCGCCATGCGCGAGGTCGGGCACACGGGCGTGCGCATCATGCGCCTGGAGTATTGGGATTTCATCGAGCCGCGGACGATCGAGAAGGTGTTCCCCGATGGTTATCCGGGCGCGGCGCTGGAACACGCCGCCGTAATCGAGACCTCCCTGATGCTGCACTATCAGCCGCAGCACGTGCGCCTAGATCGGCTCCCGGATCACCCCTCCGCGGACTTTCCGCCTTATGACATCTTCCCGCCCCATCGGCATTGGGTGCCGTCCTCCGGCGCGCTGACCTCGGCGAAGGCGGCGACCGCTGAGAAGGGGCGGATCATGGCTGAGCAGTTCCGCGACAGTATCGTCGCGGCCGTCAGAAAGGAATTCTGAAATCACCACGTAGCAAACGGGAGGATGAGCCCATGCAAAGCACGACGAGGTCGAGGTTGCTCGCGGCGGCGGTGTTGTCCGCCACAGTGATGTGCACGAACGCGTTCGCGGCGGACAAGATCAAGTGCGCCTATCCGTTCTGGCCAGGCTTCGCGCCGGTGCATCTGGCGCAGGAGCTGGGTTATTTCAAGGAGGAGGGTCTGGAGGTCGAGGAGGTGTTCGACGACGACCGCGGCAACGTGTTGCCGGCGCTCGAGCGCGGCGACATCCAGTGCGACATGCGCACCGTCGGCGAGCACCAGGGGCGCCCGCGGACGCCGGAGACCCAGGGCACGATCATCGGCACCATAGACGTCTCCCTCGGCGGTGACGGCGTCGTCGCCGACGGCGCGATCAAGAGCTCCGCCGATCTGAAGGGCAAGGTGGTGGCGGTGGAGCCGAACGTGCCGGCGCGGCTCATCCTGCAGATGGACCTGAAGAAGCACGGACTGTCGCTGGAGGACGTGCAGGTCAGGGACATCGCCTCCGCGGACGCGATTGCAGTGTTCGCGGACCCGCAGGTGGCGGCGGCCGGCACCTATGAGCCGACTCTGTCGCAGGCGATCAAGGCCAGCCAGAAGGAAGGCGCCCACATACTGGTGTCGTCGAAGGATTATCCCGGACTGATCACCGACGTCATCGTCGCCCGCACCGAGAACCTGCGCGCCAACCCCGAGATGTACCGCAAGTTCCTGCGCGGCATCTATCGCGCGATCGACTATTTCAACAAGAACCGCACCGAGGCGGTGGCGATCATGGCGCCGCACTTCAAGCTGACCCCGGAGGAGTTCGAGGAGACGCTGGCGAATCTCGCCTACACCCCCTACGAGGAGGCGGTGGAGTATCTCGGGACCGCGGGCAGCCGCGGCAGGCTGCACGATCTCTTCGACGAGGTCATGGCATTGAACCTCGAGAACGGCGCGGCGGACGTCAAGCTCGATTCGAATCAGCAGATCGACAACTCCATCGTGACCGATCTCTTCAAGGACAAGAAGCGCTGATGCGGTCGCGAGGCCCCGCCCTTGACGGAGCAGCGTGACCCCCGCGGCAGTGAGGGTTCCGGCGCGGACGGCCCGGCGCGAGACGCCGCGCCGCCGGTGCCGGAACCCACGGTGTGGCAGCAGCTGACCAGCTTTCGCGGCAGCACCACGCGCGGGGCGGACATCGCGCTCGGCGTCGTCGGGTTCGCGCTGCTGCTGGCGATCTGGTCCGGGCTGGTCGCCTTCGAGGTGGTGCCGAAGCAGTATCTCGCCTCGCCGCAGGCGGTCGTCGTCCGCCTCTGGGAACTGCTGACCAAGTACGAGTTCCTGGACGACATCTGGATCAGCATCTACCGCGTCTGGCTCGCCTTTCTCCTATCGGCGATCGTGGCCATACCGCTCGGGATCCTGATGAGCTCGTTCCGCATCGTCAACGGGCTCACCGAGCCCATCATCGACTTCATCCGCTACCTGCCGGTGCCGGCGCTCGTGCCGCTGACGGTGATCTGGCTGGGCATCGGGGAGGCGTCGAAGATCGCACTGCTGTGGATGGGCACGTTCTTCCAGCTCGTGCTGCTCATCGCCGACGATGCCCGACGCGTGCCGCGCGAGTACATCGAGGTCGGCATGACCGTCGGCGCGAAGCCGTCGCAGGTCCTGCGCCACATCATCCTGCCGGCGATGCTGCCGAGCATGGTCGACAACCTGCGCATCACGCTGGGCTGGTGCTGGACCTATCTCATCATCGCCGAGATCGTCGCCTCCGACTCGGGCATCGGCTACGTGATCTGGTCGGCGCGGCGGTACGTCAAAACCCCGGAGGTCATGGCCGGGATCCTCGCCATCGGCATCATCGGCTTCCTGACGGACCAGTTCATCCGCTGGCTGCACCGGCGCGCCTTCGCCTACCTCCGTTGAGCAACGTGCCATGAGCCACGACGGGTTCATCGTCATCGACCGGGTCAGCAAGGAGTTCGCCGCGCACGGCAAGACCGCGGCCGTGCGCGTGATCGACGACGTGTCGATGACGATCGGCAAGGGCGAGTTCATCGTCTTCCTGGGGCCCTCCGGCTGCGGCAAGACAACGCTGATGCGCATCGTCGGCGGACTGGAGACCGCGAGTCGCGGCCAGGTGCGACTCGACGGCGCCACGGTGACCGGACCGGATCGCAAGAAGGGCATGGTGTTCCAGTCCTACTCCTCGTTCCCCTGGCTGGACGTCATCGACAACATCCGCTTCGGGATGAGGTTCCGCGACGACATCGCGGCGCCGGAGAAGGAGCGCCTGGCCCAGTACTACCTGGAGCTGGTGGGCCTGCGCGGCTTCGAGAGCTACCGGGTCAACCGCATCTCCGGCGGCATGCGCCAGCGCCTCGCCATCGCGCGCACGCTCGCCGCCGGACCGGACGTGCTGCTGATGGACGAGCCGTTCGGCGCCCTCGACGCGCAGAACCGCGAGTTCCTGCAGGAGCAGCTGGTCGGCATCCAGAAGTCCGAGCACAAGACCGTCATCTTCGTCACCCACGACGTGGAGGAGGCGATCTTCCTCGCCGACCGCATCGTGCTGTTCTCCGCAAGGCCCGCGCGGGTGCTCCAGGAGATCCGCGTCGGCGACCACATCGGCTCGGAGCGGCCGCTGGCGGTGAAGTCCACGCAGGCGTTCTTCGCGCTGCGCAACTCGATACTCGACGTCACGCGAAAGCTGGCCCTGCAGACCGAGAGGATCATGCTGCAGGGAGGAGTGTCCCCGGCGTGAGCGCGTTCGACTTCAGCGGCAGGCGGGTGCTGGTGACCGGTGCGAGCCGCGGCATCGGCCTCGCGGTCGCCCGCGCGTTCGCCGCCGCGAAGGCGGAGCTCGCCATACTCGCCGATGACGACGGCGTCATCGAGGCCGCCGCGCGGCTGCAGGAAGAGTACGGCAGGCGGGTGCGGTCGATCCGGTGCGACATCACCCGCCGCCAGGACGTGCGCGACGCATTCGTGCCGCTCGACGGAATCGACGTCCTGGTCAACAACGCCGGCCTGGAGCTGATCACGCCGATACTCGAGCCTGGCGAGGAGATCGAACGCACCTTCCGCCGCATCATCGACGTCAACGTCCTGGGCACCTATTACGTCACCCGCGAGGCGGTGGCGCGCATGCCGGCGGGCGGGCGCATCGTCTTCACGGCCTCGGTGTGGGGCAAGACCGCCGAGGCGCAGTTCGGTGCCTACTGCGCCAGCAAGCACGCCAACATCGGCTTCATGCGCTCGCTGGCGAAGGAGCTCGGGCCGCGCGGCATCAACGTCAATGCCGTATGCCCGGGCTGGGTCCGGACGCAGGCCTCGATGCGATCGCTCGCGGAGATGTCGCGGCGATCCGGCATCGGCGAAGAGGCGCTGCTGGAGCGGATCACCGGCGCGCAGGCGATGCCAGGGTTGATGACGCCGGAGGACGTGAGCGCGCTATACCTGTTCCTGGCCTCGGATCTCGCGCGCAACATCACCGGCCAGGCCTACAGCGTCGACCGCGGGGAGTTGATGGCGTGAGCGGGCCGCTGGCCGGACAAAAGGCCATCGTCACCGGCGCCGCCAGCGGCATCGGGCGCGGCATCGCCAGCGCGCTGGCCGGCGAGGGCATGCAGGTCGCGATCCTCGATCGTGCCGCTGCAGAGGTGTCGGAGGCGGTGGTGGCGAGCATCCGGGCCGCCGGTGGTGACGCGTTCGCGGTGCAGGCCGACGTGTCCGAGGAGGCGTCGGCGGTTGCCGCGGTGACCGGCGCCGCCCGGCGCATGGGTGGGCTCGATCTCCTGGTCAACAGCGCCGGCGTGATCGCCGACGGCCCGCTGCTGGAGACCCCGGTCGCGGTGTTCGATCGAATCATGGCAGTGAACGTGCGCGGGACGTTCATCGTGGGACGCGAGGCGCTGCGCATCATGTCGGCCCAGGGGCGCGGACGGGTCATCAATATCTCCTCCGAACTTGCGCTGCTCGGCCGCGAGCAGTTCTCGCCGTATTGCGCCTCGAAGGGCGCGGTGCTGTCGATGACCCGATCCTGGGCGCGCGAGTTCGCGCCGCACATCCTGGTGAACGCCATCGCCCCGGGACCGACCGACACCCCGATGCTGGACATCGAGCACATGAGCCCGGAGTGGCGGAAGAAGGAGGAGAACAACCCGCTGGGCCGCATCGCGCGGGTGGAGGAGATCGCCGCCGTCGCGGTGTTCCTCGCCGGGCCCGGCGCGACGTTCATCACCGGACAGTGCATCAGCCCGAACGGCGGGGCGGCGATGTATTAGCGAGCACCCGAGGAGACCCTCACCATGAGCGAACTCGTCACCATCCCGGCCCGGCACGGCAAGGCCGCCCGCCTGGCAAAGGGCCAGAGCATCCGCATCGTCAACACGCACGGCAACCAGGTCGTCGATACCTGGGCCTTCAACGCGGCCGACCTGCACGAGTTCATGTCGATGGAGCACGCGCGCGCGTACATCGACCGGATCCGGCCCAAGGTCGGCGATCCGATCGCCAGCAACCGGCGCCGGCCGATCCTCACGCTGACCGAGGACACCTCGCCGGGCGTGCACGATACGCTGATCGCCGCCTGCGACATCTGGCGCTACAGGTATCTCGGGTGCAAGGAGTATCACCGCAACTGCACCGACAACCTCCGGGAGGCGATGGCGGAGCTGGGCCTAGTGCCGCCGGAGTGCCCGTCGCCGCTGAATCTCTGGATGAACATCCCGGTCGTGGACAACGACGGCATCCAGTGGCTGCCGCCGGTGTCCAGACCCGGCGACTACGTCGTGCTGCGCGCGGAGATGGACTGCATCGTCGCGATGTCCGCCTGCCCGCAGGACATGATCCCGATCAACGGCTTCAATCCGGTCGAGGCGCACTTCCTCGTCACCTGAGCTTCCCCTTCACCCGACCTGTCGCCAGTAATCGTCGACCGCGGCCTGGATCTCGGCAAGGGTCTTCTCGTCGCGGTCCGGCTCGAAGAGGTGCCGGAAGCGGCCCTGGGTCTTCAGGTAGTCCTCCACCGGCAGGCGGGGGTGCGGCACCCTGGAGTGCGTGACCTGCCCGTCGACGTACTCGCGCAGCGGAAAGATCCCGCTGCGCACCGCCAAGCGGCCGACCTCGACCGTGTCCTTCGGGTCGTAATCCCAGCCGGTGGGGCAGGGCGCGAGCGCGAGGAGGAGGCGCGGCCCTTTCAGGCTCATCGCGCGCTCGACCTTCCGGGCGAGGTCCAGGGGCTCGGCGGCGATGACGGTCGCCGCGTAGGCCGGCCTGTGCGCGCACCAGATCGCGAAGAGATCCTTCTTCCAGCCGGCGTAGCCCCTCGAGGACCCGTTGGTCGAGGTGCGGGCCCCGTGCGGTGTCGCGCCGGAGGTCTGCTGCCCGGTGTTGCCGTAGCCCTCGTTGTCGTAGCAGACGTAGACGAAATCCAGTCCGCGTTCGATCGCCGCGGAGGTCGCCGACAGTCCCATGCCGTAGGAGGAGCCGTCGCCCGCCAGCACGACCGCGGTCATGTCCTCCTCGGGCGGGATGCGCTTGCTGGCGAGCAGGATGTCCAGCGCGTCGCGCACGCCCTGCGCGCCGGCCGGCGCGGAGGCCATGGAGGTGTAGAGGAAGCCGCCGCGGAACGGCGTGAACGGCCAGGTCGCGAGCAGCGTCATGCAGCCCGCGGCGTTCACGAACACGGTCCTGCCGCCGAGCAGGTCGTAGATCTCGTGCACCAGCTGCAGCCCGCCGCAGCCGGCGCACATGGCCGTGCCCGCGCCGAGCAGGTGCGTGGACGGCAAATCCTTCATGCTCTTGATCGCGGATTCGCTCATGGAGCCGCCTCGCCGCGTTCGACGTGCGCGATGGCCTGGAGCTTGCGCACCTCGCGCAGCTCGGAGGCCGTGTAGAGCAGCCGCGGTTCCGGCGCGGCGCCCGTGTCGGCCGCCGCGCGCGCTATCCTCGCCATCTCGTAGAACTCCTCGGCGGCAATGTCGCGTCCGCCGAGCCCGCCGATGAAGCTGGCAAGGACAGGCGCGCCCGCGCGGCCATAGAGCGCGGAGGCCAGCTCCGCATGCAGCACGCCGCCCTTGCCCATGGAGAGGTTCTGATCGACGACGGCCACGGCGCGCCTGTGCAACAGCAGCGCGCGCAGTGCCTCGTGCGGGAACGGCCTGAGTAGCCGCGGGCGCACCAGCCCGATCCTCCATCCGCGTTCGCGCAGCTGGTCGACGGCCGCCTTGGCCTTGGTCGCAAAGGCGCCGATAATGCAGAAGGCGATCTCCGAATCCTCGCAGCGGTAGGCCTCCACCGCGGGCCAGCGCCGCCCAAGCCTGTCCGCGAATTCCGCGGCGATCTCCTCGTAGACCGGCAACGCCTGCATCGCCGCCAGATGCGCCTCGTAGCGAAAGTACGAATAGGGCGATCCGCCGAGCACGGCCACCGCCTGGCTGATGGGCCTGGAGGCGCGGAACTCGATGTTCTCGGGGTCGAAGGGCGGCAGGAAACCCCGCACCTGCGCCGGCTCGGGCATCTCCACCGGCTCGCGGGTGAAGGAGAGGTAGAAGCCGTCCTGGTTGACGATCACCGGCAGGCGCACACGCCTGTCCTCGGCCAGGCGGTAGGCGATCAATACCGTGTCGAGCACCTCCTGGCAGGTCGCGCAGTGGATCTGCAGGAAGCCCGAGTCGCGCGCCGCCAGCACGTCGGTGTGATCCGGTTCGAGCGTGATCGGGCTGGCGAGCGCGCGCGAGACGTTGACCAGCACGAACGGCGCCCGCCATCCCGCCACGGTGTAGATCATCTCCATCCCGTAGAGCAGGCCCTGGCTGGAGGTCGCCGTGAACACCCGCACGCCGGTGGCGGCCGCGGCGGCGGCGGCGGTGATCATGGAATGCTCGGACTCGAGCATCACCAGCCTGCCGCTCATCTCGCCGCGCGCGAACCACGCGGCGAGCGTCTCGATGATCTCGGTCTGCGGCGTGATCGGGAAGGCGGGCACGTAGTCGGCCTGCGCGAGGCGCGCGCCCCACGCGGCGGCGCCGTTGCCGGTCAGCAGCACGCGTTGCGACATGGACATGCTCCCGTGGCGTCGACGGCGATTGGCCGGCGCGAGACGCTCATCCCTTCGTCTCCGCGGCCGCCGCGGTACGCTCCGGCACAGCGTGGATCGCGTGCGGCGGGCAGACGGCGACGCAGACCATGCAGCCCTTGCAGTGATCGTAGTCGATGCGCGGGGTGTGGTCGGCGTCCACGTTTATCGCGCTGTCGGGGCAGAGGGTGCTGCAGACCCACGAGCAGCGGTTGCAGCGGTCGTAGTCGATGACCGGCCTGTAGGTCCGCCACACGCCGGTGTTGGCGAGCTCGCTGGTCGCCGCGGCGCGGATCGCGGGGGCGGCGATCACGGCTGCCTCGAAAGGCATGTCGATCCAGTCCGGCGGCTCGTAGTCACCGGCCGCGACGTCGCCGCTCTCCTTCACCAGCCCTGCGCGATCGGCCATCGCGTCGAACACGGCCAGCGCCTGCGCGAGGCTCTGCTCGACCGCCTCCTGCCCGTACGGGGCCGTCTCCGCGCGCAGTGCGTCCGCCAGGCTATCGCGGCGGATGACGCCGAGCAGGCGCGCGGCGGCCGCGGCGCAATGAACGCCGGCAAAGGTGGGATCGGGCGCGGGGGCGAGCGTCAGCACCGGACCGGCGAGCTTCAGCCGATCGCGCCAGGTCTGCCCGGGTTCGGTGCTGGCGATGACGAAGACCGTGTTGGCCGATGCGCCCTGCAGCACGCCCGCGGCGGGCAGCGGCACCAGCGTGTCGTCGGCGACCAGTACGAGATCGGGGCGGGTGATGACGCCGCGCTCGTGGATCTCGCCGCGGGCGGCGCGCACGTAGGCGAAGATCGGCGCGCCGCGCCGCTCCGCGCCATAGCGCGGCGCGTCCTGCACGACGTAGCCCTCGCGGAAGAACGCGCTTCCCAGGATCTGGCTCGCGGTCTTGATGCCCTGACCGCCGCGACCGTGGAAGCGGATGCGATACATGATCCTTATTCCCTGCGTGTCGCGGGGGGCGGCCCGCTCACAAAATGTGGTAGCGGCGCGTGCGCATCGCGGCGCGCACGCGCGTGGAGGCTAGCTCGTTCGCCGCCTCGCGCGGCAGGCATCCCCTGGCCTTGACCGTCGCGAGCACCGCCTCGACGTTGGCGCGGATCTTCTCTTCGATGGCGTCGAAGGCGGTCTTCTGCGTCGCGCCCGCGTACTCCATCGCCGCGCAGATGACGCCGCCCGCGTTGGCGATGAAATCCGGGACGACCAGCACGCCGCGCGCCGCGAGCGAGGCCTCCGCGTTCGGCGTGATCGGGATGTTCGCGCCCTCGAGCACCAGTCGCGTCTTCAGCCGATCGACGTTCTCCTCGCGCAGCACGTCAGGGCGCGCGGCGGGGATCCAGATGTCGCAGTCGACGTCGATCACGGCCTCCGCGCCCCGCTTCCTGCCGCCGGGATGGTCGCACACGGACCTGCCCTCTGCCTTCAGCCGCGCCAGCGCGCCGACGTCGATGCCCTGCTCGTCGACGAGCGTGCCCCCGGAATCCGCGACGGCGACGAGCCGCGTGCCGCGGGCGGCGAGGAATCCGGCCGCGTGCCGTCCGACCGCGCCGAAGCCCTGGATCGCCACCCGCGCGCCTTCGAGCGGCAGGCCGATGTGGCGCGCGGCGACCTCCGCGGCGTTGGCCAGGCCCCAGCCGGTGGCGCCGAGCTCGTCGAGCGGAATGCCGCCGAGCGCGGTGGGCAGGCCGACGGCGCGGCCGATCTCGTCCTTGATCCACGCCATGCAGGTCTCGTCGGTCCCCATGTCGGGCCCGAAGATGTAGTCGGCCTCGTTGCGCAGCGCGTGCGCGAAGGCGCGGATCAGCGCCGCCTTGGCCTCCGGCGCCATCTTCGGATCACCGTAGAGCACCGACTTCCCGCCGCCGTGCGGCAGGCCGGCGGCCGAGTTCTTCAGTGTCATGGCGCGGGCGAGCCGCGCGCACTCCTCGGTGGAGACGTCGGGCGCCATGCGCAGGCCGCCGATCGACGGTCCGCGCGCCACGTTGTCGACGACCAGCGTCGCCTTCAGACCGATGGAAGGTTCCTGGACGTGCACGATCTTGGCGGGGCCCAGATCGTCGGCGGCGATGAAGGAATTGGGCATGTAGCACCGTCAAGTATAGTCGAGCTCGTTAGTGGGTCTGCGCGCGCCGCCTCCCCGGCGCCTACGGCGGCGCGGGGATGAGGCCTTCACGCATCAGCACGCGCGTGGACTCGCGCGCGGCCTGCATGACCAAAGCGGCGGAGGCGCGCAGCGTCTCGCGATCGACGGTGCGCCGCGCGACACCGCAGGCCTGCGCCCCCATGCCTACGGCCGCGGCGACCTCCGGGTACGCGTCCCACTCGTCCATCCGTGGCAGGATGCTGTCCGCGTCCATGCCGCGCCGCTCGGCAAAGGCAGCCAGCTCGCGCGCGGCGGCGATGGCCATCTCGTCGGTTATCGTGCGCGCGCGCACGTCCAGTACGCCGCGGAACATGGGCGGAAACACCAGCGAGTTGTTCACCTGGTTGGCGAAATCGCTGCGGCCGGTGGCGACGATCCGCACGCCCGCGGCCTTGGCCTCCCACGGCCAGACCTCCGGCGTCGGGTTGGCGCAGGCGAAGACGATGGCTTCCGCGGCCATGCGCCGCAGCCACTCGGCGTGCAGCACGCCGGGGCGCGAGGAGGAAAAGGCGATGCAGACGTCCGCCCCGGCCAGGGCCTCGGCGATGCCGCCGGCCACACCCGCGCCATTGCTCTCCTGGCAGATGCGCCACTTGTCGGGATACTCGGCGCGGACCTGCTCGACGTCGGCGCGGCCGCGGTGCAGCGTGCCGCGGCTGTCGCAGGCCACGATGCGCGCGGGGTCGGCGCCGTAGACCTTCAGCAGGCGATAGGTGGCGACGTTGGCCGCGCCCATCCCGATCATGGCGATCCTGGCCGTCTCGATGCGTCTGCCCGTGAGCTTCAGCGCGTTGATGAGGCCGGCGAGCACCACGGTGGCGGTGCCCTGCTGATCGTCGTGCCAAACCGGGATCGCCGTCTCCTTGCGCAGCCGGTCGAGGATGCCGAAGCACTTCGGCTGGGCGATGTCCTCGAGATTGATGGCGCCGAAGGCGGGTTCCAGCAGTTTCACCGTGCGCACGATCTCCTCCGGGTCGCGTGTGGCCAGACAGATCGGCACCGCGTCCACGCCGCCCAGGTACTTGAACAGCAGCGCCTTGCCTTCCATCACCGGCAGGCCGGCCTCCGGCCCGATGTCGCCGAGGCCGAGCACGCGCGTGCCGTCCGTGACGATCGCCACGGTGTTGCCCTTGTTGGTGTAGTTGAAGACCGAGGCGGGATCCGCCTGGATCGCCTTGCATGGCGCCGCCACGCCGGGCGTGTACCAGATCGCGAAATCCTCCAGGCCGCGGATCGCGCACTTCGGCATCGTCTGCACCTTGCCGCGATAAAACGGGTGCAGGCGCATGGACTCCTGCGCGGGCCTGTTCGCCGCGGCAAGCAGTTCTTCAACCATGGGTGTCTTCCCCTCCATGATCTAGCCCCCGTCGGCGCGTGGAGAGATTCGATGACGCGCCCGGACCCGGACCATCATTGCCGCATTCAGTCCCAGCGAGATTCGCAGATTGAACATGCTCATAGCATCGGGCCTGACGGCAGGTCTTGTCACTGGCGAGAATTGACCGCGATCAAACACCTCCATCACGCCCTGGCGGTGCAGATCTCGAAGCAGCGCCCTTCCCGGCAACCGGCTGGCTGCGGCCTCGCGACCGATTCCTGCCGACACCAAGGGGGGATCTAGGCGGTGGGTCGGCGAACCGTTCCGCCGCGGCGCTTCGCTGTCCGTCCGCTCCGCACCGATGTGGTCGCCAGACCCGATATGTCTGCCGGGTCTGACGACCTTCGACACTCTTGCGGTAGGCCGGTGCGACCTTTTCGCCGGAAACGGCGTCGGTACGCGGCTGGTGGAAGGACTACGGAGATAGAGGGAGCGTCGCTCGCGTGACCGCTACTCGCCGACCGGCGGCAATCGGGTCTCGAGCCAGGGCTGATTCTCAGGGAACGAACGCCAGCACGAGAAACGCGCCGAACACGACCAGATGCACTGCCCCATGCAGGATAGTGGCGCGGCCGCCGGCCAGGGTGATTACCGACAGCAGCATGGTCAGTGCCAGTAGCACGATCTGCGTCGGCGCGAGACCGAGTTCCAGTGGCAGCCCGAGCAGGACGGAGAGCGCGACGACGGAAGGGACGGTGAGCCCGATGCTGGCGAGCGCGGATCCAAGCGCCAGATTGAGGCTGGTCTGCATGCGATTGCGCGCGGCGGCACGCAGTGCGGCCGCCGACTCCGGCGCGAGCACTATGAGGGCGATAATCAAACCGACCGTGGTTGGCGGTGCGGCGATGGCCCGTACCCCCTCTTCGATCACTGGCGCAAGTTGCTTCGCCAGTCCGACGACCGCAACGAGACAAAGTACCAGCAATGCCATGCTCGCCAGGGCGACCCGGTTGGACGGCGGCGCAGCGTGCCGCTCCACGTCCTGCGCCAGCACGGGCAGAAAGTAATCCCGATGGCGAACGGTCTGCGCAAACACGAACACGCCATAGAGGACCAGCGACGAAGCGCCGGCAAACGCGAGTTGCGCGACCGAGTACTGCGGTCCGGGTGTGGTGGTCGTGAAACTCGGTAGTACCAGGGTGAGCGTGACCAGAGGCGCGAGGGCGGCGAGTGCATGGCCCGCGCCCTGCACCCGGAACTCGAGTACGTGATGCCGAATGGCGCCCGCGGCGAGACAGCTCCCGACCACGCCGTTGCACACGATCATCACGGTGGCAAACAAGGTGTCGCGTGCCAGGGTGGTGGCGCCGGTACCACCGGAGAGCATGATGGAGCCTATGAGGCCCAGTTCGATCACGGTGACCGCCAGCGCGAGCACGAGCGTTCCGAATGGCTCGCCCACCCGATGTGCCACGACCTCGGCGTGGTGGACCCCGAGCACCACCGCCGCCACGAGCCCTGCAGCGACCAGCAGAACGACTGTCAGTCCCAGGGGCCGTCCCCAGACCGCAGCGAGCAGCACGCAGGCCATGACGGGCACGATGACGTACCAGTCCCAGGCAAGCCGGTTTCTACCGTTCACCTGGAGATTCCCATGAGCCGCTTCCAACATGATGTGAAGGACAAGCAGCCTGAGTATGAAACGGCAGATGGCCCGGGGAAACCGGATCCCAGTTCCGAACTGGCTGACTGATACGCCATGACAAACTCGCTGGTAACACGACCTGCCGGCAGTATTCAATGAAACGACATATCGAACAAGCCGCGCCCATTCGCTATTGTCGGCATCCGACCACCGCATCTTGTGATTCGCGATCGCCAGACTCGCATAACCGGAGGGGCTCATTCCAACGACGCCGGCGATCGTCGAGACGGTCCGGCAGGCGGCCCGGTATTTCCGCTCGCGGCACGGCCGGCCGGGCCCAGGCGCCTTGCTGTTCCGCCGCGGGATCGCGAACCACCACGACCGGCCGATGGCGAGCCCCATCATCAAGAGAGCGCATCGCACCGCGGCGCGGCTGCGCGCGGATTGACGCGAATCAAAACGGAATTCGTATGGTCGAAGAGACTGTCGATCCAGGTCGGAGGTGCCCATGAGTGCATCGGACATACACACGGTAGCACGCCACATGTACGACACGCACGGATCCAAGGCGATCGCCGAGGCGGCACAGAAGGCCGCCTCGTTCGAGAAGGCGGGCGACGAGGCGCAGGCGAAGTTCTGGCGGCGCGTCGAGAGCGCGCTGCTCGAGATGCGCGGGCCGCGGGAGAGCTAGTTGGCTTTCATCCGCGGGCGCGTCTCGCCGCGCTACACGCGCTCGAATGAGCGCCGTCGCATTGATGTGGCTGGGCGATGCCGTCACGCGGCGACGGTCGACTTCACACCGTTCCGTGGCGCCGGGATGGCGTTGCCGAACTTTTTCGACAACTCACGACTGTCTGCCTCCCAGCGGCTCCACGCCTCGTCCTCGTGCAGGCCTCGACGCCGAGGTAACGCGGCTCGCGCAGATGCTTGTCGCCTTCCGCCCAGTTGGTGTCGATGCTCGAGGTATCGATGGTGATCTCCGCCGACGCCCTTTCCGGGTAGGCCTCGTCCCATTCGAACTAACCGCCGAGCTTGTTGAAGCGGCCGGTCATCGTGCTGAAGCCCGGGTGCGAGATGCAGAACCGGATCGATGCATGGCTGGGATCGATCCGTTAGCAGGCGGCCTCCGCGTGACAACTGCACAACAGCGCCAGACCGACGGATACGAGCGTGATGCCTCGTGCTTTAGGAAATGGCCTCTTGGGTCACCGCGCCGAACGGACGGTGGCCCGTCGCTCGCCCCTGCGCATTCGGCCGGCACCCATGCCGCGGCGAAGCGGTACCAGTATAGGCCACGATATCCACCGTCGATGCGGTCCTGGGTCGAAGCCGGGGCGCGAAGGTCCGACTTCGAGGTCACCTTTCCGGCCGGTGCTCAGCTCGAGCGCAGCGCCTCGACGATGTTGAGCCGGGCGGCGCGCACGGCGGGCAGGAAGCCGCCGGCCAGGCCCATGATCAGCGCGAACAGCAGGCCCTGCACGATCACGCCGGTGTTCATGGTGAAGCTGAAGGCCAGTTCGGCGAAGGTCTGCCAGTTCATGGTCGAGACGGTAAAGGCCTGCATGAAGGACGCCATCACCAGGCCGAGGATGCCGCCTAGGAGGCTCAGCAGCAGCGACTCCACGAGAAAGGCGGTGAGTATGTCGTGGCGGCGAAAGCCGAGAGCGCGCAGCGTGCCGATCTCCGCGGTGCGGTTGGCCACCGCCGCGTACATGGTGATCATCGCGCCGATGATGGCACCGATGGAGAAGATGGTGCTCAGTATGGTGCCGAGCACGTTGAGGAAGTTCGCCATGAGCTCGGACTGCCGCGCGTAGAATTGCGGCTCGCGCTCCGCCTCCACGGTCAGACGGCGGTCGTCCTCCAGTCGCTTCTTCACGCGCGCGAAGCTCCCCGGGTCCGACAGCCGGAAGATGACCGAGGAGTAGCTGTCCCTGCGGAAGGCCTGCATCATCTGGTCGGCGTCGCCCCAGATCTCCGAGGCGAATCCGGTCTTGCCGGCGTCGAAGACCCCGACGACCTTCCATTCCTGGATGCCGAGCTTGATGGTCTCACCGAGCCCTGCGCCCTGGAAGCCCTCGGCGATTTTCGCGCCGGCGATGATCTCGGAGGTCCCCGGCCGGAACATGCGGCCCTCCACAAGGCGCACCTGGGGCCGCAGCGCCGGGCCCATCTCGGAGAGGCCGCGTATGGTGACGTTCGACGGGCTGCTCGTGCCGCGCTTGGGAAGCACCATCAGCACCAGCACCTCCTTGGAGACCATGCGCGCGCCGCCGGGTCCGTAGGCGATCTCGGGGATGCTCGCCACCAGGCTCGCCTGGTCGCGGTAGACGCTGCTCTGCACCTCGGTCTCCGCCGAGCGGCGGATGATGACCACGTTCTCGTGGCTGCCGGTGGCGACTAGGGTTTTTTTCAGTCCCTCCGAGAGCATGAGCACGGCAGCGAAGACGAAGACCACCAGCGCCATGCCGCCGGCCGTCAGCAGCGTGGTCACCTTGCGCACCCACAGGTTGCGGACGATGTAGGAGAAGGGGATGCCCATCCTCGCTCAGCCCACCGCGCGGAAGCCTTCGCTCACCTTCACGGTGCTCGCCTGCAGCGCCGGGCCGGCGGCGGCGACCAGGCCCACCAGCACCGTCGCGAACAAGGCCATGACGACCGTGTTGTCCGAGACGTTGAAGATCGGAAAGATGGTGCCGTACCTGCGCCCGACGTAGGCGGCAGCGGGATAGATGAGCCAGGCCCCGAGCGCGCCGGCCGCGCAGGCGATGAGCAGCGACTCGCCGATGATGAGCGCGGCGATGAACCGGACCGGGAAGCCCAGGGCCTTCAGGGTGGCGTACTCGCGGCGGCGCTCGCGTGCGGTCATGGCCATGGTGTTGGCCATCACCGCCATGATGATGGCGATGACCAGGAAAGAGACCGCCTGGATGACGAGCAGGATCGCCTCGGTCATGGCGACGAAGCTGAGCTGAAACGCCTTCTCGGTCTCCGTCAGCGTCTCGGCGCGCGAGTTGCGGAACTGTGCGTCGATGCGCTGCGCCACCAGCGGCGCCTCGCGCGCGTTCTTCAGCCCCACCAGGAAGATGCCGACCTGGTTGGCGGAATCCGGGGCGATCTGCTTCAGGGTCTCGTTGAGGTTGTCCCAGTGCAGGAAGAACTGGGTCTCGTCGGTCTTGGAGTTCGCGCCGGTGTAGACGCCGCGCAGGACGAAGCTCCAGGTGCCGGGATAGATCGTGCCGATGAGCGGGATCTGGTCGCCCAGCTTCCAGCCGAACTTCTCCACGATCTTGCGCCCGGCGATCGCGCCGCGCCGGTCGAGCAGGAACGCTTTCATCTGCTCCGGCGGGATCACGAACTCCGGATACAGCGCGAAGTAGGTGCGCGGGTCGACGGCGAACTGCGGAAAGAAATTCTTCTTGTCGATATAGATGCCGGCGAACCACTGCGCCACGCTCACGGTGTCCACGCCCTCGATGCTGCGGATCTTGGCGCCATAGTGCAGCGGCAGGGGAAAGGTCAGCGAGTTCTTGTTGCGGACGATCAGCCGCGAGGCTGAGGAGGCCTCCGCGCCCGCGTACCAGGCATCCACGGTCGTGCGCAGCAACCCGAAGGCGGTGATGGCCACGACGATGCCGAGCACCGTCAGCAGCGTGCGCAGCGGATGCCGCAGGGTGTTGCGCACGATGAGCTTGAAGAGGTAGATCATCGCCCCCGCCTCAGGCCCGCGCGCGCTCGCGCGGATATTCGATCTTGTCCGTCAGCACGCCCTTCTCGAGGTGGCGCACGATGTGGGCGCACTCCGCGGCGGCCTGGTCGTGCGTGACCATGATGATGGTCTTGTGCAGCGAGTCGTTCAGCGACTCGAGCAGGTCGAGGACCTCGCGCGCCGAGACCCGATCGAGATCGCCAGTGGGCTCGTCGGCGACAATGAGGGTGGGATCCGTGACCAGCGCCCGCGCGATCGCCACGCGCTGCTGCTGGCCGCCGGAGAGCTGCGACGGGTAGTGATCGGCGCGATCGGTGAGGTTCACCAGATCGAGCGCCAGCCGAGCGTGCTCGCGCCGCTGGCGGCGCGACAGGTGCGTCAGCGTCAGCGGCAGCTCGACGTTCTCGAAGGCCGTCAGCACCGGCATCAGGTTGTAGAACTGGAAGATGAAGCCGACGTGCTTGGCGCGCCACTGCGCGAGCTCCGACTCGCTGAACCGGGTGATGTCAACGCCGGCGACCCGCAGCAGGCCGCTGTCCGGCGCGTCGATCCCGGCGATGAGGTTGAGCAGCGTGGACTTGCCGGAGCCGGAGGGTCCCATGAGCGCCACGAAGTCGCCCGTCTGCAGCGTGAGCGTGATGTCCTGCAGCACCGGCACGATCTGGCCGCCGCGCTGGTAGGACTTGCTCAGATGCTCGATCTCGACGACGGCTGTCATGCTCTTGCCGCTTCCGGATGAGCGCAGCGAACCGCTCAGGGTTGCGCCCGCCGCACGCGGGCGCCGTCGCGCAGGTCCGCCGGCGGGTCGAGCACGACCTTCTCGCCGGGCTTCAGTTCGCCGTCGACGACCACCGCATCGCCGGCCTTCTCCCCCGGTGTGACGGCGAGCTCCCGCGCGTGCTCGCCGTCCAGGCGAAAGACCACCGAGCGCGCGCCGTCGCTGCGGATGGCCGCCGGCGGCACCGCAACGAGCGGCCTCTGCTCCGCCGGATCGATGGCGCGTGACAGGAAGGCCACGCGCGCGCTCATGTCGGGCAGTATGCGCTTGTCGGTGTCGACGAACCGCACCTTGGCGAGCACGGTAGCCCTGGTGCGGTCGACCGTCGGCACGATCATGTGCACCTGCCCGCGCAGCCGCACGTCGGGCAGGGCGTCGAGCTCGATCTCGCAGGGCTGGCCGACCGTCACGCCGACGAGGTTGGATTCCGAGATGTCGGTCTCCACCTGCAGCGTGCCGAGGTCGGCCATGGTGACGACGGCGCCCTTGGAGGATGTGGTGGCGGCGAACGGCGCGACCACGTCGCCGATGTCGGCCTGCTTGGAGAGGATGACGCCGTCGAACGGCGCGCGGATGAGCGTGTACTCGACGGCAACCCTGGCCTCTTCGAGCGCTGCCTGCGCGGCGGCCAGTTGCGCCTTGGCCGCTGCCTCGGAAGCGTTGGCGGCGGCCACGCCAGCCTCGGCGCTGGCGATGCCGGCGGCGGCGCGGTCGTGCCGGGCCAGCGCGGCGTCGTAGACCTCCTGGGTGACGTAGTTCTTGCCCACCATCGCCTTGGCGCGTTCGAGCGAGCGCTGCGCATCGCGATGCTCGGCCTGCGCCTCGGCCGTGCGCGCCCGGGCCTCGGCCTGCCGGGCCCGGGCTTCGGCGACTGCCGCCTCGGCGGCCACCACGTTGGCCTCGGCCCGCCGCATCGCGGCCGTCACGTCCTCACTCTCCAGGCGTGCCAGCACCTGGCCCTTGGTGACGACGCTGCCCTCTTCCACCTCCAGGGACTCCAGCCGGCCGGTCGCCTTCGAGGCCACGTCGGCCCTGGTTTGCGGCACCACGTAGCCGGTGGCGTTGAACAGCGTCACGGCCTGCGAGGGCCAGGCGGTGGCGACCACGCCGACCTCGACCGTCGGCGGCGGGCGCAGGCCGCCACGCTGGTGCACCCACCACCCGGCAGCGGCGAGCACGAGGGCCAGTGCCACGTAACGCCATGGCCGGCGCCGGCGCCGCAGGGGGTGGCTCGCGGCCTGGCCTTCGCGGTCGATGGTGAGCTTGGCGAGGTCGTTCATCGCGGGTGTGAGCGGTTGCGGGGCGGGAAAGGGTTGTGCACTGCATCGGACATGGCCGGCATTGTAATGGTTCGGCGCCCGGAAACGGCCAGGGTGCGCGCCCGGCGGTACCGTCCGCCCGGGTTGCAGGTCGGTCCGGTGGCGAATCGGCGGGTCAGGACGGGGGCGAGGCACCCTTGCGCGCCGCGATGATCGCCTCCATCAGCGCCGGCGGCATGCGCGGACCGGCCGTCGGGAGGGCGGGCTCGGCGCAGGCCCGGGCAAGCTCGATGGTGCGCCGGTAGGCGGCGAGGAAGTCCCTGCAGCAGATGCAGTTCTCCAGGTGACGCTCGAAGCGCTCGCGGACCGCAGGATCGAGGCGGTATTCCAGGTAATCGACCATGAACTGATCGGCCTCCCCGCAGGTGAGCATGCCGTGGGTGATCTTGACGACCCAGTAGGTGAGGAACCGCTGGATGCGAGCGAGGATGTTCATATGGCCTTGGCGCGATACAGGGGCTCGAGCTGGCGTTTCAGGGCGGTGCGGGCGCGGTGGAGCCGCACCTTCACGTTGCCCTCGGTATCGCCCAACATCTGCGCCACTTCACGCGTGTCATAGCCTTCGATGTCCCGCAGCACGATGAGGATACGGTACTGCTCCGGCAGCCGGTCGATGGCCTCGTTGACCGCGCGCCGCACGCCGTCGCGGGATGCCTGGGTCTCGACGGACTCGGTGAAATTCCACTCCGGCTGCGCCTCGCGTTCCAGATCCACCTCGGGAGCGAGATCCTCTATGGCCACCTCGGCCTTGCGTTCCGTGGCGCGGCGGCGCATGAGCGCGGCGTTCACGACCAGACGGTGCAGCCAGGTTCGCAGCGCCGAGCGCGATTCGAACTTGGCGATCCCGCGGAAGGTGCTGATGAAGGCCTCCTGCACCGCCTCGCCGGCCTCCGTCTCGTTGCGGGTCACCCGCAGGGCGACGCGGTAGAGGTAGTCTCCGTAGCGCTGCACCAGCGTGACGTAGGCGTGGTCGTCGCCGCGCTTGAGAGCGGCGATGAGCGCCACCTCCTCGGCCGGGGATTCGTATGCGGCGTCCATGTTGGCGGCGGTAGCATACTCCAATCCCGCGCCGCCTCGCCCTGTCCGGGGCGCCCCGGGAAGGGCGAGGCGTGCATCCGCCACCGGGCGCCGAGGCCGCATTCGGCGTCGGTCGCGCGGGGGCGGGCGGCCGGGCTCGGGTAGGCGATTGCGGCGCGAGGCATTAAACTGACCCACTATTCCTCCGCAATCCCCGCCCTCCCCATGAAGCCCATCGAAGACGACGAATCTGCCCGCAGCGACGACCCGAGCTGGGACGCGCCGCTCACCATCACGGTGACGCCCGCCGGCCTGCTGAACACCGTGTTCGCGACCGCGCAGAGCGTGCACACGGCCTGGCGCACCTGCGTGGACGACAGCCTCGTGCTGGCCGAGACCACCGTCGTCTCGGAGTTCGGCGGCAATCACTGCCGGTTCCTGGAGATGGAGTACGCCGACGAGGAGGTCGCCGAGGACACCTGGCACGACTGGACCGTGGAGATGCGGGTCGGGGAGGTCTTCCTGCTCGCGCACTGGCGCACGCGCGTCAACGACAGTCCCTCGGACTGGGACTGGTGCGCGCGCGAGGCCGAGGACGCCTTCATTCAGGCCGCCGCGCTGCTCGGGCGGCGCGTCCGTCGCGGGCTCGCCATCGAGCAGCCGCCCGAGCCCACGCGTACCCCCAGCACCCGTCATTGAAGGGGTCGGAGTGAATTAACTTGGTGCGTGCACCAAATAAATTCACTCCGACCCCCGAGCGCACGACGGTGATCGTCGAGCACAAGGTGCGCGCCGATGACCCGCCGCGCGCGCTGCAATGCCTCGCGGCTCTGACGACACTGTCCAACCAGCGCCTGAAGGACGCCATGAACAAGGGCGCGGTGTGGCTCACGCGTCGCGGCCGCCGGCCGCAGCGCCTGCGTCGCGTGACCGCGGAGCTCGCTCCCGGGGATCGGATCGCGCTGTATTACGATGCCGCCGTCCTCGCCATGCAGCCGCTGCAGCCGGCGCTCATCGCGGACTTCAAGCGGTACAGCGCCTGGTTCAAGCCCGCCGGGCTGCTCGTCGACGGCTCGCGTTACGGCGACCACTGCACGCTCGAGCGCCAGGTCGAGCAGTATTTCGGCGGCAAGCGCCAGGTGTTCCTCGTGCACCGCCTGGATCGCGAGGCGGCGGGCGTCATGCTCGTCGCGCACTCCCCGCAGGCGGCCGCCAGGCTCGGCGCCCTGTTCCACGATCGCAAGGTCGAGAAATACTACGAGGTCGAGGTGCGAGGCCGGCTCGCTCCCGCCGGCGTCACCGGCCGCATCGACGAACCGCTCGACGGCAAGGCCTCGCACACGGAGTACACGGTGCTGGCGGTGGACGCCGATCGCGACGTCAGCCGCCTGGAGGTGCGCATCCACACCGGCCGCTATCACCAGATCCGCCGCCACTTCGCCGCCATCGGTCACCCGGTGATGGGCGACCCGCGATACGGGGAGCGCAACGCCGACCCGCGCGGCATGCAGCTGGTCGCATCGCGACTGTCATTTATATGCCCGTGGAGCGGGCAGGCCGTCACCGTCCGCGTCCCCACTGCGCAGTCCCCTCGCTGACGGGGCGGTTCTCTTCCGGCCGGGCGGCGCGGCAGGCCCTGCCTGCTGCGTCGAGACCGGGTCCATGCATCGCCGGAACCAACGAAAAGGCCTCGCCGGGCTATGCGGTCTTCTGCCCGGGATGGACACCGGCGTGCACACGCCTTCGCGCCGTCTGTCACAGACCTGTAATAATGCCAGCGGGAGGGCGGGCGGGCGGCCACCGAGCGGGGGTCACCGGCACGGACGCGGAAAGACGCGCCGGTCGCGCCTCAGAAACCACAAACAAGGTCGACGGTCATGCGACTATTCTCCGCACTGATGCCTCGCGAAAGGCAGTTCTTCGACCTGTTCAGTCAGCACGCGCAGTTCGTCAACGACGGCGGCCAGGCGCTGAGCGATCTGCTCGACAACTACGCCGACGAGCCGGGACGCGCCCGGCGCATCAACCGCATCATCGAGATCGAACGCGGCGCCGACAAGGTGACGTACGAGACCATGGCTTTGCTGCACAAGACCTTCGTGACGCCCTTCGACCGCAACGACATTCACCGGCTCGTATCGCGCCTGGACGACATCCTCGACCTGGCGCGGGATTCCTCGGAGACCATGGCACTGTACGACGTGTGCGTGCTCACCCCCGAGGCGCTGCATCTCGGCAATCTCATCCGCATCTGCTGCGAGCGCGTGCAGTCGGCGGTCAACCTGCTGCATTCGATGGAGAATGCGCGGACCATACTCGGCCTTTGCCACGAGCTGAGCAAGCTCGAGTCCGATGCCGACAAGGTGCTGCGCGCCGGCGTGTCTAAATTGTTCCGCGACGAGAGCGACGTGCGGGAAGTGATCAAAATCAAGGCGATCTACGAACTGCTGGAGTCGGCAACCGACAAGTGCCGGGACGTCGCCGACGTCCTCGAAGGCGTGGTGCTCGAAAACGCCTGATCATGGGAGCGGATCTCGCGTTCTCCACGCTGGTGCTGCTGGTCGCGCTGGCGCTGGCCTTCGATTTCATGAACGGCTTCCACGATGCCGCCAACTCCATCGCCACGGTGGTCTCCACCGGCGTGCTGAAGCCGCATCAGGCGGTGGCCTGGGCGGCCTTCTTCAACTTCCTGGCGGTGGCCGTCTTTCACCTCAAGGTGGCCGCGACCGTGGGCAAGGGCATTGTCCAGCCGGAGTTCGTGGACCACTATGTCATCTTCGGCGCGCTCAGCGGCGCGATCGCCTGGAACCTCATCACCTGGTACTACGGCATACCGTCGAGTTCATCGCACGCGCTCATAGGCGGCATGATGGGCGCGGCGCTGGCCAAGGCGGGGTTCGAGCCGCTGCTTCTGCCCGGCATCCTGAAGACCGCAGTCTTCATCGTCGTCTCGCCGGTGCTGGGACTGCTGCTCGGGGCCTCGATCACGATCGCGGTGTCGTGGACCTGCTTTCGCAGCGCGCCCAGCCGCGTGGATCGCTGGTTCCGGCGCCTGCAGCTCGTCTCTTCGGCGCTCTACAGCATCGGCCACGGCAGCAACGACGCGCAGAAGACGATGGGCATCATCTGGCTGCTGCTGATCTCCGCGAACGTCACGACCAGGGATCACCTGCCGGGCTGGGTGATCGTCAGCTGTTACGTCGCCATCGCCATGGGGACGCTGTTCGGCGGCTGGCGCATCGTCAAGACCATGGGACAACGCATCACCAAGCTGCGTCCGGTCGGTGGCTTCGCCGCCGAGACTGGTGGCGCGATCTCGCTATTCCTCGCCTCGAGCTTCGGCATACCGGTGTCCACGACGCACACGATCACCGGCTCGATCGTCGGCGTGGGCTCGGTGCAGCGGGCCTCCGCCGTGCGCTGGGGCGTGGCCGGAAACATCGTCATCGCCTGGATGATCACGATCCCTGCCTCCGCGCTGATGGCCGCGTTGGCCTATTGGGGGGTCGGAGTGAATTGATTTGGTGCACGCACCAAATCAATTCACTCCGACCCCTTTCAATTCGCGGCCGCAGTGGCGGCAGTGATAGACCGTGCCGCGGCAGATGCGGCGCTGCCGGATGCTGGTCAGCGACCAGTGTCGGCAGGCGCAGGCATAGTCGTAGCGCCGCAGCCGGCGCGCCGGCTGCGCGTCGAAGCCATGGCAACGCTCCCCGGTGCCGCCGAGCGCAAGACAGATCGCGCGCCATTCAGGGCCGTGGGGGCGGATGCGTCGACCGTACCGAAGGCGGCAGACGATGTGCGCCACCTCATGCGGGACGGTGGTCGACAGGAACAGCTCCGGCGCCTGCGCCGCGATCGCCAGGTTGTAGCGCAGCCGCCGCGTGCGAAACTGCACCTGGCCGGCGGCCATGCCCATCAGATCGAAATATACGCGCCATTCCGAGAACTCCACTTCGTAGAGCCGCGCCGCCGCCGCCATGACCAGGTCGGTGTGCGCGCCCAGCGCTGCGGCCAGTGGCGCGCTCGCGGCGACGGGATCCGTAGGCGTCCTCATACGCCGTCGAGCAGCGGCAGCACGTCCCTCTCGATGCGCTCCGGGGTGTCGGTGGGCGCGTAGCGTGCGAGCACGGTGCCGTCGCGGCCGACCAGGAATTTGGTGAAATTCCACTTGATGGCCTCCGTGCCGAGCACGCCCGCCTGCGCGGACTTCAGGAACCTGTACAGCGGATGGGCATTCTCGCCGTTGACCTCGATCTTGGCGAACATCGGGAAGGTGACGTCGTAGGTCGTGCTGCAGAAGCGCCGGATCTCCTCCTCCCCGCCGGGTTCCTGGCGCCCGAACTGGTCGCAGGGGAAACCGAGCACGCGCAGCCCGCGGTCCTTGTGCCGGCGGTACAGCGCCTCCAGGCCCGCATATTGGGGAGTGAACCCGCACTTGCTGGCGACGTTGACGATGAGCAGCACCATCGCGCGGAACTCGCCCATCGACATCACCCGCCCGTCGATCGTTCGCACCTCGTGATCGTAAATGCCCATGTGGCTGCCCCTCCCGCTGCGCGCCGGCGGCGCGAGCTCACGGCTTGCCGAGATAGTCGGCCTTGCCCAGATCCACGCCGCAATGGCGGAGGATCGCGTAGGTCGTGGTGATGTGAAAGTACACGTTGGGCAGCACGAAGTTCAACAGGTACGGCAACCCCTTGAAGGAGAGCGCCTGGCCGCCGACGGTCAGGTGGATCTCCTTGTCCTCCGTGCCGTCGATCTGCGCGGCGGAGAAGCCCTTGAGCAGCTCGATCGTCTTGCGTACCCGTTGCTGGAGCTCCTCCAGGGTGGCCTCGTTGTCCTCGTAGCGGGTCGGCTCAACGCCCGCGAGCCGCGCGGCGCAGCCCTTGGCGATGTCGGTGGCAATCTGCACCTGCCGCGACAACGGCAGCATGTCGGGATGCAGGCGATAGTTCACGAGTACGATCGGGTCGATCTTCCTGTCGCGGGCGTAGGCCACGGCCTTCTCCAGGATGTGGATCAGGTTCTCGAACATCCGTATGAAGACGGGGATGCTGGCCGTGTACATGGAAATCGTCATGAAGTCTCTCCGGCGGAAGAAGCGCTCTGGTGTGGTCGGCTCGGCACTGCGCGGACATTGTATGACGCGGCAGCGCGAGGATCGACAACGCCAGGGCGCAGCCGCATGGAGCGCGCGGGGGGTGGGGCGCGGACGAGACGATGAGGATGTGATCGGGATTGGTCCGCCTACCGGGATCCGCGTGTGGTCGTCATGACCCGATTCGGAGTCCCGGCAGGCGGTAGACGCAGATTAGTTGCCTGCCGGGCGGCGGTCCGTGTCCGGTTTCACAGTCTCTCGTGACGCGCCGCACATCGACGACGGGTCACGACGCCACTCTCAGTTCGCGGGGTCGCAGCCGCCCTTCAGCAAGGCCGAGTTGGCTTCCGTCCAGGCTATTGCCTCGAGCAATATCCGACTGAGACTGTCAGCGGCGATGCCCAGCTTGGTCGCATGGCTCCAGTCGCCGCGCTCGCAGGCCAGCGCGCTTTCCAGCACCGTGCCCATGCGCCCGTGGCGCGTGATCAGCGCATCGACAAGCTCGGCGTCGAGCGGCAGCGAGTCCAGTACCTCGTGGAGTGGCTGATCCAGCAATGCATCCAGTGTCGAGAACAGGCCGACCGCGGCGTATGCTTCGGGCGGGCCGAGGTTCAGCTTCGTGCTCAGTGCCTCGCAAAGTCTGGACCGCAGGAGCGCGATGCGCAGCAGTTCCGGCGGCTTCTCATCCAACTGAGACATCAGGATGAGGGTGACCCATGTGCGTATCTGCTGCAGCCCGGTCATCACGATGGCACGCCGGATGCTGTCGATCTGCTTGATGCTGCCGAAATGCGCCGAGTTGACGAAGCGGAGGATGCGATAGGACAGGGAGACGTCGGTGCCGATCAGCTTCTCGAACTCGTTGATCGTGGTATCCGGATCCTGAACCCTGGCCAGAAGCTGCACAAGCGTCAACTTGTTGGCAGGCAGGCGCTTGCGCGCGAGCGTCACGGGCCTGCTCAGGAAGAAACCCTGGAAGTAATCGATGCCCAGGGATTTGCAGAGCTCGAACTCCTCGTGGGTCTCCACCTTTTCGGCCAACAACCGCAGCCCGTAAGGCCGCAGCCGCTGCACGTGCCCGGGCAGAGCGTCGATGCCGATCTGCGGCAATTCGAGCTTGAGGATCTGTGCCGAACTGACGAGCGGGAGCAGTTCCTCGCGGTACGTGAAATCGTCCAGGGCGATGGCGTAGCCATTCTCGGCAAGTTGCCGCAGCGCGGTGAGGATCTCTGCGTCCGGCCGGATGTCCTCGAGGACCTCCAGGACGAGCCGCTTCTGCATCGCCGGCAGCCGCTCCTGCTGCAGCAGGAAATTGCGGGTCAGGTTGACGAAGGCGAGCCGGTTGCCGACCAGCTGATCGAGACCGAAATCCATGATGCCGTTGACCAGCGTCTGCGCGGTGGCCCGATCCCCGTCGACGACACCGGCGGCGTTGACCTGGCCGTCGCGAAACAGCAGTTCATAGCCGTAGACCTGCAGGTCGCGTTCGAAGATGGGTTGTCTGCCGATGAAGATCTGGCGGGCGGGGAGACCCGGTGTCGCGGCCGCGGTGCAGGGATTCTCGTTATGGGCTGGTTGCATCGTCTGCGGGACGCTCTCTTTCGGGGCCGGATCCCTGACGGCCCTATGTGCGATGCGTCTCGATCCTGGCATGCACGCTGTTTTCGTGTAGCGGACCGCAACACGAAAACTTTAGGCGGCGTTGCCAGGCATGGCCGGTTGCACCGGGCAAGGAGAGCAAGAATATGAAAGAATGGAGACTTATCATCACGATGAATGCGATCGAAGATGGTCTCCCTGCTGAAAATATTCCTGCTTTTCTGCGTAACCGCGCTGGCCGAAATCGTCGGCTGCTATCTGCCGTGGCTGGTACTGCGTCATGACAAATCACCGCTGCTGCTGATCCCCGCCGCCCTGGCTCTCGCGCTCTTCGTGTGGCTGCTCACGCTGCACCCGAGTGCGGCGGGCCGCGCCTACGCGGCCTATGGCGGCGTCTACGTCGCTGCGGCCCTGGCGTGGTTGTGGCTGGTGGACAGTGTAGTGCCCACGCGCTGGGACCTCGTCGGGGTGGCCGTGACGCTCGTCGGCGCTGCGGTCATCGTTCTGCAGCCGCTGCCGGAATGAGGCCGATGGGCGAGGAGGCCGCCAACGGGCGGCGCTGCACGGCCGCGCGGATGAACTCGGCGCAGGCGTCGGCCGCCAGCGGCCGGCTGATGAAATACCCCTGCGCCTCCTCGCACCCGCTGGCCTGAAGAAACCGCATAATCTCCTCGGATTCCACGCCTTCGGCGACCACCGCGAGCTGCAGCTGCCGCGCCATCGCGAGGATGGTCTGCGCGATGGCCACGTCGTCGGCATCCCCGGGGATGTCGCGGATGAAGGAGCGGTCGATCTTCAGGCGGTTGATCGGAAGACGTTTCAGGCAGGCGAGGCTCGAGTAGCCGGTGCCGAAGTCGTCGACGGCGATGCTCACGCCCATCGCCTGGATCTCGCGCAGGATGCCGGCGCTGTGATCGGGATTCGCCATGATGCCGGACTCCGTGACCTCCACCTCCAGCAGGTCCGGCGGCAGGCCCGTCTCCTCGAGTATCGCGGCGATCGTTCGCGGCAGGGACGATTCCCTGAGCTGGCGGACGGAGACGTTGACGGCGATCCGCAGCGGCGGCAGTCCCGCCGCCTGCCACGCCCTGGCCTGCATGCAGGCCGTGCGCAGCACCCATTCGCCGATGGGGACGATGAGGCCGGTGTCCTCGGCGATGGCGATGAACTCCGCCGGCGGCATCAGGCCGCTGCCCGGATGCTGCCAGCGCAGCAGCGCCTCCACGCCGACGACCGCGCGGCTGTGAAGGTCGATCTGGGGCTGGTAGTGCAGCAGCAGCTCGTCTCGCTTGAGCGCCAGGCGCAGGCCGTTCTCCACCCGCAGGCGGTCGTGGGCCTGCGCGCTCATCGAGGCGTCGAACAGCTTGTAGGTGTTGCGGCCCTGTTCCTTGGCCTTGTAGAGCGCGACATCGGCGTGCTTCTGCAGCGTCTCGGCGTCGCGGCCGTCGCGGGGGTAGATGCTCACGCCGATGCTGGCGGTGACGTGCAGCGTGTGGCCCTGTATCTCGCAAGGGGTGGCCAGGCCGGCCAGTATCCTCTCGGCCAACTGCGTGATGTCGGCGGCCTCGCGCAGCTCCGGCACCATGATCAGGAACTCGTCGCCGCCCAGGCGCGCGACGGTGTCGTGCTCGCCGATGGCGGCGCTCAGCCGCCTGCCCACCTCGCGCAGCATCTCGTCGCCGGCGGCGTGACCGAGCGTGTCGTTGATGGACTTGATACGGTCGAGATCGACGAACAGCACGCCGAGTCGCAGGCCTTGCTGCCCGGCGCGCGCCAGCGCCTGCTCCAGGCGGTTGCGGAACAGCGTCCGGTTCGGCAGGCCGGTTAGGGTGTCGAACAGCGCAAGCTGGTGGATGCGCGCCTCGGCCTCCTTGCGTTCGGTGATGTCCACGGCGTAACCCATGTAGCCGGCGAACGCTCCGTCGGGCGTGTAGCGCGGCATGCCATTGTCGAGCAGCCAGTGGTAGCGGCCGTCGCCGCCTCGCAACCGGTATTCCACTGAGAACGCGGTGCGTGTCGCCAGTCCTTTGCGGTAGCCCCGCGTGCAGGCCTCGCGGTCCTCGGGGTGCACGTCCTGCACCCAGTCGTGCGCCAGTTCCTCGCTCAGTCCACGTCCGGTGAAATTGCACCAGCTGCGATTGAGATAGGTGCAGCGCAGATCCGCATCCATCAGCCACACCAGGAAGGGCGTGGCGTCGCACATCGTCCGGAATCGCTCCTCGGTCTCCTTCAACTGGGAGTTCAGCCGCCGCTCCTCCAGGCTGACATGCCATTCACGCCAGGCGCGTATTACGCCGAAGGCGAGGGCGATGAGCATGGTCATGCCGATGGCGTCGGCATTGATCGTCTCGCGCTGGACGAAGATGGCGATCACGCAAATGCAGACGAGGGCGGCCGGAAACACCGCCTCGAGATTGCGGAAACGGTGCTCGGAAGGCGCCAGGGAGCGGCTGCCCTGGTTGCCCTGTTCGAATGCCGCCCAGTACTGCAGGGCGAAGGCGACGAGCCAGCTGATGTTCAGGTAATGGGACGCGCCGTACTCGTTTCCGACCTGCGCCTGCGCGTAGAGGACATCGGCCGCACCGTGTATGCCGACGGCCGCGGCCATCATCCCGAGCGGGATGCGGACGGCCCGCTCCCGGAAGATCCACACGCATCCCAGCAACAGCGCGCATGCGGCCGCGTAGACGGCCGGCATGACGATCGAAAAGATCAGAAGCTCCGTCCCCGCAGAGACGCGGCTGAAGGGCGTATAGAAGACGATGATCGACAACGCCAGCAGACCGAGGACCACCATCGAGAGGTTGGCGGCCTGGCGCTTGACGAGCGCATGCACCGGCGCCTTCGCGGCGATGCTCACGGTGCCGGCCAGGAAGAAAACGCTCAGCGCGTCATAGAAATAGTCCGCCAGCGTCGGGAACGGGGCGTCGGCGCCCAGCACCAGTTCCAGGTAATCCCACCACAGCATGCCGAGGAACCAGGAGAACGCACCCGCCGCGAACAGGTACCAGGCGCGCCTCACGTACCGGTCCGTTTCGCCGCGTGCGGTGATCGTGCAGCGCCAGGCCGCGAGCAGCGCGGCCAGGGTCCAGGCCGCATCGGAGACCACGTTGGCCGCACGTCCCGTCGCCCAGTCCCCGTAGATGAGCAGGGCGTACAGCCCGAGCAGACCGCAGGCGGTCAGCAGCAGCCGTCGGCGCGTGACAGCGGCGCGCCCGTGGTCAACGGGTGCCAAGGCGGCCGCGGCGCCTGCATCGCCCAGGCCGGCATGCATAGGAGCAGATTTCATCGAGTGCCGCCATCAGCTCAGGGCAGCGCCCTGGCAACGGCTCGGACGGTTGTGCAATGCCGGTTTCCGAGGCAAAGACCGGGCCATCACATGCGCAGTCGGGCCGGTGAGGTCCGCCCGCGCTCCCGCGGGTGGCAGCCGCTACGCGCAGGACGTCGCGCACGCCCATGGGCGCGTCGCGACGGCCATGCGGATTCCAAATCGCGGTATGCTCGTGCACGCAGGGCATGCACCGCGCGCGGCGGCCGTCGCCCGCCATGGACCTGGCGCGGACCGACGCCCGGGGCCGACGCAAGGTTCGCGAACGCGAACACACGCATGGGAGGGGCTGGCATGAGCAAGGGCTGCATCCTGGTTGTCGATGACGACCGGCTCGTCCTCGGCACGCTGTCGGAGGGCTTGCGGAGCGCCGGGTACGAGGTGCTCGGCGCGGGTTCCGGCGAGGAGGCCCTGATGCTCGTCGCCCAACGGACGCCGGACATGGCGTTGCTCGACATCCGCATGGATGGCATGTCGGGCATCGAGCTCGCGCACATACTGTTGCATCGCTTTGCCGTTCCGTTCCTGTTCCTGTCCGCCTTCGGCGACGAGGAGATCGTAAAGCAGGCGGCGGACCACGGCGCGCTGGGCTTTCTCGTCAAGCCGCTGCAGGTCTCGCAGATCGTCCCGGCCATAGAGGCAGCCCGCACCCGCGCCTCGGAGATCGTCGAGCTCAAGGCTGCGCGCGATCAGCTCACCGCCGCGCTGGAGGGCGCGCGCGAAACCAGCATGGCCATAGGCGTGCTGATGGAGCGCAGGCGGCTGAGCCGCGACGAAGCCTTTCACGCGCTGCGCCGCAGCTCCCGCTCGCAGCGCCGTAAGATTCAGGTGGTGGCCGCCGAGTTGCTGGAAGCGCTCGAGAAGCTCAATCTCGCCGGCGACGGCAGGGAGCGGGACGAGCAGGCGTAGCCGACGCCGCGCCAGGCTCGCCACGATCGACCCGTCAGCCGTCAGCGGCTGGCAACAGGGCCGGTTCGCATATCCTGACGGTGACCGTGACCGAGGCGCGATCACTGGACAGTGCGACATCCACGCCGCTGGTTCGTGGCAGCAGCGTGCGGACCAGACCGAGCCCGACACCCGTGCTGCCGGGGTAATCGAAGTCGAATCCGGCCGGCAGGGTCCCGGGGTTGCGGATCGTGATGGTCGCCGCGCATGGCGTCTCGGACAGCGTGAGCTCCACGCCGGCGATCCCTCCTGGCCCGGGTTCGCCAGAATGCTTCACGGCGTTGACGATGAGTTCGTTGACGGCGAGCGCCAGGGGCACGGCCTCGCTCTCGCGGATCCGCAGCGGCAGCTCGGTCCGCTCGCCCGGGCGGTGCTGGATCCGCGCACCGGTGAGTTCCTCGACGCCGCGCGCGATGGCTGCCAGCATCTCGCGCAGCGTAACCTGTCCGTGGCCTGCGACACCCTGCAGGCCATAGACGACGGCGACGGTCTGCATCCGGCCTATCGCCTTGTCTATCGGGCCGGCGATATCGGGATTCTGTATCGCCTGCTGCTGCAGCAGACCGGCCACGCCCTGCAGATTGTTCTTGATGCGATGGTGCACCTCGCGCACCAGCGCGTCGCGCTGCCGGTATGCCTCGCGCAGGCGCGCCTCCTCGCTCATGCGGCGCTCGGTGACGTCTTCCACGATGCCGATCGCCAGCGCCTCCCCGTCGCCCGCGTCGATGAGCTGCGGACGCGCCCACAGCCAGCGTTCGGCACCGTCCGGGCGAAAGATCCGGAACTCGATCTCCGCGCTCACCCCCTGCGTGAGCCCGCCTATCACCGCGCGGATCGCGTCGTGATCGCCGGGATGGACGGCATTGATCCAGGCCATCGGATCTGTCTGGAGCCTTTCGCTCGGGATCCCAAACAGCCGTTCGAACGCCTCGTTGACGTAATGAATCTTCGAGAAATCCGGCGCCGCGATGAAAAACACCTCGCGCACGCTGCGGGCGATGAGGCGCAGCCGCTCCGTGGACTCACGCAGCTTCTCCTCGGCGCTCTTGCGCGCGGAGATGTCCCGTACGATGGCCATGCCCGTGCGCTGTCCCTGGATCTCGAACAGCGTGACCGTCACTTCACCAGGGACGCGGCGCCCATCCTTGGTGATATGATCGATTTCCCGGCGGAAATGACCGTCCCTGAGCAGCATCGACCCGAGCACGGGCATGTCGGCGCGGGCGTCTGGTCCGACGATGTCCGCAGGGGACATCCGCATCAGCTCCTCGCGGGTGTAGCCGAACATGCGGCAGGTCTCGTCGTTCACCTCGGTAAATTTCGTAGGCAGGCCCCTCTCGTCCACGGGGAACAGGAAGAAGGCGTCGCGGCCGGCGTTGAACAGCGTCCGGTATCGCGTCTCGCTCTCCCTCAGCGACTGCTCCGCGGCCATCCGCGCCGTGACGTCGGTGATGACGCCATGCCAGAGTACGCTGCCGTCGCTCTCGCGCACGGGCATCGCGCTGCCTTCGATCCAGATCTCCCCCTTCCTGGGATGGCGCACCCGCAATGTCGTGCGCCATGGCGACATCCTGTCGGCCGAGGCGCGCAGGGTCGACCTCAGTTGCTCCGCGTCCGCGTAGGGGAACATCGTCGTGATGAAGCTTGCGTCACTGCGCAGCGACTCGGGCGGGACGCCGAAGATCTCCTCGATCGCGGGGCTGGCGTACGGAAAGCTCAGGGTTCCCTCCGGCCGCATGCGAAAGGAGAAGATGACGCTCGGCGAGGCGGCGGCGATCTTGGCGAGCCGATCCTGCAGTCGGAACTGATCGGCGCGGGCCTTTCGGGCCAGTCCGTATCCAATGAGCGCGGACACGACGACGAAGACGAGCCAGCTCAAAGCATGGGTGCGCTGGAATTGCCCGGGGTCGGTGGCGGCGGGTGGCGGGCTGGATTCGGTAAAGGACAGCCACAGGAATCCCAGCAGCACGTAGCCGGCGAACAAGACTTCCGCGAGTTTTTTACGCATCGTCCGCATCACGCTCGGGCTCTCCGGTGCCCGGTATGCCGGCCGAATTCACGCGCATCGGCGCGGCATTGGATGGTCGCTGGGCTGCATCATGGCGTCATCATGCGCTATCCGTGCGTGGGCTTGAACGGTGGGAGCAGGCGTCCTCCTGAACGGCGAGCCGACGACGAGCCGCAGCACGCCGCCGAGGCAGGGATTGCCACCGGCGGCACGCTGCTCCGGAGTTTGTCGGAAGACAAAACGACGGGCCGGGCTCAGGTCCCCTCGCCCTGCACGGCGGCGGTGGCATCGGCGGCCGACGCCTTGGCGGAACCTTCGGCTCCTTCGCGCTCGCGGCGCACGCGTTCGTAGATCTCCTCGCGGTGCACGCTGACATGCTTCGGTGCGCCTATCCCGATGCGCACGTGATTGCCTTTGATCCCGAGCACGGTGACAGTGACGTCGTCACCAATATTGACGCTTTCATTTATCCGACGGGTGAGAATGAGCACAGTAGTCTCCCTCGCAGCGAGGCTGCAACAAAAATCCAAGACCGGGTGGGGACGGGACCCGAGAGGCGCCGGTCGCCACGGTCATGGTGGTGCCGGCATGACGCAGTCTTCGAAACCTGGCTGGCCAGACGATTTCCTGGGGCTGACCAGCGGCGGGCGGAGCACATGGCGACGCGCCCGGCGTGATTATACATCCGGGCCACTGTGCAGCCAGTGCAGGTTGAGAGGCCGCACGCGGAAGCGGGATCACGGCTGCCGACAGAGTACGATTGCGCACTGCGGCAATCCCCCTTCCGAACCTTCCCCGAACCCGCTGTCCCCCTCGGGGACCCTCAGCCGTCGTGTGAGTGAGCGCCGTCGGTCCGGCGGCATGTGCGGAACTGAGCACGCCGGGTTCCCTCATCATCGCACGCGCGGGACGCCCTCATCCCCAGGCGGCAGGCACCCCTATGCCTGCGAACACGAGGACCACGCCCATCCACTGGACGCGCCCCATGGCCCCCTGCAGCACCAGCCAGGCGATCCGCAGCAGCCCGGCAGGCGCGATCGGCGGGAATTCGCTGCCGCCCAGAACGGCGAAGCTCAGAGGAACGCTGCCGACCGCGACCACACCGAGCATGGCGCTCGGCGCGCCGAGTGCACGGCCGCTGAAGCGCGCCGCGGAGTCCGCTCCGCCGAGAAACAGCGCCGCGAAGCTGCCCCAGATCGCTCTTTCCATGCGTGCCTACCGGTGACGCGGCCGTTCCGTCGCGATGCCCGCCACGCCGCTGCATGACGCAAGCGAGGGATGGTCGTGCCGCTCACGGCTGTTCTGCGTGCGCCCGCAGCGGTACGCCTGCCCAGCGCCACGCAACGGGATGCGGCGGGTATTGGCGCGATGCGTAGCCCGTGTAATGCGTCGGGACGATGATGCCGTAATCGCGCGCGGCGTTGAGCGTGCCGTAGTTCGCCATCGATGGAATGACATCGGCAGTTTCCAATTCGGCAACCACGAAGGGACCGGGCGCCCCGCGGCGCAGGCCCTCCGTTTGTTCAATATGCCTCGCACGTTGAATGCGTCCGCCCGAGCCGCCTGTCGCGCACGCCGCTCGCTGCAATGACGTGGCCGACGCGGATGTCACGCAGCCGCCGTGCACCGGCGATCCTCTCGAGGCAGGCGGACTATACTTTCAGGATTCGCCGCATCGGGCATAGGGGGCATGTATGAAGGGGCTTGTCCGCTGCGCCGCGTTCAGTCTGGCGCTGAGTTCCAATGTCCATGCGATCACCGCCGGCACGGTGGACGCCGACAACACCTACTCCTCGGTCGGCTACACGCTGACCGGCACCGGTCTGGGAAGCGTCGTCGCCCTCGATCCGTATTGGGTCCTGACGGCCGCTCACGTGGTCGAGACTGACCCGATACTCCTGGTCATGGGCGACCCGAACAGCGGCGCGGAAGGGCTCTTCTTCTTTTTCGACCAGGTCATCGTGCACCCGGACTACGTCTCCGGGGAGTTCCACGACGACCTGGCGCTGATCAACCTGAATGCGGTCAACCCGATCGATCCGGTCCCGGGCTTCGTGGACGCCTCCTTCGCCACGCTGTCGAACGTCGACCTCGCCGGCGGTCTGCCGGCAACGGCGACGCTCACGGGCTACGGCCTGACCGAGGTCGACGGTATATTCGACACGAACGATCCGATACTGCGTCGCATCGGCGTCGCCGCCACCGATCCCGTCGGGCCGACGCCTCCGCCGCCCTTCGACCCGGGCTTTCCTTTCGATTGTTCGCAGCCGATGTTGCTGTGCACGTATGGCACCTCGGGCGGCGCGCCGGGCGACAGCGGCGGGGCCATGTGGCTCGATTACGGCGGCGACCCCGTGGTGGCGGCCATCATGTCGTACGTCTTCGACGAGAACGATCTGCGGTTCCCGCCCGAAACCCCGAACTGGGACGATGGCTACTGGACGGTCGGAACCTCCGTGGCGTATTACCGGGATTGGATCCGATCGTACGTACCGGATGCCGTGTTCGGCGGCGCACCCGTGCCCGTACCGGCGGCGTTCTGGCTGTTCGGAAGCGCGCTGCTGGCACTGGGCGCGATTCGCCGCCGGAGTTAGGCCGCACGCTTGCGCGCGTCCCATTGCGTCGAGTCCCTTCATGAGTGGAGACGATTTCGGAGCCGCGAAAATAGGGGCGCCGTGGCCGGGCCCGCGATTCTCCCGTGGCCGACGCACCCCAATGCGGGAACTCTCACACGTCGCCAGCCCTGGGACGCTGCGTCGTCGGATTGACCCGCAGTGCCGATGAACGCACCGACGGCGCCTGCCTTGAACCTCAAATCAGTGACTGACGGTCATGATCCGGAAAACGGATCGATTCGCCTCACGTTGCGATAGAACGCGCGCAGCCCGGAAATCAACGAGTACAAATCAGCCAGGGGGGAACTGAGATGAGCAAGATGGGAGGAATAGCGGTGCGGGAGATCCGCGAGGCCTTGCCGGTGACAGTCTTCTTTCTCATCCTGTTTCACATGATCGCGTTGACCAAGGCCGTAGCGCTCGATGAATACAGTATCACGGCGCTGCGCGCGACGGCTGCGACTGTAGGCGCCCTTATCGTCGCCAAGGCCATTCGTAAGCTTCCCCCCTGACCGGACAGAATGAAAGTGGAGCTTTCTGGCAAACTGACACCAGGAGGCTCGAATGAAGAAATCGCGATTCACTGAAAGCCAGATCGTGGCGATCCTGAAGCAGGCCGACGCCGGCCGAGCGGTCAAGGAGCTGTGCCGGGAGCACGGGATCTCGGAGGTAACCTTCTACAACTGGAAATCGAAATACGGTGGTCTGGAGGCCTCGGATCTCAAGCGCATGAAGGAGCTGGAGGCGGAGAACGCCAGGCTCAAGCGCATGTTTGCCGATCTGGCGCTGGAGAACCGGGCGATGAAGGACTTGATCGAGAAAAAGTTGTAACGCCGCCGCAGAAGCGTGAGGCGGCGCGGTATATGAGCCAGGAGCATGGACTGTCGGTCAAACGCAGTTGTGCGTGCGTGAAGCTCGCCCGCTCGGCATATCACGAGACCACCGCGGACTGGCGTCAGCGGGATGCGGCGGTCATCGAGGCGATCGATGCCATAGTCCAGGCGCACCCGAGATGGGGATTCTGGAAGGTCATGGACCGCATCGAAATGCTGGGGCAGGACTGGAACTGGAAGCGAGTGTATCGGGTATACAAGGCGATGGGTCTGAATCAGCCACGACGCACCAAACGGCGCGTGCCGAAGCCTCCGGCGGTGACCCTGACGTTGCCGCAGCGAGCAAACCAGACCTGGTCCACGGTTTCGCACGTTCAATGTCATCGACGATTTCAACCGCGAGGCGCTGGCCATCGAGATCGACACCTCATTGCGCAGCGAGCGGCTCATCCGGGTATTCGAGCGGCTGCGCGACACCCGAGGGTTACCAGATCTCCTGCGCGTGGACAATGGCCCTGAGTTTCTCGGTGAATGTTTCGTCGACTGGATGAAGCAGAACGGCGTACTGATCCAGTACATCCAGCCGGGCAAACCCAATCAAAACGCCTTCATCGAGCGGTTCAACCGCACCTATCGCAACGAGCTGCTCGGGATGTATCTCTTTGGCGGTCTGGACGAGGTCCGGGAGCTGACCGACGAATGGATTCGGGAGTACAACGGAGTGCGGCCGCACGATGCGCTGGGAGGTATCCCGCCGACCCAATACCAACCCCAAACTGTCGGAAACTCTACTTTTGAATTGTCCGCTTGACGGGGAAGCTTACGCAGTGCGGAAGTACGCAGCCGCCCTTATTCGGCTCGCCCGAGCCATTCACCGCGACGAGATATACCAGAATGTACAACAGCAACAGGTGCAAAGTCGCCAGTAGCCGCTGAAACGTTACCCGTCGGAGGAGTCCGCCTCACGCGGGCGGTACCAGTAGCCACTCCTCCATGCGCTGCCCTAATAGGTACCAATGGGAGCTGACTATAGCGGATGTGGTGCTGCGCATTAATCATTCCGCTTACATGGCGCTTACACGCTACTCAACTGACCGTCGTAAGTAATGGTGGGCCCGGCAGGATTCGAACCTGCAACCAAGGGATTATGAGGCCCTTGGCGCGGCCTCCACTGCCATCCGCAGCCTTCCGCGCTCCTCTCAGAAAAGCCTTGAAATAGGCTGCATTCCGTCTATCATCCTCCGCAGGAGTCCACAGCCAGCCGGCGAGAAACTGCCACCAGAACTGCCACCAAATGGCACCAAAGGACCGAAAGCGGATTACGGTCGCCGAACTCGAGGCGATGAAGGTCGGCCGCGACAACGGCGAGATCGTCATCGATCCGGGCGAGCGCGGCCGCGGCGCGCTCATCCTTCGCATCACCAACACGGCGAAGGCCTTCTACTATCGCTACTTCCACAACGGCAAGCGTCGGTTTGAACTCGTCGGCTATTTCGACCCCAAGGGCGCGAAGGCGTGGCGCGAGGATGGGCGCTGTCACAAGGGCGGCTCGCTCACGCTCATTGCTGCTAGGGAAGGCTATCTCGAACTCTCAAGGCTTGCCCGGGCGAGGGGAGGGGACCTCAAGGGGCATTTCACTGAAGAGAAGGCGAAGCAAGAAGAAGCCCGCAAGCAGGCGGAGATCGAGGCGCGCGCGGGATCCTTCGCCGACATGCTCCACGTCTACGTGACGGCGCTCCGAGCCAATGGGAAGGCCAGCGCTCACGATGTCGAGAAAATCTTCAAGCGCAACGTCGAGAAGCCCTTCTCGCGGATGGCACGTCGCAAGGCCAACGAGATCTCCGCCGAGGACATCCAGGAGATCCTGGCGAAGATGGTGGAGCGTGGTGCCACGCGCCAGGTCAATGTGACCCGAAGCTACCTGCACGCCGCCTTCAATCATGCCGGGGAGACGCACGACTACGATCCAAGACGCTTGGCGTCTGACGGCAAAGCCTTTCGGCTGAAGGGCAATCCGGTGGCACTGGTCCCACGGATCCAGGAGTACGAGCGCACCGGCGAGCGTGTGTTGACGGCCGATGAGATCCGGGCGTATGCCGCCAAGGTCGCGACGGTTCCCAGCCTCGTTACCCGCTGCGCCCTGCAACTGCACCTGATGTCCGGTGCGCAGCGGCTTACACAACTTCTGGCCGCACCGTGGTCGGCCTACGACTTCGGTGAAAAGACCCTGACGCTGGTGGACACCAAGGGCAAGGCGCAGGCGAGAGCGCATCTGGTGCCCCTGCTACCCGAGGCATTGAAGGTACTCGAGACGGTGCGCCCCCATTCGGGGGGCTATACGTGGCCGTTCACGACCTTCGGTAAGACGTCGATCCGTCTGGAGACACTGATCGATGCGGTCAGGGAGATCGCGACAGGCGCCGATTTCGAGCGGCCCTTCACGCTGCGGGACATCCGCAGGACCGTCGAGACCACTCTCGCGTCGTTGGGCGTGAGTAAGGAGATCAGGGGCCACCTGCTATCGCATGGCCGCGGGGACAAGATCGACAAGACCTATAACAAGCACCAGTACCTCAACGAAAAGCGCATGGCGCTCCAGGCGTGGGTGGGCTTCGTCAATGGCGCCGGCGGAAAGCGTGCGAACGTTCGCGTGCTGAGGCCCAAGAAGGCCTGAGCATGCGAGCCGCCGACCTCACAAGAGATCGCGAGGGATTGCGACCGTGCTTGTGCTGATTGATGAGAGCGGCGATCCGGGTTTCAAACTGGCGAAGGGGTCGACATCGCATTTTGTGGTCGCGATGGTGATCTTCCAGGACTTCGAGGAGGCGGAGCGGACCAGTGCCGCGATCGAGACGGCGATGGAGGAACTGCGTGTGAAGCCGGAATTCAAGTTCAGCAAATGCAGCGACGCTGTGCGGGATGGTTTCTTTCAGGCGGTCGCACCGTTCAAGTTCATCGTGCGGGCGATGGTCGTGGACAAGGCCAAGGTCTACAGCAAAAACCTGCGCGAGGACACCGAGCGGTTCTACAACTACTTCGTGCAGATGCTCATGCGGCACGACAATGATGCGCTCGACGGCGCAAACGTGAAGATCGACGGAAGTGGTGATAGAGAGTTCAAGAACGCGCTGGCGGCTTATCTTCGCCACCAGCTTGGCGATGGGAAGATCGCCAAGATGCGCTTCGCCGATTCCCGTCGTGATCGACTCGTTCAGCTGGCAGACATGGTCGCCGGCGCGATCGCCCGCTCGTACCGGCACGATGACCGGACAAAGTGCAACCGCTGGCGAACGATGTTTGCCAGCAAGATCAGAGACGTATGGGAGTTCAGATAGGAAGGGCGTCCTCGCGTCCTAGCCGGGAGATCTCCCGGCAGGCACGCCCTACGGCGACGGTTCGGAGCGCGAGGACTGGGTATATGAATTTTGAGATCACCGGTAGCGGCAGTCAAGCCCGTGGCTTGAACAGTGTCGAATCCGGCACGGGTTTATAGGTTTACCCGCCGCCCGTGCGGGGAGGTAACGCGGGCAAATCGGGGCGTTCGGGTGGGCTAGCACCCGGCGCCCCTAACCATCACCACTACTGGAAGGAGTAGAAGCAATGGCTGATCGAGATCCTACCGTACCGTGGTCCGTTAACGAAAAATGCGGCGGCGGAACTGGTGCCGAAGACGCCGTACTTGAGGCGGCGATACCGCAATGGATGAAGGACCGCAACCAAGTTGCCGCGGCTGCCGGCCTGGAGTTTTCGGTGCGACGACTGAACGATCGCCAGATCCGGATCCGCTGGCAGGGGTCTATGCCGGCGTTAATGAAGCTTCGCGCGCTGGCGACCGACGAGCGCGGTCACTTGGCGGACGTCAGAGACGGTGGCAACGGAACTGGATCCCTGGAGATGGACGAGGAACTTCCAATCCGCGTGATGCGCCTTGGAGAGATCGAGGTCGCCACGTATCAGGGCATCAGCACCTGCGCCCGGATCGGGTACTGCGCGACTCCCGATCTGCTGGTCGCCAGGGGGATCATGCCCAGCATGCGGCGAAGGCCGAAGGGACTGAGCACGTGCGGCAGGCACTACAACCGGCGGTATGGGCGCGACGATAACGTCGAGTGGAGTGCGAGGCTCCTATTCGACGGTCGCGTGCTGTACATGACGCAGCCCTATACCGAGGAGTTCAAGCAGAGGCGGGCCAATACCACACCTCAAGTCAGGAAACATGCCCTGCAGAACGCCCCCGGCGTCACCGTCGAAGAGTACGAATGGGGATGCCTGTATGCGGGCCGTGACGAGAATCTACGCGCTGCGGGACTGCTGCCGGAGGGATGCGAACCCGGCGCACCCGGGATGAGGAAAACGACCAGCACGTACATGCTACACGGTCGGGCCGTGAAGGCCAGGCGCTCCAGCGGACGGAGGCTGATGCTCTCTGTGCGCCTCTCCGCGGAGGAAGCCGAGCAGCGCGAGCGACGCCGCAGGATCGAAGACGCGCGCGCAATGGTCGAGCGCTTGGCGAACTCCGAGCAGGAATTCCGCGCGATCACGGCCGAAGAATTCCGGATGGCATTTGTCAGGTCGCTCTTGGTGGTTGCTGATGGCTCTGGCGGCTACGAATTCACCAAAGGCGGGCTGAACCAGATTGTCAATTCGCTCAGAGAGGTTTACGCCGCAATAGCCAGAGCAACCGTCAGGTTCAGCAAGGAGGCGCATGCGAAGCAGATCGATGCGCTTCTTCGTGATGCTGGTGTCACGCCGCACGAGGCGGCTGCCGCGGGCATCAACGGAAACCGCACCGCCAAGATTCTCCGATTCCCAACAGCGCGCAGCGAAGGTTCGCGCCCCCCGACTTCCTGACCGCCGTGAACGAGTTTGCCCAACAGTCCCTGTCTCTCGTCCTGCGCTCGCAGGCTGCTCATCCGGACCAGGCTCTTGCTACAGCGCTCGCTGAGCGTGTGGCGGCGATCATCCTGCCGGCGCTCGCCCGACTCGAGGAACGCGTCTCACGCGTCGACAGCCGCGTTCACGAACTCGTGCCACGTCGCGGGCTGACCGACAGCACGAAGCAACGTCATGCGGCCGTGGTTCTGCAGCTCGGCCGGCGTTGCCCATGCTGCGGTCTCGTGAACGTCGTCGACGAGGACGGTGGGGTGCTGGACGGTGCCGAGTTCGATCACCACTGGAGCCGGGAGCGCAACGGCTTTGAGGATACCTGGCTTCTGTGTGCGCAATGCCACCGGGACGTGACAACGAGGCGCATCGACCGAACGCAGGAGTTCGCGGCCTACCAGCGCCGAACGCTGGTCGTTGAGGCGCGCGGCCAAGGGGTGCTGGAGCTGAACGGGTAACCGAATACGCCGAGCCTAGGCTGATCACCGAAGAGCGGGACTCCCTTGCCCGCCTGGCCCGGCGGTCCTTTCAAGGGCAGCGTGAAGGGGCGCTATGAAAAGGACGAAGCATGAACGCACGCTTGATCGCATGAGCGACTTTGCCAAGCGATTGAAGGCGGCGTATGTCCAACAATCGCGCCCCAAGAAACGCGGGCCGAAGGCGCCTCGTAAGTGGACCCGCACTGCCTGTGAGGAATTCGTCTCAAGGATAGATGAGATCAAGCATACCCACCACGATGATGGTGGGAAACGGCTGTCGGACCGCAAAGCCATCCTCATCGCGTTCCAACGGGAGCTCGCCGGGCTTCCGGCAGCGGCGCGTTTGCGGCAAATAAACAGCTACGCCGTGGCACTGGTGCGCGCGCGGCGCACACTCGGAAGCCGAGACACGTAAACCTAGCCAGCGTCTGCCAGCGGGAGGACTGATCGCGGCTGATGCCGAGATCGGATAATGTCGCGGGCTGCGACATTTCTTCCGGCCGCCCGCGAGGCGCCCTCTCCCCCTCTCGCCCATCTCGATCAGCATTTGCCCCGCCTTGCGCTCGGCCCGCAAGCGGATCTCGCAAGCTTGGCGCGACACGCTTTCGAGGTGTCGCGCCGCCGTATTACAAAATTTCCAGCGTGCGGCCGTAACGATACCGGTGGCTGTAACGGCTCTCTTGATGGGCGTTTCTCCAATGAAATCAAAAGGATCTCAGTAACCCAGTGGCTTTTGCGATCGAACGTGCTGGCGCGAAATTCTGTAATAGTCGACTGTCGCGCCGCCCATCGTTTGACGTGCTCTCATGTCATCGATGCGGCCAACGATAGTCGTTGGCGGGTAGCGATGGAGGACGATATGCCAGCGATTGAGACCTCGAAAATTGACTTGGACCTGCAGCTGCTGCGAATCACCCAGGTTGGGGAGTTCATGGCCCTCAGGAAAAGCAAGCTGTACGCCGACGTTTCGGCGGGCCTGCTGACGCCACCGATTCACCACGGCGCGCGCGCGAGCGTCTGGCCGAAGTACGAAATCGTGGCCATCAACGCTGCTCGTCTCTCGGGCGCAAGCGATGACGAGGTGCGTAAGTTGGTACGGCGGCTCATCGGGAAGCGCGCCGAACTCGCGGCGCAGATCCTTGGCCAGGCGGCATGACCTATGAACGGAAATGAAAACGCCCCGGATGGCGGCCGGGGCGCGGATAACCTCAATGCAGTTAGTCTTCCAAACAACTCAAAGCTTAGCGCATTCACGCGAGGTTTTGCAGTCCCGGATCCGACCTACACCAAGCGCCTCATCGTTGACGCGGCGAGTGAGGGCCGCATCCCCGGGGCGGTCGCGCGCCAGTTGCTCCAAGACTACGATCTTGTGGACGCGTGACGTCATGGATTACGAGACGATACGCACTGCTTTGAGCTATATCCCTGCGAACGCTCGCGAGAGCTGGGTGCGGGTGGGTTGTGCCCTGAAGTCCGGACTCGGCGATGCGGGTTTCGACCTCTGGGACGAATGGTCCCGTTCCGACGAGTCCTACAATGCAGCCGACGCCAAAGCGGTGTGGCGAAGCATCGTTCCGAACGGCACGCGCAGTGGTGGGAGGCCTATCGGAATTGCCACGCTCATCGCCGAGGCCAAGCGATACGGCTTTCGCTCGAACGGTAATAACGGCAGCAGACACGCCCCAAGCATCCCTCGCACCGGTCAACCTCGAACATCGGCCGGCCGCGAAGCTGAGCGCGCGGCAGAAGGAGCGAACCGCGCGAAACTGGTCTGGGATTCGGCAACAACCCTCGGCAAAGACCACCCGTACTTGGCCAGGAAGGCGATCTCGCCCCGCGAGTCCCTGCGCGAGATTGCTGCCGAGCGCGCGGCGGAGATGCTCGGCTACCACCCGAAGAGCGATGACACCCCGCTTCAAGGGCGACTGATCGCCGTCCCCGTGTTTGTCGACGGGAAATTGTCGACCCTCGAGTTGATTGACGAGTCGGGTCGGAAGTCGTCATTGGCTGGTGGTCGCAAGGCCGGCGGGTTCTGGGCCGCGGGCAGCCTCTCGCATTCGGATGCGCCCGAGACCACGATCCTTGTCGGCGAAGGCGTCGCCACCGTCATTTCGGCGCACATGGCCACCGGCGGCGAAGCCTTTGCGGCTCTCTCGGCGACGAACCTGCGCTCTGTGGCGCTGCAGCTCCGCCGGCGCTACCGGCAGTCGCAAATTGTCATCCTGGCCGACTACAACAAGGCCGGGCTCGTTCAGCCACAGGCGCGCGAGGCTGCGATCGCCGCGGGCGGACGAATCGCGATACCGCGCTTCCCGGCAGGAAGCACTGGGACCGACTTCAACGACTTACACCAGGCACTAGGAATTGATGCGGTGCGGGCGCAGATTTCGGCCGCGCGCCCACCAGAAGACGAGCGACCGACGCTGAACGCGGCCGGTGGCCTACGAGGCATCCATTTGCGAGATGCGGAGCTCGTCATCGGCAACAGCTACGTCCTCAAAGGCGTGCTTGGGGCAGGTGGCTTTGCGCTGGTCTACGGCGAGCCTGGGTGCGGGAAGTCCTTTCTGGTCTGCGACATGGCGCTGCACATCGCCGCCGGCAGGGAGTGGCGTGGCAGACGAGTGCGCCAAGGACTGGTCATCTACGTTGCGGCCGAGGGCCCCGCCTCAATCCAGAACCGCGCGATCGCCGCCTGCCAGTACCATGGCCTCGACCGAGGACTGATGCCGTTCGTTCTCTGCCCAGAGGCCCTGAACCTTCGTGACGAGACGGACGCCCTGCGCATCGTGGAGTTCGTTCGAGAGTGCGAATCGATGTACGAGCACGCCACCGCGCTAATCGTCATCGATACGTTGGCGAGAACGTTCGGGGGCGGGGACGAAAACAGCCAGGCTGACATGGCCGCTTTCGTTGCGGCGTGCGACTTCCTGAGGGTGAACACTGACGCGGCCGTGCTTGTGGTCCACCACGCGGGCAAGGACCGTACGAAGGGCGCGCGTGGATCGACGGTCCTCATTGCCGCCGCCGACACAGCCATCGAGGTCTCCGATCGCGTGGCGTCGGTTGTGAAACAGCGCGACGGAGAATCTGGCGCCAACTATCCCTTCGACCTCCTGGTGGTCGAGCTCGGCCGCGACTCGGACGGAGACGTGGCCACGAGCTGCGTCGTCACCGCCGCCGAAGCGCCGACCACACAGCCCGCGAGGGCGCGATTGTCATCGACTGAACGGATCGCCATGGATGCGCTGCACGAGGTCCTGGGCGATACCCAGAGCCGGCGGCTCGCGTCGCCCGAACATCGTGACCATGGCGCTGCGGAGGGGCAATACGTGGCCCTGGTCGAAGCCTGGCGTGCTCTGGCGTACTCGCGCGGCATCTCCGACGGTGAGCAGGACGCCAAGCGAAAGGCCTTCAAGCGTGCCATGCAGAGCCTGCAGGCGCGTCGCCAAATCCAGGTTTACGAGGAGGTCGTATGGCTCGCATGAGACCCGGACATTGCCCCCGGACAAACCCGGACATACCGGACATTTCCGGTGTCCGGTACCCGGACGGACACGGACACACCCCTTTAGGGGTGTCCGGTGTCCGGGGTCCGGTCCGGATGTCCTGTCCAATGTCCGGGGTACTTCCTCCTGGGGAGGCATTCCGGTGATCGTTATCAGCCTCTACGGCCGCCTCGGCAAAGATCCCCAATTGCGCAGCACTACCGCTGGCAAGCCGATGGCCTTCGCGTCGATGGTCTGCAGCGTCGCCCGCGGCGAGGCTGAGGACGACGAGTGGTTCCAGATCGCGGCGTTCGGCGCCACGGCGGACCTCCTGGCGAAGCACCAGAAGGGCGACATGGTCGCGGTGACCGGCCAGCTCACCCGCTCGCGCTGGAATGGGCCCAACGGCGAGGAGCGGGCGAGCTGGAGCGTGCGCGCTGATTCGCTGGTCTCCGCGCGCACCGTCAGACCCGGCGGCGGCAGGCGCAGGGCAGCCCCGAAGCCGGCGGCAGATTTCGTCGACGACGATCCAGGGGTGATCGGGGGAGGGTGAGTGAAACGCATGAGTACCGACACAGAGACAGCGGCTCCGCCAGAGCATCCGCTGCTGACGGCGGCCAAGGCCGATCTCGAGCAATTGGTGGCGCTCGCCATCGGGACGGAGGCGGGCGCCCGCCTGCTGAATCGCGCCCTCCTGAGCATGCCGACGCGCGGTTTGACGGAGCACGAAGTGCGCGATGCCAACTCCGTCGCGTACCACTCCGGTCGCGTTGTCGCCGACGTCACCAACATGGCGGCCCGGCTCGGAGGGTTGCTGCAGCGGCTAAAGGATGGCGATGCGGCAGGCTCCGCCGAAGAGCCGTCACTACACTGAGGCACGACGATGGCAGCGCGCAGACCGGCGGCGAAGAAAGCATCGAAACGGCGCGGGGTCGCCAAGCGGCTCAGCACCGAAGTCACGAGGCCGGCACGGCTGCCAGTCGCGCAACCGACGCGCGATCCGGGCACGCTCGTTCCGTGGCGGGAGGAAGGCGAAACGCCAGAACTCACCAATGCGCGCTCCGCGATGATGCCCGCCTTCAATGCCGTGGCAACGATGCGGATGTTCCGCCCGGATGGTTCGAACCTCGATATCACGGCGATGGCGGCGAACCTCCTGCGTCAGGTCGGGAGCATCAACGACGACGACACCGAGCGAGCAGAAGAAATGCTCTTCGCGCAGGCGCTCACTCTGGACGGCCTCTTCAACGTGCTCGCGCAGCGGGCCGCCATGAACATGACCAAGTATCCGGAGGCTTTCGAGCTGTATATGCGGCTCGCGCTGAAGGCGCAAAGCCAGAGTCGTGCCACGCTGGAGACGCTCTCGGCAGTCAAGAACCCGCCGGTGCAGTTCGTCAGACAGCAGAACATCGCCAACGGGCCGCAACAGGTGAACAACAACGAGTCTGCGCGCGGGATGAAAGGGCAAAGGGCGCGCAACCAACTATTGGAGGGCCAGCAGCAGTGAACGGCTGGACACCAGAGCGCCGCCGCCGTCAGGCGCGCATGATCCACCGATGGCGGCCGTGGGAGCGGTCTACCGGACCGCGCACGCCGGAAGGAAAGGCCCGCGCTGCTCGCCGCGGCTACAAGGGGGGCACGCGTACGCTGCTGCGCGCACTAAGCAAGCTGCTCAAGGAGCAGATGCGATGCGTCGTCGCGTTTGAGGAGCAGGCAGGCCTATAGACCAGGGGGGGGATCGTGGCGAATCCGAATCCATTCAAGGCGCGACAGGGACGAAAGCGGCGACAGCAAGAAGCGGCCGGCTCGCTCGCGGATCTGCAGGCCGCGTTGTGGCGAGCGATCGAGCGACTGGATGCCTCGCTGACCACTGGGCCAGGCGGGCGGGCCCGGGGTGTCGATGACAAGGCTTTGCGCCGAATGCATGCACTCTGCCAGCTCGGCGGGGTGTACATGAAGGCGTTGGAAGTCGGTGAACTTGAAGCGCGGATCGCCGCGCTGGAGAAGGCAAATGCGCGCACGTGATCGGTTGAAGCGTCTCGAGCTCGTCGCCAAGAACACCCGACGACGCACCGTCTTCCGGCCTGGCGAGCCTTTGCCACCGTGGCCGGTGGCCATTCTGCCGGCGCCCTGTGTCACGGTCGAAGAGTGGCTAAGCAAGTACGCCCCCGTGTCGCGTCGCGACTGACGGACGGTGCTATGGTGAAAACGCAGATCACGAAGTGAGGAGGCAGCGCCGTGGAGCACGTGTCGAAGATCAGCCGTAAGGTTCAGCGAGGGATGCTCGAACGAGCTCATTTCGTTGGCGGAGGGGTTGCGGCTGCTCTGAGCTCGGCCGCGCCCATCATCGGCGCCGCTACTACGCTGGCATCCTTCTTCATGCGCAAAGAGGCAATGGAGGATGCCGAGAAACGCCGGCAGGAGGAGATCCGCCGGCAGTTCGCCACCCAGGGCAAGTACGAAGAGCAGAGCCGCAACGAGATCTTGCGCAATGCCGCGCAGTACAGCGCACCGACTCGGGAACGGAATCTCGAGCAAGGCGAACAGCGGGCGACCCAGTCAATCGAATCGGTGTTGAAGGAGTATCGCCCCGCAGACGTGGGGCCCAAAATCGAAGGTAAGGTAAGCGATGCGTTTCTGGCCGCCTCGGCCAAGTCCGAGGCCGACACGCTCTCCCGGGCCCATGATTTCGCACGCCGACTGGGTCGGCTCATGGGCTACTCGGAACTCGCTACGGATGAGAGCGCCCGCAACGCCGTGAGCGCGGGGCGACTTGCATCGATCGCCGGTGACCGCGAGGCCGAGATGAGGGCGTTCAAGACCCGCCTGCAGGGCATTGAGCCCGACGATCGTCCCTTCATCCTTTCGGATGCGGCCACTGCGATCACGAACAAGCTCGCCGAGACGCAGCCCCATCAATTCACTCTGACACCATCCGCGCGCAAAGCCACGTCCCGCGGCAATCTGCTGCCTGGGTGGACAATCTACGGAGGTTGACCCCATGCGTGTCTACACAGCCGCCCGCCCTGGAATCATGGCCGCCCTGCAGTCGTTGTCGGGCAGCAATTACGACGACGCTTACAACGACACGCTGCGGAATTTGGCAACGGTCGATTACCAGAGCTCTGGCGCAGAGCTGAACCGCGCAAAGCTCCGACAGCAGGAGATGGTGAACAGGGGCCGGCAGCAGATCGAGACCGACCAGGAGATCCCCGAGGGGTACCGCACGCTGTTCATGGCCGATGATGACATCGACCCCACCAACCTGGCGACGATCAAGACCGCGCTGAGCAAGATGAAGCTACTCAGCGAGGCGGCGGACCACGCCCGTAGCGGCTCCGCGGCACAGCGCGAGATCATGAACAGCCTGCTGAGCGTGGCCAACGAAAGTCCATACCTGCCGTACGACCTGAAGGATGGGACGCGATTCAATGCCGCCACCGGAACTACGGAGACCACCGAAGTCGGGCGCGCGGGGATCATGGAAAACCTCGCGCAGGCCGCGGCGCACGAGGCCGACGCCTACCAGAAGCGGTTCCAGGCGGTAGATGGCAATCTTGTCGATCTCCGCCAGCCGTCGGCGCCGGTGTTCCGTGCGCCGCGCTACAGCATTTCGGGCGGCGTGAAGCTCGATGAGCGCAGCGGCACGACCGAAGCGCTGCCGCCGGAGGTGCGCCACGCGCAGCGCAGCGATGCGCCATCCGGCTACACGTGGGACGAGCCCGACGCGCATGGCAATCCGACGCTGCGTGCGATCCCCGGCGGACCGGCGGACAAGCGCAGCGAGAGCGGATACGACGCATCCGATGACAATGCGATCTTCGCGCGCGCCGTCGCGCTCTTCGGCGGCACGTACAATCCGCTCACCGGGCAGATCGCCGGCCTCGACCGGACGAAGACGCAGCAGATCCAGCACCTCGCCTCGCGGGCCTCCGAGATCTACCGTACAGGTGGCGCCACCACGCACAACGAAGCGGTGATGCGTGCAGCCCAAGAGGCCGGTATCAGCATGGGCACGGCCGCGCAGGGCGCTGGAGGTGCCGGCGCGTTCGGCGCGGGTGGGCCGCCCCCAGGTGCGCCGCGGGCGGTAAATCCGGCGACCGGCGAGCGAGTGTATTTCAACGGCTCCGCGTGGGTGCCCTACTGAGCCGTGGCCATACCCGCCCCACCGCCGGGCTTCGTTCTGGTATCGCGGCCGGATAGCGCCACACCACCGCCCGGCTTCAAGCTGGATGCCGGACCGACGCACCGCAGCGCCGCACCGCCGCCGCCGCCGGGATTCGTGCCGGGGCCACCCGAAGGCACGGGCGCGGCGCGCGTGGCTGTCCCCGCCACGCCCCCCCGCCCGCCAGCGCCACCCCCGGGATTCGTCCTCGAGTCGCCTGAGACAGATCGGGGTGGATTCCTGGCGAAGGCGGGCACCGCCGGCGCCGGCCTATCGCAAGCGACCCTCGACCTGTCCGAATCGCTCTGGCGCACGCCGGAGATGGCCAAGCGCGTCGCGGGCGGCGTCGCCGAGCTCAACGAGCGGATCGGCGTACCGCCAGTGCTCAACATGGCCCGCGGTGTGGAAAACGCCCTCAGGCCGGTGGCGGAGGGTTGGTCCGTCGGCGATGCGCGTGTGCCGGGATGGAGCGACATCGCCAACCGCATCGACGAGTCTCAGCAGTTTCTGACGCGTGAGTTCGAACCCTTCCGCCGGCTCCAGGAGAAGGGGATCGCTGCGGACCGAGCGATTGATGCCGCCATGCGCGGCGACCTGAAGCCGCTACGCCAGGTGCTCACGGATCCGGAGGCTTGGGCCGCCTTCGGGGCGCAGTCGGTCCCGAGCCTGTACGCCGCGTACGCATCCGGCGGCAGCGTGCCGTTCATGGCGTGGCTGGAAGCGATGGAGCAGGCCGGCAACGCCTCCGAGTTCGAACGACGAACCGGGCAGAAGATCAGCGATTCCGACTACGCGGCCGCCGTCACGGCGCAGGCAGCGATCAATGCGTGGCTTGAGAAACTGGGACTGGAGGCCGTACTGGGCAAGGCGCCGGGCGGCAAGACCCTGTTGGGCCGGATCATCGGCGGCGCTGTCGGCGAGGCCGGCACAGAAGCAGCCCAGCAGTTCACGGGCAACGTCGCGCAGCGCGCGTATGACCCAGACGCGAACCTCACGGCTGGCATTCTACCTGCGGCGATGGGCGGCGGAGTCGCCGGCGGCGCGGGCGCAGGCGCTTCGCACGTCGCTGAGCGTGCCGCGGCTCGGCCTACCCTGCCTTCCCCGCCGCCTGGGTTCGTGCTCCAGGAGAGCGCCGGCGGCGTGGCGCCGGTCGGATCGACGACGCCCCAGAATCAGCGCCCGACCATCGTCGCCATGGTTCCGGAGGAGCGGCTGCGGCTGCGGTTCGACGCTCCCGAGCTCAACGACTACGCCGCACTCGTCGAGGCGCGGCACGGCCTGCCACCGGGCACCCTGAACGCGCTCAAGAACGCCGGCGAGCGCAGCAACAGCGATCAGGTCTCCCCAGCCGGAGCGCGCGGCGTCATGCAGTTCATGCCAGCCACGTGGGCTGCCTACGGCGAGGGCGATATCACCGATCCCGTGGCCAGCATCGATGCCGCCGGCCGATACATGGCCGACTTGATCCAGCAGTACGACGGCAACCTGCTCGCGGCGGTCGCGCACTACAATGGCGGCGGACGAGCCGGAAACGCCGTGCTCAATGGCGAGGCCCCGCCGGCCGCGGAGACCCGCGGGTACCTGGCGCGGGTCGCGGCCGCGATCGGCATGGCAGCGCAGTCCTCACCCGCCGACATCGCGGCGCCGGCGCCCCCCGCCGCGCGCGCCGACACGGGCCGTCCCGCCGATGGGGCGTCGCCCAGTACCGACCGCCCGCCCGCTGCCGCGGCGACGGTCACCGCGCGCCAGCTCGCGGCCGAGCGCACGGATGCTGTGCCGCGCATGCCTGAGGAGGGCGTGGCCGCGATGATCAGCACCATCGACGCGAGACAGCCACCGGACTTTCGTTCAGCGCCCACGGCCCCGCTCCCGCCAACGGACGCCAACGTGACGTCCCATGCCTCAATCGATCCCGGCCGCGCGCGCGTTCAGCGTACAGAGCCCGCGGCGCCGCCGGCGATGCGGCCCCCCCCGCCGCCCCCGCCCGGCTTCGTGCTGGAGACACCTCAGGCCGCGCCGGTTGCCCGCTCGCAGGTCGAGGTGCGCAGCGGCGCCGTGAACATGCCCGGCAGCCAGTACACAGGAATGATCGAGCTGGGTACGGCGTCGCCGGCAAACGTGGGCACGAGACCGTCCGTGGCGGCCCGGGCGCAGATCGTCACGCGGGAGTCGGTGCTCAAGCCCTTCCTGCAGGCGCTTGGTGTCCCGCTCTACCAGGGACGTGTCCGCGGCAAGAAGGTGCTGGGCTTCTACCGCCCGAAGACCGAGGCCGTCCGGATCAAGAAGCACTCGGACCTCGAAGTGGCCGCCCACGAGCTCGCGCACCTCATCGACGACCGGTTGTTCAACGGGTTCCGCGCCGACAAGACGAAACCCGTCACGCGCCCTTGGGCGAGGGGACCGAAGGCGCAGATCTACGCCAACGAGTTGAAGTCCGTCAGCTACGACCAGGGCAAGGTGTACGAAGGCTGGGCCGAATACGTGCGCCTCTGGATGACGCAGCCGCAGGATGCCGCGACGAAGGCCCCGGAACTCACGAAGTGGATGGACGCCTGGGTGCGCAGTCCGGAAAACCCGTACGGGCCGGCCATCCTCCAGGCGCGCGAGGGAATGCTCACGTGGTACGCGCAGTCCGGGCGCGATCGGCTGCTCTCCAAGATCGGCCCGCAGGAGCAGCTCAACGACATCCTGACCGGTGTGCGGGAGGAGGCACGCCAGTCGATCGTCGACAACCTTCAGGGCATCCTCAGCATGGAGCTCGACCTGGCCGGGGAGCAGACGCCGCTCGGTCCCTACGAAACCGCTCGTCTGACACGCGGCAGTTACGCCATTGTCGACGGCGCGATCAGGTACGGCGCACCGGTCATCCAACCCGACGGCAGCATCAAATTCGAGGGCAAGGGGCTGGAGCAGATCCTCCAACCCGTCGCCGATCGGCTTGAGGACTTCATCGCCTACGCGGTGTCCACCTCTGCGGCGGAGCTCAAGGCCCAGGGGCGCGAGAGGCTCTTCACCGATGCGGAGATCGAAGCCGGGCTCGCGCTGAAATCCCCCGAGTTCGAGCGGGCGTTCGAGGAGTACCAGGCGTGGAATGGCCGGATTGTGACGTTCGCCGTGGAGAAGGGCCTGATCTCGGATCGCCAGCGCGGGATGTGGCGCCGGCAGGCCTACCTGCCCTTCTATCGCGTGAGCCAGCCGTCCAAGCGACTCCGGCGCGCCGGCATCGAGGGCAACGTGACCGTGACGAAAGCGCTTACCGGCGGCACGGGAAACCTCCGGGACATCCTCGGCAACGTGGTGCAGAACGCCAGCAACCTCATCACCGAGGCCCTGCGCAACGAGGCCCGCGTGCGCATCGTGGACTTCGCCAAGAAACTCCGCGGTGGTGGCAAGTGGATCACGCCGATCCCGAAGGGTAGCCGGCCGGTGTCGATCAGCACGGAGCAGATCCGGGCCGCGGTCTATAACATGCTCGGGATCGATCGGCGCGCGCTCAATGCCGGACTGGTGCCGGAGGAGGTGCTGCAGCTCGCGGTCATGATGGAGCGTGCGTTCGCGATGCAGCCAGCCTATCAGCAGTTCTGGCAGCACGGGCAGGCGCCGAAGGTGCGCGGCGGCGATCAGGTGATCGCAGTGCTCCGGGACGGCGAGCCCGAGTTCTACGAGGTCTCAGACCCGCTGCTCTTCCGGTCGATCCAGGCCCTGAACCCGCGGCAGCAGCACGTCATCCAGCGTGTGCTGAACGCCGGCCGACGGGTGATGCAGGGGTCGATCACCCTGTCGCTCGACTTCATGGCCGCCAACATCTGGCGCGATACCCTGCACGCCTGGGCGTTCTCCGGACATGGATTCAAACCGGTCATTGATTCGATCCGCGGGATGAAGTCGCGACTCACGTCGGACGCGACGTACCGGGACTTCATCGCCAACGGCGGCGGGATGGCCTCCTACCTGCTCGACGAGGGCGCGCTCCGGCGCCACCTGGAGAAGTTCTACACGCGCAAGGGCATCAACTACCGGACGGTCATCGACACCCCGGCAAAGCTCCTGTACGCGCTGGAGACGCTCTCGGAATCCTTCGAGGTCGCCAGCCGCCTGGGCGAGTTCCGGCGGGCGCAGGCGGCCGGGGAGAGCCCAAGACGCGCCGCCTATGCCGCCCGCGAGATCACCACTGACTTCGCCATGCGCGGCGACGCGGAGTTCGCGCAGTGGTTCTACGACAGCGTGCCTTTCCTCAAGGCGGCGGTGAACAGTATCGACCGGGCCTACCGAGGCTTCACCAAGGACCCGCACCACGGCGTCATCTGGGCGAAGACCGGGTTGATCGCTCTCTTTTCGGTGTTGCTGTACTTGTGGAACCGCGACGACGAGCTTTACCAGGAGCTCGAGGACTGGGACAAAGATGGGCATTGGCATGTCATCCTGCGTCCGCCAGGCGGCGCCCCCATTCACCTGCGATTCCCGAAAATTTGGGAGATTGGCGCCATGGCCTCGGCGGCCGAGCGCAGCATGGAGGCCTTTCTCAACGCGCAGGCGCAGGGAGCCTCGGCGGTCGGCGACTACGGCAAGCACCTCTGGCGGATCCTCAAGGAACAGATGTCCTTCGACTTCGTCCCCGGCCTCCTTGAGCCGCTCTACGAGGTCTACGCGCTCAACCGGAATCGCTTCACCGGCCGGGAGATCGAGAACATGGGCATGCGCCAGCGGCTGCCCTTCGCGCGCTACAGCGAGTATACGAGCCGCTCCATGGCCGGACTGGGCGAGCTGACCAAGGACCTGCCGCCGGCGCTGCAGATCTCGCCTGCGCGCGCCGAGGCGCTCGTCCGGGGCTACTTCAACACCTGGGGGATGTACGGCCTGGCGCTGTTGGACAGGACGCTCTATGGCGATCAGCTGCCCGAGGCGAAGGCCGATCAGATCCCTGGGATCCGCCGGTTCGTGCGCAGCCACCCGGCGCGCACCCAGGCGGAGACCGATTTCTGGAACCTCTACGACGAGCTGAAGCAGCTGCACAACACGGCCAATTTCATGGAGAAGTGGCGGCCGGCAGTCGGCGTGGAACTGGATGAGCAGGCCGCGATGCGCAACTACGACGCCGTCCACCAGGTTGGCGAACTCGTCAAGGACATTGGCCAGCAGATGAGCGAGGTGTACCGATCAGCGGACTACACGCCGGAGGAAAAGCGGCAGATGGTCGACGAGCTGCAGCGGCAGAAGAACGCCGTGCTCGGCGAGTTCATGCGCGCGATGCGCCAGTCGCCCCCCTGAACATTCCACACTGTGGTGGAGCGACGGAGGACACAGCAGGGGTCGGCCTAAACCATCTCCGGTACGCGGTCGGCGGACTCGGCGTGATGGTGGATCTGGCCACCACGCTGGCCGACCAACTTTGCGCGGCTCATTGATGTCAATCAATCATTCGTGCCGCGGATCCCTCTTCCAGGTCAACGGTAAAATAGCTCCGCTCCGCCGATTCGCCCATAATACCCGCAGCCAGACGAACGGCCCTTGCACAAGGAGGGTTCCATGACGGAAACAACGCAAGTCGAGCTGTCGTATGACGAGATCAGCGCAATCGTTCAGGGCCTTGAAGCAGCCGGCGCCAATAGTCGCGATTTCAGGAGTATCTGCAAGGTCTACCCCGACACACGCCTGGCGACTGTCGCACAAGGAGTGTATCGAAAGCTCGTTGGCATCGCCTCGCGCCACGCGAATCGTGTGCGGGTTGCTGGGTCCACGGATGTGACGCGAGAGGTCGAGGCACGTGACCCACTACGAACCCTCAGGGACGATAATGCTGATCTGGCGCGGAAGCTTAAGTCGGCGATGGCCTTGCTGCAGAGCGTCAGTTCGGCTTTGGCCGCCGGCCTTGCCGCGCTCGACGATTCCGGCTCAGTTGGGCTGGTTCCTGTCGTGAGGAATGTCGAGGCCGAGATCCGCGAGTTTCTGGACTGACGTCTGATCGCGCGTCGACCTGGGTCAGTCACTACAGTGCATCGCCGCAAACCCGCGCTCCAGGTTCTTATAGAGCAGGCATACATCATCGGTCTGCGGCAGGCCCGGGGTAGTTTCACTCGGGATCCGGATCTGCACCAACTCCTCTCCCTGCCCGATCGCTTTCGCACGTGACACCGACGCCCAAGCCTCGAGGCGTTCACGCCCCTTCTCGGACAGGGCGGAGGCTTGGGGCGGCGGGCGCTCCCGTTCCTTCGTGACCGTGCTGCCGGCCATGTAGAACAGCGCGGCGAGCAGCGCGAGCAGGGCGGCATGCAACCAAGTCAGACGCATAGAACAAATATACACCCTCGTTGCCCTGAGACACCTTTCGCACTCGCCGCAATCGGGCCTTCAAGCCAGCCGTGAGGCCAGCCAAACTCCAGATCAGGGCCGGATGGTGCCCGGACGGCAGGTGGCCGCAGGGAAGAGGTATGGCCACAGTTGGTCTGCTCGCGTTTTCCCAACGAGAAGTCGGGGCTGCGATTCCGCTCGAGTCGCCGGCTGACTTTGTGCTTGCCATTTGGGGAGGTGCGTCATGCAGAAACCGTCGTCAATGTCCTCACGAAAGAGGGCCGCCTCCGCGCTCCTCGTGGTTGCCTGCTGGATCTGCGCGCCGGCGGCAAAAGGAGCATTCATCAGCCTCGACAGTCCGTTCGGCGCAGGCACGATAACACGCGATGCGGTCGGCGACCTCGAATGGCTCGATCTGACGGTCACGCAGGGGATCAGCTGGGGCACCGTCGAGAGCGAACTCGCGCCCGGTGGGGCATACGACGGCTTTCGGTTCGCCTTGCGCGAAGAATTCGAGCAGCTTGCCATCAACGCCGGCGCCACGCTGCCGAGCGTGTTCCCGAATCTGGCGAACTCGCCAGCGGTCTCGTCCCTGATCGTCCTGCTTGGGCAAACGTTCCTCGACTTCAACCCGAGCGCTGGTGGGCCGGTGTCGTACTCTTGCGGGGTTCTGAGCGGCCTATCCGGCGAGGGCAGCGGCGCGCAGGGTACGTATCGTGACACCGCCTGTTTCGTGGGTTCTGCGCTTGGCGGCCAGGTAATTCCCTTCTACGACATCCAGTATTCCACGGAATCCGGACGCGCGTTCACGGGAACCTGGCTGGTTCGGCCGGTGCCGGCCCCCGCGACTGCGGCGCTCCTATCCTCGGCACTGCTCGCGGTCGGTGTTCTGCGCTTGCGCCGCCGGCCAGTCCTCGGATATTAGCAATCGGAATCTGTGCAGGTCCCTACTCACGCCGGCCGATTGACCACCAGACGGTTAGGAAGACGACGGGCACCAGCAGCAGGACCGATAACGTAGGTCTCGCCATGACCGACGCCAATGGCGAGCGCGGCTCCGGGCTGTAGGCGCCGGATGCGGTGATCCTCGCGGTTCCGTCTTGGGTATGCGCCGTCATGACCACGGCATAGTCCTCGCTCGGGTCGCAGGTGACCGCAGCCAGTCTGGCGCACGGGGGGCTGAGCGGGATTGACGCATCCAAGGTGGACCAGTGTTCGAGCTGCCCTCCGCCCGGTGCGTCTGTGGCAATGTCCGGATCCAAATCAACAGGCACAGGTGCAGCGAGACCAGCGGGCGCGACGCTGGACGCCCAGAGCAGCGCCGCGAATGGGATCTGCGTGTGCCGTCGCCCCATAACGCCCTCCATTGCATCGGCTACGCAAAGGGACAAAGTAAAGCAAGTCTGCCCCTGGCCGACACGAGGTTCAAGAGCCCGGCACGAACGAAGCCGCCGGCTGGCAATTGCCCGGGTGAAGGGCAACCAGGTTCGGCTCGGCGTCAATGCTCCGAAGAACGTTGCCGTGTATCGCGAGGAGATCTACCAGAAGGCGCGGCAGGGAATTGGCGCACAGACGACCCCCTCCGTAGCCGGCGACTGACCCGCCACGCCACGAACGTCGCCGAGACAAAGTCCAAGTTGTGAGCTATAGATTTACCGTGAGCCATAGGGGGGTGGCGGCGGTGAGGGTAGTCCGAAACTCCGAGCGGCACTTGCGCAAGATCGACGTTGCCGAACTCGTCCTCCGGCGCCCGGATGTCTCCGCGATCTCCAGCGCTGTCAGCGTTGAACCCGACCACCTGGGCGCTGCCCTCATCTCGCATACCGCTGCAGCCCCCACACCGAAAGCGGCCGACACGGCGTTTCACCTGTTTGTCTACCGCTGCCGGGGTGCCAGGACGATTCGAACCGACCGGGGGACGGCGTTTCACGGCCGCATCGGCAGCCAGGGTATGTCGATATTCGTGCCCGCGCAGGAGGAGAGTCATTATCAATGCGAAGGACCGCACGAGACCCTGCACTTCTACCTCGGTGACCGCTACCTGCGGAACCTCGCTTCGGAGGCCTTCGGCGTCGACGGCGATCGCGTCTGCTTCCGGGAGGCCGCATTCGTCCACGACGAGTACGGCGCCAGACTAGGGCAGGCGGCGGAGTCCCGACTCGTCGGGCAGACGCCAATAACGGCCCTCGAACTCGACGCCTGGGCGCACCAATTCGGTCTGCACGTGCTGCGCCGGTACTCGAACTTCGGCTGTCGGATGGTCGAGCCATCTTCCGAGCGGCTGACGCCTTCGGCGCTTTTCAGCGTCCTCGAATACATGCAGAGTTCATTGGACGCCCCGCTACGGCTCGTGGACATCGCCGGCGTCGTGGGGATGAGTGCCTATCGCTTCGCACACGCCTTCCGCAAAGCCGCCGGCACCAGTCCACACCAGTGCTTGATGCGAATGCGCGTCAGCCGCGCGCAGGAGCTGCTGGAGTCGAGCAACCTTTCCTTGGGAAGCATCGCGATAACGGTCGGATTCGTCGATCAGAGTCATTTCACGAACGTGTTCCGAAAAGCGGTGGGGATCACGCCGCTACGCTATCGCCTGTCGCGCGGTTGAACCCTGCACTCCGGGCGTCCACGGCTGCTGCACATGACAGCAATGTTAGGGTCTCATGCGCTCGCCCTCCAGCGTGGTCATCGCCACGGGCCCACAGCGCCAGCGTGGCCTATCCTTCGGTGCATGCGCTGGTGCATCTTCGTGTCCCTTATGTTCCCACTCGCCGCCTGGGCTCACGGTGGCGGCCTGGATGCGTACGGCTGCCATCACAACCGCAAGCAAGGCGGCTACCACTGCCACCGCGGGGCCATGGCCGGGCGGAGCTTCGCCTCGAAGGCCGAGATGCTGCAGGAGATCGAGGGGGTCCGAAGCCTGCCGGCGCAATCGCTGACCGGGGAGATGGCGGGAGCCTGCGGCGCCAAGACGCTCTGCAAGCAGATGCTGACCTGCGAGGAGGCGATGCACTACCTCAACGACTGCGGGCTGACCAGGCTGGACCGGGACGGCGACGGGATCCCCTGCGAGTCGATATGCCGGTGACGGCGAAAAGCCGGGGATAGGTCGGCCGTAACTGCCACCAAACCTGCCACCATCCGGAACTTGGCGCCAAGGGATTCGCGGTAGGCGACGATAACGCATTGAAAATAATGGTGGGCCCGGCAGGATTCGAACCTGCAACCAAGGGATTATGAGTCCCCTGCACTAACCGTTGTGCTACAGGCCCAAAGTAAGGGGTCGGAGTGATTTAAATTGGTGCGTTCTTGATGCTGTCGCGATGGAAGCATCGCGTCGTATCACGTCGCTCCCGAATGTGTGGCTGAACCCAACGCACCAAAATAAATCACTCCGACCCCTCCCTCAATCGAGGAAGGTGCGCAGCTGCTCGGAGCGCGAGGGGTGGCGCAGCTTGCGTAGCGCCTTGGCCTCGATCTGGCGGATGCGCTCGCGGGTGACGTCGAACTGCTTGCCGACCTCCTCCAGCGTGTGATCGGTGTTCATGTCGATGCCGAAGCGCATGCGCAGCACCTTGGCCTCGCGCGGCGTCAGGCTCTCGAGCACGTCCTTCACGATCTTGCGCAGGCCTTCCATGGTGGCGAAGTCCACCGGGATCTGGGTGTTCTGATCCTCAATGAGGTCGCCCAGGTGCGAATCCTCGTCGTCGCCGATCGGCGTCTCCATGGAGATCGGCTCCTTGGCGATCTTCAGCACCTTGCGGACCTTCTCCTCCGGCATCTCCATCTTCTCGGCCAGCTCCTCCGGCGTCGGGTCGCGGCCCTTCTCCTGCAGGATCTGCCGGGAGATGCGGTTGAGCTTGTTGATGGTCTCGATCATGTGCACCGGGATGCGGATGGTGCGCGCCTGGTCGGCGATCGAGCGGGTGATGGCCTGCCGGATCCACCAGGTCGCATAGGTCGAGAACTTGTAGCCGCGGCGGTATTCGAACTTGTCCACCGCCTTCATCAGGCCGATGTTGCCCTCCTGGATCAGGTCCAGGAACAGCAGGCCGCGGTTGGTGTACTTCTTGGCGATCGAGATCACCAGTCGCAGGTTGGCCTCCACCATCTCCTTCTTGGCGCGGCGGGCCTTGGCCTCGCCGATGGAGAGGCGCCGGTTGACGTCCTTGACCTCGGCGATGGTCAGCGTGTTCTCCTCCTCCAGCGCGGCCAGCCGCTTCTGCACCTCGATGATCTCGGGCTCGCACTTCTTCAGCGCCGCGTTCCAGGCGTGGCGGCCCTTGGTGACCTTCTTCACCCAGCGCACGTCGGCCTCGTGGTCGACGAACTGCGCGATGAAGTCCTTGCGCGGCATGCCGGCCTGCTTGCAGCAGAGGTCCATGATCTCGCGCTCGTTCTCGCGGATGCGGTCGATCACGCCGCGGACGTGGGTGGTCATGGCCTCCACCAGCTTCGGCACGATCTTGAACTCGAGGAAGGACTGGGCCAGCTCCTCGCGCAGCTTCTTGGTCTTCTTGTCGCCGCGGCCGTTCTTCTTGATGGCCGTCATCGTGCGGTTGTGCAGGCGGCGGAAGGCGGTGAAGCGGCGCTTGGCCTCCTCCGGGTCGAGCTGGTTCGCCAGCGGGTCGGCCTCTTCCTCGGCCTCGGCCTCCTCGGCCTCGTCGTCGGCGTTCGCGGCGCCCTCCTCCTCGGACAGCTCGAGGTCACGGGTGGGCTCGGCGATGTCCTGGTTGGGGTCGATGAAGCCGCTGATGACGTCGGTCAGCTTGATCTCGCCGGCCTCGGCGCGGGCGTACTCGGCGAAGAACATCTCCAGGATCTGCGGGAAGTCCGCCAGGGCGGAGAGGACCTGGTTCAGGCCGTCCTCGATGCGCTTGGCGATGGCGATCTCGCCCTCGCGGGTGAGCAGGTCGACCGTGCCCATCTCGCGCATGTACATGCGCACCGGGTCGGTGGTGCGGCCGAGCTCGGCATCGATGCTGGCCAGCGCCGCGGCGGCCTCCTCGACCTCGTCCTCGTCGGTCTGGGTGGCCGGCGCCTCGGCCAGCAGCAGGGCATCCGGGTCCGGGGCCGTCTCGCTCACCGTGATGCCCATGTCGTTGATCATGTTGATGATGTCCTCGATCTGCTCCGGATCGACGATGTCATCGGGGAGGTGGTCGTTCACCTCCGTATAGGTCAGGAATCCCTGTTCCTTACCTTTGGCAATGAGGAGCTTCAGCTGCGACTGTTCGTCGCCGCCTTCAATGTCTTCGAGGATGTCCATCAAGGGTCTCTGGCGGGTCTGAATCTTAAGTATCTGTCTGAAAATCGATTTGGGGTTCCTGTTGAGACCTAAGTCTAGACCAGGAACCGCCGGGCGCCAGGGTCGGGGGCACCAAAAAAGGACCGCGAATTCTACAGGAGCAGGGCAGGGGCTGTCAGCCGCCGATCGGGTCCGTCACTTTTCCGACGCGGACAACTGGCGCAGCAGGGACTTTTCCTCTTCCGTCATATCTTTCAACGGCTTGCGGGCAAGCTCGGCGCGCAGGGTTTTGTGCGCCAGGGCCCGCAGCCGTTCTATCGCAGCCAGGAACTCCGCCTCGACGCCGTCGGCCGGGGTGGCCAGTTCCTGCGCCAGCAGCTTCTGCAGGTGCCGCCCCTCGGGGCGGTCCCGCCAGTGCTCGACCAATGCACCGCTGCCGACATTGGGGTTTGACTGTACAAACGCGATGAGTTCAGCGAGCAGCTCGGCGCCGCTCTGGCCGGAGCGGACGAGCTGCTCGGCCCGCTCCACCTTCAGCGCCAGCGCCGGCACATGCAGCAGCAGGGTGACGGCGTGGCGTACCAATGACCGCCCCTCGCGCGGGGCGGCGATCGTTCCAGGGCGCGCGTCGCCGCCCGGCGGCGGCGCGCGCACGCCCCCCACCATCGGTGCCAGCGTGCGCAGGTCGAGGTCCGACAACCGCGCGAGCCGCTGCGCCAGCATCTGCTTGAGCGCGCCGCTCGGCACCTGCGAGAGCAGCGGCTTGGCGAGATCGACCAGCCGGGCGCGCCCGTCGAGTGTGGTGAGGTTGACCTGCGCGGACAGCGTGTCGAACAGGAAGTCCGAGAGCGGCGTGAACCGGGCGGCATCCTGGAAGACGCCGGCACCCTCCTTGCGGACCAGCGTGTCGGGGTCCTCGCCCGTGGGCAGGAACAGGAAGCTCACGTAGTGCCCCTCCCCGAGCAGGGGCAGGGAGGTCTCGAGCGCCCGCCACGCCGCCCTGCGGCCGGCCTCATCGCCGTCGAAACAGAACACCACCTCGGGGGTGACGCGGAACAGCCGCTCGAGGTGATCGCGGGTGGTCGCCGTGCCGAGCGTGGCCACGGCGTTGGTCACCCCGTGCTGGTGCAGGGCGATGACGTCCATGTAGCCCTCGACGACGAACAGCCGCTCGAGCTGCCGGTTGGCCTTGCGGGCGTGATAGAGCCCGTAGAGCTCGCGGCCCTTGTGGAAGATCGGCGTCTCGGGGGAGTTGAGATACTTCGGCTCGCCCTGGTCCAGGATGCGGCCACCGAAGCCGATGACGCGGCCGCGGTGATCGTGGATCGGGAACATGATGCGGTCGCGGAAGCGGTCGTAGTGCCGGCCCTGGCCGGTGGCCACGCCGGCGCCTTCCTTGGGGACGAGCATGCCGGCGGCCTCGAGGTCGCGCACGGCCTCCGGCGTGGTGCCGAGGGCCTTCAGCAGGCTGTCCCAGCCGGGCGGGGCGTAGCCGAGCCTGAAGGCGGCGGCGGTCTGCCCGTCCAGGCCGCGGGCCTTGAGGTAGCTCTTTGCGCGCTCCGATTGCGGATGCTCCTTGAGCTCGCGCGAATAACATTGCTGCGCCTGCTCCAGCAGGGCGTACAGGCGCGCGGCGTCGCCGCCCTTCGCCCCCGGCCCTGCGCCGGCCTCCGTGGGCACGGTCATGCCGACACGGGCGGCGAGATCGTGCACCGCTTCCACGAAATCGAGCCGGTCGTACTCCATCAGGAAACCGATCGCGGTGCCGCTCGCGCCGCAGCCGAAGCAGTAGTAGAACTGCTTGTCGGGCGCGACCGTGAAGGAGGGCGTGCGCTCCTCGTGGAAGGGGCAGCGGGCCTGGTAGTTCTTGCCGGCCTTCTTCAGCGGCACGCGCTCGTCGATCACGTCGACGATGTCGACGCGCGCGAGCAGGTCGTTGATGAAGGATTCCGGGATGCGCCCAGCCATGTCGGGCGTAGGATAACCGAGGCGGCGGCCGCTGCGTTTCCGGCGGGCCCCCGCGAGCGATCGGGCGGCGGGACTAGCCCGCGAGTCTCTGCTTGACCCGCGCGGAGACCACCGTCATGTCGGCCTTGCCCGCCAGCCTCGACTTCAGGGCGCCCATCACCTTGCCCATGTCCCTGGCGCCGGCCGCGCCGGTGGCGGCGATGACCTCGGCGACGGCCGCGTCGATCTCCGCCTCGGAGAGCTGTTGGGGCAGGAAGCCCTGGATGATGCCGATCTCGAACTGTTCCTGCTCGGCGAGATCCGGCCGGTTGCCGGCCTGGTACTGCTGGATGGAGTCGCGGCGCTGCTTGACCATCTTCTCCAGCGTCGCCATCACCTGCGCGTCGTCGAGCGTGATCCGCTCGTCGACCTCCTTCTGCTTGATGGCCGCCGTGACGAGGCGCAGTACGCCCAGGCGCCGCTTGTCCTGGGCGCGCATGGCGGTCTTTACTTCCTCGTTGATGCGATCCTTTAGACTCACGGTCGGCAGAAAATGCGCGACGCGCCATTGGGCGCGCCGCGGGGGACTGTTCCGGTCGTCAGAACGAACGCGGGCCGCGGGAGCCGCCACGACCACCGGCGCGCGCGGCATTGCGCTGCGCGGCGGCGCGGGCGCGCTGGGCCATGGTCATGTTCGAGCGGATCATCTTCTTCTGCCAGCGTTTCACCGCCGCGGCGGCCTTGCGCTTGCGCACCTGGGTCGGCTTCTCGTAAAACTCGCGGCGATGGATCTCGGCAAGGATGCCGGCCTTCTCGCAGGCGCGCTTGAAGCGACGCAGGGCGACGTCGAACGGCTCGTTCTCACGGACTTTGACTGACGGCATTCCTACTCCTAACGCTGAACGGCAGGTGTTTGAAAGGGCGGGTATTGTAGTGGACGACATGGCAATTGCAAAGCCGAGAGCGGCGCCCGCGGGCGCGATCGCCGGGCCGGTGCTGGGCGTGGAGACCTCCTGCGACGAGACCGGGGTGGCGGTCTACGACCCGCGCCGCGGGCCGGGCGAGGGGCTGCTGGCGCACGTGCTGTACAGCCAGGTCGACCTGCACGCGAAGTACGGCGGCATCGTGCCGGAGCTGGCCTCCCGCGACCACGTCCGCAAGACCCTGCCGCTCGTCCGCGAAGTCCTTCATGCGGCGGGTATTTCCTCCCGCGACCTGGGCGGCGTGGCGTATACCGCCGGACCGGGCCTGATCGGCGCGCTGCTGGTCGGGGCGGCCATAGGTCGTTCGCTCGCCTGGTCGCTCGGGATCCCCGCCATCGCCGTGCACCACATGGAGGCGCATCTGCTGGCGCCGCTGCTGGAACCCGACCCGCCGACCTTCCCCTTCGTCGCCCTGCTGGTCTCCGGGGGCCACACCCAGCTGTTCCGGGTCGACGGCGTGGGCCGCTACATCCTGCTCGGGGAGTCGCTGGACGATGCCGCGGGCGAGGCCTTCGACAAGACCGCCAAGCTGCTCGGGCTGGGGTATCCGGGGGGGCCGGCCATCGAGCGGCTGGCCCGCGACGGCAATCCCGATCGTTTCGACTTCCCGCGGCCCATGACCAACCGGCCGGGCCTGGACTTCAGCTTCTCGGGCCTGAAGACCTACGCGCTGAACACGCTGCAGCAGGCGGGCGACGACGCGCAGACCCGGGCCGACATCGCGCGGGCCTTCTCCGACGCGGTGGTCGAGACGCTCGCGATCAAGTGCCGCCGCGCGCTCACGGAGACCGGCTTGAAGTGCCTGATCGCCGCCGGCGGGGTGAGCGCGAACGCGCGGCTGCGGGAGCGCCTGGCGGAGATCGCCGCCGAGCTCGGCGCGCGCGTGGTCTATCCGCGTCCGGCCTTCTGCACCGACAACGGCGCCATGATCGCCTTTGCCGGCGCGCTGCGGCTCGCGGCGGGCTACCACGAGCCGCTGGCCTTCAAGGCCTATCCGCGCTGGCCGATGGCGGAGCTGCCGCCGGCGGCGTGACCGCCGAAGCGCCGTTTTGCTCCACCGCCGGCACGGGGTTTCGAGCCACCTGCCGGCGGACTGCCGGTGCTTGCCCGGCTACCGCTGCGCGGTACATCCATGTACCGCTTGCTACCGCGGCGTCGTGCTCGTCCGTCCATACTGCGCGCGCCGCCGAGGCGCGCCAGGCAAGCACCGGCAGTCCGCCCGAAACCCCGTGCAGCGGCTTACCACGGGCAAACCGCCCTCGGCCCCTTCCACAACCTGCGCGGGGTGGCGCTACTCCGACTGCGGGTCGGCGGAAGACTTGCCGCCGATGCGCGATTCCGTGCCGTCGATGAGCTTGCGGATGTTGGAGCGATGCCGCCACACGAGCAGCACGACCATGGCCATGATGGCCAGCACGGTCAGCGCGGGGTAGCCGCGGAGCCAGGCGTACAGCGGCGTGAGCACGGCCGCGGTGATCGCGGCCAGTGAGGATATTCTGCTCAGCCTGGCGACCACGAACCAGACCACCACGAAGAAGGCGCCGAGCGGCCAGGCGATGCCGAGCAGCGCGCCGATGAGCGTTGCCACGCCCTTGCCGCCCTGGAACTGGAAGAAGACGGGATACAGGTGGCCGAGGAAGGCGGCCAATCCGACCGCCGCCAGCGCATCGATCGGCAGTCCCAGCGCGCGCCCGAGGAGCACCGGCAGCAGTCCCTTCAGCGTATCGCCGAGCAGCGTGGCCGCGGCCGCCTTCTTGCCGGCGACGCGCAGCACGTTGGTGGCGCCGGGGTTTCCGGAGCCGACCGTGCGCGGGTCCGGAGCGCCGATCGCGCGGCAGACGATGATGGCCGCGGACAGGGAGCCGAGCAGATAGGCGACGACGATGAGGATGGCCGCGGTCATCACGGCCGCTATTGGACTGGCTCGTGCTTGACAGGTCAAGATCGCATCGGTTCTAGTGGCGGGCGGGCAGGGCGATCAGAACGTTCAAGAGGATCCATGGACATCGTCTACATCCACGACCTGCGCATCGAGGCGACCATCGGCGTGTTCGAGTGGGAGCGGCGCATACGCCAGACGCTGGTCATCGATCTGGACTTCGGCATCGACAACCGCCGGCCCGCCGCGACCGACGATCTGCGCGACACCATCGATTACGGCGCGGTCGCCACACGCATCACCGCCTACGTCGAGGAGAGCCGCTTCAGCCTGGTGGAGACCCTGGCCGAGCGCATCGCCGACATACTGCTCGAGGAGTTCAAGGTGCCGTGGGTGCGGTTGAAGATCAACAAGCAGGGCGCGGTGCGCGGCGTGCGCGACGTCGGCGTGATCATCGAGCGCGGTCACTGCTGATCGCGCGGCGGCGGGCGAGCGGGGGGAGCGTATGAAGAAACTCGTCGTGTTCGTGGGCGCGGTCGGACTGCTGCTGCTGGGCGGCTGCGGTGGCCTGCAGTCGCAGAAGCGGGCCAACTCGCTGTCCGACACGCTCAACGAGTACCGCATCCTGATGCGCTGGGGGGATTACGAGGGTGCGCTCACCTATGTCCGGTTTCGCCCCGGCAAGGTCCAGGAGCTCGCGGAGGTCGACCTCGAGGCGCTGAAACAGGTCCGGCTCGCGTCCTACGACGTGGTCGAGCAGATCCTCACGCCCGAGGAGACCGAGGCGGACGTCAAGGTGGCGATGACCTACTACCACGAGGAGTCCAACGTGCTGCACAGCCTCGCGCAGTGGCAGCACTGGTGGTACGACGAGGAGCGGAAGCGCTGGTATCTCGAGACCGAGTTCCCCGACCTCATCGGCAACATGCAGAAAGACCGTTGAGCGCGCGCACGGGACTGGATCTCCCGCCGCCCTCGCCGGAGGCCCTCGCCGTCAGCGAGGCCTTGCGCCGGCGCATCTCCGATGCCATCGCCGCCGCGGGCGGCTCGATCCCCTTCCGGCGGTACATGACGATGGCCCTGTACGAGCCTGGCCTCGGCTACTATTCCGCGGGCGCCGCGAAGTTCGGCGCCGCCGGCGATTTCGTCACCGCGCCGGAGATCTCGGCCCTGTTCGGGGCGTGTCTCGCGCGCCAGGTGGCGCAGATCCTGGGCAGCCTCGGCGGCGGCGGCGTGCTGGAGTTCGGCGCCGGCAGCGGGCGACTGGCGTGCGACATCCTCCTGGAGCTCGAGCGCCTCGGTGCGCCGCCCTCGGCCTATCTCATCCTGGAAGTGAGCGCCGATCTGCGCGAGCGGCAGCGCCGACTGCTGGCCGGACTGCCCACGGCGCTCGCCGGGCGGGTGCACTGGCTGGACACGTTGCCGGATGACTTCACCGGGGTGGCGATCGCCAACGAGGTGCTCGACGCCATGCCCGTGGCCCTGCTGCGCAAGGAGGACACGCACTCCTGGAGCGAGCTGCACGTGGGGGTGGCGGCGGGCGGATTTTGCTGGAAGGCGATGCCGCTCGCCGCGGACTCCGCGCTCGCGGCATACATCGGCGCGGTCGAGCGCGAGCGCGGCGCGTTGCCGGCGGGTTACACCACCGAGGTCTGCCTGGATCTGGGGTCCTGGTTCGAGGCGCTGGCCGCCGCCGTGGACCGCGGCGCGGCGCTGATCATCGACTACGGCTACAGCCGGCGCGAGTACTACCATCCGGATCGCGCCACCGGCACGCTGCTGTGCCACTACCGCCAGCGCGCGCACGCCGATCCGCTGGTGTACCCGGGCCTGCAGGACATCACCGCCTCGGTGGACTTCACCGCGGCGGCCGTGGCCGCGCAGGACGCGGGCTTCGCCGTCGCCGGCCATGCCACCCAGGCGCAGTTCCTCCTGTCGCTGGGTCTGTTGGAGCTCGTCGGCGAGCGCGCCGCGGCCGATCGCAGGCGGGAGATCGAGCTGGCGCAGCAGGTGCGCCGCCTGACCTTGCCCGCGGAGATGGGCGAGCGCTTCAAGGTGCTGGCGCTGCTGCGCGGCCTGGACACAAGCCTGCAGGGGTTCCGCGCCGGCGACCTGCTGCACAGGCTTTGAAGCGCGCTGGGCGAGTGCTGCGCGAGGGCGGCCTGCACACGGCCGCCACCCTCGCGCATCGGAGCACTACTGCGGCGGAAGTTGGTCGGCGCCGCCTTCGGTAGTCGGCTGGCTGATGACCGGGGCCGGCATGGCCGCCGGCATCGCCTTGGCGGGTGCCTTCCTCTTCGCGGGCCGCCGGCGGGCCGGGGCCTTCCTCGCCGCTGCCTTCTTCTTCGGCTTCGCAGCGGCCTTCTTCTTTGGCCTTGCCGCGGCCTTCTTCTTTTTCGCCGCCGGTCTGCGTGCCGCCGCCTTCTTCTTGGCCTTCTTGCGTGCCGGCGCCCTGCGCGCGGGCGCCTTCTTCTTCGCCGCTTTCTTCTTGCCCTTCTTTGCCGGACGTGACTTCTTCTTTGCAGCCATTTATCCCCCCATCGATCACGATTGAAAAGACTGGATGAACCGCAACTCCGCTTCGGAGTTTAGGTCTGCGCAATCTGACTAGCAAGGTGCGCGCGGAAAACGTCGGTCGGTTGACTCGCGTCGCGCCTCGCGCGCGGCTCGTTCGCGGCCGCCGACGGCGGACGCGCGCACTCGCAGGTCAGCGTCGCGGCGGTTAGCCGCCGCCCAGCAGTTGCCGGCGGCGGAAGCAGTCGACGCTGTGGTCGTTGACCAGACCGGTGGCCTGCATGTGCGCGTAGCAGATGGTCGAGCCCACGAAGCTGAAGCCGCGCCGTTTGAGCTCCTTGCTCATGGCGTCGGACTCCGGAGTGCGGGCCGGATAGTCGCTCAACGTGCGCAGCCTGTGCACGAGGGGCCTGCCGTCGACGAACTGCCAGAGGAATCCGGCGAAGCTTCCCGTCTGCGCCTGCAGCTCGAGATAGCGCCGCGCGTTGTTGATGGCGGCGAGGATCTTCTGTTCGTTGCGGATGATGCCGGGGTTTTGCATCAGCCGCGCCACCTTGCGGCGGTCGTAGCGGGCGACCCGGGCGGGGTCGAAGCCGTCGAAGGCGGCGCGGTAGTTTTCGCGCTTGCGCAGCACCGTGTACCAGCTCAGGCCCGCCTGCGCCGCCTCCAGGGTGAGGAACTCGAACATCAGCCGGTCCTCGTGCACCGGCACGCCCCATTCCTCGTCGTGATAGGCGACGTAGTCCGGCTTGCCGATGTCGACCCAGGGGCAGCGTCGGGTCTTCGCGGGTAGGGAGGCCATGGCGTCAACCATAGCCCGGAATGCGGCCGCGTCCCAGTGCGGTGCGCGACGTCTTCGAGGATCGACGCGACACGTCGCCGGGGGTCAGTCGGCGCGCACCGCGCGTTCCCGGGCCCACGCCCGCAGGGCCGCCATGCGCTCGGCCATCACCACCGACAGCGGTCGCGTGCGCTGGATCTCCGCGGCGATGAGCGCGCCGGTCAGCGGCTTGCCTTCGGCATGCGCCTCGTAGAGCGAGGAGACGATGGCCTGTTCGATCTCCGCGCCCGCGAAGCCCTCGCTGAGCGCCGCCAGCCCGTCCATGTCGAACTGCGCCGGGTCGAGCCTGCGGCGTTTCAGGTGGATGCGCAGGATGTCGCGCCGCGCCTCGGCGTCGGGCAGATCGACGAAGAAGATCTCGTCGAACCGGCCCTTGCGCAGCAGCTCCGGCGGCAGCCCCTGTATGTCGTTGGCGGTGGCGACGATGAACACGCGCGAATCGCGCTCCGAGAGCCAGGTGAGGAGCGTGCCGAGCACGCGCCGCGACACGCCGCCGTCCACGCCGCTGCCGTGGTCGGTGGCCAGGCCCTTCTCGATCTCGTCGATCCACAGCACGCAGGGCTGCATGCCCTCGGCGGCCTTCAGCGCCTCGCGCAGGTTGCGCTCGGTCTCGCCGAAGAACTTGTTGTACAGCGTGGCGAAATCCAGCCGCATCAGCGGCAGGCCCCAGGCGCCGGCCACGGACTTCGCCGCCAGGCTCTTGCCGCTGCCCTGCACGCCGGTCAGCAGGATGCCCTTGGGACGATCGATCCCGGTCTTCTCCGGGTCCCCGACGAAGGCCTTGCGGCGCACGCCCAGCCAGCGCTTCAGCGCCTTCAGCCCGCCCACGGCGTCGAAGTTGCAGGTGTCCAGCTCCAGCGACAGGGTGCTCTCGGCGTCCAGGGCGCTCTGCTTGTAGCGGGTGATGCGGTGCAGATCCTCGCGCGTGATGGCGCCGTCGTGGGCGATGGCCTCGCGCACGAGGCGGCGCGCGTCCTCGTAGCACAATCCGGCGAGGTGGCGGGCGAACTGCCGGATGACGTCCGGCTCGGTCCGTATGCGCTGGCCGGCGTCGCGTTCCCACGCCTGGATCTCCTCCATGAGCAGCTGCCAGAGCTGGCCGGTGTCGGGCATCTTCAGGCTGAAGCGCGCGCTCATGCGCAGGAGCTCCTTCGGCAGCTCCAGCTGCGGACTGACGAAGACCAGCGTCCGCGGCGATTTCTGGTAGTCGAGCGCGATCTCGCGCACCAGGCGCAGGTTCAGCGGCTCCTTCAGGAAGGGATGCGCGTCCAGGAACACGTACACGCCGCTGAAGATGGTGCGGTCGATGTGCCGCAGGGCGTCGGTGAGCTCGGTGGTGTTGGGCGTGGCCGCCTGCGCCCCGCGCCGGATCAGGCCCTCGGTCACCGACCAGGTGAACAGGGCCAGCTCCTCGAGATTGGTGACCCGCTCCAGCAGTGCCAGCACGCGGCTTTCCTCGTGCGTCTCGATGAGCACGATCGGGAAGCGCGACTTCAGGATGACGGTGAGATCGTGGGAGTCGTCCACGGGCGTTCCTCGGCTCAGCGGCGGGTGTGGGCGCGGCGCACCTCGTCGATGGCGCCGATGCGCCGCCGCTGCAATTCCTGTGCAAAGTCCTCGCCCTCCAGCCCCTGCGCCCGCAGCGGGCCGGCATCGACGCCCCGCGCCGCCTGCAGCGTGGCGCGCAGGAACTCCGCCTGCGGGTAGGGCCGGTCCTCCAGCCCGAGACGACCGCGAAAATCCGCCTCGCAGGCGAGCAGGAACAGCTCGAAGCGATCCGGGCGGCGGAACGCATCGCAGCCCTGCAGCAGCTTGAGCACGGTGGCGGACTTGACCTCGTCGATGCGATGGCAGATGCCGTGGAAGCGCGCGACGATGAGCGCGAGATCGCGAAAGGGGTTGGGGGCCCGGTATCGGCGGCAAAGCTCGCGCAGCAGCGCGACGCTGCGTTCCTCGTGGCCGTAATGTCTCGGCAGCACGTCCGCCGGGGTCGTGCCCTTGCCGAGGTCGTGGGTCAGCGCGGCGAAGCGCACGGTGGCCTCCTCCGAGAGCCGCGCTGCCTGGTCCATGACCATCAGCAGGTGCACGCCGGTGTCGACCTCGGGATGGTAGTCCGCGCGCTGCGGCACCCCGAACAGCCGGTCGATCTCCGGAAACAGCACGGCCAGCGCGCCGCACTCCCGGAGCACCTCCAGGAACCGGCGCGGACGCGACTCGCCCAGCGCGCGCTCGAGCTCCCGCCAGACGCGCTCGGGCGTGAGATCGGCCAGCTCTCCGCCCGCGCTCATCGACCGCATCAGCGCCATCGTCTCCGCGGCGACACGGAAATCGAATCGGGCCGCGAACCGGGCCACGCGCAGCACCCGCAGCGGATCCTCGACGAACGCCGGCGAGACGTGGCGCAGCACGCCGGCGCGCAGATCGGCCTGGCCGTTGTACGGATCGATGAGCGTGCCGTCCTCGGCCTCCGCCATGGCGTTGATGGTCAGGTCGCGGCGGCGCAGGTCCTCCTCGAGCGTGACCTCCGGGGAGGCGTGCACCAGGAAGCCCTTGTAGCCGCGGCCGGACTTCCGCTCCGTGCGGGCGAGCGCGTACTCCTCCCTGGTGACGGGATGCAGGAAGACGGGGAAGTCACGGCCGACCGGTTTGTAGCCGAGCGCCTCCATCTGCGCGGGCGTGGCGCCTACCACCACCCAGTCGCAGTCCTGCACCGGTCTGCCGAGCAGGCGGTCGCGCACCGCGCCGCCGACCCGGTAGACCTGCATCGAGGAAAGACTCATGGCGGGACGGTCGTCATCGGATCCGGTGCGGAGCCCGGCGCGGTTGGGGCTTCGCCATTCGATGCCCGGCCTTCCGCGCCCGGGCGCGCGCTGCGGCCGCGACCGGGGCGCCGGCGCATCAATAGGCGCGTGCGCGGCCCGCCTCGCTGCGGTACTCCGCGTAGCGCGCCCGCGAGTAGCGGTGCGCCAGGTACTGTGGCGCGATGGTCTCGAGCGCGGTGGGCGCAATCCCCAGCGCCGCGAGGCCGTTCTCGCCGGTGCACACGCTGTCGATGCTCAACGACCGCAGGTTGTCGCGCGAAAGCGGCTTGCCGGGCACGTATTCCATGACGCCGGCCTGCAGGCGTGACAGGACATCTCCCAGACCGATGACCACTGCCCGGGACCCGATCAGGGCGCGGGTGTAGAGGACCAGCTCGCGCAGGGTGTAGGTGCGCGGTCCGCACAGGTCGTAGCGCCTGCCGAAGGTCGCCTTCTCGCGCAGCGCGCGCGCGTAGGCCTCCACCACGTCGCCGACGTATACCGGCGCGAAGCGGGCGTCGGGCCTGGCGAGCGGCAGCACCGGGGACAGCCGCAGCAGGCCGGCGAAGCGGTTCAGGAAGCTGTCCTCCGGTCCGAAGATGACCGAGGGCCGGAACACCGTCACCTGCAGCCCGGCGCCGCCGGCGGCCATGACGTGCTCCTCGGCGATGCCCTTGCTGCGCAGATAATTGCTCGGGCCCTGCGGCGAGGCGTGCAGCGCGCTCATGTGCAGCAGCCGCCTGGTGCCGTTGCGCTTGCAGAAATCGATGACGCGCGTGGTGAGCTCGACGTGCGCCTTGTGGAAGCCGCGCCCCTGATCGCCGCGTTCGTTGAGGATCCCGACCAGGTTGATGACGGCGTCGGCCCCCTCCATCGCCTCGCGCAGCCGCATCGGGTCGTGGACGTCGACCTCGACGACCTCCACGGTGGGGATCACCAGCAGGTGACGGCTGCGCTCGCGATGGCGGCTCAGCACGCGCACGCGGCAACCCTCCATGTGCAGGCGGTTGACGAGGTGGCGGCCGACGAAACCGCTGCCTCCCAGTACGCAAACGTTACGGATCTGCATCGATGCCTCCAGGCCGGCTGGTTCTACGCGGCGAAGCGCGGGCGGCGGCTCACGGCGACCCCGCTTCCAGCTGCGCCAGCCCGGGACCGGCGTCGCAGCTCGCCGGGGCGGTGCTCTCGGCGGCGACGTAGGCCACGCGCTCGCGCAGCGGCCGGACCTTCTCCTGCAGCCGCATCTCGTAGAGCGCGGTGTAGAAGAGGATGTTGCGCACGTAGCGGCGCGTCTCGGTGAACGGGATCGTATCCACCCAGAGGTCGGCCTCGATGCAATCGCGCATCGGCCGCCACTTCTTCACCCGCAACGGGCCGGCGTTGTACGCGGCGGCCGCCATCGCGAGGTTGCCTCCGTGCTTGTCGAGCATGTCGCGCAGGTAGGCGGAGCCTATCATGACGTTGGACCGTGCGCGCAGCAGGTCCGCGGTCGTGTGCGAGGCGAGACCGATGCGTTTGGCGGTCAGCCTGCCCGTGGCCGGCATGACCTGCATCAGCCCGAGCGCGCCGGCGGGCGAGCGGGCCACTTCGTTGAAGGCGCTCTCGGAGCGGATGAAGCTCAGCATCACGGCCGGCTCCAGACCGCGCTCGCGCGCGTAGTGCTCGACGACGTCGGTGTAGCCGAGCGGGAACCGCACCTCGAGATCGTCGTATTCCCTGGCCTTGCCGAGCGAGGCGATCGCGCGGTCGTGCCACTGCAGCCGGTGCGCCGCCGCCGCCGCCTCCATGAGGCCCTGCCTGTCCAGGTTCGCGATCTCGAAGGTCCATTCCGCGCGCGCCGGCGCATCGAGCCCGAGGACGTGCAGCTCGCGCGCCCGCTCGATCCCCGGCTTGCCCAGGAATGCGTCCACCTGCGCCGCGGAAACGGGCAGGGGCCGGTGATTGAAGCTGTAGGGGAGGCCGAGGATGCCGGCCGACATCAGGCCGTAATAGTCGCGTTCCGCGACCAGCTGCCCGAAGATCGCCTCGGCCTCGCCCCGCCTGCCGAGTTGCTGCAGCGCGCGCGCGCGCCAGTACAGCCAGCGCGAGGCGTTCATGTCGGCGGCCGCGGGCTGCGCGGTCCAGCGCTCGATGCGGCTCCAGTCGCGATGCTCCAGCGCCGCCATCAACTGCGCGCGCTGCAGGTCCGCGCTGGCGTAAGCCTGCGGAACCGCATCGAGGATCGCGAGCGCATCGGGGCGTTCCTGGCGCACCGCGGCGATGGCGATGGTCGCGGCGATCTTTCCCCGCTCCTCCGGACTGAACCGGTAATCCGCCCCTCGCTGCTGCCACTCGGCGGAGGCCTTGCCGGCATCGCGGCGCGCGAGACGTTCGATGCCGCTGCGCACGATGGCGCGCGTGACCGGCGTGTCGGCGCGCAGCAGCGGATTGCCGAGATGTTTCCGGGGGTCGCCGGCGACATCCTGCCAGACCTTCAGCAGCGAAGGATCCCATTCGGGCAGGGCGCTGGCGAGCTGCCGCGCCAGCGCGAGGTTGCCCTCCTCGAGCGCCAGGCCGAGGCGCCGCAGTACGGTGTCCGGGGTCAACGCGCCCCTGCGGCCCAGCCAGTCGTCCACGGCGTCGCACTCCGGCGGCAGCGACTCCCCGGTCATCCACAGTTCGAGCGCCTCGGCCTCGAGGGATTCGGGCACGTTGTCGGCCGCCGCCAGTGCCCGGACGCGCGCACACCGCAGCGGGATCTTCTGCTGCGGGGCATAGTCCTCGAGAAACGCCGACCATCGCCCCTGCCTGGCGAGCAGCGTCAGCCATTGGGTACGCAGGCGTTCACCGACCATCGTCCCCGCATGGGCGGCGAGGAACCGCCGTACCCCGGCGCGCGCTGCATCGGGCCCGCCCTTCTCCAGCTCGCGCCGCAAGGACTCGTACTGCAGGTGCGGATAGAGCAGGTAGTCCTCCAGGCCCGCGCTCAGGCTCTCGCCCTTGGCGAACTCCTTGGACTGAAAGGCGGCGTAGGCGCGGCGAAACTGATCGCGCACCGCCTCGGTGGCCGCGGACGCCGGTCCCGTCGCGCCCGTGGACAGGGCGCAGAGCAGCAGGACGATGCGACCGGTGCGGCGCCGCCATGGCGGCAAGCGATGGACACGCATGCGCTCATTGTTGCCGGCATGTGGCCCGTGCACAAGACGCCGGCGCGGGATGGGCGCCGCGCCGCGGCCACGGCCCCGATGCGACGCGAGCGCCGTGTGCCGCGATAGGTCGGTGCGTCCTCACCGCGCGCGCAATTCCATGGCGAGATCTGCGATCATCCCGCCGGCGGCGCGACGGGGCCGCTCGCCCCGGGGCCCACGGAGACCCGAACCCATCGTGACGATACTCATCTATCTGCTGCTCGGCGTGTTCGCGGGATTCCTCGGCGGTCTGCTGGGCCTGGGTGGCGGCATCGTGGTGGTGCCCGCGCTGTTCTTCATCTTCCGCGGGCTGGGATTCCTGCCCGAGGCGATCATGCACATGGCCATCGGCACCTCGCTCGCCACGGCCGTGCTCACGGCCGCGGTCTCGACCTCGGCGCACCACCGCCGCGGTGCCGTGCAATGGCCCGCGGTCGCGCGATTCGCCCCGGGCATCGTGCTCGGCAGTCTCGCCGGGGGCGTGCTCGCGGATCAGCTGGCGGGCAGCGCCCTGCGCATCTTCTTCGGGCTGTTCGAGCTCCTGGTCGCCGCGCAGCTCGCCTTCGGCCTGCAGCCCAGGCCGACGCGCACCTTGCCGTCGCCGGGGGCCATGGCGGCGGTCGGCGCGGGCATCGGCGGCCTCTCGGCGGTCCTGGGTATCGGCGGCGGCACGATGACCGTTCCCTTCCTGGTATGGTGCAACGTCGGGATCCGCCAGGCGGTCGCGACCTCGGCCGCCTGCGGGCTGCCGATCGCGGTGGCCGCCACGCTCAGCCACGTAATCGCCGGGCTGCACACGGCCGGGCTGCCCGCGGGGGCGACCGGATACGTCTACTGGCCGGCGGTCGTCGTGACCGGCGTGGCGAGCGTGGTCTTCGCGCCGTTGGGGGCGCGCGTGGCGCATGCGATCTCGATGGCGTCGCTCAGGCGGATCTTTGCGGCGGTGCTGGCGATCGTCGGCATCCGCATGCTCGTGGGCTGAAGCGGCCGCCGTACCCGCCATCGGCGTTATGATCGGTGCATGCAGCATGCCCGACAGGTTCGGCCGTACGGCATCCCGGCGACCAGGCATTGCCTGGAGATCGGCGCGTTCGAGCTGGGGGTGCGGGAACGCGACCGCGACGCCGAGACCCGGCGCGGGCCGCGACGGCCGTTGCGCTGCGCCCGATGCGGGCATGCCATTACCGAGGCCGAGCAGCGCATCGTGGTCGGCGGCAGCCATGCCCATCGATTCGCCAATCCCTCCGGCTGGGTCTACGAGATCGGCTGCTTTCGTGACGCGGTCGGCTGTGCGACGGTTGGCGATCCGGTCGCCGAGCACACCTGGTTCGCGGGCTATCGGTGGCAGATCGCGGTCTGCGCACGGTGCGGCGGACACCTCGGCTGGCGTTACCAGGGGGGCGAGGCGGTCTTTCACGGCCTCATCCTCGAGAGGCTGATCGCCGAACACTGAGACCATAGGCCCCGACCGGACCACCGACATGGAACCGAAGCCCATACTCTCCGCGGAGGCCGTCGCGCATCTGCTGTCGACGCGCCGCACCATCCACGACTTCAGGTCCGAGTTGCCGCCGCAGGACTTGATCCACGCCGCCATCGACGCGGCGCGCTGGGCGCCCAACCACCGCCTGACCGAGCCCTGGCATTTCTACCTGATCGGGCGCGCGACCGCCGATGCCATTGCCGATCTCAATGCCGAGTTGATCGCGGCGTGCGGCGACACCGTGGGCGCGGAGAAAAAACGCAAGCGGTGGCGCGCCGTGCCGGGCTGGCTGCTGCTGACCTGCGAGCGATCGCAGGACCCGGTGCGCGCGCAGGAGGACTACGCCGCCTGCTGCTGCGCGGCACAGAACATGATGCTGTATCTCTGGAGCGCGGGTGTCGGCGTGAAGTGGACGACCGGTCAGGTGGTCCGCGATCCGCGCTTCTTCGAACTGACCTGGGTCGACCCGGAGCGCGAGGCCGTGGTCGGGCTGTTCTGGTACGGCTACGCGGCCGAGGTGCCGGCCACGACGCGCAAGCCGGCGGACGAAGTGCTGGTGCGGCTGCCGTGACCGACGCCGCGCTGCGGGTGCCGGGGCACGTCCCGCTCGCGGTGGCCACACGCGGCGGCATCGTCGAGGCGGTGCATTACGGCTCGATCGCGGTGGTGGATGCCGGGGGGCGCACCCTGCACGCCTGCGGCGACAGCGGGGCGGTCATCTTCCCGCGCTCCAGCCTCAAGCCCTTCCAGGCCATGCCGCTACTCGCGCACCCGGAGTTCGCGCGGCTGAATTTCGACAGCCGCGAGATCGCGCTCTGCTGCGCCAGTCATTCCGGCGAGCCGCGGCACGCCGAGACCGTGGCGGAGATGCTGCGCAAGATTGGACGCAGGCAGCAGGACCTGATGTGCGGCACGCATCCGCCCCTGTACTTCGAGGCCATGGAGATCCGCCCCCGCGCCGAGGACGTCTACACGCCGGTGCACCACAACTGCTCCGGCAAGCACACCGGCATGCTGGCGCTGAGCGGACTGCTCGAGGCCCCGATCGACGGCTATGTCGAGATCGATCACCCGGTGCAGCGGGCGGTGCGCGCCGCGGTGGCGCACTTCAGCGGCGTTCCCGCCGAGGACCTCGTGGTCGGCATCGACGGCTGCAGTGCGCCCAACTTCGCGCTGCCGCTGGCCGCGCTGGCGCGCGCCTACGCCCGCCTCGGACGCACCGAACCCGACGAGACCTACGGCGAGGCGCCGCGAACCATCGTCGAAGCCATGGTGGCGCACCCGGAGATGGTCTCGGGCATCAAGCGCATGGATCTCGCCCTGGCGCACGCCGGTCACGGCGATTTCGTGCCGAAGAGCGGGGCCGAGGCGGTGCACGCGATGCTGGTGCGGGGCCGCGGCATCGGTATCGCCATCAAGGTCGCCGACGGGGCGGCCCGCGCCCTGCACGTGGTCATCGTCGAGACGCTGCGCCAGCTCGGGCTGGTGCGCGAGCTCGCCGACACGCCGCTGGAGCGCCACGCCCGGCCGCCGATCCGCAACTGGCGCGGCGTGACCACCGGCGAGGTGATCCCGGTTTTCACGCTGGCGCCGGCGACGCCGGCATGACCGTGGCGCAGGAATCCATCAGTATCCGCACCGGCGGGCGCGGCGCGCACGACATCACCGCGCAGGTCGAGCGCGTGGTCGGGGCGAGCGGCGTGCGCGTCGGCACCTGCCACGTCTTCGCGAGCCATACCAGCGCCTCGCTCATCGTCTGCGAGAACGCCGACCCGCAGGTGCTGCGCGACCTGGAGGCCTATCTCGCGCGGCTGGTGCCGGACGGCGATCGCCTCTTCCGGCACACCGCCGAGGGGCGCGACGACATGCCCGCGCACGTACGCTCGGTGCTGACGCATACGGGCGTCGCGCTGCCGGTGAGCGCGGGCCGCCTGCGGCTCGGCACCTGGCAGGGGATTTATCTGTATGAGCATCGCCTCGCCGCGCACGCGCGGCAGGTCATCGTCACCGTTCAGGGGGAGTGAGCATGGGTTCCAGGTCGAGAGTGGCGCGCGCGGTCGTGATTTTTTTCGTGGGGCTGATGATCTCGGCGGTGCACGCCGGCGAGGGCGACTGGCCGCTGCATGGCTACGATTACGGCAACACACGCTACAGTCCGCTGCGGCAGGTGACGCGTGAGAACGTCGGCAGACTGCAGCTTGCGTGGGAGATCAACACCGGGAGGAAGGCCTCGTTCCAGACGACGCCGATCGTGGTCGACGGCGTCATGTACATCACCACACCCTACAACGACGTGCTGGCTCTGGATGCCGCCACCGGCGAGCAGATCTGGCGCTACAACCACGTACTGCGCACGGAGGAGTTCTGTTGCGGCCCGGCCAATCGCGGCGCGGGCGTGGCCGGCGGCAGGGTCTACATGGCGACGATCGACAACCGGCTCATCGCGCTCGTGGCGGCGACCGGCGCCGTCGCCTGGGACGTGGAGATCACCAACACCGACCCCGGCGTGCGCGAGGCGGTGGCGCCGCTGCTCGGCGAGGCCCTGTTCAAGGACGCGACCGTCACCGGCGGCACCGGCTACAGCGCCAACATGGCGCCGCAGGTGTTCGACGGCAAGGTCTACGTCGGCATCACCGGCACCGGCTACGGGCTGCACCTGGATCTGAAGGACAAGGGCGACGCGGCCCTCTCGGTCGTCGGCTTCTCCGGCGGCGAAAACGGGCTGCGCGGATTCCTGGCGGCGTACGACGCGGCGACGGGCCGCGAGCTGTGGCGCTGGCACACCGTGCAGGACGCGCGCTGGGTGGGCCAGTGGCGCGCGAGCACGCCCGACGGCGTGCCGTTGAACCGCGATCTCGACGCCGAGAAGGCGGCGGCGGAGAAGTGGCGCGAGGCGTGGCGGCTCGGAGGCGGGTCCATCTGGACCACGCCGGCGGTCGACGCCGAGACGCGCACCCTGTACATCGGCACCGGCAACCCGGCCCCGCAGATGGATGACCAGACCCGTCCGGGCGACAACCTCTACACCAGCAGCGTCGTGGCCCTGGACGCCGACACCGGCGAGCTGAAGTGGGCGTATCAGCTCGTGCCGCACGATCGCTGGGGGTATGACGCCGCCAGTCCGCCGGTGCTCATCACCGTGCAACGCGACGGGACCGCGATCCCCGCCGTGGCCGCGGCCGGCAAGACCGGCTGGGTGTACGTGCTCGACCGGCGCAGCGGCGAGCTGCTCTACAAGTCCGAGCCGTTCGTCCCGCAACGCAACCTGTTCGCACGGCCCACCGCCGAGGGCGTGGAGATCGCGCCGGCGATCCTGGGCGGCGGGCAGTGGTCGCCGGCCGCCTACGACGGCGCGACCCAGACCTATTTCATCGAAGGGGTCCACCATCCCGCGACGTACTACACGAAACCGCTCACGCCCACGCCCGGCATGCCGTGGACGAGCTACACCTACATGGAACTGTCCAAGTCCGAGCGCGGCGGCACGCTGACGGCCGTCGACGCGGCCAGCGGCCGTATACGCTGGCAGCAGCGGACGCCGGAACCGATGCTGGGCGGCCTGGCCGTCACCGCCGGCGGACTGGTGTTCGCCGGGGAAGGCGACGGCCGATTCAGCGCCTTCGACGTCGACAGCGGCGCGCGCCTCTGGAGCTACCAGGCGGAGGCCGGGGTCAACGCCCCGCCTGTCGTCTACGAGGCCGGCGGCCGGCAGTACGTGGCGGTGGCGGCAGGGGGGAATTCGTTGTTCAACTTCAAGACCGGCGACGGGTTCCTCGTCTTTGCCCTGCCGGAGGGTGAGCCATAGGCGCGGGGTGCCCACGGATGTGGCGATTGCTCAAGTATGCATTCTGGCTGGCGCTGATCGCGATCCTCCTCGGCCCATTGGTGTTGGCACCGATGGTGTTCGAGGCCGCCCCCCGCGTCGCCGGCGACGCGAAGATCGAGGTCGAGGACGTCGAGCGGCTCAAGACCCTGCTCGAGCAGAACGATCCGCGTGACCTGCGCGCGGGCGAGACGCGCCGCATCGAGCTGAGCCAGCGCGATATCAATCTCGGCGTCGAATACATACTGGCCCGGCTGCCGCTGGTACAGGGCGCGGCGGCCCGGACGGAGCTCGCGGCCGGCCACGCCACCGTCGAGGCGACCGTTCCGACGCCCGGCAATCCGCTCGGCGAGTACTGCAACCTGTCGATGCGCCTGCGCCCCGCCGAGCGCGGCGTGGCCGTCGAGGCGCTGCGGGTCGGACGCGTGCCGGTCCCCGGGTGGCTGCTGGGCCGGGCGCTCGCGTTCGCGGACGGGCGCGCGCGGGCGGTCGCGGGCTACCGCGAGGCGAGCGACGTTGCGCGGGCCATCTCCGAGGTGGACTTCCAGCCGGGGCGTGTCGCCTTCGTCATGCAGTGGCAGGGGGATCTCGCCCGGCGCGTCGAGCGGCACGGGCGCGAGCTGGTGCTGCCGGCCGAGGAGCGTGCCCGCCTGCAGGCGCACTACGAGGAGCTCGCCCGGATCCTGAGCAACCGCCTCAAGGACGGCGATACGCTGTTGAGCCTGCTGCGGCCGATGTTTTCCTACGCCGCGGAGCGCAGCGAGGACGGCAACGACCCGGCGCGGGAAAACAAGGCGGCGATGGTCGCCATGGCGATCCATGCCGCGGCGGCGCCGGAGGACCTGGGGCGTCTGTTCGGCGACGAGGAGGCGCGGCGCCTGCCGCCGCTGAAGGGGATCGAGGTCACGCTCGACGGGCGCGCCGATCTCGCCAGGCACTTCCTCGTTTCCGCGGCGCTGAGCGCCGCGGCCAACGACGCGATCGCCGATGTCATGGGTGTATTCAAGGAGGTCCAGGACTCCCGCGGCGGCTCCGGCTTCAGTTTCGCCGATCTCGCCGCGGACCGGGCCGGGGTGCGCTTCGGACAGCTCGCCGTTCAATCGCCCGCCGCCCTCCAGCAGCACGTCGCCGCGCTGGCCGAGGAGGGCGAGTTCATGCCGTCCGTGGAAGACCTCCCCGAGGGGATGCAGGAACCGGATTTCATCCGGCGCTTCTCGAACCGTGACAGCGAGGCCTACGCCCAGGTCGTGGCCGAGATCGAGGCCCGCCTGGATCGCTGCGCGCTGTTCCGCTGACGCCGTTGAGCGGGCGCCTGCGGCTGTGCCCCGATATTGCGGCGCCTATCGCTCCGCGCCGAGGGCCAGCGCGCGCGCCAGCGTGGCGGCGCGTTCGCGTTCATCGGCCGCGGCGTTCCACGCGCGGTCCGTCTCGGGCCAGCCGGCGGCATGCCGCAGCGCCAGTTCCGCCAGCGCTTCGATGTGCCCGGCGTCGTCGTTGAGCGCGGGAATGTAGCTGTATCGCTCGCCGCCGGCCTTCAGGAAGGTGTCGCGGCCGCGCATGGCGATCTCCTCGAGCGTCTCCAGGCAATCGGCCGAGAACCCGGGGCAGAGCACGTCCAGCGATTTCACGCCGCGGGCGGGCAGCTCGCCCAGGGTGACGTCCGTGTACGGCTGCAGCCATTGCGCGGGCCCGACCCGCGACTGGAACGTGACCAGGCATTCCTCCTTTTCCAGCCGCAGCGCCTCGCTGAGCAGCCGGGCGGTCTTCTGGCACTGGCAATGATAGGGATCGCCGGCCAGCATGTACTTGCGCGGTATGCCGTGAAACGACAGCAGCAGCCGCTCGCCGCGGCCGTGACTCGCCCAGTGCGATTCCACCGATCGCTGCAGCGCGCCGATGTAGCGGCTGTCGTCGTGATAGCTCATCACCGTGCGCAACTCCGGCACCCAGCGCCAGGTCCGCAGCACCGCGCTCACGGCGTCCAGGGTCGAGGCGGTCGTGGCGGCGCAGTACTGAGGATACAGCGGCAGCACGAGCAGGCGTCGCGCGCCGGCCCGGCGCAATTCCTCCATCGCGGCGCGTATGGACGGATTGCCGTAGCGCATGCCGAGCGCGACCCGCACCGGTCCCGGACAGCGCGCCCGCAGAGACTGCAGGAGCGCCGCCGCCTGCCGCCGCGAGATTGCCAGCAGCGGCGAGCCCTCCGCCGTCCACACCTGCTGATACGCGTGCGCGGACTTCGCGGGGCGTAGGTTGAGGATGACGCCGTGCAGGATGGGCAGCCAGAGGATCCGGGGCGTCTCGATGACGCGCGGATCGGCAAGAAACTCGGCGAGATACCGGCGCAGGGCCTTCGGCGTGGGTTCATCCGGCGTGCCGAGATTGGTGAGCAGCACGCCCAGGCAGCTGCGCGCGTCGTGGCGGAAATCGGATTCTCCCTGATAGGCAGTCATGCGCGCGTGGCTTGCTACCGCGAGTACGGGCGGCGAGTATAGCAAGCCATCGGCCCGGCCAGCAGGAGAGAAGACGTGTACATCAGGCGAACGGCGGACTGCGAGCCAATTACGGCCAACGACGGCTGCGCCGTACGCGAGCTGCTGCATCCGAAGGAAGCGGCCGTCGGGCTGCCGTATTCACTCGCCGAGGCTCGGGTGGCGCCGGGCGCCCGATCCTATCGGCACAAGCTCGCGAGCGCGGAGGTCTACTACATCCTGGAAGGTTGCGGCGTGATGCACGTCGACGCCGAGGCGCGGCCCTGCATGCGAGGCGACGTCGTTCACGTCCCGGCCGAGGCCGTGCAGTGGATCGAGAATCCCGGCATCCATCCGCTGCGGTTCCTCTGCATCGTCAGTCCACCGTGGCGCGCCGAGGACGACACCCGCCTGGAGTGATCGGCGCGCCCCCGGGTGTGGGTCGGCTCAGGCTATCCTCCGCAGCACGCTGGCCGGCGGTTCCGCAAGGGCGCCGCGCAGCCCGGCCAGACCGAAGGCGCCTACGCCCAGCACGCCCGCCAGCGTGCCGATCGGCCACAGCCAGGGATCGATCCGGTAGTCGACGTGAAACACGTGTTCGGCCAACAGCCACGCGGTCAGGCCGGCGGCGCTGGAGGCGAGCACGCCGGCGACCAGCCCGATGACGATGAACTCCGCCAGTAGGCTGCGCGTGACGATCGCACGCTGCGCGCCGAGGCTGCGCAGCAACGCGCTCTCCCGCGCGCGCTCCTCCTGCGTGGCCTGCAGGGCGGCCACGAGCACGAGCGCCCCGGCCAGGAGCGTGAACAGGAACACGAAGCGGACGGCGAGACTCACCCGGTCCATGATCGATCGGACCTGGTCCATGACGGCGGCGACGTCGATGACCGTGACGCTCGGGAAGCGTCGCACGAGCTCGTTGAGCGCCGTGCGCTCCGCCGCGGGCAGGTGGAAGCTGGTGATGTAGGTGGCCGGCATCGGCTCCAGCAGCCCCGGCGCGGCGATCACGAAGAAGTTCACGTTGAAGGAATCCCACTGCACCTCGCGCAGGCTGGTCACCGGCGCCGTGATCGTCTCGCCGACGATGTCGTAGGTGAGCTTGTCGCCGAGGCGTATTCCGAGCGTCTCGGCGATGCCGGACTCCACCGAGAACTGCGGCGGGGCCTGGGCCGCCTGCGGCCACCATGCGCCGGCGGTCACGACGTTGTCCGGCTGCGGGCTCTCGGCCCACGAAAGGTTGAATTCGCGATCGACGAGCCGCCGTGCGCGCGGGTCGTCGTAATCCGAGGGCTGAACCGCCCGCCCGTTGATGGCCGTCAACCGGCCGCGAACCATGGGGAACACGCCGCCGGTGTGCAGCCGGTGCGTGGCGAGGAAGTCGCGCAACGGCTCGACCTCCGCCGGCGGTATGTTGATGACGAACTGGTTGGGCGCGCCGGGCGGGATCTTCCGCTGCCAGCCGGCGATGAGATCGCCATGCACGAGGGTGATCAAGAGCATTGCCATGATGCCCAACCCCAGCGCCACGATCTGCACGCTGCTCGTGCGCGCCCGCCTGGCGACGCTGGCGAGACCGTATCGCCAGCTCACGCCCACGTGCCGCCGCAGGCGGCCGAGCGCGCGCACGGCGAGCCACGCCGCCAGCGCCAGGGCCGCGATCGCCGCCAGGCAACCGCCGAGCAGGTAAAGCGTGAGGGCGACGTCGCGCGCCTGCCAGGGAGCGATGGCGAGCAGGGCGAGCAGCGCCGCCGCGTAGACGATCGCGCTGCGCGTCGGCACCGGCGCGAGGTCCCGGCGCAGCACGCGCAATGGCGGCACGTTCTTCAGGGAGAGTATCGGCGTGAGCGCGAAGCCGACGAGCACGATGATGCCGATGAGCATCGCGCCGCCCACGGCGGCGAGGGTCGGCGGCGGCAGCGCGCCGCCGATGAATCCGCTGAGGGTCGCGGCCAGCACTTGCTGCGCGACGTAGCCCAGCGCCACGCCCGCGATGCTCGCGATCGCGGCGAGCACCAGCATCTCCGTCAGCAGCATCCCGGTGATGGTCGCCTGCGTTGCCCCGAGGCAGCGCATGATGGCGGCGGTGTCGAGATGGCGCTCGGCATAGCGGCGGGCGGCGAGCGCGATCGCCACGCCGGCGACGATGACCGCGGTCAGGGCCGCCATGCCGAGGAACAGGTCGGCGCGCTCCAGGGCCGTGCGAACCTCGGGGCGGGCGTCGCGGACGTCGAGTATCTTCGAGCCGCGGTCGTTCAGAATCTGCCATCGCCCCCGCAGGGCCGCGATCGCCCTCTCCTCGCCGGCCACGAGCAGGCGATGACTGACGCGGCTGCCGGGCATCACCAGCCCCGTCGCCGCGACGTCGGCCAGGTTCATGATCGCGCGCGGCGCGATGCTGAAGAAGTCGCCGCCGCGATCGGGCTCGAGCACCAGCACCTTCGCCACGCGCAGCGCGATAGCGCCGACGGTCACGCTCCGGCCGACCTCGATGCCCAGCGACTGCAGCAGGCGGGCGTCCGCCCATAGCGACCCCGGTGCCGGCACCTCACTCACCTCGCGCGCCGTATCGAACGGGGCGTCGGCGATGGATACCTGCCCACGCAGGGGATAGCTTTCGTCGACGGCCTTCAGCTCGGTCAGCTGCAGGCGATCGCCGCTCTGCAGGACGCTGCGCATGGACAGTGTGCGCGCGACGTCCAGTCCCAGTCCTCGCGCCTCCGCGGCCAGCCCATCGGGTATGGCATTGGCGGACTCCAGCGCGAGGTCGGCGGCCAGCAGGGCATTGCCCTGCGCGGCGAGCGCGCGTTCGGCGCGGTCCACGAACAGACTGACCGCGCTCAGCGCCGCGACCGCGGTCACGATTGCCACCAGGATGAGCGTCAGTTCGCCGGCGCGCAGATCGCGACGTACGTTGGCCAGACCGAGCCTGAGCATGCCGGCGATCATGGCGTCGCGAGCACGCGTCCAGCGCTCAGCGTGATCCGGCGTTCGCAACGCGTCGCCAGCTTCATGTCGTGAGTGACCAGCACCAGCGTGGTCCCGGCCTCGGCCCGCAGCGAAAACAGCAGATCGGCGACCAGCGCGCCGCTCGTGCCGTCGAGATTGCCGGTGGGCTCGTCGGCGAACAGGATGCGCGGCCGCGTGACGAAGGCCCGGGCGATGGCCACGCGCTGCTGCTCGCCGCCGGAGAGCTGATTCGGGTAATGACCAGTGCGCTCGCCAAGGCCGACGCGCGCGAGGATGGCCTCGGCCTGCGCCGCGGCATCCGCGCTGCCGGCGAGCTCGAGCGGCAGCATCACGTTCTCCTTGGCGGTCATGCTGTGCAGAAGCTGAAAGCTCTGGAAGACGAAACCGACGCGGCGGGCGCGCAGCGCCGCGCGTCCGTCCTCGTCGAGCAAATTCAGATCGACGCCGTCGAGCAGAACCCGGCCGCGACTCGGGGTGTCCAACCCGGCAAGCAGGCTGAGCAGCGTGGACTTGCCCGAACCGGACACGCCGACGACCGCGACCGCCTCGGAGGGGCGAATGAGAAAGCTGATATCATCGAGTATCGTCAGGTCGCCCGAGGGGCTGCGCACGGTCTTGCCGAGCGCGTCCGCGAGTATGATCGGTGTATCGATGGCCTCTACCATGCGTTGGTGTCGTGGATTTCTCATTGGTCTGTGGATCGTGGCCGCACCCGCGGCGGGTGAGTCGATGAGCGCGGCCGCCGACGACGCCCGGGGCGCGGCGCCCGTCGTGCTGGTGCTGGGCGACAGCCTGAGCGCGGCCTACGGATTGCGGGTCGACCGGGGCTGGGTCAGCCTTCTCGAGCAGCGGCTGCTGCAACAAGGTTATCCGCACCGCGTGCGTAATGCGAGCATCAGCGGCGAGACCACGCGCGGCGCGCTCGATCGACTCGAGCCGGCGCTGGAGAAACACAAGCCGGCGATCGTCATCATCGAGCTGGGCGCCAACGACGGACTGCGCGGCCAGCCTCTCGAGGGGATGGCCGCCAACCTGGGCGAGATCGTCAACCTCTCGCGTCGTCATGGTGCAAGTCCGTTGCTGCTGCGCATGCGCCTGCCACCCAACTATGGACCCGCATACGTGGAAAAGTTCGTCGCCGTCTACGAAGCCGTCGCCCGGGACCGGGACGTACCGCTGTCGAAATTCATGCTCGATGGCGTGTCGGGGGATCCACGGTACATCCAGGACGACGGTCTGCATCCGAACGAGAGCGCGCAGCCGCGGATACTCGAGAACGTCTGGCCCGCCATTGAACCGCTGCTGCGGGAGACGCGCACCGCGCAGATGAAGTCCCCATGAAATACTGCAGCCATTGCGGCCAGCCCGTGGAGCGCAAGGTTCCCGCCGGCGACAATCGCGAGCGCGATGTATGCACCGCGTGCGCGACGGTTCACTACCAGAATCCGAAGGTCGTCGCCGGATGCATCGTGGAGTGGGAGGACCGCATCCTGCTCTGCCGTCGCGCCATCGACCCGCGTTACGGCCTGTGGACCCTGCCGGCGGGGTTCATGGAGAACGACGAGACCACGGGCGAGGCGGCGATACGCGAGACGCACGAGGAGGCGGACGCGCGCGTGGAGCTGCTGGACCTGCACACGCTGCTCAGCCTCCCGCACGCCAATCAGGTGTACATGATGTACCGGGCGCGGCTGCTGGAGCCGAGCTTCGGCCCCACGCACGAGAGTCTCGAGGTCCGGCTCTTCGCGGAGGCGGAGATCCCGTGGGACGATCTAGCCTTTCCCACCATCCTGCACACGTTGAAGTTCTACTACGAGGATCGCCGCCAGGGGAGCTTCGGCGTGCACGTCGGCGACATCGTGCGGCAGGAAGGTGCCGCGCAGTATCATCACCGCCGCCCGCGCTAAATAACAAAGAGCGGAACTCCCAGTCGACGCGCGCCATTCCGGTCTCCGGTTCGGCTACCGCTCGCGGGACATCCTGTCCCGCGAGCTACCGTGATGTCGAGCCACGTTCCCGACGTCGCTCGACATCAAGGCGCGCCGGCGGTCAGGAGGCCGCGCGGACGAGGCCGGCGGCGGCGGTCTGGTTGGAGAACTCGTCGATCAGGATGAAGCGGCCGAGCGGCGCATCGTCGGTGAACAGCGTGCACGGCATGGGCTGAGCGAGCGCAATCCGCAACTGGCCGATCTCGTTCAAGGTGAACGGCTGATCGTGGGGCACGCGCTGCACCTCGACGAGGTCGAGCTTGTTGTCCACGCCCTGCACCTTGGCTTGTACGGTGCGGGCGCCGAGTTTCAGCCAGTATTTCTTCGAGGGATTCATCGCGTTGGTGTCGAGCCAGCAGATGTCGGCGACCAGCTGCCTGGCCGACGTCGGCAGCGCGCCCGAGGCCAGCACGTCTCCGCGCGAGGCATCGACGTTCTCATTGAGCATCACGGTGACGCTCTGGCCGGCGCTCGCCTGCGCCAGCTCGGTCTCGTATAGGCTGATCGAACGCACGCTGACCGTGAGGCCGGCCGGGAGCACCTGCATCGTGTCGCCGACGCGCAGCGTGCCGCTGGCGACGAAGCCCTGCAGCCCGCGCAGGCCGTCGACCGCGCTGCCCGCGGCGGTCTCCGCGCCGTAGACGCGTTGCACCCGCTGCACCACGAAGCGGCAGGGGCCATCGATGCCGGCGCGGCCGGCGGGCAGGCGCTCGAGGTGCTCGAGCAGCGCCGGGCCGCGGTACCAGGGCATGCGCTCGCTCTGCTCGACGACGTTGTCGCCCTCCAGCGCCGAGACCGGCACGAACACCGGTTCGGGGAGCGACAGCCGGCGCGCGAGCTCCACGTAGGCCTCGCGAATGCCGTTGAAGACGCCTTCGTCGAAATTCATGCGGTCCATCTTGTTGATCGCCACGATGACGTGGCGGATGCCGAGCAGGCCGGCGATCGCGCTGTGGCGGCGCGTCTGCGGCAGCAGCTCCGCGACGCCGTCGAGGATCTTCACGCGGGTGGGATCGATCAGCACCACGATCGCATCGGCCGTGCTGGCGGCGGTGACCATGTTGCGCGTGTACTGTTCGTGGCCCGGGGCGTCGGCGACGATGAACTTGCGCGAGCCGGTGGAGAAATATCGATAGGCGACGTCGATCGTGATGCCCTGCTCGCGTTCCGCCTCGAGGCCGTCGGTCAACAGCGAGAGATCCAGCACGCCGGCCTCGGTGCGCTTGTGCTTGGCGCGCTCCAGCGACTGCACCTGGTCGGCGAGCACGGCCTTGCTGTCATAGAGGATGCGGCCGATGAGCGTGCTCTTGCCGTCGTCCACCGAGCCGGCGGTCAGGAACCGCAGGACACCATGGGAGGAGTGCGCGTGGTCGTATTCGTGCGCGGACATCAGAAATACCCCTCCTTCTTGCGGCGCTCCATCGAAGCCTCCGAGGTCTGGTCGTCCATGCGCGTGGCGCCGCGCTCGGTGATCTCCGTCAGCGCGGTCTCGGCGATGATCGCGTCGATCGTCCTGGCCGTGCTGGCGACCGGGCAGGTGCAGGAGATGTCGCCGACCGTGCGGAAGCGCACCGATCGCGTCACCACCGCCTCGCCCTCCTCCGGCGGGGTGATGGGGGTGACCGGAACGAGCAGGCCGCGGCGCGGGATCACCTGCCGCTCGTGGGCGTAGTAGATGGGCGGCAGCGGGATGTTCTCGCGCTCGATGTACTGCCAGACGTCCAGCTCCGTCCAGTTGGAGATCGGGAACACGCGCATGTTCTCGCCCTTGTGCAGCTTGGTGTTGTACAGGTTCCACAGCTCGGGCCGCTGGTTGCGGGGATCCCACTGGCCGAAGGCGTCGCGGTGCGAAAAGATGCGTTCCTTGGCGCGCGCCTTCTCCTCGTCGCGGCGCGCGCCGCCCAGCAGTGCGTCGAATCCGTGTTCCTCGATGGCCTCCAGCAGGGTCACGGCCTGCGCGGCGTTGCGCGAGGCCAGGGGATGCGGCAGGGACACCGTCCCGCGCCGGATGGAGTCCTCCACCTCGGCCACCACCAGCCGCTCGCCGAGCTCGGCGATGCGCCGATTGCGGAACTCGATGACCTCCGGGAAGTTGTGGCCGGTGTCGACGTGCAGGAGGGGGAACGGCAGCTTCTCGGGCCTGAAGGCCTTCAGCGCGAGATGCAGCACGACGCAGGAGTCCTTGCCGGCGGAGAACAGCAGAGCCGGCTTTTCGAATTCGGCGGCGACCTCGCGCAAAATGTGGATGGATTCGGCTTCCAGCCAGTCGAGATGGGTTTGGTCCAGGGTGCGAATGGTCATATCACTGCCGTCAGTCACTACGGGGGATCCACAGCGCGCGAGACGGCCCGGCTGCTCGGCGCGCTGCCGCTCTGCAATGCCGGCCATTATATCGTAGCCGCGTTGATTCACCATCGATTACAGTGACATAGGCCACACGGATGAGCTCTGCCGGCGCGCTGCGCGGGCGTTGTCTACCGATTCGCTCGAGGATCCCGGCCTACGCCGGTGACGCTATACTGCCTGAAGAAACGCAAGAGGTGCGCCATGTCCAAGACCATATTCGCCAAGATCATCGATCGCGAGATCCCCGCCCGGATCGTTCACGAGGACGATCTCTGCGTGGCCTTCCATGACGTGGCGCCGCGGGCGCCCATGCACATCCTGGTGGTGCCCAGGAAACCGATCGCCATGCTGGGGGCGGCTACGCCGGAGGACCGCGAGCTGCTCGGGCATCTTATGGTGACGGCGGCGGGCATCGCCAGGGACCAGGGCTACGGGGACGCCTTCCGCCTGGTCGTGAACAACGGCGAGGGCGCCGGGCAGACGGTGTTCCACCTGCACCTGCACCTGATGGGCGGCCGCACCTTCGGCTGGCCGCCCGGCTGAGCCGCCGCGCCCGGTGAGGCAGCTAGGAGGTGCGCTTCATCGAATCGAAGAAGTCGTCGTTGTTCTTGGTGGCCTTCAGACGCTCGAGCAGGAACTCCGCCGCGGCGATCTCGTCCATCGGCGCGAGCAGCTTGCGCAGGATCCACATCTTCTGCAGCTCGTCGGCCGGCACCAGCAGTTCCTCGCGCCGGGTGCCGGAGCGGTTGATGTTGATGGCCGGGAAGATGCGCCGCTCGGCTATCTTGCGCTCCAGGTGCAGCTCCATGTTGCCCGTGCCCTTGAACTCCTCGTAGATGACGTCGTCCATGCGCGAGCCGGTGTCGATGAGCGCGGTGGCGAGGATGGTGAGCGAGCCGCCCTCCTCGATGTTGCGCGCCGCGCCGAAGAAGCGCTTGGGGCGCTGCAGGGCGTTGGCATCGACGCCGCCGGTGAGCACCTTGCCGGATGAGGGCACCACGGTGTTGTAGGCGCGGGCCAGGCGGGTGATCGAATCGAGCAGGATCACGACGTCGCGCTTGTGCTCGACCAGCCGCTTGGCCTTTTCGATCACCATCTCGGCGACCTGCACGTGCCGGGTCGCCGGCTCGTCGAAGGTGCTGGATACCACCTCGCCGCGCACCGAGCGTTCCATCTCGGTCACTTCCTCGGGGCGTTCGTCGATCAGCAGGACGATGAGGTAGCAGTCCGGGTGGTTGGTGACGATGGACTGCGCCAGGCTCTGCAGCAGCATCGTCTTGCCGGCCTTCGGCGGCGAGACGATGAGGCCGCGCTGACCCTTGCCGATCGGCGCCACCAGGTCGACCACGCGCGGCGTCAGGTCCTCGGTGCTGCCGTTGCCGCGCTCCAGCGCCAGGCGCTTGTTGGCGAACAGCGGCGTGAGATTCTCGAACAGAACCTTGTTCTTGGCGTTCTCCGGCGGCTCGAAATTGATCTCGCTGACCTTGAGCAGGGCGAAGTAGCGCTCGCCCTCCTTCGGAGGCCGGATGGTGCCGGAGATGCTGTCGCCGGTGCGCAGGTTGAAGCGCCGGATCTGGCTGGGCGATACGTAGATGTCATCGGGTCCCGCCAGGTAGGAGCAGTCCGCCGAGCGCAGGAATCCGAAGCCGTCCTGCAGTATCTCGAGGACGCCGTCGCCCCATATTTCATCGCCCTTTTTCGCCTGGGCCTTGAGTATGCCGAAGATGACGTCCTGCTTGCGGGAGCGCGCTGCTCCTTCGATGCCGAGCCCCTCGGCCAGCGAGATGAGCTCTGATGCGGGTTTGCGTTTGAGTTCCGTGAGGTTCATGGATGATCTGGCGTGCTTGAGAACATGGACGTGCGAGGCGCAGCCGGCACGGGTACGACGTCAATTGGAATTCGTGAACTGGAAGATGTGCCGGAGTCGGCGGGTCACAGCAACTGCTTTACTGCATTAGGAAGAAAGCTAGCACGGCATCCGCGATTCGTCCAGTACCACGGCGCAAGGGGCCGCCTGAACGGCGTCCCGGCGCGCGCATCCGCGCCGGGGCGACCTCAAATGTTGCCGTCGATGAAGGCGGCGAGCTGCGACTTGGACAGGGCGCCGACCTTGGTGGCCGCCACGCCGCCGTCCTTGAAGAGCATCAGGGTGGGAATGCCGCGGATGTTGAACTTGGTCGCCGTGTCGCGGTTCTCGTCGATGTTCACCTTGGCGACCTTGATCCGGCCGGCGTAGTCCTGCGAGATCTCGTCCAGTATCGGGGCGATCATGCGGCAGGGACCGCACCATTCCGCCCAGTAGTCCACGAGCACCGGTATCTGCGAGTTGAGCACGTCGGCATCGAAGCTGGCATCGGTCACGTGGACGATATTGTCACTACTCATGCGTCGTATCTTTCCAGATGGGAACCGCCCTCATTCTCAGGCCAATGCCCGGCGCGATGCAAGGGCGCGCCCCGGCGGCGGCGAACGGATTACGCTATGCTAGCCGCCATGACTGAGACCGAGATGGAAAAAGACACCCTGTTCGAGGCCTTGGAGCTGCACCCGGTGCTGTTGCAGGGCGTGAAGGCGGCCGGGTTCGTCCGCTGCACGCCCATCCAGGCCGGGACCCTGCCCCTGGCGCTGGCGGGCCAGGACGTCGCCGGGCAGGCACAGACCGGCACGGGCAAGACCGCGGCGTTCCTGCTGGCGCTGATGCAGCGCCTGATGCAGAAGCCGGCACTCGAGGAGCGCAAGCCGAATCAGCCCCGTGCCATCGTCCTGGCGCCGACGCGTGAGCTCGCCATCCAGATCCACAAGGATGCGCAGGTGCTCGGGCAGTTCACCGGCCTGAAGATGGCGCTGGTCTACGGCGGCGTGGACTACGACAAGCAGCGCGCCGAGCTGCAGGCGGGGGTGGAGATTCTGATAGGTACGCCCGGGCGCATCATCGACTATTTCAAACAGCACGTCTTCGACCTGCGCGCCATCGAGGTGATGGTGCTGGACGAGGCCGACCGGATGTTCGATCTGGGCTTCATCAAGGACATCCGGTTCCTGCTGCGGCGCATGCCTCCCCCGGAGCGGCGCCTGTCGATGCTGTTCTCCGCGACCCTGTCCCTGCGCGTGCAGGAGCTCGCCTACGAACACATGAACAATCCGCGCCTGGTCGAGGTGAACCCGGACAAGGTCACGGCCGATGCCGTGGCGCAGGTGCTCTACCACGTCGAGAACCGCGAGAAGCTGCGGCTGCTGATGGGGCTGCTGCGCCGGATCAACCCCGTGCGCACGCTGGTGTTCGTCAATACCAAGCGGGCCGCCGACCTGGTCGCCGACACCCTGCGCAGCAACGCCTGCGAGGCGCGCGTGCTGTCGGGCGACGTCCCCCAGAAGAAGCGGCAGTCGCTGCTGGCGCGCTTCGCGCGCGGCGAGCTGCCGGTGCTGGTAGCCACCGACGTGGCCGCCCGTGGTCTGCACATCCCCGGGGTCAGCCACGTGATCAATTACGACCTGCCGCAGAACGGCGAGGACTACGTGCATCGCATCGGCCGCACCGCCCGCGCCGGTGCCACGGGCGATGCCATCAGTCTCGCCTGCGAGGACTATGTGTATTCCCTGATGGACATCGAGGAATACATCGGCCATCGCATCCCGACGGAGAAGATCACGGAGGACCTGCTGGTGGAACTCAAGCCGATCGCCCGCGAGGAGCGTACCGAGCGCCCGCGCGGCGCCCGCCCGCACCGCAGCGGGCCGCGTCCCGGTGGCGGCGGTGGCGGCGGCGGCGGTGGCGGCGGCAGGGGCGGGGGGCGGCGCGGCCGGCCCCGCGGTCCGCGCGCGGCGCAGCCCGCGACCTGATCGGGTGCCGCCGGCGCGCCGTGCTCAGGCCGGCAGGCGCTGTCTCAACCAGCGCGAGATGTCCGCGACCTCCTCCTCGCAGACCGAGTGCGGCATCGGGTAGCTGCGCCACTCGACCTTGTAGCCGGAGGTCTGAAGCAGGCTGGCCGATGCAGCCCCCTGGTGGGCGGGGATGATCGGGTCGAAGCTGCCGTGGGCCATGAAGATGGGGACGTCGAGGTTGACCGGGCTGGCCTCGGCGGGGAGCGTCATCGGCAGGGGCAGGTAGGTCGAAAGCGCCATAATCCCCGCCAGGGGCTCGTGGTGACGCAGACCGGCGAACAGCGCGATCGCCCCGCCCTGGGAAAACCCCGCGACCACGATGCGCCGGTTGTTTATGCCCCGCGCCCTCTGGGCGGCGACATGCTCGTTCAGGATCCGAGCCGAATCGCGGATGCCCGCCTCGTCCTCGAGCCGGGTGAGATCGTTCGCCGCGACGTCATACCAGCCGCGCATCGCCATGCCGCGATTGATCGTGATGGGCCTCACCGGCGCGTGCGGGAAGACGAACCGGATTCCGTGGTCGGCGGGCAGGTCGAGCTCCGCCACGATGGGTTCGAAATCATGGCCGTCGGCGCCCAGGCCGTGCAGCCAGATGACCGCTGCCGTGACCTCGCCGGCGCCTTCGACTATCACGGGGGGCGGTGTGCTGCTCATGGGAGGGAGGATCCGCAATCCGTCAGGTAGGAATTCTCGGTCGCCCAATTTATCATGCCGTCAGCGCGACGATGATCGCGGCAAGACAATTTCATTCGACACCCACGCATGCGCCCTCGCACCCTCCTCAGCACCCTGCTGCTCGGTATGGCCGCCGCCGGCCTGATGCTGCTCGCCGCCTGCGGCCAGAAGGGCGACCTCTACCTGCCAGAGCAGACCTCCGCCGCTCCACGGGCCGCTTCGACGACGGCGCGGGGCTGAGCCGATGCAGGCATTCGCTTACCGCGACGGGGTGTTGCACGCGGAGGGGGTGGCGTTGACCGCCATCGCCGATCGCCACGGCACGCCGACATACGTCTATTCGCGCGCCGCCATCGAGGCACGCTGGCGGGCCTTCGATCAGGGGTTCGCCCGCCTTCCGCATCTCATCTGTTACGCCGTGAAGGCGAACTCGAACCTCGCCGTCCTCGGTGTGCTCGCGCGCCTGGGTTCCGGATTCGACATCGTTTCGGTGGGCGAGCTGGAGCGCGTCCTGCGCGCCGGCGGGGACCCGGGCAAGGTGGTGTTCGCGGGAGTGGGCAAGCGCGAGGACGAGATCGCCCGCGCGCTCGAGGTCGGCATCCGCTGCTTCAACGTCGAGCTCGTGCCGGAGCTCGAGCGCATCCATGAGGTGGCGCGGCGCATGGGGGTGCGCGCGCCGGTGGCCTTGCGCGTGAATCCGGACGTCGATGCGCGCACGCACCCCTATATCGCCACCGGGATGAAGCAGAACAAGTTCGGGATCCCCGGCGAGGAGGCATTGTCGGTCTACGAGCGGGCCGCGCGGATGCCGCATCTGAAGGTGGTCGGGATCGGCTGCCACATCGGCTCCCAGCTTACCGAGGTCGAACCGTTCGATGACGCGGTGGCGAAGGTGCTCGACCTCGTGCACCGGCTGCGGGCGCGGGGCGTGGAGATCGAGCACATCGACATCGGCGGCGGCCTGGGAATCCAGTATCGCGACGAGGAGCCGCCCGCCGTGGATGCCTATGCCGAGCTCGTCTGCCGGCGCCTCGCCGGGCAGGTGAAGGAGGTGCTGATGGAGCCCGGACGGGCGATCGTCGGCAACGCCGGCATCCTCCTGACGCGGGTGGAATACGTGAAGCAGACGCCGGAGAAGCGCTTCGTCATCGTCGACGCGGCGATGAACGACTTGATCCGCCCGGCGTTGTACGAGGCCTGGCACGAGATACTGCGCGTGCGGCGGGACTCGGAAACCGCGGCCGTGCCGTGCGACGTCGTGGGGCCGGTGTGCGAGACGGGAGACTTCCTTGCCCGCGATCGCACCATCGCGGCCGCAGAGGGCGAGCTGCTGGCGGTGATGTCCGCCGGCGCTTATGGTTTTTCGATGAGTTCGAACTACAATGCCCGGCCACGCGCGGCGGAGGTCATGGTGGACGGCGCGCAGGCGTATTTGGTGCGCGCGCGCGAGACGGTGGGACAGCTCCTGGCCGGTGAAACCACCCTTTAGACGTCTTATGCACCAAGTTGGTGCGCCTAGCAATGCGTACGCACGCAAATGGTGCGCGATGGGTTCGCGGCTGATTGTAATCTTTTGTTTTTACAGCAGAAACTGGTGGCATATTTCCTGCTGACTGGGCGCTGACCTTGATTCGTAAACGGGCGTCATTCGCCCATAGCATCGAGTCGTCGCTGCGGTAATCACAACTGAACTGAACCCCGATATCCCTTCCGGAGGAGAGTATGTCTACACCCGACCAGATCCTAAAAATGATCAAGGACAAGGAGATCAAGTTCGTCGATCTCCGCTTCACCGACACGCGTGGCAAGGAGCAGCACGTCTCCGTACCCAGCAGTCACTTCGATGCCGACAAGTTCGAGAGCGGCCACGCGTTCGACGGGTCCTCGATCGCAGGCTGGAAGGGAATACAGGCCTCCGACATGCTGCTGATCCCCGATCCGGCGACGGCGCGCCTGGATCCCTTCACCGAAGAGCCGGTGCTGAACATCACCTGCGACGTCGTCGATCCCGCCGACGGCAAGGGCTATGACCGCGACCCGCGCAGCATCGCCAAGCGGGCCGAGGCCTACCTGAAATCCAGCGGCATCGGCGATACCGCCTACTTCGGTCCGGAACCGGAGTTTTTCGTCTTCGACGGCGTTACCTGGAACGTCGACATGTCGGGCTGCTTCGTGAAGATCAAGTCCGAAGAGGCCCCCTGGTCGAGCGGCATCGAATACGAGGAGGGCAACATCGGTCACCGGGCGCCGGTGAAGGGCGGCTATTTCCCGGTGGCGCCGCAGGACTCCCTGGCCGACCTGCGCAACGCCATGTGCATTGCGCTCGAGAAGCAGGGCGTGGAGGTGGAGGTGCACCACCACGAGGTGGCCGCGCCTGGCCAGTGCGAGATCGGGACCCGGTTCGCGCCGCTGGTGCAGCGGGCCGACTGGCTGCAGATCCTGAAATACACCGTGTGGAACTGCGCGCACGCCTACGGCAAGACCGCGACCTTCATGCCCAAGCCCGTCGTCGGTGACAACGGCTCGGGCATGCACGTGCACCAGTCGATCTGGAAGGGCGGTCAGAACCTGTTCGCGGGCGACGGGTATGCCGGTCTCTCGGAGTTCGCGCTCTACTACATCGGCGGGGTCATCAAGCACGCGCGGGCCCTGAACGCCATCACCAACCCGGGAACCAACAGCTACAAGCGCCTGGTGCCCGGCTTCGAGGCGCCGATCAACCTGGCCTATTCGGCCCGCAACCGCTCGGCGTCCTGCCGCATCCCGTACGTGTCCAACCCCAAGGGCCGTCGCGTGGAGGTGCGCTTCCCCGACCCGATCGCCAATCCGTACCTGGCCTTCGCGGCGCTGATGATGGCCGGGCTCGACGGCGTGCAGAACAAGATCCACCCGGGCGATCCGATCGACAAGAACCTCTACGACCTGCCGCCGGAGGAGGCGAAGAAGGTGCCGACCGTGTGCCATTCGCTCGACCAGGCGCTGGGCGAGCTCGACAAGGACCGCGCCTTCCTCACCAAGGGCGGCGTGTTCTCCGACGACATGATCGATGCGTACATCGAGCTGAAGATGGAGGAGGTCACGCGCTTCCGCATGACCACCCACCCGCTGGAGTTCGAGATGTACTATTCGAGCTGAGCCGCCCGCCCCGGCGAAATGGTCGTGAAAAGCCCCCGAACGGGGGCTTTTCTTTTCGGTCCAACTTGTTGGGTCTTCCCGGCTTGGCTATCCTGCTTCAATGCGCAACTCGATCATTGCGGTGCTGCTGACGCTCTCGGCCTTCGCGGCCGGGGCCGTGGAGCTGTACAGATGGGTCGACAAGGACGGCGTCCATTACTCCGATCAACCCGCACCCGGTGCGGAGAAAATAGAGATCCACGGCGTGCCGAAGCTGGGAACGACGCCAGTCGTCGAGCCTCCCCCGGCGGCGCCGGCGGCCGAGACCTTTGCAGGGTACGAGCAGTTCTCGGTGACCGAGCCGCCGGACAACGGCATCGTCCGCGACAACAGCGGCGCGGGCGCGGTATCCGTCACCGTCTCGCTGACGCCGGCGTTGCGGGTGGACCTGGGCCACACGGTGCGGGTAATGCTGGCCGGACAGACGCAGGGCGGGGCCGCCACGCAGTTCAGCTTCACGGGCATCGACCGCGGGACCCATACCATCTCCGCCGCCGTCATCGACGGGGCCGGAAGCACGCTGCAGACAACCACCTCGAGCTTCACGCTGCAGAGGACCTCCATACTTCAGAAAAAGCCCACTCCAACGCCCGCTCCCGGCCCGGCCCCGTCTCCTGCGCCGAGCCCGCCCCCCGCCGCCCCCTAGTCCCCCGCCACCATCCTGACCCGCCTTTTCGCGGTGCAGGCCCTGCCGCCGGTCCGCCCGGTTCCGTGGTCTGATTATTGCTGATTAACTCCAAGGGCAACGCCGAGCGTGGCCGAGTTAGGTTCTAATCCATTGTTTTCAAAATACATTTATTCAGGACCCTATCGGAAAGGCGCGTATGTCGCGTCCGAGCGCACTACAATGGTGCAATGAAGAGAATTCGCGGGTGATTTCGGTGCGAGATGCCAGCGCGCTCCTGGATTCGCTGTCCACTGGAGTGTTGCTGTTCGATGCGGAACTGCGGGTCATCTATATGAACTCGGCAGCCGAGGCCCTGCTGTCGGTAAGCTCGCGCAAGACCCTCGGTGTCGCGGTCCAACACCTGCTGCCGGAGGTGCCGTTGCAGCTGAGCGATGGCCTGAACCGGGCCCTGCGGATGGGGCAGCCTCTGGCGGAGCGCGAGGTCACGCTGCACGGGCCGAACGCCGAGCCGCTGACCGTGGACTGCATCATCACGCCCACGGGCGAAGAGATATCCGGCGCCAGGGTCCTGCTCGAGCTCGTGAACGTGGATCGACTGCATCAGATCGCGCGCGAGGAGAACTTGACGACCCAGCAGAACATGACCAGCGCGCTGCTGCGCGGCATGGCGCACGAGGTCAAGAATCCGCTCGGCGGCATACGCGGGGCCGCGCAGCTGCTGGAGCGCGAGCTCTCCAGCGAGGATCAACGCGAGTACACGCGCATCATCATCGGCGAGTGCGACCGGCTGCGAAAACTCATCGACCGCATCCTGCTGCCCGACCGCGCCCAGCACAAGCAGGTTCTCAATCTGCACGAGGTCATCGAGCACGTGCGCTGCCTGGTGCAGGCCGAGGCCACCGGCATCACGATCACGCGCGACTACGATCCCAGCGTGCCGGAACTGTTTGCCGATCGCGATCAGCTCATCCAGGCCGTGCTCAACGTCGTGCGCAACGCCGTCTATGCCGTGCGGGATGGCGGCGGCATCGTCCTGCGCACTCGCGTGGAGCGGCAGTTCACCATCGGCGGCAGACGCCATCGGCTGGTCGCCCGTATCGACATCACCGACAACGGTCCGGGTATCCCGCCGGAGATCGCCGACCAGATCTTCTATCCCATGGTCTCGGGGCGGCCCGATGGGGCCGGCCTGGGGCTGTCCATCACGCGGACGCTGATCCAGCGTCAGGGAGGCATGATTGCATTCGAGAGTCGACCAGGTAAGACAACCTTCAGCATCTGGCTACCAGTGGGGAACCATGAGCAGGGGTAACGAGATCTGGGTCATCGACGACGATCGATCCATCCGCTGGGTGCTGGAGAAGGCGCTCAGCCAGGCGGACATGAACGTCACCAGCTTCGAGACCGCCGACGCCGCGCTGCGGAAGCTGTCCTCGGCGGTCCCCGACGTGATCGTCGCCGACATCCGCATGCCGGGCACCGACGGTCTGACCATGATGCAGCAGGTCAAGGAGAGGCACCCGAATCTGCCGGTCATCATCATGACGGCGTATGCGGATCTCGACCGCGCGGTTGCCGCCTTCCAGGGCGGAGCGTTCGAGTACATGCCCAAGCCCTTCGACATCGACGATGCGGTGAGCATCGTCAAGCGCGCGGTCCGCAAGCAGGCGGAGAACGAAGCGGTGGTGCAGACGCGCGGCGAACCGGGCACCGACATGATCGGCGCGGCGCCGGCCATGCAGGAGGTGTTTCGCGCCATAGGCCGCCTGTCGCGCTCGCAGGTGACGGTGCTGATCACGGGGGAGTCAGGCACAGGCAAGGAGCTGGTGGCGCGGGCCCTGCAGCGCCACAGCCCGCGCGCGGACAAGCCCTTCATCGCGCTGAACACCGCGGCGATCCCGCGCGAGCTGCTGGAGTCCGAGCTCTTCGGCCATGAGCGCGGGTCGTTCACCGGCGCCACGCAGCAGCGCATCGGCCGTTTCGAGCAGGCGCATGGCGGTACGCTGTTTCTCGACGAGATCGGCGACATGCCGGCGGAGTTGCAGACCCGCCTGCTGCGCGTCCTGGCCGACGGCGAGTTCTACCGCGTTGGCGGCACCACGCCGATACGCGTCGACGTGCGGGTCATCGCGGCCACGCACCAGGACCTCGAACAGCGTGTGAAGGCCGGCCTGTTCCGCGAGGACCTCTTCCATCGCCTGAACGTCATCCACCTGCACATCCCGCCGCTGCGCGAGCGCAAGGAAGACATCAGGCCGATGGTGGACCATTTCCTGGCCGCGGCGGCAAGGGAGCTGGACATCGAACCGAAGGTGATCCAGGGGGACGCCGCCGACCTCATGCTCGCCTACGACTGGCCGGGGAACGTCCGGCAACTGGAAAACGTGTGCCGGTGGATCACCGTCATGGCGCCCGGTCGCGAGGTGCACGTCGAGGATCTGCCGGCGGAGCTGCGCAACAACGAGCGCACGGCTGCCGGCACGGACTGGCAGACCGTGCTGTCGGGGTGGGCCGACCACTGCCTCGCGCACGGGGAGAGCGATTTGCTCTCGCGGGCCGTGCCGACCTTCGAGCGCATACTCATCGAATGCGCCCTGAAGAAGACCGGCGGGCGCAGGCAGGA